>ENA-UOXV01002384-UOXV01002384.1-marine-metagenome-genome-assembly--contig:-NODE-2384-length-24597-cov-15.491280_pt1 | contig 24597 bp, 26 predicted proteins | sample MGYA00238165_ERZ766961 | MGnify/ENA primary metagenome ERZ766961 (study PRJEB28924, sample SAMN03173240) | marine metagenome | biome: Marine; feature: Water; material: Subsurface seawater | place: North...
TAAAGTAATTCTTTTTTTTGATTGTTTGATTTTTTTTTTTAGATCGGGTACCAAATAATTTTTTTTTTGATTTTTATTTGTTGTACTAAATATTCTTCCAATGCAGTATTTGCTATCACTTTTTTCTAAATGTTTTATTATATATTTTTCTGCTAGTAATTTTGTTTTGCCATAATAAGAAATTGGTTTTTTTAAGAATTTTTCTGTAATTTTTTTATTGGATGATTTGTATACATGAGAAGTAGATGAAAAAAAGAACCATTTTATTTTTTTTTTTATGCATGCATCTACTATATGCTTTGTACCAAGGTAATTAACCTGTTTTGCTTTTTTTCTATTTTTGTTGACTTCTTTGATTGGTACAATCGCAGCTAAGTGAATCAAAATATTTATATCATTTTTATTAACCCAATTTAAGACTTCTGAACGTTTTGTTATATCCCCTCTAAAGCATTTAAATTTAATATTTTTATTATTCTTTAAAATAACTTTGCCCAAACTTCCTGTTGAGCCAGTTAATCCAATCGTATCAATCATTTATAAACTGTTTTATATTTATTATTTTAATTGTATAGAAAATAATAATTTGCAAAATGAAGAATAAAAAAAAACCCATAATAAATATTATAAAAAAAAACCCTTATTTTTCTTTAATCACAGTTGTTAAAAATGATGAGAAAAATATCAAAACTACTATTCAAAGTATTAAGAAACAAACATTCAAGAATTTTGAATATATTATTATTGATGGAAATTCAAAAGACAAAACTATTGAAAACATTTTAGCTCATAAAAAGAGTATTAATTTTTTAATATCAGAAAATGATAAAGGAATTTACTATGCTATGAATAAAGGTATTAAAATTTGTAAAGGAGAAGTTGTTGTTTTTGTTAATAGTGGAGACATTTTATTTCCTAATGCGTTAAAATATGTTTATGAAATTTTTAATAAAAAAAGAGATTTAGATTTTGTTTTCGGAACAGTAAAAAGAAACTACACTAATAGTACAATTTTAAAATTTGGTTTTAACAAAAAAAAACTATTGATAAATTTTGACTTTGCTACATCACATTCAACTGGTTTTTTTTTAAAAAGAAAACAATTAAATAAGTTTAGTTTTAATACTAAATATAAGTGTTCATCAGATTATGATTTGTATTTTAAACTTTTGATAACAAATAATCTAAAAGGCTCATATACAGAAAAAAATAAAATGGTTGGTGAAGTTATGTCAGGAGGTTTTTCGAGTAAAATAAGCTTTTTTGATCATCTAATAGAGGAAACAAAGATTAGATTAGACAACAAACAAAATTTTTTCATAGTATCAATAATTTTTGTTAATGCCATTTTAAAAAATTTTTTAAAAAAATGTTTTTAAAATCATCATACAATAATATGTTTTTCTAAAAAATCTTTTGATAAGTCTAACCATTCTAAAAATTTATTTTCATCTTTTTTATATTCTATTTGTTGATTATTAATGTTTTCTAAATATCTATTCTTTAAATTTAAATAATCAATAAAAAAAGATAATTTTTTAATTCTATAAGGATCTTCAGAGATCCAAAATTGTTTTTTATATTTATATGAAAGCATTACGCCATGAAACATAGATGTAAAAACTAATTTAGAATTTATAAAAAAACAAATTAGATCCAGTGGATTAACTGAAATAATATTCATATCTGCCCAATCATTATAAAATCCTACTGAAATTATTTTCCAATTATTATTTTTTGAAATTTTTTTGATATTTTGAATTTGATTGCTGTTAAAATAGTCACCATAAATTAAAATAAATCTTTGAATTTCTGATTTTAGATTATCATTAATTTTGATGTTTTCTTCAAGATTTGTAAGAAAACATGGATCCATAACAATAACTGGTTTTTTACCAGAACAATATTCAACAAATTTTTGACTTTCATAATCCCTAACAGAAATTTCATTAAAGTTTTTTACGTAAGTTTTAAGATTTTCTACAGTTTGATCTTTTTTATAATCTAGGTTTCCTGTGCTTACAGCATAAGTTATTTTCTTTTTTTCATTATCTTTTCCAAAAAAAAATTTGTCTAATCCAAAAAAAGGATTCTGATAATTCCAAATTTCATCGCTTCCATAAACATATAAATCATCACCATATATTAAATTTTTTTGATTGGGATAATCACATTTCATTATTTTTTTTTTCCAATAAAAGTTTTTTAATTTTTTAAAAAAAACTTTATGTAAAACTTTAAAATTTTTTCTATTAATTTGACTCATTCTTTCTCTAATAATTAAATTTTTCGGTGAATAACTGTTAAAACTAACTGTTTGATTGCTTTTTTTTTGGATAAAACTTTTTAGACTATTTGCTTGGATCAAAGCACCCAAGTTGTTACTCCAAAAAAAAGTTATAATATTAATTTTCATTTAATCAATCTCATCAACAATAATATTCTCCAATCTTTGTGAATATTTAATTTTCTTTTGAATTTTTCTAATTACTTTAATTGCATCATTAGCGTTAGGTGAGCCTTTGTTTATTAAACAATTTATTGTCCTGTCAGATAAAGTAAAGGAGTCATTTTTTGTTACATTAAAGAAAAAAGAATAAATTTTTACTAAAATTTTTCTATAAGATATTAAAATTTTTTCATTAAATAATTTTAAAATAATCTTAGATAAAATTCTATTAGCTTTATTCAGAAGATAATAAGTTATGCTTGTTTTGCTTATATCGCTATATAAGTCTTTTGTTGCAAATAAACTTCCAAGATTAGGAAATTTTTTTTCTTGAAACTTCATTCTATGATTTCTAATTTTTTGAGTCTTATTACTGATAGTTTCTAACGTTGAAATATTTTCTTTTGGAAATTCAAATATCATGTTCAAAATTACAAAATTTTTCATCTTATGGAATATTGTTGATCTCCATTCTAATTTAAGATCATCTTTTTTTAATTTAATTAACTCACAATTCTGATTTATAATTTGAACTTCTTTTAAATATTCAGAAACAAATGATCCATATGAAGAAGCGTTCATATAAATTGCTCCGCCTAATGATCCAGGTATGCCAACAAGTCCTTCTAAACATGAAATTTTTAGATTATTACTCACGAAGTTTACAAATTTAAAAATTGAAATTCCACTACAAACCTCAATATTTATTGTGTCCTTTTCAGTTTCAATAATTTTAATTTGATCGTAGTATTTTAAATTAATTATTGGTGTTCGAATTTTTCCATCTCTAAAAATAATATTAGATAAATTACCTACTACTTGAAATTTTGTCTCATTTTTTTTAAGAAATTTTAATATTTGCTTAATTTGTATTAAATTATTGGGTTGAATAAATACTTCAAAAGTCCCGCCGGCTTTAAGCCATGATTTTTTTTTTAAATCAAAGTCTTCAATAAAATTGATCCCTTGATCTTTCAAAAAGACAAGGATTTCTTTTCTCTTACTATTTTGCGAGTGCATTATGGTCACGCATTTTATTTTAATCTAATTCGATAATTTTTATCAAATGCTCTTTTTAACCAGTATCTTCCTTCAATAAAATGAAATTCACTTGATGAATTTTTTTCAAATTTGTCTTGTATTTGATCTTTTCTGACAAAAAAAGCATTGACACCTGTAATATTACAACCAACCAAAATATAATCTTTTTTTTCAAGCATTTTCTCAAATGCTTTTAATGATCCTCCAAAATAATCTGAATTGTCCCACTCAGAATTTTGATCGTAATCTACTGTCCAATCGATAATTGGACCATATTTTGCATTATACTCTGTAACTATCACTCTGGGTTTAATAAAATCAATTCTTTCAAGAACATGAAAAGTGTGAACACCGATATCTATTGAAAGTAAATCAACTTCAGAGTCCTTACCAAAATACTTTGATAAAATTTCATTTACATTTAAAGAGGAAATTTTTTCACAATGGACTTCAAGTGAATTTTTAAAAAAACTGGAATAATTTTTTTTGATTGAGTCTACATTTTTTTCATCAGCTTCAACCCATAATCCAGACCAATTTTGAAGTAACAAATTTGCAGTATTGCATTCTATTCCTGTTTCTAATCCCATCTCAACAAATTTTTTATTACCTAAGCCTATTCTTTTAAAAATTTCATCAATTATCCCATCTTCATCCTGCTGGGAAAAAACTTTATAACCATGTTTAACAAGGTTTTTATCATTTTGGAATTTTTTGCTATTCAATAAACTCTCAATTAAAATAACTGCAACGCTCTTGTTCAAACTTTCGATAGATTTTTTACTTGAAATCTTAAAAAATAATTTTTTTAAAAATCCCATTATAACAATATATTATCTTTTATAGTAAATTTCATTTAATTTTTTCTCACTTTACACGATTTTCATTTGATTTTACTTCTTCAAGTTGAGAATCTTTAATTTCAATAACCTTATCACAAAATCTTAAAGAACTATTTCTATGAGAGATAGTTAAAATAGTTTTGTCAATTACTTCATCAAAAAGTTTTTTCAAAATAAAATTTTCTGTTTTTTCATCTAATGAGCTTGTTGCTTCATCAAGAATAAGAATTTTTGGATTTTTGTACAGTGCTCTAGCGATACCTAATCTTTGACATTGGCCTCCAGAAAACTTTTCTCCTCTTTCGCCTGCTAGCTCATATATATTATCAGGAAGACTATAAATATAATCATATAAATCAACAATTTTCAAAACTTCATCTAATTTATTAAAATTAATTTTTTCTTTTTGTGTTTCCAAAGTTACATTAAATAAAATATTTTCATCAAGAATTGATACTAGTTGTGGGACATATCCAATTGATTTTTGCCATTCAGAAGTAATTAAATTTAAATTAGTACCATTTATAGCTATTTTTCCTTCGTTACATTCAACAAGTCCTGTTAATAAGTTTATAAAAGTTGTTTTTCCTGAACCAGTTTTACCAATTAAACCAATTTTTTCGTTGACTTTTATTTTGTAATTAATTTTTTCAAATATTTTTTTTTTGTTCTCTGGATAACTAAAACTCACTCCCTCTATTGATATTTCTTTTAAATCAATGGAGTCGTTTTGTACTGAATCTTTATGTTTTTTAATTAAATGCTCATTTTCTTTATATTTGGAATATACATCATAAACTATATCAACCACTGAACTATTATATTTTAAAGATTGAATAGAATTAACTATTTTAGAGACTGTTGGTAAAATTCTTACTGATGCGAAAAAAAATACTCCAACAATAACCAGAATTTCAGAAAGGTTTTTTCCATTATTTTGAAGAAATAGAATTAAAAATACAAAAGTAACTACTCCTAATAACTCTAAAACTGGCCTAGGAGTTTGAAGGGTTGTATCTCTTTTATATCCTGCCATTGATGTTGTATAATTGTATTTGTGATATTTTTCTAAAAAAATTTCTCTTAGACTATTTATAAAAACTTCTTTAATACTTGAAAGGCTTTGTTGTAATTGTTTTAAAGACAAACTGCTAGTATCTTGTCTTATTTTTCCCCACAAAACTAACTTTCTATTTGTTAATTGAATTGCAATAAATCCAACTATTGAAAAAAAAGAGAATGTTATAAGAGATGCAGTAAAATTATAATCTATTAACATGATCAAAATTGCAAAAAAAACTATCAATTCTGTTATGAGTCTCATTAAAGGGAAAACAACTTGAAAAGAAAATAAGCTAGTTTCTGTTTGAATATTTCTTATTAATTCTGCTGAGTTTTTTTGCACATGAAATAAAAAGTTTTTATATAAGTAATATTCAAAAAATTGTCTTGAAATATTAGCAAATAACGTATGAGCTAATTTGAACTGAACATTTGATAAAGATTTTATAAAAAAAGTTTTAAATAAATAAATTATAATAAAACCAATCAAGACAATTAAAAATACTTCTTCTTTGTTTTTATTTGGTAATAATTTTTCAGTATATTGAAGATAGTTCTCACTCACGAATATACTTAAAATGGGTATTATCATAGCAATGCCCATTATTTCTAGACCTGTTACAATTAATGATAAGGTTAAAATTAATAAAAGTTTTTTTCTGTATTTTTTTTCGACTACAAAATTTATTTTTGATAAAAAACTAATCATTTATTGAATTACTAAAAGGATTTTTTCCAAGCTGAGTAGTGTTTTTCTCCATATACCATACCGTCAGCATTACATTTGTTGCAGGGACTTAATTGTCTATCCCCCTTTAAAAGTTTTCTTCTATATTTAGATAAAACTGGCCCACTCCATATATCAAATAAACTCATTTGCATTATATTTCCCATCGACTGTCTTCTTTGCCAATCTTGTGGGCATAAAAAAACATCTCCATTCCAATCAATAAGCATTTGATAAGCAGTGTAATAACATTTTTGTTTTTTAAAATTTAAAATATCTGGTTGATTGCCTACTTCAATAGTACCAACCCTATTAGTTAATTTCACACCATAATCAATTTTGTCACTATACCATCTATCTCTAAGTATCACAAAATCCTCAGGTATTTTACACTCTTTAATCATTTCTTTAAATTTTTTTAATTGTTCTGGGCCATCGTAAAGACTTATTAATAATCTTGTTGTTTTTGAATTATAAATTTCTAAAAGGGTTTTTTTATTTACCAAATCTCCATTAGTAATTATCTCAACACCACCTACTGAGCCTAATTTATTTACAATTTTTAAATAGTCTTTATGGAGCATTGGTTCTCCATAACCACAAATACAAAAAGCCCCTTGAAAATTAATTTCCTTTAAATCTTTTACAAGTTTATCTATAAGAACAATTTGCATTTTTTGATAAGTATTTGGAGCTACAGAGTCATCAGATTTTGGACAAAAACTACATGATCTATTACAAACATCTATGAGACTTAATTCTATCCAGCTTGGTAAAGGTATTTTATCATAAAATTGTGGCTCTCTATCCAGAATAGGTTTTTTTCTTTCAATATTTTTTGAAATAGTTTCTTTTGGATTCAAGGGAGGATTATTGTGACCAAGTCTATTCATCTTCGTTCAATATTATCATTTCTTTTTGTTTGGTTATTTTTAAGAGAAGACCTGTTTTTATTACTCATTTCAGCTTTGAGCTCATCATATTCTTGCATTTTTTTTCGCATAAAATTTATTGTTAATCTTGTTTTAGAAGAAATGCCCTGAGGTGTAAGAACATATAAATAATTCATTTTTTTTGGATTTTTTTCAAAGTTTTTGATTTTTATAAGACCTTTTTGTTTTAGTTGCTTTATACAATAATTAAGTTTACCCAAACTAAATCCAAGTTCCTCTGCGAGCTCTCTTTGGCTAACTTCAGGTTTTTTTGAAATTTTTCTTAAAATCTCAAAATGATCAACGTTATTTTTTTTCATATTGTTCAACAATTGAACAAATTGTTCAATTGTTGAACAATTTATAACAAACAAGACAAAAATAAGCAAATAATACTTGAGTTTTAAATGTTTAAGCTTAATATTTTGAAAAATCTAATTAAAAATGTCGAATTTAATTCTAAATGAAGGGTATGGTCTAAATAAATACTACCTTCAGCAAGGGTCAAAAGATAGTGTCATAATCGGGAAAAAAAAATTTATTGATTTATCAAATTGTTCCGGATCTTTAATTCTTGGTCACAATCATTCCATAACTAAAAAAGCAATTAGAGATTATCTTAAAAACAACTATACCTCTACATCTTATCCAAACGTGAATGCGGTTAGATTTTCAAAAGTTATAAAAAAAAGTTTCCCAAATTTTAAAAAGATTGTATTTTGCACAACTGGATCTGAGGCTGTGATTAAATCTCTAAGAATATGTAGAGCTATAAATAAAAAAAAAAAAATTGTATCAGTAGTTGGAAGTTGGCATGGCTCAGTTAATGAAACTTTATTTTCACAAAATAAGAAAAAAATGATTATGCCAATTTCTGCAGGACTTAAAGCTAGTGATGCAAAAAACTTAATTTATATTCCTTATAATGACATTAAAAACTCAAAAAAAATTTTAGATAAGAATAAAGATAAAATAAATTGCCTTATAATTGAGCCTGTTTTAGGAGGACTGCCAATAGAAAATATAAAGTTATATCTTAAATTTTTAGAAAACTATTGTAAAAAAAATAATATTAGTTTCATATTAGATGAGATCATAACTGGATTTAGATGTAAAAATTTAAGTATTCAAAATCAATTTAAATTAAAACCAGATTTAACACTTATTGGAAAGGTATCTGGTGGGGGTATGCCGATTGGTATAATCGGTATTTCAGAGAAAATATCATCAAAAATAAAAAGTTTAAAGCAAAGGATATTTTTTGGAGGAACATTTTCAGGAAATTCTCTAAGTACTTATATTGGATATGAAGTTATTAATTTTATTAAAAAAAATAAAATTATCACAGCCTTGATTAAAAAAAGTATTTTTTTTCAAAAAGAAATTAATCAATTTTTATTAAGAGAGAAACTAAAAGCAAAAGTTTTGAGATTTGATTCTATATTAAGAATAATTTTTACTAATGAAAAAGTTGGAAGTAGGGTTCAAAGAGATTTTTTGGAGTCAAAAAATATAAATAAAATTAAAAAATTTAAAAATTTTTTATTAAAAAAAAAAATTCTTTATCCCTCAAATGGAATCATATTTTTATCAGCAGCAACAAATAGAAAAAGTTTAAATTACATTATAAAAAACATAAATTATGGTCTTAAAAAATATTTTCAGTAAATCTAATTAAATAATACTAAATGTTAAAACTATTAAAAAAATTAAAAAAATCTTTTTATTATGAAATGTTTATTGAACATATTTTTTATAATCTTTACAATTTTTTATGGAAAAATGTTTTAAATTTTAAAGCAAGATTTCTTTATTTTTTTTTAAAGAGTAAAGATAATTATTTCAATTTATATAAAAATGATAAGATTTTAATAAAAGATAATCAAGAATTTAAAAACCTGGCCTATCAAATTAAAGAGGAGGCTACTTCAAAGATTCCAACATTAACTGAAACAATAATGTCTGATCGTTATAAATTGAAAATAGAGTCTCAAAATAAAGCTTTTGGTGAAGTTCCGTATTCGATAGATTTTTATGAAAATTTAAGTAATGATCTAAAATCAAAAATAGTAAATTTTGCCTCTTCAGAAAAAATGATCAATACGGCTGCTAATTATATGGGTATTTTCCCCATGATAACAAGAATCCAAGTATCCTTAAATATTCCAAGAGAAAATTCAAAAGTTCGCTCAGCAATGCTTTGGCACAAAGATGCTTTTGGATTTAAAAACCTTGATTTTTTTATGGCTGTCACTGATATAGATGAAGAATCAGGACCATTTTATTGTTTAAAAAAAAAGATAAATGCTGGTGTTTTTAAAAACTTTCAATACCAAAAAAATAGATCAGGTGAAAGAGGTAAGATAGACTTGGATAGTTTCAACAAAGTTTTTTCGGATCCCGAAACTATTTCTCTAATAGGAAGGTCAGGAACAGCCCTCTTTCTAGATAGTTTTTCAACTTTCCACAGGGGCGGTTATTGTAAATCCAAAAATAGATTGGTCTTAAGAATATGCTATCAAAGTCATGATGTTCTACATAATAGTTATCAAAGAAATAATAATTATTTTTTGTTTGATAAATCAATTAAAAATGAAGAAATTAAAGATGAATATAAAAAATACCTATTTTTTAAAAGTCCATCAAAAGTAATGAGATTTTTTTCTAAATTATCAATGAAGTTTTTTAGTTTAGTAGAATTTAAATATTGATTTATATTAATGAACAAAATATTTTATAACAAACAGTATATTGATAATAAAGATGTTATATCAGTTTCTAGGTCTGTTAAAGATAACCTAATCACGAATGGTCTAAAACTTAAAAAATTTGAATATCTTTTAAAAAGTAAACTAAATACAAAATTTGCTATTGCTTGTAATAGTGGAACTTCCGCTCTTCATCTTTCATTAATGGCAATAAAATTAAAAAAAAATGATTGTGTAATAATTCCAAGTGTGAACTTCATTGCCTCCTATGCCATGTCGAAATTAATGGGTGCAAAAGTTTATTTTGCTGATGTTTCTCCAGAGAATGGTCAGACTACTCCTGAATTAATCGAAAATTGTATTAAAAAAAATAAGTTAAAAAAAATAAAATTAATAATTACTATGTATCTTGGAGGGGCTCCTGAAAATATAGGAAATTTTTATAAATTAAAAAAAAAATATAATTGCTTTATTATTGAGGATGCCTGCCACGCCCTTGGTGCAAGTTATGAAATTAATAAAAAAATTTATAAAATAGGAAGTTCAAGACATTGTGATTTATCAACATTTTCATTCCACCCTGTCAAATCTATAACGACTGGGGAGGGAGGTGCGATAACAACAAATAATAAAAAATTTTCAGAAAGAATTAAAGTATTAAGGTCTCATGGAATTTTAAGAGAATCAAAAAATTATTTTTCTTATGATATCACAGAACTTTCTAACAACTATAGATTAAGTGATATCAATTGTGCATTGGGTATAAGCCAACTTCAAAAATTAAAAAAAATAATCAGAAAAAGAAGAAAACTTTATGATTACTATTGTCTAAAGCTTAAATCTTTAGAAAAATTTATAAATATTCCCTCAACAAATAAGTGTACTTCTGCTCACCACTTAATGATGATATCGTTCAAAAATTTTAATTTAAGTAAAAAAATTTCACTTATAAAATATTTAAATAGACATAATATTTATCCTCAATTTCATTATATTCCTCTTTATAGGTTTGGGGCAGTAAAACGTATAAATAATGGGAAATTTGATAAAATTGGATCTGAAAAGTTTTTTTCATCATTCTTATCTTTGCCATTATATTATGATTTAAAGATCTCTAGTATTGATAAAGTTGTAAACTTGCTTAAGAGGTATTTAACTTAATTATGAACAAAAAAATTTTAAATAATAAAAAAATTTTAATCACTGGTGGCACTGGCTCTTTTGGAAAATCATTTGTAAACTATCTATATTCACTAAAGGGCGTTAAATTCTCAAAAATTGTAGTTTTTAGTAGAGATGAACTTAAGCAGTATGATATGCAGAATCACAAAAATTTGAAAAATAAATCTAATTTAAGATTTTTAATAGGTGATATAAGAGATTACTCACGATTAGAATATGCCTTAAAAGACATAGATTATGTTATTCACGCTGCAGCTTTAAAACAAGTTCCGGCCGCAGAATATAATCCATACGAATATATCAATACTAATATTAATGGAGCTGAAAATTTAATAAGGGCTTCAATAAATAATAAAGTAAAAAAAATTATTGCTTTATCGACAGACAAAGCAGCTGCACCAATAAATCTTTATGGTGCTACTAAGCTTTGTTCAGATAAACTATTTGTAGCAGCCAATAATATTAAAGGTCATAAAGATATTTCTTTTTCTGTGGTTAGATACGGAAATGTAATGTTTAGTAGAGGATCAGTCTTGCCAACTTTTCTTAAACAAAAAGATGAGGGACAGTTTACTATTACGCATAAAGATATGACTAGATTTACTCTTACTCTAAAACAAAGCGTGGAAATAGTAATGTGGGCACTAATGAATAGCAAAGGTTCAGAAATACTAGTTCCTAAAATACCTTCTTACAAAATTATTGATGTTGCTAAAGCTATAAATCCAAAGAACAAAATCAAAATAATAGGTTTAAGATCTGGGGAAAAACTTCATGAAGAAATGATTACCTTAAGTGATAGTTATAATACTTATGACTTAGGAAAATACTATGCAATAATACCTAAGGACGGAATACACAACTATAAAAAAACTAAAATTAAAAAAGTAAAAAAAATTTTTAATTATAATTCAAAAGACAATAAATACTTAAGTGTAAATGAGATTAAAAAATTAATAAATGAACAAACTAAAGAGATCTATTAATTTTTTTTCAACAACAAAAAAAAAGGGATTATATAAATATCTAATAGAGTCTAGCATCTTACATGCAAGCAGATTGTCAAAGAAGAATGTAGAAATTAATTATTTATATAAAAAGACTCCATCAATTAAATTTTTAATAATATTCATCAAAGAATTTTTTTCATTTAAAATATATAATCTAACAGAGTGTATAAAAATAAAATATAATGGTATTGATCTTGGTTTGTACGCTGTGTCAATGACATTTAGACAACCACGATCACATTCATCAAAAATTTTTTTATATTTTAACCTGACAAAATACTTGTTTTTAGGTGGTTCAATGGTTGATTCTGCTAAAAAAATAGTTAATAAAGTAGATGCTGTTTACATAGATCATGCAATCTACATTCATGGAATTTACTACAAACTTTTTGCAGATTATAAAAAAATAATTTATTCAAACCAATATCCAAGAGGACTTTTTTATATAGATTATAAGAAAAAAAATTCTCAAATCTCGTTACCAGGTAAAATTTTTAGATTATCAAAAAAAATTTACACCAAAAATTGTAAATTAATAAAAAAAGAAAAATTAATAAAGGCAATGAAAAATACAAATACAATCCCTTGGGTTAGAAACACTAAATTTAAATCCAAAATTAAAGATGAGAAAATTTTAAAAAATATTGATTACATAGTTTATGCCCACTCTTTTTTAGACGGCAACATCACTTATGGTTATGATGGTTTTATAACTTTAAAAGATTGGCTCATTTTTACTGTTGATAATTTGATTAAAAAAAATGCCAAAACAGTCGTTAAAGCTCATCCAAATTTTTATAATAACGATTTTGGTGAAATTGCTAAAACTGACAAAAAAATATTTGAGGAAATTAAGGAGAAATATAAATATTCAGACATAATTTTTATGAATGAGCCGATTAAAAACTCTGAACTATTAAAAAAAGTAAAAAAAAAGACAATTTTAATTACACATCATGGCACAATTGCTATGGAGGCTGGACTGTTTGGTTTTAAATGTATCAGCTCTGCATCAACATTTTGGGATAATAGTTTTGATATTTCTAACCAATGGTCTGATAGAAATTCTTATTCTAAAATGATTAAAAAAGATTGGGGTCAATTAAAATTTGCCAATCAAAAAGATCTTTTAATTTTTACAAGCCAATTATTTAGTGAGTATGGGAATTTTGGTAAGAAGTTTTGGTCTAATAATTTTAATAAATATATAGGAAATAAACATTCATTTTTATTACACAAACATACCAAAAGAATAAAAAAAAGTGATCAAGGAAACCTGCTTAATCAAATACAAAAAAATATATTTGAATTGAAATATTTAAACAAAAAATAAAATGGATAATATATTCTGTATTTTTACACCTGGGGAAGATTTAAATAAGATTTTAATTAATAATTCTGAAATAATTTTTGCTCTTAAAAAAAAATTTGGTAATTTTACAGTAGTAAGCTTTTCTAAAATTTTAAAAATAAATAAGACTGAAAAACCTATTAAGATTTTGTTTGAAAAATTTGAAAAAGCAGATGTAAGGTTTTTTAATCCTAATTCTAAATCAGAGTTCCAATCTTTTATAAATAATAAAAAAATTTTTGCTATAGATGCTTTGGGTATTAATTATACATACGTTTGGAATATTAGAAGATTAATTAATAAAAAAAATATATTTTTAATACTTTTGTTGGATTCAGGTTTTATTTCAAATGAAAACGTGGACTATAAAACTTCATTTAAAGGAAAATCTTATGAAATTATAAGATATTTTTTAAAAAAAATTTATAGATTACTTGTTCTTTTAAAATTTTTCCCGCCTATTTTTATCTATTTTGAGTGTAGAAAAGATATATTTGAACATTTTGCAAAAAATAAAAAATTTCATTTTTTTGAAAAGATTTTTCCATTTTTAAATATATTTAATATTAAGAATATCTTTTATATTAATAGCAAATCTAGTAAAAATTTAAAATTAGAAGAAAAGTTAGTTTCTGAAGATTTGATTATTTTCATTGATGGAAATTTTCAAAATAAAGAATTTTCTTTTCGAGATAATATTAATTTTGAAGAAATTAAGAATGACTATTTCAAAAATCTTTCAAAAATTTTAATTCAATTAAAAGAAGTATTTAAAAAAAAAGTTGAAATTTGTTTACATCCATCGTCAGATGAAAAAGTATATAAAGAATATTTTGAAAGATTAGATATATTTATATCTAAAGGCGAAACTAAAGAAAAAATCTTAAAATCTTCAGTTGTATTATTTCATGAGTCTTCAGCAATTATTGATGCTATTTTTCTAAAAAAAAAAATAATTTCTTTGAGTACTCATTTGTTTGGAAAATATCACTCAAATAGGGTAGATCTTTATAAAAATGAGTTAGATTTATTTTCTATAGATATTCATAAAGATTTAAATTTTTCTAAAAATGATTTTGACAAAAAATTTAATACTATAGACAAAAATTATAACACCTTCTTAGAAAAAATTAATATGGACAACGAAGATAGTTCTGAAAAAGTTGTTAGAATATTAGAATCTTTTACTAATAGATAAATTATTTTTTGTTTTTTAAAGATAAACAAAGTTTTTCATAGTTATTACTTTTTGAAATAAGCTTTAATTGTTCTTTATTTTTAATGAAAAATAAATAATCTTCTGTTCTATCAATTGTTAACCTCAGATTAGATAAGTTTTTTTTGAATAATTTAATATTCTCTTTATTCTTATTGAATTTATTTTTGTAAATCCATTGTGTTAAATGTTCTTTATCAAATGAGGTTTTAGCTTTTTTATAAGCCTCTTGAAGGCGTTTCATGCTTATAATTTCACAATCAAAACCATGTGGAACAAATCTTGGCTTATTATTTGTCAAAAAACTAAGTTTATTTTTTTCATAAAATTTAATCATTTTTTTTATAATTTGCGGATTAATAAACGGACAATCTGAAGTAATTCTTATGATATTTTTAGAATTAAATTTTTTAGCACATTTAAAATATCTTTTAAGTAAATTTTTTTCATCAATTTTTTGTGCAAAATGAAAAATATTATTTTTTTTACATATCATCGAGAATTCATTTTCGAATTCATCTTTAGGTGTTGCCAATATAATTCTATCTATATCTTTATAATTTTTTAAACTGCGTAAATTATTTAAAAGATAATCAATTATTCTTTTGTTATCAAAATTTAAAAAAATCTTTCCAGGTAATCTTTTAGATTTAAATCTTGCTTGAATAATAATATCAAATTTCATTAAACCATTTTTTTTAAAATTTTTGATGTAATTGGAGTATTGGTAGCTATTTTAATTTTTGACTTCTTTCCTAATAATTTCTTAATAAAGATTGGGTCTAGTCCAATTTTTGGACGAAGAGATTTTAAATTATTATTTGAAAACTTTTGACCTTTTTTAATTTCTTCAACAGCAAATAATGACCTTCTGTAAACAAGATTTTTTTTTTCAATTTTTTTTCTCAAAAAATTATCCCTTCCCAATAGATTGAAAGTATCTTTCATATCATTTTTAAAACTGAGAATTTCCTCCCCTTTTAGTGAAAATGATAAATCTAAACCCTTTTTTTGATTTGCAAGAGCAACATGCTTTTCAATTATCTCAGCTCCAAGTGAAACGGCTGCTATAGCAACTCTATTGTCAGTGGAATGGTCTGATAGTCCAATTTTACATTTATATCTTTTTTTTAAAAACGTGATATTTTTAAGATTAAAATCCTCAATTTTTGAGGGATAATTACTAACACAATATAAAATAGCAATATTTTTTGTGCCATTTTTTAAAAGTGTCCTGTAAGCAAGATCAATTTCTTTTATGCTTGCTAAACCGGTTGAGAGAATTACAGGTTTTTTTGTTTTTGCTATTCTTTCTATCAAAGGAATATCTGTAATTTCAAATGATGCAATTTTAAATATTGGGCATTTTAAATCCTCTAAAAAATCTACGGCTGTGCTGTTAAATGGACTGCTAAAACACTTTATACCAATTTTCTTTGCGTAATCAAAAAGTTCAGCATGCCAACTAAAAGGTGTTTTAGCTTTTTTGTAAAGTTGCCAAAGAGAATATCCTTTCCAAAGACCTGACTTAATCAAAAAAGAATTTTTTTTTGAATTAAGAGTCATCATTTTTTCATCAAAAGTTTGTAATTTAACTGCATCTGCTCCATACTTCTTTGATATTCTTATTAATTGTTTGGCTTGTTTTAAAGATCCATTGTGATTAGCAGAAATTTCGGCTATTAGTGAGGGTGTTTGATTAAACATAAAATAAAAATAATACACCAAGAGTATACTTTTGCAAATTTAATTTTAACTTAATGCCTACTTTAAAATTTAGAACAGCCACCTTAAAAGATAAAAAATTTTTACTAGATATTACAAATGAAAAAAGTGCCAGAAAAAATTCAAAAAATAATTCAAAAATTTCAAAAAGTTCTCATGAAATATGGCTTTTAAATTTTTTAAAAAAAAGGTCTAATAAATTATTAATTACTAGTTACAAAAAAAATCTTATTGGCTATGTGAGGTATGAAGAAATTTTTTCAAAGGTTTACAAAGTATCAATTAATATTAAACCAAAATTTAGAAATATGGGGTTTGGTAAATTAATGTTAATTAAATCTGAAAATAAAATTAATAAAGGTTCAATTTTGATTTCAGAGATAAAAATAACAAATATTAAATCAATAAAATCATTTAATAGTGCAGGCTATTTACATTTATCAAAAAATAGAAATTATCTTAATCTTTTTAAAATTTTAAATCAAAATCAAATTTATCAAAAAAAGATAAATAAAATAATTTCTAATATAGAAAATACTAGAAAAAAAAATAATTTGAATTGGATGAATGTTTTAAAATTATCTTTTAAATCAAATCCTGAAGAAACAAAAAAATTATTTACAAGAATTTATAAGTCTGATAAAAAAATAAATAATCTAAGTAAAAATCTTTTATAAATGAAATTATGAGTAATGAAGGTTTCGCTGTTTGCAAAAATTGCATTTATCCATCAACAAAGCCTGATCTTGAATTTGATAAAAATGGAGTATGTCAGGGTTGTAATGCTTATAGGAATAGAAAAAAAATAAATTGGTCAAAAAAAGAAGGTTTATTAAAAAAAATATTATTTAAACACAAAAAAAATTCAAAAGGTAATTATGATTGTATTATCCCTGTCTCAGGCGGTAAAGATAGCCATTATCAAGTAATTAAAATACTTGAATATGGACTTAATCCGCTTTGTGTCAATGCAAGAACTGATAAATTATCAGCTATTGGTAGGGAGAATTTAAATTCATTGGAAAAGTTGGGGGTTGATTTAATAGAAGTTTCAACTGATCCAGCTTTGAGGAGAAGAATAAATAAATTTACACTTGAAACGATCGGGGATATATCCTGGGCAGAACATATAACAATTTTTACTGTTCCATTCAGAATAGCCTGTGACTTTAATATTCCATTAATTATTTGGGGTGAAAATCCTCAAAATGAAAATGGTGGTCCCAAAATACATGAAAAAGCAATAAACCTTGATAGAAAATGGCTTGAGGAATTTGGTGGTTTGTTAGGATTTAGGCCATCTGATTTAGAAAATCTTTTGAGAATAGATAAAAAAAAATTAATCCAATATACTTTTCCCTCATCTAAAATAATTAATAAAAAAAAAATAAAAGGTCTCTTTCTAGGTCAGTTTTTAGCTTGGGATGGTCATGCAAATGCAATTATTGCAAATAAAAGAGGATTTAAGTTTTTTAAAAAAAATGTCGAAGGTTCGATAGTTAATTATGAAAATCTTGATAATGTGCAAATGAGAATTCATGACTATTTTAAATATTTAAAATATGGCTATGATAGAGCCACAGATTGGTGCTGTTGGAACATAAGAAGAAAAAGATTAACTAGAAAAAATTCAATTAAAATAAACAAAAATAAAAGTGGTAAATTCCCAAATAGCTATTTAGGAATAAGTTTAAATGAAATTCTTAAAGAGATAAACTGCAGTAGAAAAGAGTTTATCCAAATTTGTGATAATTTTACTAATAAAAATATTTTTAAAACTAATAAAAAAAATCAATTAATAAAAAATAAAGACGGAAGTCCAATTTTGAAATATAAAATTGTTTAAATAAATGAAAAAAAACATTGTTTTATTGGACATTAAAATGGGAAATGTTGATTCAATTATTAAAGCAGTGGAATATAATGGTTACAAATGTAAACTTTCTAATAGTAGAAAAGACCTAGAAAAAAGTGACATAATAATTTTACCCGGGCAAGGTGCTTTTGATTCGGCAATGAAAAATATCCGAAATTTGAAAATAGAACAGACCCTGATTGAAAAATCTAAAGACAAAACTTTGTTTTTAGGAATATGTTTAGGTATGCACTTAATGGCTGATTTTGGATACGAAAATAATAAAAAAACTAGAGGGCTCGGTCTTATAAATGGTGAGGTAAAGATTTTACCTAAAAAAAAAATAAAGATTCCTCACCTGGGGTGGAATGAAGTAAAATTCAAAAAAAAAGATAAAATTTTAATGGATATTTCAAATAAAAAAGACTTTTATTTTCTACACAGTTATTATTTTGATTTAAAATATAAAAAAAATTTAATTGCTACCTCAAATTATGGAATTAACTTCCCTTCAATTATAAAAGATAAAAATATTTATGGTGTACAATTTCATCCAGAAAAAAGTTTATGGGCTGGTGTTAATCTAATAAAAAATTTTATAGAATTAAGTGAAAAAAATTAGAATTATTCCGACAATCTTGTATGATAGTAATAGTGCAGTTAAGGGTAAAAATTTCAATAGTTGGAGAAAAATTGGAAGTTTAAAACAAATAATCAAACTTTATTCTTTAAGAGAAGTTGATGAATTAATTTTTTTAGATGTTGCTGCTAATTCTAAAAAAAATTTAGAATATAAAATAATTGATGATTTTGCCGATGATTGTTTTATGCCTATAACAGCTGGTGGTGGTATCAAAACGATGAAAAACATAGAGTTACTTTTAAAATCAGGGGTAGATAGAGTGAGTATTAATTCAGCAATTTATAATAACTATAATTTTGTCAAAGAAGCAATTAATTATTTTGGAAGTCAATGCATCGTTTTATCTGTTGATTATAAGATTATAAATAACAAGAAAAAGAATGTTTTTATAAATTCTGGTCGACATGATACTAAAATTGAGTTAAATGACTATTTAAAAAAAATAGAAGACCTGCAACCTGGCGAAGTACTTATTAATTCAATTGATCGAGATGGAACAATGATGGGTTATGATATTGAGACTTTAAAAAAAATTGAGAAAAAATTTAAATTTCAAATAATTGCAAGTGGTGGAGCTAAATCAGAAAAAGATGTTTATAATCTTATTAATCAAACTTCAATTAAAGCTGTTTCGTGTTCCAGTATTTTTCAATTTACAGAAATAACACCTTTAAAAATAAAAGAATTTCTTTTAAAAAAAGGCTATAGACTGAGAAATTAAATTAAAAGATAATTAATGACAACTATTAAACAACATATAAACTGTTTGAAAAAAAATGGAATTACAGTAATAAATAATGCAATAAGCCAAAAAGAATGTGATCACTACGTTGGTCGTTGTAACAAACTTTTTGAAAAATTTTTAAAAAGAAAAAGAGTTCATACTTTTAGTAGAAACTGTCAATGGGTACAGTCACCTTTCAGATTTGACGATAGTTTTTTTAAACTTATCTATTTTAAAAAAGTAAATAAAATTTTATCAAAATTTCTAGGTCAAGATTATACAATTACAAACTCAACTATTTTTAATAGGCGAATTTATAAACATAAATTAATTCATGGATATAATATGGGTGACTCTTGGCATACAGATTCACGCTACTTGGATGGTAGAAGGCTTGATAAGGGATTTGGTTTTTTAGTGTTATTAATGTTTGAAGATTTTACAAAAGATAATGGTCCCACAATGTATATACCCAAATCACACATTTTAAGAACCAGACCAAAAAAAAATTTTAAATATAAACATAAATTAATTACAGGAAAAAGAGGAACGATGTACATTATTGATACAGGTATTTGGCACAAAGGAGGGACTGCCTCCAATAAGAGCAGATGGAGTTTATTCAACTACTACTCGCCTTGGTTTGTTAAACCATACTATCAATATGAAAAAATGTTAGGAGAAAAAAAATCAAAAAAAATAAGTAAACAAATTAGAAAACTTCTCCACTATTACTCTACACCTCCAATAAATGATGAGACAAGACTTTCAACAGTTACAAGAATTTAAATATAAAAAAACTTAAAGTTAAAAAATGAAGTTTGAAAACCAGCTATTAAATTTTGCAAAAAAAACATCCAAAATTTATAGAAGTATTACTGGAAAAGGTGTTAGAGATGTACTTAAATTAATTAAAAGAGATATTCCAAATTTAAAGATAAAATCTGTACCCTCAGGTTTTAAAGCATTTGATTGGATTGTGCCAAATGAATGGCATGTAGAAGAGGCTTATATCTTAAATAAAAAAGGAGAAAAAGTAATAGATTTTAAAAAGAATAATTTACATTTAGTAAGTTACTCTACTTCAGTAAATAAAATATTGAGTTTAAAGGATCTAAACAAGAATTTATTTTCAATTAATAAATTGCCCACAGCGATACCTTACGTTACAAGTTACTACAAAAAATCCTGGGGTTTTTGTCTGTCCCATAATCAAAGAAAAAAGCTTAAAGATAAATCTTATAAGGTAAAAATAAAATCAAATTTTATTAAAGGCTTTCTTAATTATGGAGAAGTGTATTTACCAGGCAAAACAAAAAAAGAAATATTTATATCTACTTATATTTGTCATCCTGTAATGGCAAATAATGAAAGTTCTGGACCTACGATAACTAAATTTTTAACAGAATGGATACAAAGTAAAAAAAGATTTTATAGTTATAGGATTATTTTTATACCTGAAACTATTGGGTCAATAGTTTATTTAAAAAAGAATTTAAAAATAATGAAAAAAAATATTATAGCTGGATTTAATATAAATTGCGTAGGTGATAATAGGTCATATTCATATCTACCTTCCCGAAATGGAAATTCAATATCAGATAAAATTGCAAAGCATGTGTTGAAATGGAATAATAAAAAATTTATAGAATATACTTGGAATGAAAGAGGAAGTGATGAAAGACAATATTGCTCTCCTGGGGTAGATTTACCAGTAGTTTCACTGATGAGATCAAAATACGGTGAATATCCTGAATATCATACATCATTAGACAATTTTGATAGAGTGGTAAATGCAAAGGGTTTATTAGGTGGTTTTAAAATCAATAAAAGAGCTGTTGAGGCTATTGAAAACAATTTTTACCCTGTTTGCAAAATACCCTGTGAACCAAAACTAAGTAAATACAATCTTTATAATCCACAAAACAAAAATAATTATGCACATTTGCATAAATTTAAATCAAGCTTGACTGACAGTCTTTATAATGTTTTATCACATTGTGATGGTAAAAATTCATTACTTGAAATATCTGAAAAAATTTTGATTCCAATTTGGGAGACGTATCCGATAATAGAAAAATTAAAAAATCTCAATTTAATAAAAATTAGTTTTAAAAAATTGCTAAAAAATGATATATAAATTTTTCTTTGAAACCTAAAAAAATACTTGATAGAATAAATATTGTTAATGAAGCACAAAAAAATTATAGCAATTTCCTTTAATGAAAATGAAAAAAATATTAAAGAAAGTATTAGAGTTGATAAATTCAATTGGGACTCAATGACAAAAATTAATCTTATTGCTAACGTTGACCAAAAATATAAGAAATTAATTGATCATAAAAAATTCTCAAGTATCAAAAATTTTAGAGATTTAGATAATTTAATAAGTAAAACGATAAAAAAATAGTGTCTACTTTATTCATCGGTGGATCAAGTGAAATAGCATTAAAGACAGCCAAAAAATTAAAAAATATAGACCACCTGGGCAGATTTAGGAATCCAGTTTATAAAAAAAATTTTATTACAAAAAATTATTCACAAAAAAATTTAGTTTCTATTTTTAATAAAATAAAATTTAGATATGATAATATAGTTATATTTAATGGTAGATACTCAAATTCTTTTATTACGAATTTTAATAAAAAAGATTTTGATGATGCTTTAAATATAAACTTAATAATACCTTTGCAGATTGCGAAAATAATAATTGATCAAAAAATTTTAAAAAAAAATGGTGCAATTTTTTTTACATCGTCTATCGCTGCTTCAAAAAACTATGTAGGAAACGCATATTATAGTATTGCAAAAAATAGTCTGGAACTTGCAGGAAAAATTTTAGCTATTGAGCAGAGAAAAAGAGGTATCAGGATAAATATTATGAGCATCGGTGCTATTAAAAATACGATGGGCATGTCTGTCACAAGATATCTAAACAAAACTGCACAAAAAAAAATTAAGTTTATTAATATGAGCAAAGTAGTGAATAAAATTCAAAAATATCTTAAAAATAAAAGTATTAATCAAAAAAAAATAAATCTAGATGATTAAGATAAAAAAAATTTATACAATTTTGAGTAAAAAAAAAGAAGATAATTCTATAATAGAAAAAGAGTTCTCATTAAAAAAAAACTCAATTAAAAGATTAACGGGAATAAAAAGACGATACATATCTGGAGTAAATGAAACTTCAGAGGGAAATGCAATTAAAGTTTGTAAAAAGATCCCAAAAAATTATGTTAAAAATATAAGTCATATTATTGGGGTGACCAATACTCCATCTATTAAATTTCCTGGAATATCAAACTATGTGTCGAGTGAATTAAAATTAGAAAATGTTCATTGTTTAAATTTAAATTTGGGATGTACCGGGTATGTAGATGCCATTTCTTTAGCCTATGACATAATAAACTCTTATAAAAAAAATAAAGTTTTGATTGTAACTTCTGACACCTATTCAAAGTTTATAAGTAAAAATAATAAATCAATAAGACCACTGTTTAGCGATGGTGCTTCTGCAACAATAATTGAACATTCAAAAATTGGATTTAAGATACAGAGCAGAAGATTCAAAAATGTACCTAATAGTCAAAATGATTTAATTTTTAAAGACTATATAACAATGAACGGCCCTGCAGTTGTTTCTTTTGCCATTAAAAATGTTATTCCAGTGCTGAGAGAAAATCAAAAAAAAACTAAAGTAATTTATCTTCATCAAGCAGGCAAAATTATTGTAGACCTCATTAAAAAAAATTTTGATAAAAATATTTTTGTTCCAGAGAATTTCTCTAAATACGGAAATCTGGTCTCAGGATCATTACCTTTCTTAATTAAAGAATATTTTAAAAGTTTTAACAGATCAAAAAAAATTATAATTTGTGGTTTTGGTGTTGGACTCTCTTATTCTACACTTATTTTAAAGAAAAATTCTATTTAGTAAGATACTTAGGGTTATTTCTAAGTTTTTTAGTTATAAATCTAGTCACTTTATATGTATTCATTTTAAGAATTTGATATTTAATTTTTGATATAGAATAGGTTTTTATCAAATTTGACTTTTTGAGCTCTCTTTCACATCTGCTCCAATCATTAAAAATATTCAGTTTTTTTTTTCGTGAAAAATATTGAAATTTTTTTTTGACAAGTTTTTTATCTTTGTCATAAACTTTGCCTTGTAAATCAATAATAGATCTATAATTAACCTTAGAATATTCTTCAGCATAGTGGCAGAAGCTTGCACCTCCATCTAATCCAATTCCTAATGCTAAATTACAAACATTTTTTGAATTTGATACCCATTCCCATATTGAACCTTTTCCAAAACTTGTTTTAGAGTTATGATTCAAGAATTTTATTGGATTTTTTGAATAAATAGCGACTGAATGAAGGGGGTGTATGGTCCTTTTTTTTGCTATTTTTAATCTAAAAAATTCAGAAAGTAATCCTGTTTCACTTTTTGAGTAATTATAATCCCAAATTTTTTTTTTATAAAAATCAAAAGTAAATGTAGGTAGAATATATGTTTTTTCTTTACCTAATGAGTTAAAAATTAAACTCCATAAGTCTTTTAAAGAAAAATTTCTAAATACTAAGCCTGAAATATCTGAATGAATTATAACATATTTCTCTCTAATTTTTATTGAAGATAATTTTTTGGAGAGTTCATTTTTAGTTAGCATTTTTAAAAAATTTTTTTTTTATCTCATGATTAATATCTTTTAAAAAAAAATTAATACATAAATCTATAAATTGATTACTATAAACAAAATCATGAAGTCTTTTATATGCTTTATTGTTTATAATTAATTCATTATAAAGAAAATCTCCACGAGTTGTATTGTAATGCATTCTTTTAAAAGGAGATTTGCTATTTTTAAGCTGATCTAATGATGTAAAACCATCTTCTAATTTTTTAAAAAAATTCTTATCGAAAAAGTCTTTTATCTTTATGTATGGAAAAGGATATGAGTTTAAATAAATTTTGTAATTTTTATTTATCATTACAATCTGTTTAATTGTGATAACATTTTAAAAGCTATTAACAGAAATACAATATCATTATCCCTAAAATTCTTAAAATTCTTTTCAGTGCATAAATCAAGCCAATTGAGCTATTAGTACTGGTCAGCT
>ENA-UOXV01002399-UOXV01002399.1-marine-metagenome-genome-assembly--contig:-NODE-2399-length-24527-cov-6.651684_pt1 | contig 24527 bp, 28 predicted proteins | sample MGYA00238165_ERZ766961 | MGnify/ENA primary metagenome ERZ766961 (study PRJEB28924, sample SAMN03173240) | marine metagenome | biome: Marine; feature: Water; material: Subsurface seawater | place: North...
ATCGGCAGGAGCATCAGGACACAACATTCCTGGGAAAACAAATTGGCTTTGGGGTAACATGAAACTTGATTTCCCATTTAGCCACCACAAATAGCCATAAGATAAATTGAGTGATTGGGAAGTTTCGATCATCTCATTAAAGTAGATTGAATCCTGCATCACAGTTGTACCATCCCAGACACCATTATTGAGCATAAGTAAACCGAAGCGGGCCATGCTTCTGCTAGTACTCCAATAAACATTGTTATAGCCTAGCGGAAGAAACAAACCGTCCATTCCAATAAGTGTTTTCAGCTTTTGATTCAAATACAAGTTTAAACTTCGCCCCGTTGAACTGCGTATAACTTCATCGAGCAGAGTGTAAGGAGCATTGCGATAGGCCCATCTGGTGCCAGCATCCGCTAGATAGAGCATGCATGTGTCATCAGTGCAATCTGGGTTGTTACTGTCGTTGAGACCAGAGGTCATGCTTAGGTGATCCTTTATACTGATTAAGGACTCTTTCGAACTACCCGCTGAACTCCAATTGTTTCCTAGGTATTTTGAGCTTGTATCAGAAATATTCAAAAATCCTTCCTCTTGTGCGATTCCTACAAGAAATGATGTTAATGTTTTTCCTGCTGAAGCCCAATACCAATTGCTAGTATCACTATGTCCATCGAAGTATTTTTCTAGGACAATCTTACCGTCTTTTATTAAGATGAAAGACTTTGAGTTAGAAGAATCTAGGAAGCTGTATAGGCTGTCAATATTGGGCTGACACCAAGAAAGTTCTGTGGCCGAAGTGCTGTCCCATTGATTGTTCGAAAGACCTGGGAAATATCCTTGTGCATTCAATTGGAATACCCAGAATAAATGAATAATTAGTACTAGGTATGATCTCAATTATAGAGGGTTTTGATGGATGTTGCTTAGTCTTTTTCTTCTTCGCCAAGTTCCACAGTGAAATCAGGAGTAACCTTGATGCCTTCTCGATTGAAGTAGAGTTCCACCTTTTCCTCTCCCTGCAAAAACTCTACTTCAAAATATCGGCTTTCACCTCGTTGTACAAATTCAACTTCGCTAATTACTACATCTCCATATTTACCTTGAATAAAGCTTGCAGCAACTTCTGGCAAATCCTCAGTTGTGATAGTATGCTCTGTAGCCACAATCACACCTTGAGAGGTGTAGATAACTGAACGCTGCACATCTCCATCAGTAAATTCCACCTCGTATTCGTTTCCTTCCATCTCCCATTCGGCTTCAATAGCTAATGGATAGTCTGTTTTGAATTTTTCGAGAAGCTCAGCACTGGGCTTAACTGTTTCCTCCGCACAAGAAACTAATAGTAGCGATGCGCTAATTAATGCTGTACCTAGAATATTTATAGAACTTTTCATAATAGACCGTCTTTGAGTGTTCAATTTACAAAATTGCAATCACATTGTGTTCATCTCCTATGAATTTAGATCAATCTGTCTCAAAAAAATATTCGTCTTCAATTTTCTAGAAATATTGGTTTTTCTCTGCCAGAAGGCAGTATTTTCGTCGTAAATTAGAAGCATGAGTCTGATACAACAAGAGCGTCAAAATTCTTTGCTAATTCTAAGGCTAAACAGGCCAGAAGTATTCAATAGTTTCAACCGGGAAATGGCCTTGGAGCTTCAGGATATGCTTACATCTGCCAACAATGATTCAAGTGTTAGAGCCATTTTACTCACTGGGAATGGAAAGGCGTTTTGTGCAGGTCAAGACCTACAAGAAGTGATGGATCCAAATGGACCTGAGTTGCCAAAGATTGTATCGGAACATTATAATCCGATTATTAAACTAATTCGGAACACACAAAAACCAATTATTGCAGCTGTTAACGGCGTTGCCGCAGGAGCAGGAGCTAATATTGCCTTAGCATGCGATATTGTGCTCTCAAGTTCAAATGCGAGCTTTATCCAAGCTTTTTCAAAAATTGGATTAATCCCAGATAGTGCAGGGACCTATTTCTTGCCTCGATTGGTTGGATGGCAAAAAGCTTCCGCCTTGGCAATGACGGGAGATAAAGTATCGGCTGAGGAAGCTGAAAGAATGGGCATGATATATAAAGTATATGATGCTGAAAGTTTTGAAGAGCAAGCTTTAAACTTCGCTGAAAAGATGTCGGAAATGCCTACTAAAGGTTTATGGTTGACAAAAAAGCTAATGAATGAGAGCTTTCAGAATGACTTGAACCAACAACTGGAACGTGAAGGAGATTTGCAAACAGAAGCTGGTCAGACTTATGATTACAACGAAGGCGTGCAGGCCTTTCTAGAAAAACGAAAAGCAAACTTTAAAGGAGAATAATGTCTCAAAAAATAAAAGTAGGAGTAATAGGATCAGGAACTATGGGAGCTGGTATTGCACAAGTGGCAGCTCAAGCTGGTCATGAGGTAGTACTATTCGATCAAAACACTTTTGCACTCAACAAAGCTGGAGAGTCATGTGTGAAAATTTTTGATCGCTTGGTTGAAAAAGAAAAGTATACAAGAGAACAGGCTGATGAAATTCTGGCTCGAATAGATTTGTCTGAATCAATCACACACATAGAAGATTGTATGTTGGTTGTAGAGGCCATCATTGAAGATTTAAGCATCAAACAGGATTTGCTAAAGAAGCTTGAAAACCTTGTAGTTTCTGATTGTGTAATTGCTTCAAACACTTCGTCATTATCAATTGCGCTCTTAGCTTCTCAATGTGAATTCCCTGATCGAGTTATTGGATTACACTTCTTTAATCCTGCTCCATTGATGCCCTTAGTTGAAGTGGTACCTGCGGTGAGCACGAAGGAAGGACTTGCTGATGAGATGAAAGAATTAATGCTTTCATGGAATAAGGTTCCAGTAATTGCCCAGGATACCCCTGGATTCATTGTAAACCGTGTTGCTCGACCATTTTATGGAGAGGCCCTTAGGATTCTTGAAGAAGGAATTGCTGATGTCCCTACCATTGATTGGGCAATGAAAGAAATTGGTGGTTTCAGGATGGGACCATTCGAATTGATGGATTATATCGGCCATGATATAAACTACAAAGTCACCGAAAGTGTTTTTGAAGCATTTTACTACGACCCTCGCTACAAACCTTCCTTCACACAAAAGCGCCTTGCAGAAGCTGGCTGGTTAGGTAGGAAATCCGGAAGAGGGTTCTATAACTATGAGGAGGGAGCTAAAAACCCAGAAGCCATTAAAGACCAAGAATTAGGAACAGGAGTTTGTAACCGAATTCTGTCAATGTTGATGAATGAAGCCGTTGATGCACTATACTTAAATGTTGCCTCTCATGAAGATATTGAGCTTGCGATGACCAAAGGAGTAAATTACCCTAAAGGACTCTTATCATGGGCTGAAGAGATTGGAGTTGAGGAAGTTTATGATCGCATGGCTGACCTTTATGATCATTATTGTGAAGACCGTTATCGACCAAGTCCATTATTCAGATTAATGCTTCAAGAAGGGAATGAGAGCTTTTCCTAAGTTTGCAGGCCTGTGAATCCACAAATATCCATCGTTGTCCCACTTTATAATGAAGAAGCAAGTCTTCCTTATCTAGTTGAGCGCCTCAATAAATTAATGGAAGGCTCGGAGCTTAGCTTTGAAGTTGTTCTGATTAATGATGGCAGTAAAGACAAAACTCCTGGTATGATGGATGAGATTGCCAGGAAGGATGAACGATATCATTCTGTCTTTCTCTCCAAAAATGTTGGCCACCAGTTGGCCCTAAGTGCTGGATTAAGTGTTTGTAAGTGCACTGAGGCTGCCTTGGTGATTGATGGTGACCTTCAAGATCCACCTGAATTATTCTTCGATTTCTATGAAAAATTTAAGGCTGGCAACGATGTGGTTTACGGTGTTCGTGAAATGAGAGATGATGAAGGAGTCATTAAGAAAATCACTTCTAAATACTTCTATCGTTTCTTGCAAAACATTACCAGTACAGAAATACCTGCAAACAGCGGCGATTTTTGTTTGATGAGCCGCAGGGTAATCGACCGTCTCAATACGATGCCTGAGCACAGCCGTTTTATAAGAGGTATACGAGCTTGGATTGGATACGAACAGGTAGGATTAGAATATGAGCGTTCACAGCGAATAGAAGGGGAGACCAAATACCCAATGAAAAAGATGCTAGCTTTGGCATACAACGCTATTTTCAGCTTCAGTCAGGCTCCCGTAAAACTGATCACCAATTTAGGCTTACTTTCTGTTATTGTAGCCCTTGGTTACATCATAGTCACTTTCATAAAGTACTTTTTCTTCGGTGGAATTGTTGAAGGTTTTACCACTTTGCTCTTCTTTATCTTGTTTTTTGGAGGCGTTCAAATGGTGTCACTTGGAATTATTGGAGAGTATGTACTGAGGATATTTAACGAAGTGCAGGGAAGGCCATTGTATATTATAAGTCATAGAATAGTAGAGGGAGAACGCGTAGATGGATAGGCAGTTTTATGTAGAGTATTACACGCTAGAAAGAGAACATTGGTGGTTTAAAGTTCGTGGTCAGATTATCATGGATCGTATCCGTGAAATCAGCGGCAAGCGAAAGGATCTTAAAATCTTAAATGTTGGGGCCGCAACTGGAAAAACGTCCAAAATGCTTGAGGAATTTGGTGAGGTGACTTCGATTGAATATGATCAAATCTGTTACGAATTCGTCAAAGAGAAATTAGGCATCAATATCCATCAAGGCTCCATCACTGAAATTCAGTTTGAAGATAATTCCTACGATATCGTTTGTTCTTTTGATGTGGTTGAACATGTTGAAGACGATCAAAAAGCAGTGCAAGAGCTCGTAAGGGTTTGCAAGAAGGACGGACTGGTATTTATCAGCGTACCAGCCTTTATGTCGTTGTGGAGCCATCATGATGTGGTTAACCATCATTTCAAGCGTTATGTATCTAAGGAGATCGCCTCCTTGTTTGGGCAGACTCCTAGCGAGCTTGTTTACAAGTCCTATTTTAATGCCTTGCTATTTACTCCAATCTACTTGTTCCGCCAACTTTCTAATGCTTTACCTAAGTCATGGACCAGAGATGGGGCAGGAAGTGATGCAACAGCTGGTCAAAGTGGAAAGCTAGCTGGAGGAATTCTCTTTTCAGTGTTCAATTTTGAACGCTGGTTGATGAAGAAAGGAATAAAATGGCCCTTTGGAGTCAGCTTTCTCTATGCGGTTCGCAAGAAGTAACTAGCCTTCTTTTTCTATTGATTCTGTTTTAGGAGTGAATTTGGTTCTCACAAATTGCTCAATCTGCTCAAAATCACTCTTGGAAAAAAGGGTGCAGTTAATAACATCCTTGCTGCCATCATCATAAATGAACTGAATGAACTTCTTGCTTGGGCTGGCAAAAACCGACTTCCTTTTTACCACAACAATGTCATTAAGTCCGTTGAGCTTGTAGACTTTAAGCCCTGGAATCCAAGAATTTAACCGACTCGGAATCCCTAAGTTATGTTGTATTTCATTTTCGAAAACGTAGATTAGTTGCTTCCTTCTTATAAAAAATGCAATGGCCAAGATTGCAAGAAAAACAGTGCCTATAACAGGGCGGAAGCCATTGAGAACCTCGTTGCTCAAAAATGCGGCAACCACAAGAATTGCGGTTCTGAAAACCAATAAACGAATTGGGAATTCTTTATAAACTGATATTGGTGTTTCCAAGTTGTGTCCTATTTATTTTTCTTGGAGCGCTTTTCTTCTTTAGCCTTTTCCTCCGGCTTTGACTCCTCCGCTTTATCGGTATTTGAGTCTTGATTTTGAAATTCGTTAAGTTTCACTGCAATGCGCTCTCCCATTGCTCGTCCCCATTCAGCTCCAATTTGCATTGATTCACTAGTAATTAGAGGGCTCTTTTCTGCATATCGTTTGCCGATAGGACTTTGATAAAACTCAATTACTCCCTCTAGCTCCTGAAGCGTTAAATGATTTTGGTAAACTGGAACTAGCATGTCAACTAGCATATCAACTGAAGTAGAATCGAGTTCGGCTCTAAATTCACTCCAAAACGGGCTATTAATGTCCATACCTTGTTGAGCATAGATGTTCAGCATATTATTGATGGCGGCATCAAATTGTTTCATTGCTCCACTCACTGAGAACATCTTCTTCACAGCTTTATTATAATCATTGTCTTGTGCCTGAGTGAAGGAAATAGAAACTAGCATCAGGCTTAAAAAGAACAGGGTCTTTTTCATGGCTTTTAATTTGGAAGCTAATCTATTAATGCGCAGAGAATCTTAAGCCTTAAATCCAAGTTTTTCTTAAGCAATTTGAAGCCAAAGAAACTTATGACTAAATCAGAGCTAGCTTGATAATTATCAGCTAAGTCATTTCTCTGAAGCCCGCCTTAGTCTCGAATTTGGGGAGAAGGCATCAATAGTTTTTGTCTGTCGTGAGATTCAATTCTACGGTCTATGATTTTTCCAGAAGTATCAATACTGCAGCGTTCTCGAAAATATTGAATACCTCCATCTGGAGCTGAAGAATACTCTACGAGCCTGACACCTCCATTAGAGTGAAATTTTAAGTTGATACTAGCGTATCCGGCAAATCGTCTTCGGGCATTTTTCCAAATCAGATTACCGGTTGCATCGAAAACGTAGACCCATTCTAACTTTACTTGATTGATGTCTTCATCTGCAGGAATGTTTATTTCTAAACAAGACAAAACTCCCGAATCATAGAAATGCTTCAAGCTGTCTTGAGCACTTAGTTTCGAGAAGAGCGAAAGAAGAAAGCAAAGAATCAAATACCTCACATACGCTCTTTAGCAAGGACTATTCCAAGTCTTGCTCAGCTTCTAAATGTTTAAATGCTCTCCAGTCGCTGTAATTCCATTCTAACCAATGCTTCGATTCATAGTTGGCTTTATAATTATTGATTCTTCTATTTACCAGATTTTGATAATCAGTAGGACTCATTGGATTCTCAGCGCGCCTAAACTTTTTAATTTGTTCTTGTTTCATGCTTTTCAAATCCTCCAAATCGCGATTCAAATGGGGGAGAGCAGCGTCTCCAAGAGAACTTAAGAAACTCAAGTGCACAAATGCTCTGTCGGAGTGAGCGAAATTATATTCAGCTATGATCTTATCCCAATTGAAAACCCCAATGCTTAGCACAATAAGATATACTGCTAAGAGGTTTTTTCTGAGTAGGTAATAGACACTTTTTCGGTGTTTGACCTTCATCATTACGCTGACTAGTCCGATACCTACAGCCAGAATAAAAAAGAAAACACCAATACGTTTGTAGGCTAGGTTAAAGTATTGAATGTACCAGATGTTTCGAGCGATGACACTTAGGGCCAAAAATGCGTTTTGGGCCAGCCATATGTACACTAAGATTTTAAGTGCTTTATTCTTTTCAAAGAAGTTGAGGTTTGCCCTGAAGTAATACAAAACAAGGGCAGCACTCAATAAAATCGAAATAATCAGAACATAAGTGCCTTTATGAACAAATTGTTTTAAGAATTCGCCTTTCCACTCGAAGCCTACCCATACATAAACTACATCGAGAATATTTTGACCTAGTATCAATAGGTTTAGAGCAACGAAAGTGACTATGGCAATGGTATATTCTCGCTTTAATGCCATCGAACTGAAGGAGAACATTTTTGCTTTTTTCTTGCGTTCTAAGTCTTCTGATTGTTCGAGTTCTACATTTTCCATATAGCTATAACTTTTTGCAAATAGTAGGTAAGCCGATATGAAGAGTCCGAAGATGCAAGAGCTGATCCACCAGATGTTTAAGAGCTGAAAGATATCTCCAAAAATCTCCCACAAGAATGATCTTATACTAAGCCATAACTCCCCAAACCAAGGAGAAGCCTTGCTGTAAAGCGTTCCAAACAACACTACTACCAATATAGGAATCATAGAAACCCTCAGCACATACCAGACCCGCTGCGATCTTCCAGCTCGGACTGTGATTTTCCTTTTAAAGAAAGAGACGATGCTTAATCCAATGTTAAACACTGCAGCAAAAAAGTGATTGTGAATGCTTTTGAGTTCTGGCATTGCCAAAGCGCCACCAAGGAGGAACAGACTTAAATGATGTGTAAAAACTGGCCAAGCACTGCCATTCAGGATTAGAAGAAGACTACTTAATACACTGCCGGCTGCAAATAACTTAACAGCGGCTGAATTAAACTTCGACTTATCAAGGTGGAAAAGTGATAAAAGAATGGCAAGGTCAAATATGAAGAGATTTAAGCCCGATTCATACTTATGAAACAAGGTGCCAAATAAGAGTGCGAGTAGTTTGGCGACAAAACGTGGATTAGCTGTTTTCATGGATGTAGTTTTCCAAGAAACGAGCGAGAGGAAGATTTCGTATTTAATTAGCTTTCCTTAACAGCTTAGCTCAGTATTGGAACTCCTTGCAGGGCGATATATAAAACTGCTATTGCCAGAATGAAATAAAGCATCCCGAGCGAAATAATACTGGCTTTTGATTTAATAAACAGCGCGGCTATAGGAAGCACTTGAAGGGCGTGCATCCCAACAAAATGAGCAATTCTTAGGTCTCCATAGAGTATACTCCAATTAAAAAAGGGTATTCCAGGTCCACCGTCATTTCCGCCAACTGTATGAGACATCATAGCGCCCATTAAACCTCCTTCGAAAGCAAAAATCACAAAGAGTATTAAGCCTATACGGATAGCCCATTTCATGGATGGATTCATCTCTTTGAGCGGGCTCTTGAAAAACAAATAGGCTATATACAAAGTCCATAAGGTCAAGATGGATATGGCAATCCCCATCAAGCTAAACATGAAGTGGTGAAAAGCACTGCTATCATTGAAGTGTGATAATTCGCCCAAAGATGCCTGGATGCTAATGTAAAATACTTCAAAGGCGAGCACTAGGGCCACAACCCAGGAATAGATTTTGACCGCTCTTTGGTTTTCGAGATGTTGCAGATACAGGGCGATAGAACCCACGAAGATCACAGAGGAGATCCAAAACTTAAATGGCTTTATCCAAGCATTAATTCCAAGTACCTGCTGATCCGTAAAAACGATCAACAAAGCAGAGATGAGGCTTCTTGCAAGAAAGAGCATAAGAGATCCATAAATCACCGGATTAGAACTTCTAAGGTTTAGAAAGAGTTTGCTGATCATTGATCTTTTTGATTCTACACGAAGGCTTTCCATAAGACTAAACTTTTTACAAAGCTGCATTAAGCAGAAGCTTTAAAACGATAACAAATGTTTAGACTTTTTTCAGAGCTTCTTTCTTTAATCTGCTGAAGTGAACAGACGTAATTCCCAAGTAGGAGGCAATCATATGCTGAGGAACTCTTTGATGGATATCTGGAAAAATATGTTGGATATTATCGTAACGCTCTTTTGGGCTCTTTGTGTATATGTTTTTGATCCGCAAATCTTGATACATGTACCATCCTTCGGCAATATATCTCGCCAGACGATTTCCTTCAGGTAGATTCTCATAGGCCCATAGGATACTCTTCTTTGGAAGTACAACTATTTCTGAATCCTCAAGAGCTTGAATGTAATAGTCTGTTTCAGCCCCGGTTAAAAGACTGCTAAAGTCAGTAACAAATTGATTCTCAAAAGCGAAATGCAGACTGACCTCATTTCCTTTCTGATCAACAATCATAGCGCGAATCAATCCCTTATTCACAAAATAGACTTCATCCGAAGCCTTCCCTGGTGTCGCAATGAGTTCTTTTTTTCTAATATTCCTCAGTTCATAATCGCGTGAGGAGATGACAGCATTTTCATCGCTTATCTCGATCATCGTATTCAGATAATCGAATACTTGTTTGAATTCAGGAGCTAGCAAACTTCAGTATTTTGTATTGCTTCTTCCTCATATAGGAACGAATGATTTGCCTTACTTCTTGGTTGTCTCTTTGCGCTTTTAAACAATCAAGCAGGTCTTCAATTTGCTTAGTTTGATTGAGCTCAGCCCAACCGTAACCCTTATAAACTCCATTTTCGACTGCGATTACTGATTGCTCATCTTCGTTTCTTCCCTTATCAATAATCAAAAAGCTATCTTCTTCGAGCTTTACCTTTTCAAGGAGATTGGCTACACGAGCGTTGTAGGTTTCGGCTTCTTCTTGTTGAAGGCAAGCCCCTTTGCACTGTCCAACATGTACTTGGAAGCATGGGCCATCCTCCTTATACAAACCGCATAAATTTTGGCAGAGCTCGTATTTCTTGCAAAGCCTCATCAGGTGGGAGCGACCTTCACTCATGCTGGAATAAGAATAACTTGGTTGTTCTCCAGTTTGGATTACCCGAATACAAAGCCTGACGTAGCCTTTCTGATCGACATAATCAAACACACCGAAATTGAACATATTCTTTCGCTGAGCTCTGTTGAATCGGGGAGTGAACTCTTTGATCTCTGCGCTTTCTTTCAAGCTTGCTACCAATTCACTACCTGTTAACTCAAAGTCGACACTAACGGTTTCCGAAGTTCTTCGTTGCCCTCTATCAGTGAAATCATGAAAGTGACTTGATATGCGAGCCCTAATGTTTTTGGTTTTCCCAATATAGATGAGGTTATCCTCCTCGTCATAAAAGTAATATACACCTGCAGCACGGGGAAGAGTCTTTAAGGTTTCTACCTTGAAGCTCTTGTGATATTTAGGTTTCTTCTTTTTTGATTTTTCCTTGTCTGTCACTAGGTTTTTTGTCAGAAAGTCGCGATCAATTTCTAACAACATCTCAAAGAGCTGGGTGGTTGCATAAGCGTCGTCGTAGGCACGGTGATGTGACTCCAAACTAATGCCTAGCTCCTTGGTGATTTTACCTAATGCATAGGATTTCTTTCCCGGGATCAGCTTTCTGCTGCTTCGAATGGTGCAAATACGATCGCGCTCAAATTCGAAACCTAAGGATGCGAATTCGGTTTGAATAAAACGATAATCGAAGTTTACGTTATGAGCTACAAAATAGCAACCATCAGTGATACTGACTACCTCTTTGGCAATTTCGAAAAAGGGAGGTGCTTCTTCTACCATGTCATCACTTATGCCAGTAAGCTCTGTGATAAAAGGAGGGATTGGAACACCAGGATTCACTAGGCTAGAAAACTCGTCTACAATCTGTTCGCCATCATGTTTGATGATAGCGACCTCTGTTATTTTTCCGGTTTTGTGATTTCCCCCAGTGGTTTCTATGTCGATAATGCAGAACACAATATCAATTAAAAGGGCATAATGCAAGTTCCTTTTCAGGGACTAAATCGAGTTCTTCAGGATGCTTTACGCGATACTTTAAAGACTTAAAAGCGCGACCAGCATGACTTGCGTCTACCACACGATGATCCATGCAAACATTAATGGTCATCATGTTGCGGATTACAATTTCGTCGTTGATCACAATAGCTTTCTTTTGGGCTTTTCCCATCAATACCACAATTGCCAAGTTGGATAGAGGAAATAGGGCAGGGAAGCCAAGGTCGAGTCCCAAGGTGCCAATGTTAGATAAGATAAAACTGCCGAAAGAATCACTAGAAATCCCTTGACTCTTAAGAGACCATCCTCTAGTGAGTGTGAACCACTTCACAAACTTAAAAACCCATCTTCTGAAAGGCCATGGAATGTTTCCAAGGCTATCCTTCTTATTCATGGTTTTATTTTCTTCACCCTTGCGAGCCTTTAGGATTTCGTTTGCGCTGGTCTCAAACAATTGATCAACCGCCAGTTTGTGAGCTTCTTTGATTAGGATAGAGCTCATTTCGTTGTTCTTGTTTAAAACGGATAACATCACATCGATGCTCTTTCTCGGGTAAATCTTGCCTCTTCGGGCAAAAGCATTAAACTCTGGGACATCAAAAGCGATCATCCTTGAGAAAAGGGAAGCCATTACATGGGTATGCGTGATTTTAATTCCCGCTGCGCGTTTTGCCTTTATGAAATCATCAATTTGACTCATGTCAAGGTCTACAGAGCCAAATAACTTCGAATCTTTTGGAGCTTCATAAATAGTAGAAGCAACCTTCCGCCAAGGTGTATTTAATCTATCTGCAAAGTCTTCCATGCACTACAAATATAGCTTTGAATGAAATAGGAAACTCGAATGCTCCTTTATCGGAGTTGGGTAAAGATATTCTTCATGGCTTCAAAGAGTTTTTCCTCATCGGGATGATACTCGTCGTCGCACATAAAGACCTCTGTCATGGCGGCAAGGAGCTCTTTAGTTCCTTCAGGGCCTGGAAAATGACGTTCTTTATTTCTCACTAAAAGTTTGAAAGCATTAACGGTACCCAGTTCGGTGAAAAGGGCCGACATTCTTTCATAAATGTCTTTAGAAGTTCTTCTAGTAATGGTGTCAACTTCTACAGCCTTAACAACTTTATCAGCGTGCGCGGCATATACCAGCACAAGGCCTTTAAAGTCTTCCTTACTTATTTTTCTGTTGGGCATCGTGCCAAATGTAGTGCGTGAAGTTGTAATCAAAACATGATTTTAGTCAAGCTTTCCGAAGAAGCATTTAGAGGCTTTTAGAATATGCGAGCATTTTGAGGGCAGTTACCGCGGCCTCTATGCCTTTGTTGCCGTGTTTACCTCCTGAGCGAGCTCTCGATTGTTCAATGTTATCATCTGTAAGAACTCCAAAAATGACAGGTTTAGAAACGCTTAGTGCAACATCTTTGATGCCTTGAGCAGTAGCTTGACAAACAAAATCAAAGTGTGCCGTCTCTCCTCGAATTACAGATCCGAGACAGATTATAGCATCGGGGTTTCGTTTAGTAAACATGATTTGAGCAGCGGAGGGGAGCTCAAAACTTCCGGGAACCAAACGATTAATAATGTTTTCCGCCTTTACTCCTTGTTTAAGCAGTGTTTCTTCAGCTCCTTTAAGTAAGGCAAAGGTGATTTCTGAATTCCATTCAGAGGTACAAATACCAATTTTGAATTCAGACCCATTCGGAACTTCGTTTGGGTCATAATCAGAAAGAGAGTGTAGGGCAGTAGCCATCTTTTTTACTCAATCATCGTCTCAGCACGAGCGATATACTTATCAACCGTACGACCTTCTTGAGTTTCACTAAAATCTGATTTGATGCGTTTGTAGTTTGCCAGAGCATCGTCATAGTCACCAAGACTTTCGTGAATCTTCGCAGCTTTCATCAAATAGATTGGTGTTGTAAAGTCATTTTCAACCGCATTTGCAGCTGACATATAATTACTTAATGCATCATCTACTTCACCTAACTCCATATAGGCATCGCCCAAAGCTCCTCTGGAAACTGAGCTAAGCATGATGTCGTTGCTTGAGAAATCAGAAAGAAAATCGATAGCTGCTTCATATTCGCCAGTTTTCAAGTAGATTAAACCGATGTAATAATTTGCGAGTGATCCAGACTTAGTTGATCCGTACTCATCAGAGATATCAAGAAAACCTAAATAGTTTCCATCTCCCATTAAGGCTATATTAAACGAGTCACTTTCAAAGTATTGTTCTGCTCTCCACATTTCCTCTGAAGCCTCTTTTTCAAGTGGATTCAAATAAAGAAATTGGTATGCGAAATAAAGTGCAATTACGGCTACAATAGCTCCTAATGCAGCGAATATTGGCTTTTGGTTGTTTTCAACAAACTGTTCTGTTTTGTTGTAGGCACCCCCAATGTCTAGGATTACTTCTTCTTCCTCTTGCTTCTTGCTTTTAGCCATTCTTTCAAATTTCAGCCTGCAAATATAATTTTTTTGGTCTTTAGAAAGCCCATAAACCTTAGGCTTCAGCATACTTATGAACAAGCGGTGTTTCTTAGCAAATTGCTTGCATTTTTGTAGAAAGAAAAAAACAGGTGTTTCTTACTAAATTACAACTAGCACAATTCAAGAATTACGAGTTCGCTGAACTTGAATTTTCACCTAAATTCAATTGCTTCGTGGGGCTAAATGGAATGGGTAAAACCAATCTGCTTGATGCCATTTATTACATGAGTTTTTGTAAGAGTTTTTTTAATCCGGTCGACTATCAAAACGTCAGGAATGGAGGAGCAGAGTTTAAGCTGGGAGCGACTTACCAGCGTAAGGAGCAAGAAGAGTTTTTGAGTTGCTGGGTCAGAAAACAACATAGAAAACAGTTTAAAAAGAATAAAAAAGAATACGAGAAATTATTAGATCACATTGGGCTTTTTCCATTAGTGATGGTGTCACCTTATGATATTGAATTGATTCATGGTGGAAGCGAATTGAGACGAAAGTTCATGGATGGAATAATCTCTCAATACGATCACAATTACCTCGAAAACTTATTGTCTTACAATAAAGCCCTTCAGCATCGAAATGCTCTTTTAAAGCATTTTGCCAAAGAAAGAGTTTACCAAAAAGAGAGTTTGGAGATTTGGGATCTTCAATTGGAGTCATTCGCAAACTGCATATTCGAGGCACGAAAGAAATTTGTAGATGCCTTTATCCCAATATTCAATGTGTACTATGAAAAAGTGAGTGGAAAGAAGGAGGAGGTTAGTCTTTCATATCGCACACAGTTGGATACTTCGAGTATGACTGAAGGCTTGGCTCAAAATTTAGATAAGGACCTAGCTGTGCGCTATACTTCCTTTGGTATTCACCGCGATGACTTAGAATTCAATATTCGCCAAGAACAATTGAAGAAATTTGGTTCTCAAGGTCAGCAAAAGACCTACCTCTTGGCCTTGAAATTAGCACAGTATGATTACTTGAGAGATCAGACCAAACTCAAGCCTATCCTGCTTTTAGATGACGTTTTTGATAAATTGGATCAAGAAAGAACTTCCAACTTAATGAAACTCCTCAACTCCGAAGAATTCGGACAAGTTTTCGTCACAGATACTGGAGAAGAACGAATTAGAAATCTTTTCAAGGATATCAGTGCAGAAGTGCGTAACTTTCGAGTTGATGATGGTGTGATCACCAGTTTATGAGCGACAGCAGTAAAAAACATATTTCTGAGTTGATTAAGGTTTACCTTAAGAGCTTCCGCATGGATGGTAAAATCCAGGAAATCAAATTAGTAAATGATTGGGAAGATCTATTTGGGAAGACAATCAATCGCTACACGAAAAGCATCAAGCTTCATTCTGGGATACTGTATGTGTATCTGAGTTCTTCTGTACTAAGGCAAGAATTGCATTACAACAGGGATACTATGAAGACCAAAATTAACGAGCACTTTGGTGAAACACTTATTCGCGATATCGTGCTGAGGTAAAACAAAAAAAGGCCCGCAATGCGAGCCCTTTCTGTTATTAGTCGATAGTTTCTTAGAATCTTTCGAATCTAGAGAAGAAGAAGTCTCCTTCGATTGCTGCGTTATCATCAGAATCAGATCCGTGAACAGCATTTTTTGCTTTTGATTCAGCGAAGGCTTTTCTAATTGTTCCTTCTGCCGCCTCTGATGGATCAGTGGCACCAATAAGTGTTCTGAAATCAAGTACTGCATTGTCCTTTTCTAAGATAGCAGCAATGATTGGTCCTGAACTCATGTAAGAAACAAGCTCTCCGTAAAAAGGACGCTCTTTGTGCACTTCGTAGAATGCTCCGGCTAGTTCAGCGCTTAATTGTGTTTTCTTTAATGCGATAATTTTGAATCCGCTTTTGCTAATCTTATCTAAAATCGCTCCTGTGTGACCATTTTCTAAGGCCTCAGGTTTAATCATTGTGAAGGTTCTGTTTGTTGCCATTACTTGTTTTTTGCGGCGGCAAATATAGCAAGCATAGCTGAGGAGGGCTTCAATTTCTTAAATCAATTTCAATTCGTAAAAAATCAAATTCTGTGTTAAGCTAGTAGCTACTTGAATTAACTTCGCAAACATGACAGTCGACCAAGGCATAATTGAGTTGAAGGCGCGAATCGAGGCCTCAAAACAAATTACGATTAGCACTCATCGCAATCCTGATGGAGATGCAATGGGCTCATCATTAGCACTTTATCAAGTACTTTTGAAGCTGGGTAAGAATGTGAAAATTATTTTGCCGGATGATTATCCCGACTTCTATTCATGGATGCCTTTCGCGGAGACAAATATCATTTATGAGCATGAGGCTCGCAAAGCGGTTGACTTTATTCAGGCATCTGATTTACTTTTTTCACTTGACTATAATGCTTTTCATCGCACAACTGAAGGCTTGTCGAATGTATTGGAGTCCTGTGATGCCTTTAAAGTACTTGTTGATCATCACCGTGAACCAGACCAGTTTGATTTGATGTTTTGGAATGTGAATGCAAGTTCAACTTGTGAGCTTATCTATAAGCTGATAGAAGACATGCAGTGGAAAGAGCATTTAGATTTAGATATTGCTGCCTGCATTTATACTGGGCTTATTACGGATACTGGTTCTTTTCGATTTCCAAGCACCTCAGCTTACACTTTAAAAATCGCTTCAGACCTGGTAGACTTTGGTCTAGACCATTCTAGCGTACAATCAAGAGTATACGATAACAACTCTGAGAGTAGATTGAGGCTGATGGGTTATGCGCTTTCCGAAAAGATGGTAGTTAATGAAGCCCAAGGCTTTGCTTATATCAGTTTAAGCTCTGAAGAATTGCAGAAATTCTCGTTTAAGAAAGGCGATACCGAAGGACTTGTTAATTACCCTTTGTCCATTGGCTCAATCAAAGTATCTGTTCTAATTACTGAGCGCAATAATCAAATGCGCTTGTCGTTCAGGTCGAAAGGTGAAATTAATGTGAACGACTTAGCAAGGTCTTATTTCAATGGTGGCGGGCATAAGAACGCTGCTGGTGGTGTCAGCCACGCAAGCATGAAAGAAACTATTGCTGCATTGGAACTTCGGATTCCCGAATTTTCAACGAAGAAGCCTTAAGAAATATCGAATGAAAAGCGAAGTTTTGAAACTTATAATTGGCTTCTTCGTACTTTGTCCCATCGGCCTCGGGTCCTGTGAACTTAGAGATTGTGTAGAGAGTGAATGCACTGATGTATGCACCATGCACTATGACCCAGTTTGTGGATGTAATAACAAGATTTATGGAAATTCTTGTGTTGCTGAGTGCCATGGAATTAATGAATACACAGAAGGAGCATGCCCTTAAGACTTAAACACCTTACCTTAATTCTTTCTTTACTTGTCATTTTCTTAAGTTCTTGCTCTGAAAAAGAAGAATACCATTTCAAAGAAGGAGATTTGTTCTTTCAGGATCAAGACTGTGGATTGTTTTGTGAGGCTATCGAGAAAGTAACTGAAGGTTATATGGGGTCTAAATTATCCCATGTCGGAGTCCTTGTTCGTGTAGATGATTCTTGGAAAATTTTAGAAGCTGGTGGAGAAGGTGTAGTTATTACTGCAGTGGATACCTTCCTAAACAGAAGCTACGATGATAATGGTAATCCAAAGGTTTTAGTGGGTAGGATTAAAAATTTGGATATTAACTTGTTAAGGTCAGCAAAAACAATTGCAATGAGTCTTATAGGAAAGCCTTATGACGACTTTTTCAACATCTCAAATGATATGTATTATTGCTCAGAATTGCTTTATGAAAGCTTCAAAAATGTGCATGGAAAACCACTTTTCGAATTGCAACCAATGACCTTTAAAGATCCTGCAACGGATGATATCGCAGATGTTTGGAAAGATTACTTTGAAGGTCTTGATCACCCAATTCCTGAAGGTGAACTAGGCTTAAACCCTGGAGCAATGTCCACGAATGCGAATGTAGATATCGTCTACAAGTTTGGACACCCAGAGGGTTATAGCGAGTAGTTATACCCAATTTCAAGTATATCCTTTCCCGAGTTTAATTGAGTGCGCTTTTTAGTAGCTGGCTTTTCAACTGCCGGAATACCTGAGTGTATTTCAAAACTTGCTTTAAAACACAGATACTCATCCCATAAATTGTGCTCGATAAATTTGCGATGAGTTTTAGGTCCTCCTTCTACCACCAAACTCTGAATCCCTTCATTGTAGAGACTTTCAAGCATTGGATTGACCCACTTGTCTTGCTCAAAATCTAGCTGCACATATTGTATTCTATTCTCCTTTGCATTTTTCTGGCCGTTAAAAACGATGGTTGGAATAGATCCATCCATGAGGTGATAACTGCGATCCAAGTCGAGCTTTGGATCAAGCAATACCCTTAGAGCTTGTGAAGTCTTGAACTTCCTAGCACTTAGCCTTGGATTATCTTGCCTTGCGGTGTTATAACCTACCAAAAATGCGTCCTCAGTAGCTCTCATCATTTGAACCCTATCATTGCTTTGCTCGGAGCTAATCTTTAAGGCTTCATGTTCAGGTCGATCAATCAGGTCAACAAAACCATCTTTTGTTTCAGCCCACTTTAGTATAATATAAGGCCTTTTATTGCTGTGAAAAGTGTTAAATCGCTTGTTAAGCATTTTAGCCTCTTGCTCGCAAATACCTGATTCTACTAATATTCCGGCCTCTTCTAAGAGTCTAACTCCTTTGCCATTTACTTCAGGATTAGGGTCGGTTTGAGCCACGAATAGCCTTGGAATTTTAGCGTCGATAATCGCAAGTGAGCATGGTGGGGTTTTCCCATAGTGTGAACAGGGCTCTAGGCTCACATACATGCTTGCTTCCTTCAGAAGTGATTTGTCCTTCACAGAATTCAGCGCGTTGATTTCAGCGTGGAAAGCGCCATATTCCATATGATATCCTTCCCCAATGATTTTGTTCTCGTGCACAATTACACAGCCAACCATGGGATTAGGGGAGACCTTGCCGAATCCTTTTTTGGCAAGTTCAATGCAACGCATCATGTATTTTTCGTGCAGGTTCAAGGCTTCAAAAGTATGACAAAGTCATACTTTCGCTGTGCTTAATGACAATCTTAGAATATTATAAAGTTTTCCAATCCAATCTCGCTGACTTATATTCAGTAAACGAGGCGGAATCTATTGCACGATGGGCTTTTGAAGAGCTGTTATCCGTGAATAGTACTCAACTGATGTTGGAACCAAATGGCTTGTTGACGGATGCTGAGAGCCAGTATATGGACGCACATTTGAAACGACTCCTTAATGGAGAACCTCTACAATACGTTTTGGGGAAAGTTGAATTCTTTGGACTCGAATTAAAAACTGACGCTCGAGCGCTTATTCCTCGACCGGAAACCGAAGAGCTGATCTACCTTATTAAGAATGACGGCCTAAAGCTTTCTAGCGTCTTGGATATTGGAACAGGCTCCGGCTGCATTCCCTTGGCTCTTAAGAGTATATTCTCTGAAGCTAGTGTGAGTTCTTGTGATGTCTCCCCGGAAGCCTTGAGTTTAGCCAGAGAAAACTCAGAAAATACTGGGCTCGATATCGAACTACTCGAAAGAGATATTCTTAAATGGCAAGACTATACTTGGGGAAGCTATGATCTAATCGTGTCGAACCCACCTTATGTGAGTTCTGAAGACAAGGAATTAATGCACAACAATGTGCTAAAACATGAGCCTCATCTTGCGTTATTTTCGGAAGAAGACCCCTTGGCTTTTTATAAGGCCATCAGTGAATTTGCTGCCCAAGTATTGAAGCCTGGTGCTTCTTTGTATTTTGAAATTAATGAATCGAAGGCAGCAGAATGTCTTGAGCTTACCAGTTCCTATGGCTTTCAGGCCGAGGCTTTGAAGGACATTCACGAGAAGTATCGATTTATTAGAGCAATAAAAAAGGCGACCTAGGCCGCCTTCAATTTCGTTATTAAGCTTTTTAGCTTATCCGTAGATCAAATCCTCTACTGCTTCAAAGCATTCTTCTTTTGACTTTCCGGCTTGAACCATTTTAATAAGTTCATCGATCAATAAGTCAACCTTTCCTGCAGGGAATCCAAGTCCAATTGCAAATCTTCGGCTCCAAGTCACTTCGTTTGGTTCAACGATATCGTCAGCTAGCACCATGCGAATCAGATTATACATCTGAAAGATTCTATCTTCCTTGGAAGAGGGTGGAGTGAAAGGGATATCCTTTAAGTTTCCTAGCACGGCATCAATATCCTCTTGGTTGTGTCCTAATTCTTTGGCAATTCTTGTAAGAAATTCCATTTCAGGTGGATCGATACTTCCGTCTGCAGCGGCAATTTTTACAAGGTTTCTAAAATGACTCTTGTTTCTTTCTTGGTGTCCTGAACTGAAATTATCTAAAATGCTCATTCTTTATATTTTGATGCTGCGCAAATATAGGTCAAGCGCTAATTTGTGCATTCAATCTTTGCTAATTCTTTAAGAACTTAATTATTTCGGCATAGTCCGCTGCTTGGAAACGTCCGAACTCCTCATAACGTTTGTTCCAAGTAATCTGCCGCTTTGCATAATTCCTACTGTGCTGTTTAATTTTTGCAATGGCTTCTTCTAAACTCAATTCCTCATTTAAAAAGGAAAACAGCTCTTTGTATCCCACCGTTTGCAGGGCATTGAGCTTTTGATAGCTGAGGAGGGACTTCACTTCTTCTAGTAATCCATCTTCCATCATTTGATCAACGCGCGCATTAATCCTCTCGTAGAGTTGCTCGCGCTCCATTTCGAGTACAATGCCTTTTACTTGGTAGCTAGGACTGCCTTTTGTTTCAGTGTTTTTTTGACCTGAAGCAAGAATTTCTAAGGCCCTGATAATTCGTCTAGGGTTATCGAGCTCTGCTTGTGTTTCAGGATCTTGGTTTAGGAGTTTTTTCCTTATGGCTTCAATTCCTTCCTTTTCCAATAAGGCATTGAGTTCTTCTCTCAAGGGAAGGTTTGCCTCACTGGCCGTATCGAAGCCTTTGACGAGCGCATCAATGTATAAACCAGAGCCTCCGCAGAGGATCATTGCATCTCTTTCCTTAAATGCATCTTCAAGAAGCTTGTTACAATCTCTTGCAAACTGACCAGCTGAATAGTCTTCTTGAACATCCAGTGAATCAATAAAATGATGTTTGACTTGCTCTAGTTCTTCCTTGCTTGGCTTCGCGGTGCCAATGTTTAATTTCCTGTAAAGTTGACGGGAGTCAGCTGAGATAATTTCGCTACCGAACTCTTTGGCAAGTTTTAATGCTAGCGAGCTTTTTCCGATAGCCGTAGGACCGGCAATCACAATAAGCGTTTTGGCGCTCATTAAGGAGTTTCTTCGTAATTGTCGTCATCAGAGAACATGTCGGCAATGTCGTCACTACCTTCTTCATCTTCGCCTGATTCTAGCAATGCTTTTTCAGCATCTGCTTCAGATAGGATAGGAGATTCTTTGTCGAACTGACTAGGAGCATCTCCAAATTCGTTAACCAAGATTGGGAATTCTTCTCCTTCTTCAGATTCACGAATGGCAATGAGTTCAACAAAAAAGCACCACATGAGCATGAAATCGTAGACGTAAACAATTTTATCGCCTACTTCATTCACCATATCGCCAATATTGGTGTTGGCCATGGTCTTGAGCTTATTCGGACCAAATTCTTCTTGCATGTCCATCATGGCAATTTCCTCTCCTTTGTCCCAATCGCCATTGCTCATGTAGAATGAGGCCATCTGCATCTTGTCAAACTCGTAGGATTCTTGAATCGCTAAATGGAAATCTTCAAAACTGTGCTCGCCCAGCATATCAATGTCTCTAAAAACATCGTCTTCGTGATCGATTAGTACTCTAAAGCGGTAAACTTTCATCTCTTCAATTGCGCTGCAAAGTTAGCGTATTAAGCTTTGGTCTTTTTAAGTTTAAGCCCCATTTCTGTGCCTAGTTTCACCATAAATTTCCAAGCTTCCTCTTTGTTGTTCTCCAAATCACCATTTAAGATGGCTTCTTTGATACTGCTTTTGATATCTCCAATGGCCTTAGAGGGTTGAATGTCAAAGGCTGACATTATTTCCTCACCACTCACGGGCGGTTGCCAATTCCGAATTTTATCTCGTTCCTCAACCTCTTTAAGCTTAAGTCTGACCAATTCGAAATTTTTCAGATAACGTTCTTGCTTCTTCTTGTTTTTCGTGGTTATGTCGGCCTCACAGAGAGTCATCAAGTCTTCGATATCCTCCTGGGCATCCATGAGGAGTCGGCGCATGGCTGAATCGGTCACAGAATCTTGCGAAAGCACTACAGGACGAGAGCTCAACATCACAAGCTTTTTGACATATTTCATTTTGTCGTTCATTGGAAGACGCAAACGTTGGAAGATCTTAGGTACCAACTTCGATCCCACAAATTCATGGGAATGAAAAGTCCAGCCTATTTTTTCGTCGAACCTCTTGGTAACGGGCTTTCCTATGTCATGTAATAGTGCCGTCCAGCGAAGCCACAGATTGTCGGTGTTCTCAGAAATATTATCAACTACCTGCAAAGTGTGATAAAAGTTGTCCTTGTGTCTTTTGCCTTCTACCTCTTCAACGCCTTTTAGAGCGGTGATTTCAGGGAATATTTCTTTCATCAAACCACAGGTTTCCATCAAAGCTAAAGGCACAGATGGAAGTTTGCAGAGCAGCATCTTGTTAAATTCATCTGCTATTCGTTCAGGTGCGACGATGCTAATTCTAGAGGCATTTTCTTTGATTCCTTGAAGAGTGTTTTCTTCGATTGTGAAATCAAGCTGACCACTGAAGCGTATGGCGCGGAGCATTCTCAAAGGATCATCCGAAAAGGTGAGTTTAGGTTCTAATGGAGTACGAATGATCTTCTGTTCCATGTCTAGAAGTCCATCAAAAGGATCGTGAACCTCCCCAAAGTCTTCCTGATTAAGGCTAATGGAAAGTGCATTGATGCTAAAGTCTCTTCGGCGTTGATCATCAATTAAACTTCCTGCCTTCACTTCGGGATTGCGAGAATGGGAAGCATAGGATTCTTTGCGGGCGCCTACAAACTCCAAGGCCCATTCATCAAATTGGAGCGCAGCCGTACCATAGGTTTTGTAGATGCTGATTTTTCTCTGTTTGCCTCCTAGCTTCGATACTGCCTTAGCTAGTTCAATTCCAACCTTTTGGTCCGCTCGGTTTTCAGCAAGCACAACAATGTCGATATCCTTGGACGGCCTTTCTAGGATAAGATCCCGCACAAAGCCACCAATCAAGTACGATTTTAAATTCAGTCGCGCCGATTCTTCACTTATTTGTTTGAATAGTGGCTTATCAATATGCTTTGACAAATTCAATTTTAGTATCGAAGTATTTGAATCTCCCCATTCATGCCTAGCTGGATGAGCGGGGGAACTTGGTTTTTAACTTTGCTTTCAGTCCCTTTATTAATGAAATCAGCCATTTGCTTCATTTCATCATTTATGTTTTCAAACTCCAATGATTTTTGACTTTCATTGAGGATGCGAAAATAAGCCAATGCTCTTCCGAATTTTGAAATTAGGTTGTTTGTATGAGGCGTTTTATCAAAATAAATTTGAATTAGCCCATGCTCGCCTCGAAGTTCTTGGGCTATTAGTTTGCTTGCCTTCAGTTTTAGTAATGGCACTTCTTCGGATTCATCGATGATATCCCAAGCCAACTCAGGAATATCTTCCACCGTTTTATTGAGCATTGCATCAGAGCTAATCAGTACCCAGGCTTCGGTCTGTTTTAAATTGACCAATTCTTGGATCCTTTCCTTATTGTCAAGAGCAACGAGGAAGCCCCAAGATCCAGCATAGGGGCTAAGGACTAGACTCCCTTTCTTTAATTCAGAGCTAAGCTCTCCCAAATTATTTTGCATAAACCTCGCTTAGGTTTTTGGCTATTTGATCCTCAGAAAAACGCTTGAAATGTGACCGGCCTAATTCGATACGCTGATTTCTTTCAGCTTGATCTTCAAGCAAAGACTCGAGGGGTCCTAAAAGCGATTTGTAATCATTAGGATCAATGTACAAAGCGGCGTCACCGCCAGCTTCCTTAAAGCATGAATCTTTTGAGGTAATGATTGGAACTTCAGAAGCCAAAGCTTCTACAATTGGGATTCCAAAACCTTCAAAGAGAGAAGGGTAGAGCACCACTTCCGCTAATTGGAAAAACTTAGCAAGGTCGACGCTTGGAAGGTCGCTCATAAAGTGCACCCGTTTTTTAAGCCCTAGATGATCAATCATCTTTAGGAGTAGGTTTTTATAAGAAGTAGGTTTTCCAACTAGAACTAAAGAGATGTTGTCGTCGAGTTTTGCAAGGGCTTTCAAGGCAATCTCTTGATTTTTTCTTCGTTCTAAAGTGCCTACCGCTAGAAGAAAACGTTCAGGCAGATCATAGGATTCACGGGTGTCTTTCAGCTCGTTCTCAGAATAGCGCACTTGAAATTCAGTCTGGCAACCTTGGTAAACTACATCAATCTTTTTGCTGTCTATTTTCAGAAAGCTTCTAATGTCGCTAGCAGTTTGTTGGCTGATGGCAATCACTCTGTCGGCATCTCTGCAAGCTTGCTCAAATTTCGCTTTGTAAATGATTCGGTCTGTTTTTCGATAAAGCTTTGGGAAACGCATGAAAATCAAATCGTGAATACTCACCACTGATTTAATCCCACTTTTCTTCATTCCGAGGGGTAGCTCGTTACTAAGTCCATGGTAAATATCGATGCCTAGCTTTTTGCATTCACCGATAACTGCTTTTGATCTCCAAATGGGATGAATGATTTTATGAAACTGAGAGCTTGGCTCAATTT
>ENA-UOXV01002400-UOXV01002400.1-marine-metagenome-genome-assembly--contig:-NODE-2400-length-24524-cov-5.385958_pt1 | contig 24524 bp, 19 predicted proteins | sample MGYA00238165_ERZ766961 | MGnify/ENA primary metagenome ERZ766961 (study PRJEB28924, sample SAMN03173240) | marine metagenome | biome: Marine; feature: Water; material: Subsurface seawater | place: North...
ATTTAATCACAAATGAATGAAAGTCAAGTGTTTATAATATTTAATTTAAGTGTTTTACATTTTCAATACTAACTCCATCAATATGCTTTACATCCCAGGCCATATCATCTTCTCCTAAAGTTTCAAAATCGTACATATTGTCCCAATTAATGGTGGCGGTCAAATAGATCTTGAGTTCTTTGCCCGCATGAAAGCCAATTTCTTCAGTTCCATCAAATGTTTTTGAATCAAAAGGTTTCTCAATGCCTTCTAGTAGGTGTTTCGAAAAGTTGGGGTCAATTAATTCTGCGCTCTTGGTTATCCACACTACCCATTCCTTCGGAAACAACAGTTGAACATTATAACTTTTGCCCCTGTAATCATATTCGGTGTTTGCCATAAAGCTATCTTTTGAATACTGAAAGAAACTATAAACTGTAATCGGAGGATCAAATGCGAAGGCTTTTTCACCCAGCGATTTTACTTTGTGGGCACCAAAATCCTTATTTTCTTCAAAATCAAACATGAATGACCTCCTTTACCAATTCTTTATTTCCATAAATGTCCTTGTAGGATTGACTGGATTTATCCATTTCGAAATAGATTGGTGAATCATCGTCATCCATGTCGTAATCGTCATCATCGTCAGGACTGTATTTCAAAATCATAGTTTCATTGTCCAGATTGTCATCGATATACAGGTAAATAGGCTCATCTTCCCTACCTTCAATGTTTGAAGCCATAGCATATACCATCCTCCTGTCCATGTGCTTTTCCATTTCATCATTGAAAGCCATATCCGGCTTTCCGTTAACGAGCTCCATACCAAAAGAAAACTCCGGTTCCATTTGACTGGCTCGCTCTATCTTAAGCATAGTAAGTGAACTTGTGATGAGCTGATTAGCATAATAAGCCCCGAAGTATTTATGGAAATCGTATGTTGCTTGATTAAAAAAATCCATGAGGTCTTTGTCGCCAATTTTATGAGCTCCTTGAGCATCATAATCATTCGATTTAAAACTGTAATTCCTTTCTAACATAACCGTTTGTTTTTCTTTTTTCTACTGAAAGTTAAGAACTCACTCCGCCATAATCTGACGCCTAAACAAGTTCCTTCACACGCATATAAATTATATTTTCACCTCGATGAAATCGGTGATTTCTTGGCAAAACCCCATCGCGTTACATTACAATATTGTTTATTCTGAAAGTGGATTCCGCGAGGTCATTTTTTGGCAAAACCAAAGTTGGATTTCTAAAGAAAAATAATGCAACTACAAGGATGCTAATACTCGTGCACCCTCTAAAAAGGGCGTAAAACGTTAATATAAACGTTTATATTAACGTTTTAAGCACATATAGCACGGCGCCCACTTGCTCTTCAGGGTGTGCACTTTTTTTCACTCTGTTAATTCGCACCTCAAATTGATTTACACCTGCATCCAGTAACTTAGCCAACATGTCATTTTCACCCCTGGGTATAAACCCCAGTTTGGTGTCTTCAAAATAAAGAGCGATAGCATGTTTGTCGTGTCGGTTATCTGCCTCACGCTTCATGGTCAATTGTGTGCCTATTTTTAAATTATCGAATACAATTGGGCCTTCGTAATAAGTAAACCCAGCAACATGAAAATGACTGAGATGGACCCGTTTTAGTTTTTCTTGAATTTTCATAGTATTAATTTGGACAAAGAAAAATCCTTAGTTCGCCAAACTTTGTCGGAGTAAGTTTTGAAAGTTGTATTTTCGGAAAAATCAAAATCCATGGCATCACATTTTAGTATTCTTAGGGCCTATTTCAAACTAGTAAACCGGGTTCAAATTGGTGATTATCCTTCCAAAGAAACCCTGCTTAATCTATTTGAAGAAAGTCCAATTGCACCCCGTACCTTAGAACGATACCTTAAAGAGTTGGATGAAGAATTTGGAATATCAATCAAGTATAACCGCTCACGCAAGGGGTATGTGTTAAACACAGAAGAAGACATTGCAGTAAATCAGTTTTTCAAGTTCATGGAGTTTAGCGAAAAAGCAGACCTCATGCGAGATATTGTAAAAACAGGGAAAGAAGGGTTAAAATTTCTTGATTTTGAAGAGCACGGTTTGTTAAAAGGGGTTCAGTTTTTATCTCCTTTATTTCATGCTACTCGAACCCAGCAAGTTTGTGAAATTGATTATTACAAATTTGATTCTGACGAAGTACACCATCATGTGTTTTATCCTTATTTATTAAAAGAATACCAGGGTAGATGGTATATCATTTCTTATTGCGAAGACGTAAAAGACACCCGCACTTTTGCTATTGACCGCATTAGGGAATTGATTGTTCGTAAAGACAAGTTTCGCAAGAAACCTAAATTTGAAAAACTAGACAACCTCGAACACTGTATCGGTTTGAATTGGTCGAATGAAAAAGTGGAACGTATTGTAATTCGTTTCACTGAATACCAAGCCAAATACCAACGAGCCCTCCCCTGGCATTGGAGCCAAAAAGAATTGGATACTGCTCCCAACAGCTTTGTGGACTTTGAGCTTCGACTGATTATAAATTATGAGCTAAAACAAAAGATTTGGATGTTGGGTAAAGAGGTGGAGGTTTTGGAGCCGGAAAGTTTGAAATAAAATTGAAACGCCAACTCATGGCGAGGTCAAAAACTAATATTGCACGATGCTATCAAAATCTACATACCTACGAGGGCACCAATGCCTAAAGCGTTTATGGCTTCATAAAAGGAAACCTGAACTGCGTGATGATTATTCAGCTCAACAAGAAGCTCTATTTGCACAAGGCACTTCAGTGGGCGAACTGGCTCAACAATTATTTCCTGGTGGAAAAGATGCTACTCCAGAAAATTATTACGATTGGAAACCTGCTTTTGAAAAAACCAAGAAATGGATTGAGCAAGGCGAAGAAGTTATTTATGAAGCAGCTTTTTCATTTGGAAACGTCATGGCTGCACTCGATATCCTTGTGCGCAAGGATGGAGAATGGCACGCCATTGAGGTAAAAAGTTCAACTGGGGTTCACGAATACCATAAAACCGACTGTAGCCTACAGTATTGGGTAATGAATTTATGCGGTATAACACCCGACAAGTTCTTTTTAATGCACATCAACAACCAGTATGTACGTAAGGGTCAATTAGACGTAGAAGAACTTTTTACTCTGGAAGACATTACTCAAGAAGTGCTTGACAGGCAAAGTGAGGTACAACCTTATTTGACCGATTGTTTTGAGATTTTAAAAGAGAAAAAAGAACCGGAAATTCAAGTGGGCCATCATTGTTCTGATCCATTTGGTTGTGATTTTATGGGACATTGTTGGAAACACGTACCCAATTACTCCGTCTTTAATATTACTCGAATTGGAGCTAAAGGATGGGATTTATACGAGAAAGGTATTTACAACATTAAAGATGTCCCGAATGACTACCCCTTAAGTGAAAAACAAACGAATCAAGTGCTCGGTGAAAAAACTAGACAAGAAGTTTTTATAAAAGACGAAATAGCACCCTTTATTGGGGGTTGGGAATACCCTCTTTACTTTTTTGATTTTGAAACTATAGGTCCTGCAATTCCTATTTATGATGGAACACGACCCTACGAGCAATACCCATTTCAATATTCCTTGCATGTCCTCGCCCAAAATGGAACAGTCAATCATTATGAATTTTTGGGTAACGGTAAGCTCGATCCAAGAATAAACTTAATCGACAAGATGATACGAGAATTAGGTCGAAGAGGAAGTATTGTGACCTATAATATGGGCTTTGAAAAAGGGAAAATAAAGACTCTAGCTGAAGCCTTTCCAATGTATGCAGAGCCGCTCTTAGAAATCAACAAGCGCGTAGTTGATCTCATTATACCTTTTCGCAAGCATTGGTATTACAAACCCGAAATGCAAGGGTCTGCCTCCATTAAAAAAGTGCTACCGGCATTAATACCTAATCTTTCTTACTCAGATTTGGAAATTCAAGAAGGAGGAACCGCAAGTGCAACCTACTTAGCCATGTGCGAAGGTACTTTTAAAGGCGATGTACAAAAAACTCGCAAGGATTTGTTGGAATACTGCAAGCTTGATACGTGGGCCATGGTGGAAATATATTGGCATTTAAAAGCGCGTCTTGATGAATAAGATACTAGAAGAGCTCAACCAACTCCACAAAGACTTTAAATCTCAACCCAAAACAGAGGTGAAACGACTTGAAAAAATTCGCGACTTATTGCATCAAATTCAACAGCATATCGAAATAAAACCCCTTTATAGTTTACCACTTGAGGGTAATGAAACTTTCCTTTTGTTGCTTCAAAAAATTGATGATTGTAAGAGTCAAAAATCTTATGCGGTTAAATCTAAAGATTTTGAAAAGGCAGCGGAATTAAGAGATAGGGAAAGAATGGCTTATGCCGAATTTTATGCTCAATTAGGCTTTGAAATTGCGCCCAATCATTCACCCTTTTTAGAGTATCAAGGAGTAGTTTATTATTATGATGTTGACTCTCGTTTACTCAATCTATTGAGATAGCACCTGCATCAACTGATGGTTAATATAAACTGTTTCTCGGCCAACTTGTTTTTTGCCAATCATGTTCATCGAAACTAGCTTATTAAGTTGAGTGGTTGCTCCCTGTCTAGATTTGATTCCACATGCTTGATGATCTACAACATGGACGGCTCTTATGTAGGGTTGGAAAAATAATAGTTTTATAATCTCTTGATTAAATTTCGGATCTTTTTGCAAGATGTAATCACTAACCGATTGATGCAACTCATTAATTCTTTCAATTAGATCAATCGTGTAATTGCAAGTTTGTTCAATCCCTTCTAATAAGTATAAAAACCATTGTTTCCAAGACTGTCGTTCAGTAACCGAACTTAAATAATGGTAGTAGTCATTTTTGTGTCGTATTATGAATCCAGATAAATATAAAACGGGGTCCTGAAGCAAGCCTTGTTGCTTTAATAGCAGAATATTAAGTATTCTACCTGTTCTTCCGTTTCCATCAGCAAAAGGGTGTATAGCCTCAAACTGATAATGAGATACAGCCATCGTTAACAAGGGGTCTAATTCTGAATTAGTGACAAAATCAATCCAGTTGTCCAGTAAATTTTCAATGACATCTGGGCCTCTTGGAGGGGTGTAAACCACATTTCCACTCGTTAAAGAACTACCCCCTTTCCTTATTACTATTGGCAAAGTGGACGGTCGTATTCCTTGAGTAGTTTCCTCAATGGTTTGAAAAACAGATAAAATGGTTTCTAAATTAATTTTATTCTCTTGGTCCAGTAAAGCCATTCCCTTATCCAACGCTTCTCTGTAATTAAGTACTTCTCTCGCAGAAGCACTCATTTGAGTCGTTTCTACGGCTAATGCCTCATACAGTTCATCGTTACTAGTGAATATGTTTTCAATTTCAGACGAGTCTTTTGCCTCTCGTAAGGTTATCGAATTGATGAGCATTTTAGGGTTGGGCAAAGTGCGTACTATTCCATCCAATTTTCCTAAAGCACCCCGAGCAGAAGCCAGCTTTAGCAAAACATCCTTGTCAGAAAGTGCATCACAATCAACAGGAAGTGAAGGCAGATTATTATAAGGAGTATTTCTATCGTAGGACCTTTTACCCTTTTTACTCATTCGTTAATTATTTACTATTATTTTAACCAATGGCAAATATAGGTTAAAGAATTACACTTTTTCGTTCCATTAGTTAAATCTATGTCAGTTTATTAACGGATAGTTGTTTTTGGTTAATAAAACAACTGGTTATTTTTATAATAGTAATTATAGTACCATATTTGTCTTATGAATAATCATCTCAATTTAAAATGGTTTATCTTCATATCCACCATTTTCATAGCCCACGTTGTTCAATCTCAAAACACTAATTATGGTGTGCAACAAGTAAATATCAATTCATCAAAAACGGTAAATAACAACTATATGATGAGTGACTATGCTACCGGTATGGTTGTAGATGAAATTGCAAATTGGAGAAATGAATGGACAAATGCCAAAAAAAGAGAAGCAGAACAAAAGCGAGCAGACGCGAAAATAACACACCTTAGGGAGGGCTATAAATCCGCTAATTCATATCCAGATACAATATCCGATGGATGGCATAATGTTATTGCCACTGATAATTTGACCTATGCCAATAATTGTAAGGTTCTAGTCAAAGACAATCAAATAATAAAAGTGTTTATTAAGAATTGGATTGAAATCGACTTTTCATCAATGACAAAAATAAAAAAAGGCAAAAATTTCATTACTTGGAGAGATAAATCAAATAATGACTACATGGTTGACATCTATTTTCTTTATGATTTAGATGAACCGCGCATTGTTGATCGACCTCTACGGCCTGGAGCGGTTACATTTTGGACAAGCTTGGGAAGATATAAATCTATTCGAGTTTTTTTTGAGGGAAAGTATATAGGCAATTTGTCCAATTGGTACAGCAGAGAACCAGAATGTGGAGCAAATGGTTGTGTTTCATTTTCCATGAAACCAGGTGTTTATACCTTTAAATCAGATTCAAGAGGATCAAAAGGTTGGGGTGGATCGATTACTATATCAGAAGATATGTGCACGTTAATCTCACTAAATTAGACACTGATCATCTTAGTATACTTCTTCTTCAATCCTAAATAAACCCCATCACTCATACCCCTCACCTGGCCTACCCAATTGATCTTTCCTTTAACGGATTCCTTGAATAAGTTCTCTCTTCCCTCATAAGAGGAATAATTAAATTTAGAGAATTGATCAACATAACGTTCTGAAGCACTAAAACTACCGTTCTTCTCCCAATCATGAAGAATTGCTCTCAAATTTCGGATGTACCTTCGGTTTACATTGGGTTTCTCATTGACCTTAACTCCTGTTACATATTTGGCTTGATGTGGTCCAAAGTATTTCGTTTTCTTTTCATTTAATGAGAGTCCATATTCCTCTAATTGCTGACCAATGAAAAAGGTAATAAACGAAACGTCTAAAGGATAATCTGAACTGATACAAATATCATCGGCATAACGGGAATAAGTCCAGCCGTCTCGCTGTTTTAACCAAAGGCTAACCAAATAATCGAAATCATGCATAATGAGTTCTGAAACAACACTAGATGTTGGCGCACCGGTCGGCATTTCATCTTTAAAAGTACATAATAAGGTAAGGAGGTAGGCCGCCTCAGGATCTGTACCTAATTTCCATTGAAACATGTGTACTATATCTTCTGTGCACAAGGAACTGTAAAAGTCTTTTATGTCCAATTTCAGTAAGTACTTTTTACCCAAATGAACTTCTGCATTCGTTAAAATGGGAGATTTACCTTCTTCAAAGTTCAAAGTGTATCCACCATAAGGGGGCTTAATCTCACCCCAAGTTGACTCAATACTTTTCAACCCCATCATCCACGATCTGTAGAATATTAATAGGTGTTCGGCTAAGATTTCTTGAATTTGTTTTAAGGGCTCGTTGGGGGCATTGATGACTCGAAAACCTCCCGTTCTTTTTGAAATTTTGTAGGTCTTGTAATTATTCCGGTATAAAAGATCTTTTAGAAAGAGTTCATCTTTGCCAACCAATTGGCAGATGGTCTTAACGGTCCGGATTTGCCTGGCTTTATCTACCGAAAAAGTCCTTAAAACTGAAGAAAAAGAAGAATAGTCCAACATCTTAAATTACGTCATGATTTTCAGAGAAAATCATGGCCGCGCTAGCGGAAAATGATACAATATCATTCTGACTGCAGTTGCACAGCCTAAAAGCCTCACATGTCTTTAGGACTATTCTTCTCATTAAATTTCTAAAAAGGTGGTTCTTCGCTATTAGAATCAAGTTCCTTTTTCTTCTGAATTTCTTCGTACATCTCTTTAAAGGAATCGTATTCTTTTAAATGTCCTGGCGGAAAGGACTGTGATTTTCCATCATGATCAATATCTCGAAAGAGCGCCGCAACACCAATAAAAGCCAAACTAATGGTATCACACGGCCCAAATTTGTTTTTGGCAATAATGAGCTCGGCTAACCCCTGTGTAGAGTCGCCATCTTCGTTCTCACAAATTCCATAATATTCTGGTCTGTAAAGGAACCAAACCAAATCACTCTCTTGTTCAATTGCACCGCTTTCTCTAAGGTCGCTTAGTTGCGGTCTTTTTTCTCCTCCTCGAGTTTCAACTGCTCTACTTAGTTGACTGGAAACAATAATTGGGACGTCCAGTTTTTTGCTCAGCCTTTTAAGTTCGCTCATGATGTATGAGATTTCCCTTTCCCGATTATGAACGTATCCTCCAAGTGTGATTAGCTGAAGGTAATCGATCATTATAATAGATGGAGAACTCTTTTCATAATAGTCGGTTATAGCCACAATTAGCGCTTGTATGCTAAAGTCAGTCGGCTCAATGATATCGATATATTCCCATGCAGAGCCTGGGGCTTTAACCTTCATTTGATTAAACCGCTTGATGACCATTTCCGTCCCCATTTCAAGGCTTACAAAACCAACTCGCTTTTCAGAAAAGCCTAAATTGAAAGCCATGGATAACAGCAAGGCAGTCTTACCCATTCCTGGTCTTGCTCCTAAAACAATAAGTGAAACTGGAATACCTCCACTTAGCTCATCCAATTCTTTAAAATTGGTTTTAAGGCCTTCTCGTGCATTTTGCTTTTCTGCAATTTCAATTGACAATTCAGCCACAGATTTAACTTTATAAGTCCCAAAATCTTCAGAGTAGGAATGAAGTTTTCGTTCAATTTCCTTCAATAATATTTCAGGAACAGCACGAGTACCTATGAGTTTTTCCGCGCTGTATTTCAGGTAGTTAGAAAATTCGTTTCGTTGTTTTTCATCCATGGTTCAATCCTTTTCACAAAGCTAAATGAAGTGAAAATCTTCGAGCCGTGCTGTTCAAAACTTTAAAGTGCGAATTACGAACAGTGAAGCGCCAGAGTTTGGCGGAGGGGAATTACTAATTTTAATGGATAATTTCCAATACTTGAACATAATTGTCCAAGTTTCCAACCTTGGTGGTTTCTCCTTTCGACTTGCCTATTAAAGCAACTGCCAACGGAGACTTGTAATTAACTAATTGAATGTCATTTGATTTTTCCGAATTTAGAATTTCCCTGTCCAGAATTTGAATTCTAATATCCTTACCATTATTTAAATATTTGACCTTAACCTTACTACCAATTTTTATTGATTCTGCGAATAGTTGTGTTTGAGTAACCTCTTTTTCGGATAAAGCTTCAATAGTTTCCTTAACATCAGATTCTACATGAGAATTTAGTTCTGTTTTTAACATGTTATTTAATTCAACATGATCCGTAAATGCTTCACTTGTTGCTGATAAATCAATTGAATCTATTCTATTATTCTTCTCATTTGATTTAATGAAATTAACAAGCTTTTTTGTCTCTCTTTTAGGATTTCGCCACCAATTAGTGCTCCATATTCTATGAAACACAAAGCCATGGCCCTCAAGAATTTTTTGACGATGCGTATCGTATAGATATGCTTCTTGACTTGAGTGATATGCTGCACCATCGCATTCAATTGCAATTTTAGGTAAACCCTCAATCTTTGAATCAAATACCATATCTATTCTGAAGCCTGCGAATTGAAGTTGTGGAATTATTTTTTCGTCATCGAAATGTTCGACTAAGGCGTGGTAAACCTCTTCCTCAAAAGGAGATTCTAAATCTGCATTAAGAATATCAATGTTTGAACTTTGCTTAGTATTTTCCGAGAGAGCGTTTAAGATTGATAGTCTTTGCTCAGGGTCATTTTCACTTACAGCCTTCGAATATGCCAAGTATGCAAAAAAGACAGCTCGTCTATTATTTGATCCTTCTACACTGAGGTGCTCCTTATAATTAAGAAATACTTCTTCAGGGATAGAGGAACATACATAGACTTTATATTTTGCCCTAGTTATTATTACATTCAATAATTTATACCCTTTCTGATGGTTAATTGAGCCAAATCTTTGGGCGAACTTTCCATCTTTATTAAACCCGTAAGTAGTAGTTAGAATAATAACATCTCTTTCGTCACCCTGAATATTCTCTAAATTTTTAACAAACAACCCACCTTCTTCTAGTTCAGTAATTTTTTCATTAAAATCAGCATGAGAATCGAACTTGCGTCTTTCATTGATCTTGCTAAGAATCAGATTTCTTTGGTGAATATTAAAAGTAGCTATGCCCACAGTTGGATATTCACCGTTTGGAAGACGGTTGATATTATTCTGAATTATTGAAAGAACCGTTTCTGCCTCTAAATCGTTTGTGTGGTCTGAATAAGTACCATTTACTTGCAAATACTTGATGGGAGTATATTCAAAGCTATTTGGAAGTGGCTTAAGTCTTTGATTGTAGAAGGCATAATTTGAGAAATCTATCAGGTAAGGGTGCCTCGAACGGTAATGAAAATCAAGATATTTCTTTTCAAAATTTAATTCTTCACCGAACTCTAGAAGCGATTCAGCTGAAAGCAAACCACTTTCAAAAATTTTCTCATCATTATCGTCTTCAAACTCATCTTCATCATCAATAGAGCCATCAAAAATTTTACTGAAATAATTTGAAGGAGGCATTTGATGTTCATCACCCGCAATGATTATCTGTTTACCCTTTAATAAAGCTGGTAAGTTATCTTCAAGTTTTAATTGACTTGCCTCATCAAACATAACAATGTCAAAATATTTGTTTTTTCCTCTAAACAGATTGCTGCAAACATCAGGGGTTGTTAGAATAATGGGAAAAAATGTAGTGAACAGGTCAATATCGAAATCTACAATTTGACGAAGTGAAAGTCTCTTGTGTTTTGTTCCAGCTTTTTTATTGTATAGGTTTTCTACTGCTAAATTTAGATGCCTAGAATCGAAGCTTCTGGTTGCATCTATTTGTTGTGAGTACCAATACTCTTTAATGTATTTCAATTGTTCTTGTTCAAGACTACCTAGCGAAATATTAAGTTCTTTGTGGTCATTATCATCGGTAGGTAAATCTGTGTTCGCAGAATTAACAAGCAATGAATTCAAATAGTAAAGCAGAAATACTTTTTTCCAATTTGCTTTGTCAAGCAGTTGGTCAACTACTGTTTTTTCTAAATCCGAAAGTAAATTGTAAAACTGGAACCATTTAAATTCAGCAGAAAATAAATCATTTTCATTATTGAAATAATTTTGATACTTCTCCAATAACTCCTGAATCTTCTTAATTAACAACGATTCACTCGTACCCTTAATTGAGTTTGAACTCCAAGCATCAGATTCAATTTTTGCTTGAAGATCTATAAGCTCATTCCTTAAATCCGTTAGTGTCTTTGTATTGAAATCTTGATTGACTTCTTTTAGAAGGTTTAGTTGACGGTAGTCAACTGTAATTATTTTTTCAAAATTATCAGTAACTGAATTTAACTTTACTCTAAAATCCTGCAAGTAATCTATACTTTCTTGGAGACTTTCAGATAATATTAAAGTTTCAATGTCAGAACATTTTTCACTCACAGATTCTAATTGGCCGAGCAAAGCGGCAGTGTCTTTCTGATCTATCCTTGTTTGTTTTTTTGCTTTAGAGAATAGTGATATTGTTTTATATAAAAATCCATTCGTTTTGGTTTCTTGAAAGAAATCCAAATTCTCTTGATTGCGATTTAGAATTTCTTCAATTTTATCGTCAATTAGTTCGATTGATCTTAATTGATGATTAAATAGAGATTGTCTTTTGCTGAAATATTCAGACTTATATTTTATTTCTTTTTCAATAACAGAATCTAATTTCTGTCTGTAATTTGAAAAGTCGTTCTCGATTTCTTGCTCAATAGAATAGGGGTTTTCTCCAACAAATTTTTCAGTATTTAAAAATGAAAAATCCTTGTTCGGTTTGAACTCATTATAAAGTAATTGAGCCTTTCTAATGATTTCAAGAAGATCATTTAGTTCACTTGATTCATACTTGAAAAGGGTTTTATCGATTTCTATGTCAAACTCTTCTGAATTTCCTTTAAGTTCAGCAAGTAACTCACCGACTATTCGAGTCCAATTTTTGGCTCCAACAATTTTTTCGTCAAGTTTTACGTGCTTCTTGTTTATGGAATCAATGAGCGTTTTAGCCTTGTCAATTACTGCATCTAAACTTTCTTTTGAGTGAGAATATCGGTATCTCCGATATGATGAATTATCAATTCTATCTCGAACTGAAAGTACGGCATCTCTTCTCCCTTTTTTTTGCACATCATTTACTAGAACATTCTGGTACTGTAATCCTCTTTTGTTAAGTGCCTTTTGGAGGACATCTAAAGCTGTAATTTTCTCACAGACTACAATAGTTTTCTTATGATTTTCTAAAGCGTTAATTAGAATTGCCGTTAATGATTGACTTTTTCCTGTTCCTGGAGGTCCTTGGATTAAAATGTTTCTGGTGTTTTCTAAAGAATGTAATATCCCCTGTTGGGAGGGGTCTGTTTCTACTGAGGATATTGGCTGAAAAGAATGCTTTTCCATTTCTTCGAGGTCAATTGTCGCACCTTCAAGTTCAAGCATATTTTCATAATCATGAATAATATTTTGCTTTTGGACTTCGAAAATGGAAAACAAGCCGCCGAAATCAATAAAAGAGTTACTTGAGTCTAATGGAAGTTTTTCAAAATGTTTTTTTTCTGAAATTGGTTTTATACGCTCCAACTTTTCTTTAAAGACATCCCGCAAATCTGGTGGACTTACTGAGTTAATGGTATCGATTAAATTCACACAGATGTCTAATAGTTCATCTTTTGTAATTAGACCATCATCCAATAGGTCAGTAGATATTTGATCTAATTCGATTTTAGAATCACTCTGCAAGTGGTTTATTAAAACTTCATTTATTAAGATTGGATCGTCTTCATTTCGTTCTACAATCCAAGTATTGAACTCCTTACTAGGCTTAATACGCAAATGCCAAATTAGGATAGGAGCAACTGTTAGTTTTTTATCACTTTGGTCGCGCCTAACAAGTTGAGGAAACCCGAATCCAAATGTGTTAATGCCTTTTTCGGCTTCTATTGCAGCTGTTTGATTTATTAGGTTTTCAAACGACTTAGTGATTTTAACTAATTGAGCTTGGTCTTCTTCAAAGAGTGAGTTTAAATCCGGAACATTATCCTTCCAGCTGATTTTAAATTTTAACGGATGTTTGGTAAGTAGAGCATTTATAAAATTTTGAGGTAGGTTTTTATCAATGTGTGAAAGTCTAGTAACATCAAATTTATATCTTGAACGTGCTGGAATTGAATTTAAATGTACACCCCTTCGGCTTCCAACTTTCAGTCGGTTCTGTAATTCAGCTATTAGTTTTTTTTGTGATTTCCATGTTTATTAGTCACACGATAATTATATAAGGCTAAAACCAAATATATAGAAAAGCAATTCGAATATTTCTTGAATGGTTCTAAATAGTGGATGACTTAAATTATTAAACGTTACTAATTATCCAAAAAATAGCCCTACTTTAGCCTTAAGATGTTGACCATTAAAAACATAGAAAAAAGTGCTCTGACACCCAACTGTACCCCCAACGGGTTTTTGGGCATAAAAAAAGGATTTCAACTATCGCTGAAATCCTTAGTGTCATTGAGTGGGCCCAGCAGGGCTCGAACCTGCGACCCTCTGATTATGAGTCAGATGCTCTAACCAGCTGAGCTATGGGCCCTAATTTATGAAAAGAAAATGTTGAGACCCCCTCTCCCTAAATCGAGGCTGCAAATATATTTTTTCTTTACATTCAACCAACCAAAGAAGTGCTTAAGTCGCGAATATTTTTTTCTTTGCGTTATGAACTTACAAGGAACGAAAAACATAATTTTTGATTTAGGTGGGGTGCTCTTAAACATTGACTACCACAAGACCATTGACGCTTTTGTGGATCTAGGAATATCAAAAGAGGCTTTAGAGTATTCTCAAAAAGAACAAACCAAAATTTTCGATGAGTTAGAAACAGGTAAAATGAACCCTGAAGATTTTCGTGATGCACTACGTCCTTTAAGTTATTTAGGATTATCAAATGATGAAATTGATACTGCTTGGAATGCCATGTTACTTGATATGCCCAAAGAGAGAATTGATTTACTGAAATCATTAAAAGGAAAGTATAACCTCTACCTGCTTAGTAACACCAATCTCATTCATTACAACGCTTACAGTAAGAACCTAATTGCTGAACACGGTTTTGAAAGCTTAGAAAGTCTTTTTGAAAAATCCTATTTCTCCCACGAAATTGGACAGAGAAAACCCCATGAAGAAACCTTTAATTGGGTATGTAACGACGCTGGAATAAATGCCTCAGAAACTCTATTTATAGACGATAGCGAACAACACATTGAAGGTGCCAAAAAAATTGGATTAAGAACTCATTGGTTAAAAGAAGGAAGTATTCTTGACCTTGGACTATAATCTCTTTTTACCTTAAAATGTGCATGCGTTCTGCATCCATTTTAATAAAGGTAAAAAGCAAGATAGTAAACGACCACAAACTAGATCCTCCATAAGAGAAAAATGGCAATGGTATGCCAATAACTGGGGCCAAACCAATCGTCATTCCCACGTTAATAGCCAGATGAAAGAAGAATATGGAAGCCACACAATAGCCATATATTCTTGAAAATTTGGATCGTTGCCTTTCGGAGACTATAATTAACCGAAAGAGTAAAACCAAGAATAATGAGATAACTATAAAGGTTCCTAAGAAACCCCATTCTTCGCCCACAGTACAAAAAATAAAATCGGTACTTTGTTCTGGAACGAAATCATACTTGGTTTGTGTCCCTTGTAAAAACCCTTTTCCCAGTCCACCACCCGAACCAATAGCAATCATAGATTGATGCACATTATAACCAGCTCCTGTTGGGTCAGATTCTATTCCTAATAACTCATTTATTCTGGCTCTTTGGTGCTTTTGAAGAACATTATTGAAGGCATAATTCACAGCAAATATGTAACCTGAAATGACAATAAATGAGGCCGCTAATACCCATTTAACTTGTTTTATTTTTTTAAACTGACTATATAAAACCAAACAAATGAGCGCTAGTATAACGACCATCATGGTTTGGCCAGGTAGTACAATATCAAAAGGCAATTCTATAGTTGTGCTGTTTAGTAATAAAGCAACTATAAACACCACTGCAGCTCCTAAACCTATTAGCAAAATATTTCCCGATAAACCCTCACGGTACATTACAAATATAAAACTTGCATAAACCAAAACCGATCCCGTATCAGGTTGTAAAAGAATTAATCCCGCAGGTAGAATTAAAATTCCAATTGCCTTTATTCTTGTGAAAAAACCGGAAAACTTTTTGTTTAAATGAGTAAGGTAAAAGGTTAATGCCAAGGCAGTTCCAAATTTAGCTAGTTCTGAAGGTTGAAATGAAAATCCTCCGAATGTATACCACGATTTAGCTCCTTTAATTTCTGTCCCGAAAATTAGAACTCCAATTAACAATGCTATGCAAACACCATATATAACATAAGCCAATCGACTAAAAAATCGGGGATCGAGCATAAGAATTATCCAAGCTAAAAAATAGGAGGTGCTAATCCACATCAACTGTTTTCCGTATGATTGAGTCATGTCAAAAATAGACTGATGTTCTTCATTATAGGTCGCCGCATAAATGTTGAACCATCCCATAAACACAAGAATGCTAAACACAGCTACCAAAAGCCAATCAATATCTGACCAACGACCTCTACTGTTTCTTCCTTCCATGATATATGTCTAAAAAAACTGCATCAAAAATTCGTTGTTCCTTTTTTGGTCTTTTTACTTCGCCAGTTAAATATTTCTCCATCAATAGGCTTGAAATTGGAGCTGCCCAAGTGCCTCCAAAATCTGAATATTCGACATAAACAGCAATAGCTATTTTAGGATCTTCCCTGGGTGCAAATGCTATGAACACCGAATGGTCGGGCCATGGCTCATTCTGTACTGTTCCTGTTTTTCCACAAACGTTAATACTATCCATTCTTGCCCTTCGGGCAGTTCCCCCTTGTTCGTTTACCACCCGATACATGGCCTCAATAACAGGGTCAAAATATTTAGCATCAACTTCCGTATCATGCTTAACAGTAAACTCTTTTCTTTTAACTGAATCTGCACCAATCGATTTAACCAAATGTGGAGTGTAATAGTAACCCTTATTGGCAATTGTAGCTGCCAAGTTTGCCATTTGAATGGGCACAACCAACATTTCTCCTTCTCCAATGCTTACGGAGTAAATCGTTGAAAAAGCCCATCTGTATTCACCATACCAGCGATTATAAAATAGAACATCAGGTACGTTTCCTTTTTTAACTCCCGGTAAATCAGTTTGCAACTGAACTCCTAAACCAAATAATTTTACTCGTTCTTGCCACAAGTTTAGACCATAAGCTGCATCTTTAAAAATACTCTTGTGATGACCTCGTTGAACCAATTTTTTAAAAACATTCCAGAAATAAGGGTTACACGAATGCTGGATTGCCGGAATTAAATCATCATTAGTATGTGCACCATGGCAACCAATTATTCCTCGATTACATCTAAACCTCCTCTCTGTTGTAATGACTCCTTCATCAAGGGCAATAAGTGATTCAACTAGTTTAAAAATAGATCCAGGTCGATATTGAGCATCAATGGCTCTATTAAAAAGTGGGTTTAGCGTGTCATTAGCCAACAACATTTTATAATTCTTTGTTCGTGGTCTTCCGACCAATAAATTAGGATCATAACCGGGTGAAGAAACCATTGCCAGTATTTCTCCCGTTTTGGGCTCAATGGCAACGACACTACCTCTTTTATTTGCCATTAACCGCTCGCCGTAAGCTTGTAAATCCCTGTCTATGGTAGAAACTAAATTTTTACCCGCAATGGGCAGGGTATCGTATTTTCCGTTACTATAACTTCCTTTAGTGCGATTGTGAACATCTACCAAAAGCACTTTTTTACCCCTTACTCCTCGTAATACATTTTCATATTCTTTTTCAAGGCCTCTCTTACCAACATAATCACCTCCTTGGTAATATGAATCTCTTTTCAAGTCACCTGGAGTTGCCTCTGAAATATATCCTAACACATGTGCAGCAGCCTTTTTGGGATACTTCCTGAGTGTTCTCTTTGCACCATAAAAACCTGGAAACTTGTAAATTTTTTCAGATATAGAAGCCCATTCATCGGCTGGAATTTGTTTTTCGAATATGGAGGCCTTATAACGACTATATCTTTTAGCTTTATCCATTTTAACGGCAAAAGCAGAGTCCGTAATTCCCATTAATTCACAGAAAGATAGGGTATCTAGATTCTTCACTCGTTTAGGAATTACCATAAGATCATAAGCAGCCTCATTGTAGACCAACAATTCCCCATTTCGATCATAAATTAATCCTCTAACCGGATATTGAGTGACATACCTAAGCGCCTGATTATTTGCTGATAATTTATAGGAGTCGTCTATTACTTGGATATAAAATAAACGCCCCAAGAAAATCAAAGCAACAGTTAAAAATATTGCTAAAATGACAAACTTTCTATTATCGAAGGGGTTCATAAAACTCGCTTCTGCCTAAAAGTTAAAAACTGAGCGAGGATTACCAATAAAAAGGTAAATACCATACTGGCAAGTGACCTTCCAAGCGTGTAGAAGAATTCAGAAAAACGGAATACCTCAACAAAAAACAGAAATATATGATGGAAGAAAATTAGTATGAATGAATAAGCCAAAAACCAGTTAATTCCCATGTGCGACATATCAGGAGGTGACCCAACTGGATAGCCATCTCGTGGAGCTAATACTGTTAAAAGTGCTGGGCGAATAAAGGCAGCAAATACAGACGCCGACGTATGCATTCCCCAGGTATGGGTGAACATGTCAACTCCCATTCCCAAAAGGAAACTCAAAAGCAAAACGTTAGTCTTGTTCATTTCTAAAGGAAATAATAAAATGACCAACACGTATAAATAAGGACTAACAAATCCAAAAAGATCAACGTTGTTTAATATTAGCCCTTGAAGAAGAACCAAGAAAACAAAGCGTATAGTGATATTTAGATATTGACCCATTACTCTTGATCCTCCGTTTTTTCAATTTCTTGTTGTTCTATTTTCAATTTATTTCGAACTACATAAACATACGAAACATTATTAAAATCAACTGAAAGACTTACGTCAATACTTTGAAAATCGGTACCTTCAATGTTTTCAAAACTTTTAATAATGCCAACAATTACATTTGGTGGAAAAATGGTTCCGGAACCTCTCGACACAATAGTATCGCCAATATTTATGCTTACATGGCTTGGAATATCATCTAATTGAGCCACTTGAGGATCATGGCCATCCCAAGTTAAAATACCAAAGTAATTATTCGATTTTAATTTAGCACTTATTCTAGTGTCTTTATGCAGCAACGAACTCACCACTGCATAATTCTCAGAAGTTGATTTGATTATTCCAACAACTCCATTATCACTTATAACACCCATTTCTGGCATTAAATCGTTTCTTTCTCCTTGGTTTAGGGTAAGGTAATTGTTTCTTTTATTCGAAGTATTATTAATCACTTTAGCCGATAAGTACTCGTATTGGAGCATGAATGCCGAATCATTAAAAAAACGAACATCAGGAACCATGGAAAAATACGAATTTTGGGCCTCTGACTTTAATCTTGCGTTTTCCTGAATTAAAGCTTCGTTAACGGCTTTAAGTTTTAAGTATTCAGTCGCTTCATTAATCGTTTTAAAAGCATCTCCACTCATTTCGTTCGCTGAGCTCAAAAAGGCAGCTCTGTGAAATGAATTATTCTGAATCAGAATGGCAAAGCTCATTAACTCAACCAATACAAAAAGTAGAACAAAATGGTACTTCCAAATAAGTTGTATTAGGTTTCGCACTCTTTAATTCTCCCGATTTTATTTCATTAAGAAACTGAATGTATCTGAATTGTTCAAGGCAATTCCAGTACCCCTTGCAACAGCACGAAGTGGATCTTCAGCAACGTGAACAGGTAATTTTGTCTTCATTCCAATTCTTTTATCCAACCCGCGAAGCATAGAACCACCACCGGCTAAGTAAATTCCAGTTTTAAATATATCTGCTGATAATTCTGGTGGTGTCATTTCCAACGCTGACAAAATTGCTTCCTCTATTTTAGAAATCGACTTGTCCAATGCATGAGCAATCTCAACATAAGAAACATGAATTTCTTTTGGAATTCCAGTCATTAAATCTCGACCATGAACAGCATAATCTTCAGGTGGATCATCCAATTCTGGTAATGCAGCTCCAACTTCAATTTTAATTCTTTCAGCGGTTCTTTCTCCAATAAGAATATTGTGCTGTCGTCTTAAGTAATCTTCAATATCAGCTGTAAACTCATCTCCAGCCACACGAATTGACTTGTCACAGACAATACCACCAAGAGCGATAACGGCAATCTCTGATGTTCCACCACCTATGTCAATAATCATATTTCCCATAGGTTCTTCAACATCAATTCCAATTCCAATAGCAGCTGCCATTGGTTCGTAGATTAGAAAAACTTCTTTGGCTCCAGCGTGTTCGGCAGAATCTTTTACCGCTCTTTTCTCTACTTCAGTAATTCCAGAAGGAATACATATCACCATTTTAAGTGAAGGAGTAAAAAGTCTACGCCCAGGATTAATCATTTTAATCATTCCCTTAATCATGTGCTCAGCTGCATGAAAATCGGCAATAACTCCGTCTTTTAATGGACGGATTGTTTTAATGTCTTGGTGTGTTTTTCCATGCATCTGCATGGCTTTTTTACCCGTTGCAATAAAACGTTGCGAGATTCTGTCTTGTGCCACAATAGACGGCTCATCAACAACCACCTTATCATTCATAATAATAAGTGTGTTCGCAGTTCCTAAATCAATTGCAATTTCCTGAGTAAATAAATCAAATATTCCCATTAGGTAATTCTCCCCGTTTGTCTTATCAATGTTTAAAATGTCTTGTTCCAGTTATCACCATGGCCATTCCGTTTGCATTGCAATAATCAATGCTTAACTGATCTTTAATAGACCCTCCAGGCTGTATAACTGTATTTATTCCTTCATTCCCAGCTATTTCCACACAATCCGGAAATGGAAAGAATGCATCTGATGCCATTACAGCACCATTTAAATCAAAATTAAAAGCTTTAGCCTTTATGATGGCTTGGCGTAAGGCATCTACTCTGCTGGTTTGACCTGTTCCGCTGGCTAATAATTGTTTGCCCTTAACTAAAACAATAGTGTTTGATTTGGTGTGCTTTACCAGCTTATTAGCAAATAATAAGTCTTCGATTTGTTCCGCACTCGGCTTTGCAGTGGTCACTGATTCTAAATCATAATTAGACTCAGACTTATCATCTCTGCCTTGTGCTAAAACACCATTTAATGCAGAACGATAAAGCACTTGCGGCACTTCCGTTTCCTTTTTTACTAAAACAATTCTATTCTTTTTAGATTTCAGAATTTCCAACGCATCAGTACTATAAGAAGGAGCAATAATAACTTCAAAAAATAGATTTTTTATTTCATCAGCAGTTTTGGCATCCACTTCTGTGTTCGAAATCAAAATACCACCAAAGGCAGAAACTGGGTCTCCAGCAAGAGCATCTGTCCATGCTTCAAAAATTGAATTTCTACTTGCAACACCACATGCATTGTTGTGTTTTAAAATAGCAAATGTTGGCAAGCTACCTTCAAAATCAGCCATCAATGCAACAGCAGCATCAACGTCCAAAAGATTGTTATATGATAATTCTTTACCGTGCAATTTATCAAAAATCGCATCTAAGTTACCGTAAAAAACTCCCTTTTGATGAGGATTCTCTCCGTATCGAAGTGTTTGAGATTTATGCTCGGATACTTTTAGAAAATCTTGTTCGAACTCTTGATTAAAGTAAGCTGCTATGGCAGAATCGTAATGAGACGAAACTTTAAACGCTTCGAGTGCTAATTTCTTTCTTTGAGTAATTGTGGTATTTCCACCACCATCAGTTAACATTTCCAATACTTCAGAGTATTGATCTACTGAAGGAACAATTACAACATCTTTAAAGTTTTTGGCAGCAGCACGAATAAGTGATATTCCACCAATGTCAATCTTTTCAATTATGGTTTGCTCATCATTAGCTGAAGCAACTGTTTTCTCAAAAGGGTACAAATCAACAATGACAATATCCAATTCTGGAATTTCAAATTCGTTAAGCTGTTCCATATCTCCACTCAATTCTCTTCGAGCTAATATGCCTCCAAATACTTTTGGATGAAGTGTTTTTACTCGCCCTCCCAAAATTGAAGGATAAGAAGTTAAATCTTCAACAGGTACCACATTAATCCCTAAAGCTTCTATAAAAGCTTGGGTGCCGCCCGTAGAATAAATCGTAACATTTTGCTCATTGAGCTTTTGTACAAGCGGCTCTAAACCATCTTTACTAAAAACGGATATTAATGCACTTTTAATTTTCTTCTCCTTCACAACAAACAATAATTTTGATTCACCCCGTTTTCTGAAGAAAAGAAGAATTTTAGCAACTCTTATAATCCCCTAATAGCGAGACGATTAAATAACTGGAAATCAATAAAATCTAAATAATGACTTCCTATGCAATTTTAACCAATATAAACTGCATTTAGAGTGCCTAAAATGCAGAAAATCAATAATGTTAATAAAAGAGGTCAATTGTTTAAAAGTGTTTTGAGGCAAGAGCAAAATAGACTCAGGAATACTAGCCTTAAAAACACCAAAACCCTATGAATATTTAACGTTTTTTCTTCTAATAAGCCCTCTCCGTACTTCCTTCGTAATACAAAGCAAATGCTTTGTTTACCACACGAACTCCACCTGGCGTAGGGAAGTTACCGGTGAAATACCAATCTCCAGAATGATCAGGACATGCTTTATGTAACCCTTCAATTGTTTGGAATATGATTTCAATTTTTGCATTACAATCTGCAGGTGTTACTAACTCTGCGATTTTATCAGAAATTTCCTCAGCTGTAAATGGATCATAAATTTCTTTTACCACATTTATTTGCTGTTCCATTGGAAGCTCCAATTGTTTCTTGGCTTTATTATAAATCTGCTTTATAATCCCTTCTTTTCCCTGGTCTTTAAGTAATTCAACTGCTGCTCTAAATGCTATAAAATCACTCATTCGAGCCATATCAATTCCATAACAATCCGGGAATCGAATTTGAGGAGCAGAAGAAACAATAACAATCTTCTTAGGCCTCAACCTGTCCAACATTCTGATGATACTTTTCTTAAGAGTTGTTCCTCTTACAATTGAATCATCAATGACCACAATGCTATCCACATTAGGCTTTACCACACCATAAGTAACATCGTATACATGCTCAACCAAATCATCTCGATCTGCATCTTGCGTTATGAATGTTCTCAATTTTGCATCTTTTATAGCTAGTTTTTCAACTCGCATGGTCGTGGAAAGAATGTCTTCAATTTTTTCATCAGAAGGATTCGCTCCTAATTCCAATATCTTCTTTTTCTTCCATTGATTAAGTTCTGCTTCTACTCCATTAAGCATCCCATAAAATGACGTTTCTGCCGTATTAGGAATGAAAGAAAAAACAGTGTTTTTTATATCATGATTTACAGCATCTAGAATTAAAGGAGTTAAAGACCTACCCAATTCTTTTCTTTCTTGATAAATGTCTGAGTCACTTCCTCTAGAAAAATATATTCTTTCAAAGGAACAAGAAGTTTTGCTTGTACTTTTTCTAACTTCTTCTTCACTAATGGCTCCGTTTACTTTGATTATTAACGCATTTCCAGGAGCAAGTTCTTTAATATCTTCTTTTTGAACATTAAAAGCAGTTTGAATAGCAGGTCGTTCAGAAGCAACCACTATTACCTCATCATCTTGGTAATGAAAAACGGGTCGAATGCCATTTGGATCTCTTAAAACAAAAGCATCTCCATGACCGACTAATCCACACATTACATATCCACCATCAAAATCTTCGGCGGCATGTCGTAACACTTTTCCCAAGTCAAGACTATCACTAATTTTATCAGTAATTTCTCTATTTGAATACCCCAACATTTTATTCTTTTGGAATATTTCTTCGTTTTCTACATCTAAAAAGTGACCGATTTTCTCAAGAACTGTTACTGTATCTGCCTTTTGTTTTGGGTGCTGACCTAAGTTAATCAATAAGTCAAACTGCTCATCAACATTAGTCATGTTGAAATTTCCAGCAACAACCAAGTTTCTCGTTTTCCAGTTATTTTGCCTCAGAAATGGATGACACGCCTCAATACTATTTTTCCCGTATGTGCCATAACGTAAGTGCCCCAAGAACAACTCTCCACTAAATGGAGCATTTTCTTTTAACCAATACGGATCGCGCGCTTTTTCATAATTATTACCAATTCGTTCTTCGAATCGTGAATGAACATGCTGAAAAATATCTTGAATAGGTTGCTTACTAATAGAACGGTATCTCGATATATATCGTTTACCTGGCTCAACATTTAATTTGATGTTTGCTAAGCCTGCACCGTCTTGGCCTCGGTTGTGTTGTTTCTCCATAAGGAGGTACATTTTATTGAGGCCGTAGTATGGAGTTCCATATTTTTTAACGTAATAATCTAAGGGTTTTAAAAGGCGAACGAGGGCTACTCCGCACTCGTGTTTAATGAAATCACTCATAGAATATCACGTACTAAATAATTAGCTCACAAAAGTAAGTTTTAGAACAATACCAAACTGCTCAGATTAGACTTGCCAAATCAAAAAATAATTTCACCTTTGGGCAAACAAGATATTCTTTTATGAAGGCATTGATAAAACACCAAGGGGAAGAATTAACAGTAGATTTAGCCCAACCTATTGATATATCAATTCCAATGAAAGCAACTCCAGAAAACATGAAAGCTTGGTATCTGGATCCAATTTCTATTGAGCCTGTTCGTGCCGAAGGATTTATTGGGAACGTAAAAGAAGGTGGTGCTGTCAATTTTAGGAATATTCAATTCAACCCTCATGGTCATGGTACACATACTGAATGTTTGGGACATATTACAGAAGAGATTTATTCAGTAAACGAACACATTACTCAATTCTTTTTTATTGCTCAAGTAATTACGGTGTCTCCAGAAAACAAAAACGGGGATCAAATTATTACTTGGAACCAAATATCAGATTCGTTAGCAGGAAAAAAAACTGAAGCTGTCATATTCCGAACTTTGCCTAATACTGATGAAAAACTCATTCGTCAATATTCAGCAAGTAACCCAGCCTATATTGAAGAGAAAGTTGCTCTCGAACTTCGCGAAATGGGAGTTAAACATTTGCTCATTGATACGCCTAGTGTTGATCGAGAAGAAGATGAAGGGCTTCTGTTATCTCATCACGCATTTTGGAATGTTCCCGAAAACCCAAGAATGGATTGTTCAATTACCGAATTAATCTATGTTCCAAATGAAGTTGAAGACGGAAAATATCTACTCAATTTGGTTTTTGCGAGTTTTGAGAATGATGCTAGCCCG
>ENA-UOXV01002401-UOXV01002401.1-marine-metagenome-genome-assembly--contig:-NODE-2401-length-24517-cov-102.043292_pt1 | contig 24517 bp, 23 predicted proteins | sample MGYA00238165_ERZ766961 | MGnify/ENA primary metagenome ERZ766961 (study PRJEB28924, sample SAMN03173240) | marine metagenome | biome: Marine; feature: Water; material: Subsurface seawater | place...
GATTGCTCCGTCTGCTTGTCTTGCTACTTTACCTGTTTCTAAACTTATTTTCTTGCCTGCTACTTCGATTTCCTTCTTATATACTTTAAACATTTCATTTCCATTTCGTTCGTTCGTTTCATTCCGTTCCGTTCTATCTATCTTGATCTCTATTTTCTTAAATTCAATTTCGACAGTACATTTTTGTAAGAATCCATTTTATTTTTCTTTAAGTATTCTAACAATTTTTTTCTTCTATTTACTGCTCTTAATAACCCCACTGAAGAATGTTTGTCTTTTTTAAATTCTTTAATGTGTTTTGAAAGAGTTTCAATTTTATCTGTTAATAATGCAATTTGTACTTCTGAAGAACCAGTGTCCTTTCCATGCATTTTTAATTCTTCTGCTTTTTTCGTCATACTATTTTTTTTCCTATTTATTTGATTGTTTTATTAAATTTTCAATTTTTTCTGCATATTCAAAAGAATCATCTTTAGCAAAAAGTATCTTTGGCAAATATTTCATAATTATTTTTTTTGACAAAACTTTTCTTATTAAAAAAGAATACTCTTTTAATTTTTTTATAACTTCTTCTGTATCTTTTCCTCCTAGGGGTAATACATAAGCTTTTGCAATTTTAAGATCTTGACTCATTTTTACTTCCGTAACCGTAATAGTGTTAGTTTCTAAATTCGGCACCTTAGCCTCATTTCTAGAAAAAATCATGCCTAAAGATTGCTTAATCATCTCTCCAACACGTAATTGTCTCTGTGATACTGGTTTTCCTATTCTATCAGCCATTATACTGTTCTTTCCGTCGAAGTCGTACTATACGCCTCTATTGTATCGTTTTTCTGGAAATCGATAAAGTCTTTAAGTGTTATTCCACATTCTTGACCATTACTAACCTGTTTTGCCTGATCTTTTTCTCTAAAAATAGTACTTATTTTGCCCGTATAAATAATTGCTCCATCTCTTACTACCCTAGCACTTGCGCCACTAGTTATTTCACCTTCAGTTACTTTTGAGCCTGCAACTTTTCCTGTACCTGAAACTTTGAAAATTTCTAGAATTTGAGCTGTACCAATAATTTTTTCCTGAACATCTGGGGCAAGAAGTCCTGACATTCTTAATTTAATATAATCTAAAACTTCATAAATAATATTATATGAAGAAATTTTAATTTTTTCATTTTCTGCTAATTTTTTTGCTTCTTTACTTGGTTTAACATTAAATGCAATTAAGACAGCATTTGAAGCTTTTGCCAAAGTGACATCTGTCTCTGTTACCATCCCAATATCTGATAATATAATCTTAGGCTTAACTTCTTCATGTGTGATCTGGTTAATAGCACTTTTAATTGCCTCAGATGATCCATGAACATCTGATTTCACTATAATATTTAATTCATCAATAGATTTATCAGCAAAAGCAGAGTCTTGAGTTGCAAATGTTAATGGATTTCCACCACTTTTATTTTCTTCCGCTCTATTTTCACTTAAAGTTTTAGCTTCTTTTTCTGTATCTAAAACAATAAAATCATCTCCAGATTTTGCTGCACCATTAATACCTAAAATTTCTACAGGTGATGATGGTGGAGCTTCATTTATATTTTGTCCTTTATCATTAATTAAAGCTCTTACTTTCCCCCACTTTAATCCACTAACAAAAAAATCACCTTTTTTAATTGTTCCCGAAGTAACCACTACAGTTGCGACAGCTCCTCTACCTACATCAATTTTTGACTCTAAAACTATACCTGTTGCTTTTGACTCAAAATCAGTTTTTAAATCTAATATTTCAGCTTGTAAAACGATAGATTCTACTAGTTTATCCAAATTTTTTTTTGTCTTTGCTGAAATTTCAACCATTAAAGTATCTCCTGACAAATCTTCTGCAATTAACTCATACTCTAATAATTGATTTTTAATTTTTTGTGGGTCAGCTTCTGGTAAATCACATTTGTTTATTGCCACTACAATAGGAACGTTTGCTGCTTTGGCGTGTTTAATAGACTCTATTGTTTGTGGCTTTACACCATCATCAGCTGCAACAACTAATACCACTACGTCAGTTAATTTTGATCCTCTTGCTCTCATTTCAGTAAATGCAGCATGACCTGGTGTATCTATAAAAGTAATCTTATTGGATTGATGTTCTATTTGGTATGCACCAATATGTTGAGTTATTCCTCCAAACTCTCCTGACACAACGTTAGCACTTCTTAAAACATCTAAAACTGAAGTTTTACCATGATCTACATGTCCCATTACAGTTACTATTGGTGGTCTATTTTTTAAATTTTCAGACCGTGTTTCTTTAATCTTTTTAATAATTTCTTCAGCTTTTTCCTCTCTTATAGGATTATGACCAAATTCTTTTACCAAATATTCAGCAGTATCAGCTGCTAATGTTTGATTAATTGTAACAGTTACACCCATTCCAAATAAATGTTTAATAACATTGCTTGATTGTTCAGCCATTCTATTAGCTAATTCTCTAACTGTTATAGCTTCAGGGATGTTTACATCTCTTTTTATTGGTTTTAATTTCTCTTGAATTTCTTCTTTAGTAAGTTCTCTATTTTCTTTCAACTTTGCTCTTTTTAGTGAAGCCATACTTCTTGACCTAGCTTCAATCTCATCACTTAAAGCCCTTGAAACCGTAAGTTTTTTTTCTCTTTTCTTATTATCAGATTTTCCTTTTTCTGAAGACTCACCTTTAAGTCTCCTAGTAGCTCTTTGCTCAGCTAATTTACGTCTTTCATAATCATTTGTAATTGGTGAAGATGTTTTAGATGCTGAAGTTTTTCTTTGAATAAAACTATTTGTAGAGTTTACTATTGGCTTTGATTTTATACCTCCTGGTTTACTTAAGTTACCCTTAGGAGAAAATTTGTTTGCTTTTTTTTCAATTACAACTGAATTTTTACTTTGTGTTTTTGCTAACTCTATGTTTTTTATTGACTTCTTGGCGATGCCTGAAAGTGATAATTTTGATTTCTTTTTTTCCATATTTCATTACTCAATCTTTATAAATTATATTTCTTGCTGACATAATTAACTCATCTGCTTCTGCCTTTGATAATGCAAAATCTTCAAGATAACCTTGAATTTTAACTCTTTCTCCTTTTATAATGTCATAATCACCTGTTAGCTCATCTGATGCAAGGTCAGCAAAATCCTCTAGTCTTAAAATTTTTTGTTCTCCTAGAGTAACTAACATTCCTGGTGTCAACCCTTTGTGATTAATAAGATCATCCTGTAATCCTAAATCTTTAATTCTTTTTGTAATGTCCTCTTGATCTTTCAAATAAAACTCTTTTGCTCTATCTATCAACGCAATAGCTGTATCTTCCTCTATTCCTTCAATTTTTGTTAAACTTTCAGGCGTACTATCTTTAATATCTGAGATTGAAGAAAATCCTTCAGCTACAAGTAGTTGTCCTAAAGTTTCATCTAACTCTAAGTTCTTTACAAAATTTTCTGTTTTTTCTTTAAATTCCGATTGTCTTCTTTCTGAGTCTTCTGCATCTGTCATTATATTAATCTCATAATTTAATAACTTTGTAGCCAATCTTACATTTTGACCTCTACGACCAATCGCTTTACTAAGATTTTCTTCAGTTAAAATAACATCTAGTTTTTTTGCTTCACTATCAACATTTACTCTTTGAACTTCAGCTGGAGATAATGCATTTGAAACTACAATAGCAGGATCTTCTGACCAATTAACGATATCAATTTTTTCTCCTTGCAATTCATTAACTACTGCTTGAACTCTTGACCCTCTCATTCCAACACAAGCTCCTACTGGATCTAATGAAGTATCTACTGCCTTAACACAAATTTTTGCTCTACTTCCAGGATCTCTAGCTGATGATTTAATCTGAATTAAACCATCATAAATTTCAGGAACTTCTTGAATAAACAATCCTTCCATAAATTTTGGATGAGCTCTTGATAAAAATATTTGTTGTCCTCTTGTTTCTCTTCTTACATCATAACAATAAGCTTTAATTCTATCTCCAGCTTTAATATTTTCCCTTGGTATCATTTCATTTTTTTGAATAATCGCTTCTGTACGTCCTAGATCAGCAATTACATTTCCAAATTCTAATCGTTTAACAATACCACTTAAAATTGTATCTTTTTTATCAATAAAATCATTGTATTGTCTTTCTCTCTCAGCTTCTCTTACATTAAAACTGATTACTTGTTTTGCCGTTTGAGCTGCAATTCTTCCAAAGTCAAAAGATGGTAAAGGTTGTAACACCTCATCTCCAACTGCTTTGTCTTTGTTAATTTCATTTAGATTAATTGCGTCTTCAAGTTTAATTTCTGTATTAGAGTTTTCTGGATTTTCAGCAACAATCAATTTTCTAAAAATTTCAATGTCACCGCTATCTCTATTAATTGAAACTTTAATCTCATTTTCCTGACCAAATTTAGACTTTGCTGCTTTTGCAATTCCAGTTTCCATTGAACTAATAATTAGTTCTTTGTCGATAGATTTTTCTAAAGCTACTGCTTCAGCTATTCTTAATAATTCTAATTTATCTGATCTTCTATTTAACATTTTTTATTTGCTCCAAAAAAAAATGGGCGTAGGCCCATTTTGTAATTTCAATAATGTAAAAGCAATATATAAAGATTTTTTTTTAATTCAATAGCAACTATTTAGAAAAAATGCTTTTTTTATCAGTATTTTCCCATGAAAATGATCCATTTGCCTCTGGTATTCTACCAAAGTGTCCGTAGGCTGAGGTTTTTTCATAAATTGGTTTATTTAGCCCTAGCATCTCTCTTATTCCTCTTGGGCTTAAATCAAAATTTTGAGAAATTTTATCTGATACAAACTTATTTTTTTCTAAATCATTATCAAATAAATCTACATAAATTGACAAGGGTTTAGATACTCCAATTGCATAAGCCAGTTGAATTAAGCATTTTTCAGCTATATTTGAGGCAACAACATTTTTTGCAATATATCTTGCTGCATAAGCTGCTGATCTATCAACTTTTGTTGGGTCTTTTCCAGAAAAGGCTCCTCCACCATGAGGCGCTGCTCCACCATAAGTATCAACAATAATTTTTCTTCCTGTTAATCCACAATCTCCATCTGGTCCGCCTATTACAAAATTTCCAGTAGGGTTTACATAAAACTCTTTTTCATCAAAATCATTTAAAAAAATTTCTGGAATAGATTTTAACATATATGGTCTTAACAATTCTCTTACTTTAGTTTGGTCGACATCGGCTGAATGCTGTGAAGATATTACAACTGATTTTACTTTTGTTGGTTTTCCGTCAATGTATTCAAAAGTAACTTGGCTTTTTGAATCAGGTTCTATATTTTTTAATATTCCTGATTTCCTATCCTTTGCCATAAGTCTTAAAATTTTATGAGAATAATGGATAGGTGCTGGCATTAATTCTTCTGTTTCATTGCAAGCATATCCAAACATTATTCCTTGATCACCAGCTCCTTCATCTTTGTTGCCTGAAGAATCTACTCCCATTGCAATATCAGCAGATTGTGAATGAAGGTGACTTTCTACTTTTGTTGCCTCCCTCCAAGTAAAACCTTCTTGGTCATAGCCAATATCTTTAATACATTCTCTGACTCTTTGTATAAGATCTTTATCTTTAATCTCTGGACCACGAACTTCACCTGCAAGAACAACTTTATTTGTAGTTGTTAATGTTTCACAAGCTACTCTGGAAAATGGGTCTTGTGAAAGATAACTATCTACTACCATATCTGATATACGATCTGATACTTTATCTGGATGCCCCTCAGAAACAGATTCACTTGTAAATAAAAAATTTTTTAGGTTACTCATTTTTAAGCTTATTAAATGAAAAAATTAAAAAAATATATATTAAAATTAATATTAAAAAGATTTTATTCCCATATAGCATAAAAGGAGTTGGTTTAAGCAACTTTCTTTCTTTAAAATCAACATATCCTGTTGATCCTAATTCTATTTTTTTTTCAATGACGCCCATAGGGTTTATAATTGCTGAAATACCATTATTAGCAGATCTAATTATATACTTCCCACTTTCAATAGATCTAAATATACTATGAGCGAAGTGTTGCTCTGGTCCAACAGAGTTGCCAAACCAACCATCTTCTGAAATATTAATGATATAATCAAAATCATTATTTTTAGACAATTTTCCTGAATAGATTATTTCATAGCAAATTAAAGGAAGTAATTTTAGAATTTTTTCTTTTATTTTAATATTAAACGGTGTGCGATTATTCCCTTTAGAAAAAGATTGATAGCTATTGGTTATTGTTTTAAAGCCTATTAAACTCAATATATTCTCAAAAGGTATAAACTCACCAAATGGCACCAAATTAACTTTGTTATAGCTTTGGATAATATCTAACTTATTATTAAATATGACCATCGTGTTAAATAATAAATCTTCATTATTTTTTTTTTCAACACTATTCATTCCTATTATAATCAGATCGTCTTTTTTAAAATTATTCAAAAACAAATCTTTATAAAAATTCATATCTTTCATATAACTGTCTGGAATAATTCCTTCTGGCCATAAATAAATTACAGGAATTTTTTTTTCTGTATTGCTTAATAAAATTAATTCATCAACTATCATTGGCTCATCTTGGTTTGAATAAAATCGATCCAGATTAATATTAGATGAAATAGCTCTAATTATAAAATCATTTTTAAAACTTGTTAATGATTTAAATTCATTATTCTTTGAAATTCCAAAAATTAAAAAAGATATTGAAATTGTTATAAAAGATAAAAAAACAATAATCTCTTTATTTGTTTTTCTTAATACAAATAAAGCTGGCAATGAGAATATAGATATACAGATTAAATTAAAAGAATAAGTGCCAATTAACGAAAGAACTTGTATAAAATAAATGTTCTCTGAAAAACTAAAAGAAATTAAATTCCAAGGAAAACCTGTAAGTATACTGCTTCTAATAAATTCAATTGTTCCAAATAAAACTGAAAATAAGAAAAAATTACTAATTACATTTTTAGAATATAGAATTGAAAATAAATAACTTAATAAGCCGTAAAATGTAGCTAAAAATGCAGGTAATAGAATTATAGCTATTGGTATTAAAAACTTAAAATTTTCATCAAATGTTAATGATATAGCTATCCAATATAAACTAAATAAAAAATACCCAAATCCAAAAAACCATCCATATTTAAAAAAAGACTGATTGTCATAAGTTTTTTTTCTTTCAACAAAAAGAAACATAAAAAATAAAGAAAATGTAAAAAAATTAATTATAAAATAATTATAAGGTGGTAAACTATAAGAACTCACTGCTCCTAAAAAAAATATATATAGAAATTTTAAAAGTTTTTTTTTAAACAATTTTGATAATCTTTTTTTTTATAAGTTTATAAATCTTATCTTCCTCTTTAATCATTTTTTTAAAATCTTTAAGCTTAATGTGGTCATGGCCTAATAAATGAAGAAAACCGTGGATAAAAATTTTTATAACCTTGTCTTTAAATTTTAAAATATCTAAATTTTTTGGTTTATTCATAAATTCATAACTAATCACTATATCTCCTAAGTAGTTATTTTTTTTTAGATCAAGTTTTTTTTCAAAAGGAAAAGATAAAACATCAGTAGGTTTATTTCTATTTCTAAAATCTTTATTAAGTTTTTTAATTTTTTTATTATCGGATAATAAAATAGTTAGACTTATTTTTTTTCCAGTAAACTTATATTTTTTTGGAAAAAATTTTACTAAATTACGAAAAAAAATATCTTTATTTTTAATTTTTTTATTCCAAAGAATGTTCTCTGAAACTACATCAACATTAATCATTTTCTTGGTCTGAATACGCTTTTACAATCTTAGATACCAAGGGGTGTCTAACCACATCAGAATGATCAAAATCTATAACGGAAATCTCATTTATATGCCCTAATAATTTTTTTGATCTATTTAAACCTGAAATATTTTTACTTGGTAAGTCTATTTGAGAGGGGTCTCCGTTTATTACTATTTTTGAATTATCTCCTATTCGAGTTAAAAACATCTTAATTTGCGTATCAGTAGCATTTTGTGCCTCATCTAAAATTGCAAAAGAGTTTTTTAAAGTTCTTCCTCTCATAAAAGCTAGTGGTGCTATCTCAATATCTCCGATCTCAATCATTCTCTGAATTTTTTCGAAATCGAAAAGATCATAAAGTGAGTCGTACAGAGGTCTTAAGTAGGGATCGACTTTTTCCTTCATGTCTCCTGGTAAAAAACCAAGTCTTTCACCTGCTTCTACTGCAGGTCTTGATAAAATAATTCTTTCAATTTTTTTATCAAGTAACATTGTTAAACCAACTGCGACTGCTAAAAAAGTTTTACCTGTTCCAGCTGGTCCGGCCGAAATTACAATATTACTTTGTCTCAATGCTCTCACATACTCTTTTTGCTTTTCCGATCTTGGTATAACTGACTTTTTAGGTGTTTTTATTATGTCAGAAATATTTTGATTCTTTACTTTTTCTTTAATCATAAATTTGTCTACTGATGAGATTATATCTTTTTTTTCAATACTACCATTGTTTATGAATTGATTAGCTAAAAATTGAATAGCATTTTTTGCTATCTCATTCTTTTCTGGTGTTGATTTTATTAGAATAGAATTCCCTCTAGAATATAAATTTGTATCAGCTATTTCTTCCAATTGTTTTAAGTTTTCATTAAACTCACCAACCACTCCCATTAACAAATCATTATCGTGAAAAATTACACTTAAAGTATTATTGTCTGAATATACAAATTTTAATGTTGAATTAATTTTTTTTTTAACTGTATTATTCAATTTTAAGCTACCTTTTTTTTGAGACCATCTATTAATTTACCAAATAAACTGTTCTGATTACTACTTATAATTTCAACTTGTACAATTTTTCCTATACACTCTTCATTACCTTCAAAAATTACTGATGTCATATATTCTGTCCTACCAAATAATTTAATTCCATCTTTCATCTTATTTTCCACTAAAATATTCAAAACCTTACCTTCTAAGGATTTGTTTTTTTTTATTTGATAATCAAATAATTTTTTTTGAATTATTTCTAACCTTTCTTTAGATTTTTTTTTATCTATTAAAGTTAGGCCAGCGGCTACTGTTCCTGGTCTTGGACTAAAAATAAATGAATAAGAATTTATAAATTTTACTTTGTTAATTAGCTCCATTGTCATTTTAAAATCTTCATCATCTTCTTCAGGATAACCTATGATAAAATCACTAGAAAACTCTATATTAGGTTTAATCATTTTAAGTTTTTTATAAATTATTAAATATTCTTCAATAGTATGTTTTCTATTCATTAATTTTAAAATTTTATTAGATCCACTTTGTACAGGTAGGTGAACTAGTGGCATTAATTTAGAGCTTTTTTTATACACATTAATTAAATCCTCTGTCATATCTTTAGGATGAGAGGTTGTATATCTAACCCTTTCAATTTGATCAAAACCATTAAGCTCTAACAATAAGTCTGATAATTTATATTCTCTATTATTATCTTGAAATTTATAAGCATTAACATTTTGACCTAATAAAATAATTTCTTTTGCACCTGACTCAATTAATTCTTTTGCTTCATCGATGATTTGTTTGAATGGTCTAGAGTATTCAGGGCCACGCGTATAAGGAACTACACAAAAATGACAGAATTTATCACAGCCTTCTTGAATGGTTAAAAATGAAGATACTTTACTATCTTTATTTTTAATTTTACTTAAATAGTTAAATTTTGAAATTGTATCAAATTCTGTTTCTTCCTCTTTTCTTTGGTTTTTTGAATGATTTAATATTGCCTCATTTATTTTATGATAAGATTGTGGGCCAATTACAATATCAATATAAGGTTCTCTTTTTAACATTTCCTGATTTTCAGCTTGAGCAACACAACCTGCAACAATAACAATTGGTTTTTTTTTCTCTCTAAAAATTTTTTTAACTCTTCCTATTTCATGGTAAACCTTTTCTTTTGCTTTATCACGAATATGACAGGTGTTTAAAAGATAACAATTTGCATCCTCATATTTTTCAGTTTTTTCAAAGCCTATTTTTTTTACAGTATCAAATATACGATTTGAATCGTATTCATTCATTTGACAACCGAAAGTTTTAATAAAAATTTTTTTTAACATTGTGTTAGGATTTTTTTTTAACCCCATATAATTCTAATTTGTGATCAACCAATCGATAACCGTATTTATCAGCAATTTTTTCTTGTAGCTTTTCTATCTCTTCATCTACAAATTCAATAATTTCTCCTGATTTAACATCAATTAAATGATCATGATGTCCCTCATTTAATTCTTCATATCTAGCCTTACCCCCTTTAAAATCATGCTTTGCTAAAATTCCTGATTCTTCAAAAAGTTTTACTGTTCTATATACTGTGGCAATACTTATTTTAGGATCAATCTTTGAAACTCTATTATAAAGTTCGTCTACGTCTGGATGGTCGTTTGATTTTGACATTACTTTTGCAATAATTTTTCTTTGATCTGTAAGTTTGACTCCTTTAGCTAAGCATTTTTGTTCAATATTTTCTGACATTTTTAATTTTAACTTAAATAAATAGGATTAATCAAATTTTTTTTAATTTTAAATTTTTTGCAGTAATATGGCACATCTTCATACTTATCAACATTTAAACCTTTAAAATCATCAAAACTATAACAATAGTAATCAATTTTTTTTACCAAAAACAAAGCTTTAATTGTAGCTAAAGAATTTCGTATACCTGCATAACTTCCAGGACCTCTATTAACGTATATGGCATCTAAATCATCTAAAGAGCTCATATTTTTTTTTAAAATGTCATTAATTAAGATTATTAATCTATCAAAATTAATTTTACTATTTTCATAAGTACAAGTATAAATATTTTTATAAACAATGAGTGTTAAAAAAATCTTACCTCTTGCAGCGTCAATAATTAAATTATTCATTATAATAATATTATTTAATTGCAATTCTAATGCACAAGAAAATAATATCAAATATTATTCTAACGACAAAGGTATTCTTTCACTGATGTATCATCGATTTGATGAAACTAAATATCCTTCAACCAATATACAAATGAGTGTTTTTAAAAAACAAATGGAAATAATCAAAAATTTGAATTATGAATTTTATGACCCTAAAGACTTAGAAGATAACTTTTCTCTTATTAAGACACAAAAAAAAATCTTACTTACCATCGACGATGCATTTTTATCATTTTATCAGTCCGCATGGCCTTATCTAAAAAAAGAAAAAATTCCATTCATTCTTTTCGTTTCTACAGAACCTATTGGTAAAAATGGTTATATGAATTGGCAGCAAATAAAAGAGATTGAAAAAGAGTCTTTTGCATACATTGGCCATCACTCTCACACACATGATTATTTGGTAGATCTAAAGCATAATGACTTTATAAAAGATATAAATACAGCTTCTAAAATTTTTGATGAAAATTTAGGATACAATCCTATTTTTTTTTCGTATCCATTTGGGGAATATAGCTCAATAATCAAAGAATATATTTCTAATAATTTTAAATTTTCCTTTGGACAGCACTCAGGTGTGATTGATATCAATAAAGATCGCTATGAACTTCCTAGATTTCCGATTAATGAAAAATATGGAGATCTAAAAAGATTTAAATTCTTAATCAATCTTTATCCTTTAGAATATAAAAATTTGTATCCAGAAGAAAAATATTTAACCAAAAAAAATAACCCTCCAGAATTTTTAGTTGAATTTTTTAATGAACAAAAAAATATAAATAATATTAATTGTTTTTCCGATGAGGGCGATAATTGGGAAAAATCAAATATAGAGTTTGATAACAAAACTTTAAAATTAAATTTTAGAGAACAATATACTTTTAGGAGAGGTAGAATTAATTGTTCACTTAATGATAATGGAATATGGAGATGGTTTGGTATTCAATTTTCTGTTAAACAAAATTAAGTTAAACTCTCTAAATCAATGCTTGAAGGTAATAATTTAGCATCATCAAAATCTGTTAGACTGTTTTGTTTAATTATTTTTTGAAGAACCTTAACGTAAACCTCTCCAGTCTCTGCATACTTGTCTAAATAATTAGTTAAAACTAAACTATTAAGTTTTTTTCCTTCATCCCTCAATTCGGCCCTTGCACTTCTGAAGTCTTTATAGGATGAGTGTGTGTTTAAGTTCCTTTGGTATGCCTTAACTGATGCTTGTAGTACTTGAAATTTCATCACTTTGTGAGTTGTGTCATTGTCTGCGCTCAAAGGTTTCAGGCCTTTACCAGACCATGTCCATTGACCAAACAAGGCATTTCCTTCTTGGGCAAACCTTGATGTTCCCCATCCGGTTTCCTTAGCTGCTTGTGCGATAGTCATAGAAACTGGCACTTCATCCATTCTAATTTTTAATGTTGATAAATCATTGTCAACAACTCCATATTGCTTGAATTTAGAGGCTAACCATTTTTTTTCTGCATTACTATTTTTACTTTTATTCAAAATCCTGAAAAGTTTTTTTCTATCTAATTTTATGAAATTATTTTCTTTAATTATAAGTGGCAAAATAATTTGAATGAAAAGTTCTTTTCTCTTTTGTGAATTTTCTATTTTTTTTATTTCATGTGGCAACAATGTTAATGAAATTGGTTTAACTAGTTTGTTTTTTCTTATGTCTTTCAAATTGTAGCCTGTCGATGTAAATAATTCTTGGATAGTAATTGCGCTTAATCTTACCGTGTCAGTAGGTTGTTCATCAAATTCGAATATATCATCAAATAAATATTCTTCATTTAAATTGCTATCTAATTTAGTGTCCTGGTTTTCTAAAACTTTTACCAAATTATTTTTTGAATTATTTGTATAATCTTTAGAATAAATCATATTTTGTTTAGTAAAATTAATAATTTTTGGAGAAGTAACAAAAATTGAAATCATTATTAAACTCACCAAGAAAGTTCTTGATAGTGCGTAAAGATTTTGATCATAAATCTTTTTATTATCTTTTTTTTTTTGTAATAAAAACTTTTTTTCTTTTATAAATTTTTGAATTTCTGAAATTGAAATTTTATTTTTTGAAAAAAAATTATTAATTTTTAATACAGTTAATTTTTTTTTTATCATTTTTATATTGCAATCACTTCTTTTACCTCTGGTAAATAATGACTTAGTAAATTTTCTACTCCTTGTTTTAATGTCATAGTTGAACTAGGGCAACCAGAACAACTTCCTTGTAATTCTACCTTAACTACTCCATTTTTAAATTCTCTAAATTTAATATCTCCTCCATCTTTAGCAACCGCCGGTCTGATTTTTGTTTCTAAAATATTTATAATTTTTTTTTCAATTTCGTTATGATTATTATCTTTATTTTCAAAAAGTTCTTTTTCAACTATAAACTCTTTTCCCATTGAATAAAAATCGTTAATTAAAGAAATAACTATATGTTTTACATCTTCCCATCTTGTTTCGTCATTTTTATTAATTGATAAAAAATCTGTCCCTAAGAATATTCCAGTTACTCCATTAATTGATAAAATATTTTTTATCAATTCATTATTTGTGTCTTCTTTTCTTGTTACTTCAAATGAGCCATTATTAGAAACAGTCTTACCAGGCAAAAATTTTAGAGAATTAGGGTTTGGTGTTTTTTCGGTTTGAATGAACATTACTATATATATAATAATAAATTACAAAATTTAAACTAATTAATATATTTTTTTAAAAACCCACTAATTGTTTAATTTCTATAATTTTTTTTGAGGCGATTTTGTCTGCCTTGTTTGATCCCTCTAATAAAATTGCATCTAAATATTGTTCATCATTTAATAACTTTTTTATTTCTTTTGATATTGGTTCAATTTTCTCGATTAGTAAATCTGATAGCTTTTCCTTAAAAATAGAAAAATTTTTTCCTTCAAATTCTTTTACGGAGTTTTCTAAATTTTGATTTTTCAAACTCGAATAAATACTCAATAAATTTTCTGCTTCTGGTCTTTCGATTAAATTTTTAATATTTTCTGGCATTTGCAAAGGATCTGTTTTTGCTTTTTTGACTTTATTTAAAATTTCATCTTTGTTATCAGTGAGATTAATCCTACTTAAATTTGAGGGGTCAGATTTACTCATTTTTTTGGTACCATCTTTTAGACTCATTATTCTTGAAAATTGTTTCTGAATTAATGGTTCTGGGACTTTAAAAAAATTAGGTGAACTAAAATCATTATTAAATTTTTGAGCAATATCCCTGCAAAGTTCTAAATGTTGTTTTTGATCATTACCTACTGGCACATGAGTGGCATCATATAAAAGTATATCTGCAGCCATTAAGACTGGATAAGAATAAAGACCAATACTTGCTTTTTCCTTATCCTTGCCTGCTTTTTCTTTAAATTGTGTCATTCTGTTGAGCCATCCTATTCTTGAAACACAACTTAAAATCCAGGCTGCTTCTGAATGCGCAGAAACCATAGATTGATTAAAGATAATACTATTGTTTGGATCAATTCCACTTGCTATGAATGTGGCTGCCGTTTCTCTTATGTTTTTTTTTAATTCTTTAGGATCTTGCTTAACTGTAATCGCATGCAGATCTACAACACAAAAGATACATTCATTATCTTTTTGATTATTAAGTTCAACAAAATTTTTTATAGCACCCAAATAGTTTCCTAAGTGAAGGTTACCTGTTGGTTGCACACCTGAAAATATTTTTTTATTCATAATCAATACTTTAATCTTATATCATTAATTTTAAAAGCTTTGATTAAAATCGATATAGAAATATAGAACACAAGTCCTAATATTGCAGAACAAATAAGATAAACTGATTTCAAATTTTTTTCATATAAAAAATCATCATGAAAAAAATTAATTAAATTAAAAAAAAATACTCCCATTAATATTGAAGCAAACACAATTTTTATAAATCTATTAATAAAAATTAAATTGAAATTAAATAATTTTTTTTTCTTTAACAAAATTAACAAGACAATTGCATTAAACCATGAAGATATAGTGGTAGCTATGGGTATTATTAAGAATCCAACCTCTTTAAAAAGATTAACGCTAATTAAAACATTTAATAATACTGAAATTAAAGAAATATAAAATGGTGTCTCTGTATTATGTCTTGCAAAAAAAAATGTAGAAAAAACTTTTATTAAAGAAAAAGCAGGTAATCCCAAACCAAAATAAAATAAAGCTTTTGCAGAATTTTTTACACTTTCTTTATCGAATGACCCATACCCAAATAAGGATGATATAATTTCTTCAGAAGCTATAAGCAGTGCAATCGCAGCAGGTATGCTCAAAAACAAACTTAATTCAAGAGCTTTATTTTGGATGAGATCTATTTTTTCTTTTTTTTTATTTTTAACATGTTTTGATAATTGAGGTAATACCACAGTACCTATCGCAATTCCAGCTATTGCAAGATTAATTTGGTAAATTCTATCTGCATAATAAAGATAAGAAACAGCACTAGCCTGAAAAGATGCAATAATCGTTCCTATTAGAATATTTATTTGAGTAACACCAGATGAAAAAATACTTGGTAATAATTTTTTAAAAAAAAGTTTAATTTTATTATCTATATTTATTGAAAACTTAAAATTTGGTAAATAGTATTTTTTTACAAAAAAATATAAGAATATAAACTGTATTATCCCAGAAATAGTCACTGCGTAAGATAAGAAGTAAACTAACTGATCATTTAAAATTTTTCCAAAAATCAAAACTCCAATTAATAAAACATTTAAAATTATTGGTGCCGCAGATGAAACGGCAAATTTATTATGAGAATTTAAAATTGCAGAAAAGAAAGAGGCTAAACTTACAAACAATAAAAATGGAAAAGTAATTCTTGTTAATGTTATAGCCAATTCCATTTTTTCATAATCTCCTTCAAAACCAGGAGCAATAAGAAAGACGAATATTGGCATAAAAATCTCAACTACAAGGACTAAAGAAAATAATCCTAAAATAAGTAAACTAAAAATACTATTGGCAAAATTTTCAGATTTTTTTTTAATTGATAGTGATGAATAGCTTGGAACAAATGCTGCATTAAATGTTCCTTCTGAAAATAGTCGCCTAAATGTATTTGGAATTCTAAATGCAACAAAAAATGCGTCTGCAACTGGCCCTGCTCCAAGAAACACTGCTATTAGTATATCTCTCATATACCCAAGCAGTCTGCTAATTATAGTAAAAAAACTAAATGTGCCTGTTGACTTAATTAGGTTCATAAATCATATTAGTCTTAAATTTGTCCCATTTGTATATCTAATTAACATAAATGAAAAAAACTAAAATAGACCATTATACAGATAAAGAAGCTTTAGATTACCATAGCAAGAATAAACCAGGTAAAATCGAGATCAATTCTTCCAAGCCAATGACTACAAAAAGGGATTTGGCTTTAGCTTACTCGCCAGGAGTAGCTGTGCCAGTGAAAGCAATTTCAGAAAATCCAGAAGCAGCTTATGATTATACTTCAAAGGGTAATCTTGTTGCTGTTATAAGTAATGGATCTGCAATTTTAGGTATGGGAAATTTAGGGGCTCTTGCATCAAAACCCGTTATGGAAGGAAAAGCAATTCTCTTCAAACGATTTGCAGACATAGACTCCATAGATTTAGAAATTGACTCGAAAGATACTAACGAAATTATTAATAGTATTAAAAATTTTTCATGTAGTTTTGGTGGAATCAACTTAGAAGATATTGCTGCCCCAGATTGTTTTGTTATTGAAGATAAATTAAAAGAAATTTTAGATATTCCAGTTTTTCATGACGATCAACACGGTACAGCCATTATTACTACTGCAGCATTAATAAATGCTTTGGATATATCAGGCAAATCAATAGATAAAATTAAAATTGTTGTGAATGGTGCTGGCGCTTCAGCAATGGCTTGTACTAATCTATTTAAAAATAGTGGTGTTCCTCAAAAAAATATAACTATGGTTGATAGAACAGGTGTCATCTACCGAGGTAGAGAAAATTTAAACCAATGGAAATCATCTCACGCTATTGAAACAAAACTTAGAACTTTAGATGAGGCCATTAGCGGTGCTGATGTATTTTTAGGGTTGTCAGCAAAAGGAGCTCTTTCAAAAAATATGGTAAAAAAAATGGCAAAAAATCCTATAATATTTGCATGTGCCAATCCAGATCCTGAAATAACTCCAGAAGAAATTAAAGAAGTTAGGGATGATGCCATCATTGCCACAGGCAGATCAGATTATCCAAACCAAGTAAATAATTTAATTGGATTTCCTTATGTTTTTAGAGGTGCTCTTGATGTTAGAGCTAAAACCATTAATGAAGAAATGAAAGTGGCTGCAGCGGATGCCATAGCAAAACTTACAAGAGAAGATGTGCCGGATGAAGTAGTAGCAGCAATGGGCGGCGATAGACCACATTATGGGAAAGATTATATTATACCCTCAACATTTGACCCAAGATTAATAAGTGTAATACCGGCAGCTGTTGCTAAAGCCGCAATGGAAACTGGTGTGTCAAGAAAAGGTATAGATGATTTTGAAGTATATAAAGAGCAACTTAAACAGAGACTTAATCCATCACTTACTATTATGCAGGGTATTAATTCATATATTAAAAAAAATCAAAAAAGAATTGTTTTTGCTGACGGTGAGGACAAAAATACTCTTAAAGCTGCAATTGCATTTAAAAACTCAAAACTGGGAATCCCAATTTTAGTTGGTAAAAAAGATAAAATTAAAGAACAATTAAAAAAAATTGGGTATGATGATTATTTTGGTATTGAAATTATCAATTCTACAGACTCAGAAAAACGTGAGAAATATGTTAACTATTTATTTAAAAAAATGCAGAGAGAACAAGGACTCTTAGAGCGAGATTGTGACAGACTTGTAAGAAATGATAGAGTTATTTGGACATCTTGTATGGTGGCCTGTGGCGATGCAGATGGTGCAGTTACTGGAAATACAAGAAGATTTGGAGCTTCACTAGATAAAATAAAACAGGTCGTAGACCCAAGACCTGGAGAAATAATGTTTGGTTTAAATATGATTGTTTACAAAGGTAAAACTATATTTATAGGTGACACTAGTGTTCATGAATATCCTAGTTCTGATCAACTAGCAGATATTGCTATTTCGTCATCCAGAGTTGCTAAATTATTTGGTTTTACTCCAAAAGTTGCTTTTGTTTCACACTCAACTTTTGGTCAACCCCTTACAAGCAGAACCAAACACATTAAAAAAGCTGTGGAAATTTTAAAAGATAGAAAAGTGGATTTTTCTTTTGATGGAGACATGCAACCTGATGTAGCTCTTAATGAAAATTATAAAGAACTTTACCCTTTTTCAAATATTGTAGGAAATGCAAATATATTAATAATGCCTGGACAGCATAGTGCTGCAATCTCTTATAAGCTGATGAAAACATTAGGTGAAACAAAAGTAATTGGTCCACTTTTAATTGGTTTAGGTTTGCCAATAGAAATAGCACCGTTAAGATCTTCTACTTCTGAACTAATAAATTTGGCTTCTGTTGCTGCGTACTCAGCTGATGTTATAGATTATAAAAAAAATTAATCTTTTTGAATTCTCAAATCCTCTACTAAAAAAATACTTGCCACTACATCTTTAACATCTAAAATTTCTTTAGCCTCATTTATTACTTTCTGTCTTTCTTTAGATGTTAGTGCAATTCCATAAATAAATATCTTTTTTTTATATGTGTCTATTTGATAATTTGTTGCTTTAATTTCTTTATCAAATATTAATGCCGTTCGTAACTGAGAGGTTATTAGTAAATCTTTAGCTGATTGCTTAAAATCAAAATCTTCTTTTAATTTTATATCATTTTTAACTGACCTAACTCCTTTTGTTTCCCATGCTAATTTAGTAATTTGAAGTTTTTCCTCTGGGCTATCAACTTTTCCCGTTAGAAAAATTCTACCATCTAAAACTTTTGTATTGACTGAAATTAGATAGCTTTTATCTCTTAGTGCTAACCTTGCAGTAACATTCTTCTGCATAACTGAGTCGTCTATTTGAGTACCTAAAGACCTTGGATCTAAGGCAATGCTAACCCCTGTACCAAAAATACCCTTTGAACTTATCCCTGCACACGATGTGAATAATAAAAATATTAAGCAAATTAAAATAATTCTAATTTTCATTTTTTAATTTTAGACAATATTTGTAAATTTCTTTTTTTGGAACATTAGTATTTTGACTTATTAAATCAGTAATATCTTTAATGCTTAACTTTTTAATCATTTTTTGAATATTCTTTTTATCTGATTCTTGTAAAAGTAGCGAAGTTTTTTTTCCTTTTAATTTTTCTGAAATGACCATTGTTAATTCTCCTTTAGGGTCAGTTTTAAATGTTTTTAGATTATCAATATCCGTTCTCAGATATTCTTCATAAAACTTTGTCATTTCTCTGCATATCAATATTTTTCTTCCTGAAAAATATTGTTTAATTTTTTCAACCGATTTATTAAATTTTCTTGGAGAAATAAAAAAAACGATACAGCCATCTATGTTAGAGAGTATTTCAAAATCATCTTGTATTTTATTTTTTTTTTCAGGAAAAAATCCATAAAAAAAATATTTTTCGCTAAATCCACTTATTGAGACAGCCGTCGATACTGCTGATGCTCCAGATATTGGAGTGATTTGAATATTGTTTTTTATACACTCATTAATCAATATTGCACCCGGATCAGATATCGCCGGTGTTCCTGCATCAGAAATTAATGAAACAATACAATTTGATTTTAAAATATTAATAATTTTAGATAAATTTTTTTTTTCATTAAATTTATGATTTGAAATGAGTTTTGATTTAATTTTATACCTATCTAGTAAATTTTTTGAAGTGCGAGTGTCTTCGCACAAAATATAGTCTGATTTATTGAGTACATCTATTGCTCTTAAGGTAATATCACCTAGATTTCCTATTGGTGTAGCAACAATATAAAGACCACTTTCAACTTGAATATTTTTATTTTCAGAATGTAGAATCATCACAATATAATAGATATAATAATATCATTAAAATGAAGAAAATTATTAAAATTATATTAATTTTATTTTTACCAATCCTAGTTTCAACGAGCAAAACTTTTGCAAATGAAAAGATTAAAATTGGACTACTCGTTCCAATGACAGGTAAAAATTCTGAAATTGGGCAATCTATAATTAAATCTACCCGATTGGCTATTAATAAAATTAATAACTCATTAATAGAAATTGTTCCAAAAGATACTCAATCGAACCCTGAGGGTACATTAAAAGCTGCAAGAGATTTAGCTAACTTGGATATTAAAATTGTGATTGGTCCAGTTTTTAATAACAATATAGCCTACTTAGATGAACTAACTGAAATAACTTTTTTATCACTAACAAATAAAAATAATAACTCCTCAAATAATATTATTAATGCTGGAATAAATGCTACATCACAGATAAATGCAATTAAAAAATTTATAAAGTTAAATGAAATTAAAAAAACTATTTTTTTAACTCCTGACGTTGATTATAAAAAAGAGATTGAAAGGGCAATCACTAATTCTAAAATTAAAATAATTAAAAATTATATTTACAATACAGACCCAACTAAACTTACAAAACAAATTGAAAAAATTACAAACTACAAAACTAGAAAACAAAATCTTGAAGATGAAATACTGAGACTTGAAAAATTAAATGAAGATAATAATAGCTCATTAATTGAAAAATTAAAAAAAAGAGATACCCTAGGTGGCGTAAAATTTGATTCTATAATAATTGCTGATTTTGATGAAAGCTTGAAAAGCGTTACTACATCATTGCTATATACAGATATATCGCCAAAAAAAAAATACTTCATAACCCTCAATCAATGGTTTGATGAATCTTTACTTAACGAAACTAGCTCACAACCAATATATTTTCCTTCTATAAATAAAAAAAATTATGAAGAATTTTCTAAAGAATATTTTAAAAATTTTAATCAATACCCAAATCAATTATCTTTCTTAAGTTTTGATTTAGTAGGGCTAGTTTATTATTTAATACTTCAAAATAATCTAATCATAGATGAAAAAATCTTTTCAAAAAAAACATTATTCAAAGGAAAGGTTGGAATTTTTGAAATAAAAAACAATAAGATTAATCATATTTTAAATTTTTATAAAGTTGAAAATAAGACTTTTAAAAAAATTTTTTGATCTTTTTAAATGCTTTAAATCTATGATCTATTTTATATTTCTTTGATGGCATCATTTCACCAAAAGTAATTTTTTTGCCTTTTGGAATAAAAATAGGATCATAGCCAAATCCATTTTTTCCTTTCATGCAGTGCGAAATTGATCCCTCTATTGTACCAATGGATTGTATTAATTTTTGATTAGTTCCATAAATGGTTAAAGCACATACAAACTTTGCTTTAATTTTTTTTTTTTTCCAATTTTTAGATTTTTTGTCTAGTTCTTTAAAAACTCTATTCATTGCTTTAACAAAATCTCCTTTTTTTCCACCCCATCTAGCTGAATAAATTCCTGGATTTCCACCTAAAGCATCAATTTCTAAACCTGAGTCATCAGACAAACAGATCATCTTTGTTTTTTTTGAAAAATATTTTGCTTTAATTAAAGAATTTTCCTTAAATGTTTTGCCATTTTCAACGGGGCTTTTAATTCTAAAGTCAGAAGGACTATAAATTTTAAGTTTTTTTGGTAGTAAATCCCTGATTTCTCTTAATTTACCCTTATTATTTGTTCCTACTAATAATTCTTTAATTTTTTTATTTAACATCTAGCAATTATTAAATTTCATACCATATAAGTGATAATGGAAAAAGATCAAAACATTAATGAAAAAGAAAAAACTACTGAAATAAAAGATGATATTTCTGAAGATAAAAATACGGTACCCGAACAAAACATTAATGAAAAAAGCGAAAAAATAATAGAACTTACTCCTGAAGAAAAAATAATTGCATTAGAAGATAAGGTTTCGAGAACTTTTGCAGAAATGGAAAACCAAAGAAGAAGACTTGAGAAAGAAAGAGATGATGCTTTCAATTATGGTGGCTTTACTCTTGCAAAAGAAACTTTGAACTTGATAGATAATTTAGAAAGATCAAAACAAATTCTTGAAAAGGATAATGATTTAAAAGACTCAAAGGCTCTACAGAAAACGTTAGAACATTTTGATATAATAAGCAAAGATATGTTCTCAATTTTATCCAAAAATGGAATCACTCCCATTGACTCAATAGACAAAAAACTTGATCCGAATCTTCATCAAGCCATGATTGAAATTGAGAATGATCAAAAAGAACCTGGCATAATCGTTCAAGAAATACAAAAAGGTTTTATGATGAAGGATAGACTACTTAGACCATCGTTAGTCGGAGTGTCAAAAAAAACTGAAATGAAAGAAGAAAAAAGTGAGGAAAATAAAGAGAATTCTACAAATTAATAATATTTGTTAGAACTTGTAGATTAGAAAATAACACATATATGAAGGATAGGATTTAAATTATGAGCAAAATTATAGGAATAGACTTAGGAACAACAAATTCATGTGTATCTATCATGGAGGGTAGTCAACCCAAGGTTTTGGAGAATGCAGAAGGTGCAAGAACTACTCCTTCTGTTGTTGCTTTCACTGATGACGGAGAAAAGCTTGTCGGTCAACCTGCTAAAAGACAGGCTGTAACCAATCCTGAAAATACTATATTTGCTGTAAAAAGATTAATTGGAAGAAATTTTGATGATCCAACTGTAAAAAAAGATATTGCTGCTGCACCATTTAAAATAGTTAACTCTGAGAAAGGTGATGCGTGGATAGAATCAAAAAATGAAAAATACTCACCGTCACAAATTTCAGCTTTTATTCTGCAAAAAATGAAAGAGACGGCTGAAAAATATTTAGGCCAAGAAGTAACTAAAGCTGTAATAACTGTTCCCGCTTACTTTAATGATGCTCAAAGACAAGCAACTAAAGATGCAGGTAAAATTGCAGGTTTAGAAGTTTTAAGAATTATAAATGAACCAACAGCAGCCTCTTTAGCTTATGGGTTAGATAAAAAACAAAATAAAAAAATAGCTGTTTATGACTTAGGTGGTGGAACGTTTGATGTCTCTATTCTTGAATTAGGTGATGGAGTTTTTGAGGTTAAATCAACAAATGGAGACACATTTTTAGGTGGAGAAGATTTTGACAATTCTATTGTTGACTATTTAGTTGCCGAATTTAAAAAGGATAATGGTATTGATTTAAAAACTGATAAGCTAGCACTTCAAAGATTAAAAGAAGCTGCTGAAAAAGCAAAAATTGAGTTATCTTCTGCTGAACAAACAGATATCAATTTACCTTTTGTGACTGCTGATAAAACTGGGCCTAAACATATTAATTTAAAAATGACTAGAGCAAAATTAGAAGCTTTAGTTGAAGATTTAATAGCTAGAACATTGCCGCCTTGCAAAACAGCACTAAGTGATGCCGGTATATCAGCAAGTGATATTGACGAAATTGTTATGGTTGGTGGAATGACAAGAATGCCTAAAGTTTTAGCTGAAGTTAAAAACTTTTTTGGAAAAGACCCAAATAAAAGTGTTAATCCAGATGAAGTTGTTGCTATGGGTGCAGCAATTCAAGCTGGTGTACTTCAAGGAGATGTAAAAGATGTACTTCTTTTAGATGTAACGCCTTTATCCCTAGGTATTGAAACCCTAGGTGGTGTATCAACTAAACTAATTGAAAAAAACACAACAATACCAACAAAAAAAAGCCAAGTATTTTCAACAGCTGATGACAACCAACCTGCTGTATCAATCAGAGTGCTTCAAGGTGAAAGAGAAATGGCATCTGACAATAAAATGTTAGGAAACTTTGAACTAGTTGGGATCGCACCTGCTCCAAGAGGAGTGCCTCAAATTGAAGTAACTTTTGATATTGATGCAAATGGAATTGTTAGTGTTTCTGCAAAAGATAAGGGAACTGGTAAAGAACAAAAAATTCAAATCCAAGCTTCAGGTGGATTGAGTGATGAAGAAATTGAAAAAATGGTTAAGGATGCAGAAGCAAATAAAGATGAAGATAAAAAGAAAAGAGAATCTGTTGATGCAAGAAATCAAGCAGATACTTTAATTCATTCAACTGAAAAAAATTTAAAAGAACATGGGGCCAAAATTTCAGATGCTGAAAAAAAAGCAATAGAAGATTCTTCTTCAAGCCTAAAAGAGGCTTTAAAAGGTGAAGATATTGAAGATATTAAAAAGAAAACAGAGAGTTTAGTTCAGGCTTCAATGAAATTGGGTGAGGCAATCTATAAATCTCAAGAGAAAAAATCAGATCCATCTAAAGGTGGTGATAAAAATAATGAGGGTAAAAAAGACGATAATGTAGTTGATGCGGATTTTGAAGAGGTAAAAGAAGAAAAAAAAGAAGACGATAAAGAAAAGAGCGCTTAAGACTTAAAACAACTATCATCTTAAAGTAACTTATGGC
>ENA-UOXV01002404-UOXV01002404.1-marine-metagenome-genome-assembly--contig:-NODE-2404-length-24485-cov-7.656079_pt1 | contig 24485 bp, 33 predicted proteins | sample MGYA00238165_ERZ766961 | MGnify/ENA primary metagenome ERZ766961 (study PRJEB28924, sample SAMN03173240) | marine metagenome | biome: Marine; feature: Water; material: Subsurface seawater | place: North...
AGTAACTATCTATGATGAAGAGCTTGATAAATTCGTAATAGTTGATGGCTTCCACAGATATTTCACTTGCAAAAGCAATCAGGACATCAGGGATCGCAACCACGGCCGCTTACCTATCGTTGTAATAGAGAAAGACATAAACGAGCGTATGGCAGCTACAGTGCGCCATAACAGGGCCAGAGGCTCGCACAGCGTTGATGGTATGGCTAATATGGTGTTCTCAATGTTGGAACAGGGCTGGAAGGATGCAGACATCTGCAATCACCTTGGTATGGAGCCGGAAGAGCTATTGCGCCTCAAGCACATAACTGGCTTCTCAAAGTTGTTTGAAAATACCGAGTACAAAAAGGCTTGGGTTACTAAGCAACAAATCCTCATAAAGAAAAAATATCAGGATGAACAAGAAATATAAAATAGGCTTTACGGCATCATGTTTTGATCTTTTGCACTCTGGGCATATAACCATGCTGCAAGAGGCAAAATCTATATGCGATCATTTGATTGTTGGATTGCAGGTTGACCCCTCAGTAGATAGACCCGAAAAAAATAAGCCTATACAGACATTGATGGAAAGGCAGATACAATTAAATGCTGTCAAATATGTCGATGAGGTCATTTGCTATTCAACTGAAGATGAGCTTTTGCACCTTATGGCAGCGCTCCCAATTGATGTCAGAATTATTGGGGAAGAGTATAAGGGGAAAAAATTTACTGGCTTTGATTATCCAATAAATGTTTACTTCAATAAAAGGTATCATAATTGGTCAACAACAAGATTGCGACAGTTAATACTGGATAGTAGTGAAAATATCTGATAATGGTGAGGGCATGACTAACAAAATTGATGAAGCTCTTAAACTGAAGATAAAAGATGAATTCGTGCATGGGTTCGTTGATGAAAATGGCGTCCGTCAATACCCTACTGTTCAAGCCCTTTCTAAGCGCCATGATGTTGCTTATGCGTCTCTGCACAGAAGGTCTCAATCGGAAGACTGGCAAAGCCAAAAAAACAAAATCCAAACCGAATATGAGAATGCTGTAACTAGAGAGCGGTTGCAAAAAATGGTAGATTATGGGGCAAGGCTTGATGATGATGCAATAAAGATTGCACTCGCCATGCTGGGTGATGCTGGTCGTCGCATGAATAAAGACATTCAAGACAGATCGCAGCTTGAAGCAATTGCTCAAATGGACAATGGGCCTGACAGGGATGCGGCACTTGAAAAATTCAGGCTCACATCAAAGATATTGACCCCTCACGATATGAGTGGGATTTCAAATACAGTAAGCAATGCACAGAGAATTGGGAAATTGGCTCTGGGGCAAGCTCAAGAAATTAGCAAGGTATCAGCAAATGTTACAGCACCAGACAGCTTACGAGAAGTTATCGAAGAGCTGGACAAGCTTGCCACAGCCAAGTCATCAGGCGCACAGCACACTTTACAGTAATTGGCTCAAAATGGCCCGTCCCCAGCAATTAACCCCAAAGGGTGATTGGGGCGTGTGGCTTATTCTGGCTGGTCGTGGATGGGGCAAGACTATGGTTGGGGCATTTGATACAATGATCTATGCTTTGAACAACCCAGATAGCCGTTGTGCTGTTGTAACCCCAACATTCGGTGATTTGAGAAGAGTTGCTTTTGGCGGAGTATCGGGAATTATGAACTGGATGCCCGATGATTGTCTTCTGAAGGGGCGTGGGCAAGGATACTCAAGCTCTGCCGCTGAAATTAGGCTTTACAATGGATCAATTATTCAGGGTTTTGCCGCTATTGAGCCTAAACGCCTTCGCGGCCCTCAGTTTCATAGGGCTTGGTGTGACGAAATCGCTGCGTGGCAATACCCAGACGCATTTGACCAATTGATGTTTGGCCTTCGCCTTGGAGACAACCCTCAATGTATTATTACAACAACTCCCGCGCCAAATGATTTAACGCGATCTCTGGTAAAAAGAACTAATACAATAATTACCAGAGGAAGCACATTTGATAATGCCGCAAACCTTTCTGAAATTGCTGTTGCGCAGCTTAAAGAAAAATATGAAGGAACCCGATTGGGGCGTCAGGAGCTTTATGGGGAAGTTTTGGATGATCTTGAGGGTGCGCTATGGAGTTACAGCTCTATTGATAGAACTAGAATTGATAAAATGAATTTGCCTGAATTTAACAGGGTTGTAGTAGCAATTGATCCAAGCGTAACCAACAATGAAGATAGCGATGAAACAGGGATTGTTGTCGCAGCTAGATGCAATAATGACCAATATTATGTATTAGAAGATGCTTCACATAAAAATACACCGGATGGATGGGCTAGAAAGGCAATTCAATGTTTTTATGCACATGAGGCCGACAGATTGATTGCAGAGGTCAATAACGGTGGAGATTTGGTCGAAAGAGTGATAAGAACTATAGACATGAATGTACCCTACTCGAAAGTTCACGCAAGTCGTGGTAAGCTAATAAGAGCCGAACCCATTGCTGCGCTCTATGAGCAAGGCCGTGTGCATCATGTCGGGACATTTAAAGAGTTGGAAGACCAGATGGTTTCTTACACACCAAACAGCCGGAAATCTCCGGACAGGATGGACGCCCTAGTGTGGGCCTTAACAGAATTGAGCGCGTCCACCGGACAGCCAGCTTGGAGAATTAGCTAATGGCCCTTTTGGATTTTTTTCGTAAAACAGTAGCAATGCCAATTGAGTTCAAAGAAGCTCCAACTGTTCATGTCCAACAGACATCACCATTTCACAACCGATCTGATAATTTTAGGTCTTATGCGGTTGAGGGATACCAACAGAACGCCATTGTTTATCGCTGTGTTAATGAAATTGCTCAAGGCGCGGCTTCTATTCCCTTTAAAGTGTTTCAAGGCGATATTGAGCTAGAACAGCATCCGTTGATTTCTTTGTTGAAACGCCCTAACCCACTTCAAGCTGGCAATGAATACTTCCAGTCTCTCTATGCTTTCCTGTTATTGTCAGGGAATAGCTATGCGATCAACAGCACGGCAGGAGGCGTCCCGTCAGAGTTGCATCTTTTGAGACCTGATCGGGTTGAAATCATCCCAAGCAATACAGCTATTCCAAAGGGTTATAGCTACAAGTTAAATGGAAAGGTCGTAAAAACATACGATGCTGACCCATTTACAGGTCAATCTGAAGTTAAACACTTCAAGCTATGGAACCCAATGGACGATTACCTTGGGCTTTCTCCGCTCATGGCTGCGTCTATTGATGTAGACCAGCACAATCTCATAGCAAAGCATAACATAGCTCTATTGGTTAATGGGGCGCGTCCCACAGGCGCGGTTATTTTCAAACCAAAAGACACGTCTGGCAATGCAATGACGCTTTCTGAAATGCAAAGAAAGCAAGTCCAAGATGATCTCAATCGTCGCATGAGTGGCACTGCCAACAGTGGGAAACCAATGTTATTGGAAGGCGATTTCGATTGGAAAGAAATGGGAATGTCTCCGCGTGACATGGATTTCTTGCAGCAAAAGCACATGGCAGCAAAGGACATTGCGCTTTGCTTCGGTATTCCTTCGCAACTTATTGGTATTCCAGACAGCCAAACTTATGCAAACGTCCAAGAGGCTCGTTTGGCGTTATATGAAGAGACTATTATTCCGCTGGCAATGCGGGTCTGTAGTGATTTGAATGAGTGGCTTGCACCATCGTTCGGTGAGGATATTCGTATCGAGTATGATGTTGAAAGCATCCCAGCCATGACTGAGCGCCGCCGCCGGGTCTATGAGAATGTCACTTCTGCTGTTCGTGAGGGCATTATTAGTCGCAATGAAGCCCGTGATCGGTTGGGTCTAGGGCCGATCCAAGGCGGTGATGAAGTATTTATCGCAGCAAACCTTTTCCCGCTGGGTGGCCCAGAAGTAGCCCCCTCAGAGGGTGATAAGGCCGTCAGTGATGGTGCGGATGCCTATGGCGAATTTAAATTGGATCAGTATCCTGACGGAGAGGATGTTCCAGACGAGCTTCCTGACGCCTATCGAATGGGTACAGGCGAAAACAGATGCGGCAACTGCGATTACTACGATCAGGGTTCTTGCATTTTGTTCGATGCCGATGTCCGGGCGCAATATGTTTGCGGTAGATGGAAAGAGGCTCAAAAAAAAATTGAAAAAGCCGAAAGCGATGTAGATACAGTTCCTACTGAGGCTATGGCGATTAACGGTCAACGCGCACTTGATATGCGCAAAGAGTTTGGCCGTGGGATGACGCGAGTAGGTGTCGCCCGTGCCAACCAGCTTATCAATCGTGAACGCCTTTCCCCTGATACAGTTCGCCGGATGAAGAGCTTTTTTGCCCGTCACGAAGTAGACAAACAGGGTCAAGGCTTCAATCGCGGTGAGGCTGGATACCCAAGCGCCGGAAAGATCGCATGGCTTGGCTGGGGCGGTGACGAAGGCCAATCATGGGCCAATCGAAAAGTAGATCAGTTAGACAAAGAGCGTGATAAATAATAAGGGCTCGAAACAAGGCGGGGGTTATTCCCCCGCTTCTTCCTTAAACTTAAAGCCATCGTCAGCTTCAATCATGTCCAGTACAATGTTACGCAAGCTGTTCATAATCACATCATACGCTTCATCTATATTGGATGGTTCAACAGTGTTCCTCCAATCTAAAGCGACATAAGATGCAAGACCAGCTAAGAGATCGCTATGTTTGGGTTCGCCTTCTAATTTGAACTTCTTTCCTGAAACTCTTTCGTATGATGTTGCGGTTGCTTTCCCAAAGCGTCTTATGATTTTTGCGGCTTCATTCAGTTTCATTTTTTTACTCCCATACTGCGCATTGTGGGCTTACTACATTCATAAGCTCGTTGGTTTTAAGGAAATCAATTACTTCATCTTCACTGAGGTATTTGCAGAAAGCTAAGATCAAATTGTAATTGTCAAAGCATCCGTATTCTACAGCTTCAAGGAATTCATTGGTTACTTTTCTTGCGGGGGTGCTCATAGCATTTCTCCTTTACGTTGGGTCCAAGTTCTGCGCTTCTGGTCAACTATGCGCCATGTTCTCCAATCAATCTGGTCAAACTCTTCGGCCATGTAATCGCAAGCATCTTGCAGGTTGTCAAAAGACGCGGATAGGTTCCAGATATTATCTGGGTCAATTCCCCGTGCAATATAAGCGTCCTTATGGCCTTGAGGCAGGTCATCATGGTATTCAACTCTAAATCGGTAAATGGTCTCAGTAATCATTTCTTGTCCTTTCTGGCTTCCTTGTTAGTTTGATATATTAACTCAAAAGTTAATGCAAGCACAATTTTTGTTAAAATAATTAACAATAGGTGTTGACATATGTAACACCAAATGCTACCTATATTATATAGAGAGAAACGAAAGGACTAAAGAAATGACACGCCCTAATATAATCGAGCTTTTTGATACAGCTTTTAACAAGGCGATCCAAAAATCAGAAAACTGGGTATCAAATGAAGAAATGAACGCCAATTTCATTGAAGCTGATATTTGGATGGACCTTGCGGGAGAGCATGGCAGACCCTCAATCCAAGAGGTAATGGATACAGAATTCAATGAGGCAATGAACGAATGGATGGGAACTTCCTTTGAGGGAGTAAAAGAGCACTTCGCTGGATAACTTAACGGGGTTACGGCCCCAATGCTCTGGGAGGGCATGACATGACCAATTCAAATTTTACATATAATGACGGGGGCCGCGCCGCCTCTGGACGCAAGGGCAGCGCGGGTGATTGCGGAGTTAGGGCGATGGCTATTGCGCTGGGCCTTGACTATGAAACTTGCTACAAAGAGTTGGCCCAAGCCAATCAAGACGCTGGCAACAAGAAGTCGGCTAGGAACGGATTGGCAAAATCTGTTTATGAGAAAGTCCTTAACAAGCACGGCTGGTTTTGGATGACTGCACCTAAGTTTGAAGGACGCAAGTGCAAAGCGTCTGATACTGAGGGTGTTTGCATTGCTAGAATGTCAAAGCATTACTGCGCAGTAATAGAGGGGGTTCCTCAAGATACCTTCGATAGCTCGAATAAGATGGTCTATGGCATCTGGGTAAATGAAATTAACCACTAAAGGGAGTGGGGGAAGCCCCCTTCCCGACCCTCAAAAAAAAGTTAAAATAATTCACTTTTGGGGTTGAACTTATAGCGACTGTTAATTATATTAACTTTATGGGCAGCAATAAGGAGACACCCAATGAGCGGCGCAACTGCACAAGACTTTAAGAACTGGACTGCCAAGGCGAAGAAGGCGACCGTTTCTGAATTGGAATATATCATTGCTGATTGTCGCAGCGCACGGGAAGCCATGAAGGGCTGGAACCCAGAGAAAGAAAACTATTATGCTGACCAAGGCATGACTTTCTCAGATGAACTTAGGAAAAGGGGTTAGGGATATGGACAAGCAAGACACAATGATCGCAGTAATATTTACAATTATATTGGTAATTGGAGCGATTAATATTGACCGCCTTATGGTGATGCTATGACCACCAGAGCGGCGATATTAAAGGCACTCAATGATGATCGTATATCCTTGGAGGTAGGAGAGGATTATTTTTACTTCCTGTTCTCAGAGGGCGGCTATGGTTATTACATGGATCGCTGCGTATATGTTTCTCGCTTGAACCATTTGAGCCTCGAACAATGGGTTGAAGAGGGCAAGGCGTTTATTGCTTCAATTGACGATTAAACATGATATAGTCTGCCTATGGCAGTGCATAATTTCAAACAGGCTGGCGGTTCAAAATACAGCGCCAGAAAAGAAGTCATCGAACAGATGCGAGTTAGGCAAGCGTTTGAGCGCAAGCTGACCCTCAATCTAATCACGCAATTTTCACAGATAGGCGACATTGCAAGGCGTGAATATTTGGAAAGAGGCTCTGTCGATCTCACAGGGACTTTGATCCAAGGTAAAATCCTTTCAGTTCTTGAGCCCCACTATCGTGCGGTAATTGATGAATTCGGTCTAAGGCTTCTGCGCAATTTGAAACAGGAAAGCCAATTTGAAACTCTCATTCGTGATTACATAAAGATATTTGGTCTTGAGGCTGTCAGTAGGATTTCAAGAACAACAAGGGCGCGTTTGATCTCAGTCCTTTTAGAGAATGAGGCGGAAGGTCTTGGGGTTCGCGCCGTAGCTGATGCAATTTATCAATCTACTCGAGGGCAATATTCAAAAAATCGGTCAGCAACGATTGCGAGAACTGAGACGCATAATGCTGCTAGTTACGCCAACCATGAAGTAGCAAAGACCATGGGTATCCCTGAGCTTCAAAAGCAATGGGTTTCGGTTTCTGATGATCGAACTCGCGGTGGACATTCTGCAATGAATGGTACAATGATACCCATGAATGAGGATTTTCAGGTTCCAAGCGATTTTGGGCCTGTTTCAATGGCCAGACCGGGCGACAGTAGGGGTGGGGCTGCAAACACCATCAATTGCCGCTGTGTTTTGCTGTATGTGTCGCCAGAAGACGACATAATCGACGAGTAACTTGCTCAAAAAACAGAAATGAGTTATCTTTGGGTCAATGTAACTGATCTTGAGGTCTTACCCAATTTGAGGGCGGTAAAATGAGTAATGAACAAATTGATGTAGAAGAGTACATTGCCAATCAAGAAGCTAAGTCAGAAAAAATTGACATTGCTTTTGAATATAAGGCTGAAACGTCTGAAGATGACGATGGTACATTCTCTGGCTACGGCTCTATTTTTGGGAATAAAGACCTTGGCGGCGATGTAATTGAGGCTGGAGCTTTTGCCAAGTCAATTGGGCGCAAGGGCGCAAAGGCTGTAAAGCTACTGTATCAACACAAATCAGACGAGCCAATCGGCGTATTCGATGAAATCATTGAGGATGATCGCGGTTTAAAAGTTAAAGGTCGCCTTGCAATGGGGACGCAGCGAGGCCGTGAAGTTTATGAATTGATGAAAATGGGCGCATTAGATGGCTTATCAATCGGCTATCGTGTTGACCCAAAGCAAGTTGATTATGATGAAAAGGGCAAAACTCGCCGTTTGAAATCAGTTGATCTTATGGAGATTTCTGCTGTCACATTCCCAATGAACCCACGCGCACGGGTTCAAGCGGTCAAAGGCACAGAACGCTCGGTTCGGGAATGGGAGCAATTCCTTCGGGATGAAGGGAACCTGTCTCGCACTGAAGCAAAGGCAGCGGCATCTGCCGTTACCAAGGCACTGGAACAGCGGGATGCTGTGAAAGAGGAAACGCCTAAAGTCCTTGAGGCTCTCACAAGCCTTACCAACATCCTAAAATCTTAACGGAAGGATTTTCCAAATGGAAAACGAAGTAAAAACAGCCGTTGAAGCGATGGCAGGTGCCTTTGAAGAATTCAAAAAGGTAAATGACACTCGCTTGGCTGAAATCGAAGCCAAAGGCACAGCCGATCCAATGACTGAGCAAAAACTTGCAAAGATCGAAGCTGATCTGGACAAGTTCGAGAACATCAACCAAGCCATCACCCAACAGCAAAAACACGCTGAGGGTTTTGAAGCAAAGTTGAATGACATCGAAACAATGCTCAAGCGTCCAGCCAATGCAATGGAAGCTAAAGAAGTCGATTTGTCTTTGAAGGCATGGGACAGCTTCATGCGCAAAGGTCAGGAAAACATGGCTCCAGAAGAGGTGAAAGCCTTGACTGTTGGCACTGCTGCCACTGCTGGTAACTTGGCCCCTGCTGAGTACGTCAATGAGCTTATCAAGGTGATTTCTGAAATCTCCCCAGTTCGCTCTGTTGCCCGTGTTCGTCAGACATCCAACAAAGAAATTGAAGTTCCAAGCAAAACAGCGACATTCGCTGCCGCATGGACTGCTGAAGGCGGTTCTCGCACAGAGACCACTGGCTACACAACTTCTTTGAACACCATCCCAACCCATGAGCTTTATGCTTTGGTTGATATTTCTGGTGCATTGCTTGAAGACAGCGTGTTTGATCTGGAAGCTGAAATGAACACTGAATTTGCAGAGCAATTTGCAAAAGCCGAAGGCGCAGCGTTCTTGACAGGTAACGGCACAAACAAACCAACAGGTATCTTGGACGGCTCCACAGTCGCTTCAACAACTGCTGCTGCTGCTGCTGCAATCGCAACAGATGACCTGATGGACTTGGTGCATGGCCTTCAGTCTGAGTATGCCCGTAACGCAGCATTTATGCTGAACCGGACAACTCTCGGTGAAATTCGCAAGCTGAAAGATACTGCTGGTCAGTACATCTTCCAGACTGGTTTCTCCGGTCAATCTGGCCTCCCAAATACCATTTTGGGCCACGCCTATGTTGAAGCTGTAGACATGGCTGACATCGCTGCCTCTGCTAAACCAGTGGTATTCGGTGACTATCGCCGTGGCTACATGATCGTTGATCGTGTGGCACTCTCAGTTCTGCGTGACCCCTATTCACAAGCATCCACAGGCAACGTGCGTTACATCGCTCGCCGCCGCGTAGGTGGTGAAGTGGTATTGGCTGAAGCCATGCGCGCACTGACAATGGCTGCATCCTAAGCAACCAAGGGGAGGGCTTAACGGCCTTCCCCATTTCTTTCTTGGAGATTTGATATGAAGATTATGATGGTTAAAAGCGCCGCTGGGATCAACCGGGAGGATGGTGCATCCACCAAACGCTTTATGGCTGGTGAAGAATATACAGCAACAGAGGCTTGGGAGAAGAAAGTCCTTCAGGGTTTTGTTAAATCGGGACTTGCGAACGAAATTGGTGGAAATGCTGCCGTTCCTGAGACCAAGGCAAAGAAAGCTGCTCCCAAAAAGAGCGCCAAAAAGTCCTAATAAATTAAAACGGAGATAGGCTAATGAGTGGTTTGAAGATTGTTACCGGGCCAGCCGCAACGCCTGTCAGCCGGACAGAGGCGCGTAATCACTTGCGCCTCGATGATGATGTAGATGACAGCTTGGTTCGCGCCTATATCCAAGCCGCAACTGATTGGGCCGAAAACTACACAGGACGCTTCCTTGTTAGCCGCACTTGCCAGATGATGTTGGATGGTGCGCGTGAGCTTGAAAGCCCCTTATGGGAGGGTATGAGAACAGGCCCGTCCAACGTAGCCTATTTGGATCACATTGAGCTTGCAGCGGCCCCGGTAATTTCTGTCGAAAGCATTAAGTATTATTCTGACGATGATACCCAATACACTTGGGCCGCATCAAATTACTTTGTAGATACATTTTCAGAGCCAGCGAAAGTTGTTCTTCGGGATGGTGGGACTTATCCAACCGATCTCAGGGCCGCAAACGGTTTAGAGATTAATTTTACAGCCGGATACGGAAGCAATCCAAGCGCAGTCCCAGAGGCTATTAAAGTTGCCATCCTGCAATATATTGCTTTTCTTTACGAACACCGGGGAGACAATGAAGCTGGGATGCAATCTCCGCCTGTATTGAGGGCTTTATTAGACCCATACAGAGTTTTGCGCTTCAATACTTCAGCCTATAACAAGATGCTTAAAACAGGGTCAATTTAATGGGTATCGGGGCAATGAGGTTTAGAATTCAGCTTCAATCCAAGGCTGAAACAAGTGATGGTGGCGGAGGCGCAACTATCGCATGGACTAAGATTGCAGATATGTATGCTGATATAAAGCCTGTAAGCGCCAAGGAGAGCGCCTTTGGGCAGGACAATCAACTCAGACAAGTTATACGGCACAAAATAACAACACGCTATCGCAGGGGTGTTATAGCGGCTGACCGGATAATTTATAATTACATTGAGGACGGGGTGTCTGGCACTCGCACATTCAATATTCGGGGCGTTTTGAACATAGACAATCGCTCAAAGTATATTGAATTTGATTGCGAGGAGGGCGTTCCGACATGACCATTAGAGCCACAACCAAAAGAATAAATAAATCACGAATTGTGATGTCCAAATATGAGAAGCAAGTTGAAAGCATCATAGAACGTGGTGCCAATATGGTTAGGAATACAGCGGTCAAATCTATCCAACAGCACGGATCATCTGGAAAGACATATGGGAAGCACACTGCGTCAGCTCCCGGCAAGCCTCCAAATAGTGACACTGGGTATTTGGCCAGCAATATTTTTATTCAAAAAGATGCTGATGATAAGGGTGCAAGTGTAGAAAGCCGCGCTGAATATTCAGCGTCTTTGGAGTTTGGCACTCGAAATATGAGGGCGCGTCCTTTCCTTCAGCCAGCCCTTGAGGAAAACAGAAAAAAAATAATTGCGATGTATGCAAAATTAAAAGCTAGAGGTGTCTGATGTCATTGCACTCATGGGAACTTCAAAAGGCTATATTTTCCACACTCGATGGCAATGTTACTGGGGTAAGCGCTGCCGCAGTGAGTATTTTTGATGACCCTCCACAGAATTCAACATATCCATATGTGCTGATTGGAGAGGAAACTACAGCCAACAGCGGCACTAAAACAAAGGATGCTGTTGAGCACACAATAACAATCCATGTGTGGTCGCAATATCGCGGGAAACGTGAGATCAAAGAAATTATGGAGAGTGTATATGAAAACCTCCACAATACTGATATAACTGTATCAGGTGCATCGCTAGTGAACTGCCGACAAGAGTTCAGCACAACACTAGCAGAAAATGATGGCATAACACGGCACGGGGTAATGAGGTTCCGCGCCGTTGTGTTTGATAACTAAGGAGTGATAACATGGCGGCTCAAAAAGGCTCTGCCCTGCTTTTAAAAATTGGTGCGGCTGCGGATGGCGCTGCATCTGCGGATACTTACACAACAGTCGGTGGCTTGCGTTCAACATCAATCACGATGAACCAAGAGACTGTAGATATTACCAACAAGGACAGCGCAAATACGCGTGAGCTGTTAGCTGATGGAGGCGTTGAAAGCGTTTCCGTTTCTGGTTCTGGCGTATTTACTGATGCGGCTTCTGAAGCAACACTGCGCACGGCATTTGGTGGCGCTGATATTCCAAACTTTGAGGTAATTATTCCTGATTTCGGTACATATCAGGGCAAGTTCCACATCGCCTCTTTGGAATATGGCGGCGAATATAATGGTGAAGTAACCTACTCTGTAACTCTTGAGAGTTCTGGATCGGTTGCATTTACCTCTGCATAAGGAATTTATGAATGGCTTGGATTAATGCGACTGTCGAATTTGGTGGTGTTTCGTATTTAAGCCATCGTAGGGGCGTCATTTTTGTGGTGCCTTGTTCCTCTGGCCTTGAGGTTGGTGACAGCTTCAAGGCCGATGGCTCTCAATTTGAGGTGCTTAAAGCTGTTGATTTACATGGTCGCGGCGAAGTTTTTGTAATGGATGTAAAGGAAGTCAAGGATGACAAACCCAAAGCGCGGCGAACTAAAAATAAATCTGGCGGATCAGCAATTTCTTTGCAAGGTGTCGATGGACACCATAATGAGGATTGAGAGCAATACTGGTCGCGGGATTTTAAAGATTGCAACTGGATTGCAAGATGCTGATTTGTCTGCTTCAGATATGGTTTCTATCTTAACCCCAGTTTTGAGAACCAGTGGGGCTGATTTAAAAGACAAAGATGTTTCAAAGCTAATTTGGGAAGCCGGATTTTCTGAGGGTGTAAAATGTGTTGCTGAGGTTATCGTCTTTATTATTGGGAATGATGAAGAGGGAAAGGAAGTGGCGGCGGAGTAAGTATTGAGGAATTGCCTTGGGATGAATGGCTAAAGGCGGCTCTTGGAAAGATGCGAATGTCATCGTCTGATTTTTGGGAGATGTCTTTTGAGGAATTTAAATTCGCTCTTGAAGGTTTTTCTGAATTCAATTCGGGTGGCTCTCCGCCGCCATTAGACAAAGAAGAGCTTGAAGACCTAATGGAAAGGTTCCCAGACTAATGGCGACAACAATTGACACCCTCTTAGTCCGTATTGAAGCGGATATGTCTGATTTAAGGCGCGATCTTTCCAAAGTTGCAAAGCATACTGATGAAGCTGGCAGCAAAATGAAATCCGCCTTTGCGGGTGTGGCAAAGGCCGCTGCCGCTTTGGGCGGTGTCGCGCTTTTTTCTGGATTTATAAAGTCATCAATACAAACTGGCGCGGCTATCGAGGGGTTGAGGGTTCAACTTAATGGCCTTTTAGGAAGTGTTGATGAGGGCGCAAAAGCATTTGAGATGATGACTGCCTTTGCTTCCAAGGTTCCATTCTCATTAGATCAAATTCAATCTGGCTCCGGTTCTCTTGCGGCGGCTGCTGATAATGCTGATGAGCTTGGTGAGCTTATGCAGATCACAGGCAACATTGCTGCGCAGTTTAATATTCCTTTTGAAATGGCCGCTGAGAACGTACAAAGGGCTCTCTCTGCTGGCGCGGCATCTGCTGATCTTTTCCAGCAAAAGGGCGTTAATGCCTTTATGGGTTTGAAAGCTGGAGTTTCAGTTAATGCTCAGGATACCGCTAAGGTTCTGATTGAGCATTTTGGAACTGGCGGCACGTCCGATGGAGCTATGGCTGAATTTGCCAAGACAACAAATGGTGCATTGTCTATGTTTGGCGATGCTATGTTTAATTTTAGAAAAAAAGTTGCGCAAAGCGGTCTTAATCAGGGGTTCACGGACTTAATAAACGTCATCACTGGTATGATTAACAGTAGCGGTGATCTTGCAACTTTAATTGGCGACAAAGTAGGAAAAGCATTTTCTGCTCTGGGTAGGGTTCTGACCTTTATTGCCGACATAAGCGGTGAAGTGGCAATGTTGTTCAGGTCAATTTATCAAGTGGCCGCAACTGCGGGTTCTATTTTGATGCAAATGTTTGGGTTTCAGCTTGTTGATCTTATGGACGCTGTTGCTGGGGCAATATTGCTCATTAAAGAAAATATGGACAAAGTGATTGTCGTTGTTGGCGTTTTTGTAGCTTATAAATTTGCGGCTAAACTGTTCACTGCCGCAGAAGGCGCGATCAAACTTGCCAGAGGACTAAGAGCGATTGGAATTACTCAGGCCATTCTTAATAGTGTTACCAAAAAAGGTATAGGAACTTGGTTGGTAATAGCGGCAATTTTTGGAGAGATCACTGGCGCTACGGACGGCCTCAAAGACAGACTTGCATCTTTTGCCTCAGATGTTTACGAAAGACTGCCGGAAGATTTAAAGGGTAGTATTGGGGACGTATCAGAATATTTTGGTAAAAGCGCAGAAGCTATAGACGAGGCTAGACAAAAACTTTTTCAAACCGGGAGTGGATTTGTAATGCTAAATCCCGGTGAAAGTGTCGCTCTTGATGTTGATGCCACAATTGAGGGAATACAAAATGCTCTTATGGGAGCGGGTGTTGCGGCTACTGTAACGGATGGAGAATTCAAAAAGCTCAAAACTACTATCGAGGGACTTTTGCCCGAAGAGATCAAGCTCTTACAAACCATCGAAGCAATAGAAAAAGCACTGCCAAGAATGGATGAGGCACTGAAGGCTCAGGCTCTTGATGCGATTGCCATATTGAAGCAAGAGCTTTTGGAACTAGACCCGCTTTATAAACAGCTTACAGACCGTGCCAACCAAGCCTTTGATACAATGGCTGACAGCCTTACTGACATGGTTATGAGGGGCAAAATTGACCTGCAATCACTTGGAAGTATGTTCAAACAAACTGTCAATGAAATGATCGCTGATGCTCTTAAAGCTCAAATCATAAAGCCAGTGTTGGGCGGTATATTTGGGGCAATTGGAAGTGCTATAGGCGGCCCGGTTGGAGGTTTCATCGGGAAAATTGCGGGGGATGCCATTGGTGGTTCTGCCGATGGTGGGAACCTAAATGCAAATATGCCTCAAATTGTTGGGGAAAGAGGGCCGGAGCTTATCGTTCCAAAATCAGCCTCAAATATTATGAACAACCACAACACGAAGAACGCTCTTGGTAGCGGCGGTGGTACAATAATCCAGCAAACCATTAACGTGAGCGCCGGGGTATCTCAGACAGTAAAAGCTGAAATGATCTCACTTATGCCAAGGTTCAAACAGGAAGCCATGAGAGGTGTTGTCGATGCTAAACGGCGCGGCGGCTCTTATGGTCAAGCATTCGGGTGATATATGACACTTATAACTATGCCAACAAGTCCAGCCTTTACCAGTTCAGAATGGGGCATTAGCCGCGCCGTAGCGGTGTCTCAGAGCCCGTTTACGGGCGCTACACAGGTGCATAAGTATTCCAAGGACCAATGGACAGCAACGCTCACTTTACCCCCTATGAGGCGTGATTTAGCGAGAGAGTGGCAGTCTTTCTTTATGCTCTGTGAGGGGAGAGCTAACACCTTTCTTTTGGGCGATCCTGATGCAAATGAGGTTACTGGTGACGCTATTCCCTCTGCCGTAACTGTGGCGGCGGATGCGGCCATTGGAGATACATCTGTGAACCTGACAATTGGTTCTGGAAAAAAAATTAATAGTGGGAGCTATTTGCAATTTGGAACTGGAGCTAACGCGCGGCTTCATATGGTTGTGGATAATAACACAGGGGATGGGGTTGTAACTATTCAGCCGCCATTGAAGTCTGCTATCAGCACAAACGACAACGTAATTTTCTCTTCAGCAAAAGGGGTCTTTCGAATGGATGCAAATTCATTAGTTTGGAGCGCAGATCATGTCAGCCGATATGGTATAAGTTTTTCATGCAGCGAGGCATTATGAGCCGTAATATTTCAGCTTCATTACTATCGGCCCTGACAGGTGCAACCATAGAGCCTTTCTATGCCGTTGAGTTTATGTTCGATACTAGGACAGTGACCGATATTGACGGAAATGATTTTGATGTAGCGCCATTACGTCTTTGGACTGGCATTGAAAATAGAACGATTGAGGTTCAAGGATCAAATCAAGTTTTCGTAGGCACAGGGGCTCTTCTTTCTATTGGAGGATTGAGTGAAGTAAATGACCTATCTGCCAAGTCATTATCTGTAACACTCACAGGTCTAAACTCAGACATATTGTCAATTGCGCTTCAGGAGCCATACCAAAGGCGGGAATTCCGTTTATATTTTGGGGAAAAAAACTCCAGCGATGTCATTCAAATATTCAGTGGCAAAATGGATAAAATGACAATTTCAGATGATGAAAATGCCAGCACCATTCAAATGCAAGTTGAAAGTAATTTAGTAGAGCTTGAGAGGTCTAGCGGCTGGCGTTACACCCAAGAAAATCATAAATCGAGATATTCAGGCGATAGTTTCTTTTCATTCGTTCAAACAATACAGGATCAACAGGTAGCATGGGGCCGAAGCACCGATTAAATATATACATATCCAACATTAAGGATGAGCCGTTCATGTGGGGGGTTAATGATTGCTTTACCTTCACGAATAATGCTTTTCGTGCTATGTATGGGGTTGGATATGCTGATGATTGGATGGGACGTTATATGAACGGTTCAATGCCTAAACACGCTTCAAGTTTGCGCAGGGAATTCAAACATTCAACACTTTTCAATGGCTTGACTAGCAAAATGAAAAGAATAGATAGTCCAATTTTTGGAAGCCTTGTGACAACAAGCGTAAATCAACGCTGGGTTACTGGGTCAGCTTTTGGAATTTCACTTGGTTCACGATCTGTATTCTTGGCTAAAGACGGCCTTATAAAATTAAACAATGAATATGTAGAAAGCGCATGGGTTCTTAAATGAATAATACTAATTTCCCCTTCAATGTGATGCGCCATCGCAAGCAATTTGAGATTGCGCCGAGAGAGCCGATAACAATCGGGAATGCAGTTTTGGCGTTTATCGGAGCGTCTACAAGCTCTTTGGCGGTCCTATACGCCGTTGGTGTTGTAACTATTGCTGTGGTGGCTTCCGCTGTCGTTGGCGCTGTTATGCCAAAAATTCCCGATTTTGGTGGATTAAACAACTCAGGAACCCTTCTCCAAAACAGGAAGGAGCCTTTGCCTCCTGCTGAATTTGTTTATGGTGAGGTCAGGAAGGGTGGCACTGTTACTTTTCTGGAGAGCACTGGCACCAACAATAAAACACTCCATCAAATCATTGTGCTCGCCGCCCATGAGGTTGAGGCAATTGAGGAAATATATTTCAATGATGAAGTAGTCACGATGAGCAATGAGCTTGTTACATCTTCCCCCTATTCAAAATCGTACTCTAAATATGGCGAAGGCCAAGTAACTGAGTATTATGCCAGAGTATATAAGCACACTGGAAATCAAACAGCCGCTAATAGCCCATTCGCAAATTCCACTAATTCTTTGGCTAATACGTTGCATTCTGCGGATGGCATAAGCGTAGACAGTGATTTCATTGGCAAGGGACTAGCTTATATATATTGTCAATTTACCTACAACCAAGATGTATTTTCCGGTGGACTGCCGACTGTTACGGCAAAAATCAAAGGCAAAAAGATAGTTAAGACTGTTAATGGGGTCAATCAAACCGCAGCTTACACTAACAATGCAGCTTGGTGCATAAAGGATTATTTGCAGTCAAATTATGGCCTTGGTGATAATTCAATAGACTATTCCACATTTGAAGCTGCGGCGCAGATATGTGATGACACAACAATTCTTTCTGATGGTACACCTCAATTCACAATGAATGGAGTTATTGGTGGCGCTGAAAGCCGGGGGAATATTTTACAGAGGATGATGACAACCTGCGGAGGTACTTTGTTTTGGGGTGCGGGGTATTGGAGGCTATATGCAGGGGATTGGATAGCGCCAACGAAAACATTGACTATGGACGATTTTAGAAGCGGCATCCAGATGGACACTAAAATTTCCATGCGAGATAATTTCAACGCTGTTCGTGGAACATTTATTGATGCTGCCAACGATTTCATAAGCGCAGATTACCCTCAAGTTAGCTCTGATAATTTTCTTGCGGATGATAATAATATTGAGACTGTTCTTGATCTCAACCTACCTTTTACAACTAATCCGTTGGCGGCTCAAAGAATTGCCAAGCAAATGCTAATGAGAAATCGTGAGCAACTAACGCTTAGTGCTGATTTTGGCATGAATGCTTTTGATGTTCAGGTAGGAGATTTTATTTACATCCAAAACAAGAGATATGGATGGGGAGTTGGAAATGAAAAAACCTTTGAGGTTATTGGTTGGAGGTTGCAGCCTGACGTTGAGGGCGGTGATCTTCGTGTAAATTTGACGCTGAGAGAAAGCAGTCAAGCCGCTTTCGGCTTTACCAATTCTGATGAACAGACAATCATTACAAACAACACAACCCTTCCAAGATATTATGATGTTCCTAATATCTCCCTCAGCGTGACTAAGGAATATCGTGAGGTAAATGAAAGCGTTGTGAATGTTCTGATTGTGCGGGTTAATTCAGCAGATATTGAAAGAATAAGCTCAGTTATTCTCAAATATAAAAAATCTGATGATAATATTTACAAATCAGTGGCGCAGACAATTTTGATTAATGAGGGAACAACTGCTGGCAGGTTTGAAATTGTTGGAATAGACGCTCCTGTATCGGGTGGTTCTGGTATAAATTACGACATTTCAGTAACCCCAGTTAATGCTCTAGGTTTCAAAGGCGCAGAAACTTCTGTAGTTCATACCGTCAATCCAGACACAACACCGCCCAGTCCCCCAACAACATTAAGCCACATATTATCGGGCGGCACACTATTTTTTGAGTGGGATGCTGTAACTGATATAGACCTGTCTCATTATAAACTGTATTATAATTCAAATACTTCTGAGACCTTTGGCAACTCAAAGTCTTTAAGTAATCTGAAAGTTAAGAAAATCGCACGTCCAGCCACGTCAATTACTTATCCCTCACTGGCTGGGAAGTGGTTTATTTCTGCGGTAGATAAATCAGGAAATGAAAGCACTACCGCCCCTGATACAACTGTTTTAGCGTCCGAGCTTCCTCCACTTAATCAAACAGATACCACCAATGAGCACACTTTATTTAGCGGTCAGGGGCTATCAGGAAGTTCTAATGTAACTGTTTCTGGTAACTCATTGGAAATAAATTCTTATTCCTCCGCTAATGCGCAGGGTATTTATCAATTCTGGCATGAGGATAGTTCTAATCATTATATTGATATTGGCTTAACACCAAGAACAGTGAGGCTTTCATCCTCTTTTACAGCAACAAGAAAACATTTAGATGCTGTAAATGGTGAAGTTACTTGGGATGATATACCCGGCAATTGGGATACATGGCCGGGGAACATGGATGACTGGACAGATCAAGAAACAGACTTTGGTGATTTTGCAGTGGTTGTGCAGGCTAGAGCATCTGATACTGTAGGTGGTCTTTCTAGTGAAAATTATGTTGTGGCTGCTGGTGAAGTTGTTGGACGATATGTTCAATTTAGGGCTATACTTTCAAACACAAATGCAAAAGTAACGCCAGATGTAACTGCACTTAGTGCAATAGTGGAGTATTAAAAATGACAACTCATCCCTTTACTATTAGTGGGGCTCAAAATGCAGTTAGTGCCAGAGAAGATATTGAAGATGCCCTTCAGGCTTTGGCATCAAACAACAGCGCAAATAATGCGCCTTCAACGCCATATGCTAATATGTGGTGGTATGAGATTGACACACAGCTTCTAAAGATCAGAGATGAGGATAACCTTGCTTGGATCAACGTAGCTTATATCAACCAGTCTACTTACAAGTTTGAGATACTTGACGACACTAAGGTGGTCACAACCTCTGGTTCTCAAACTGGCCTTCTGGGAGATCAAACAACAGCTACTTGGGAAGCTGGTACTGGAACTACTGAAAGTCTTGTCTCGCCAGCTAAAGTATTGGCTGCTGTAGTTGCTAACAGTCCTGAGCCTATTGGTGTGGGTCAGACTTGGCAAAGCCCTTCAAGATCAATAGGTACTGTTTACCAGAACACAACTGGAAGGCCCATTCAAGTATCTATAGGAACTGGTGCGCAAAATACTATTGAGCTAAGAGCAGGAACAACTTCTGGGTCAATTTCAGGAATTGCTACTGCCTCCTATTATAGCGGTATGCAGTGTATAATCCCAGATCAATGGTATTATGGAGTTTACAACTTAAATGGTGGTAATATAGCATATTGGCGTGAGTTAAGATAATACTAATATGATATCTATATCCTTGACACCAGCCATATTAAACCAGTTATTTGCCCGGTAAGTATATGACTGGCACAATAGGCAAATATCGTGTAATGTAAAAGCGCATATGCAACATCTAACAGGAGGCCATCATGGCAACATTAGGGGATCGGGTCTTTGATAATGGCCTTTCAGTGCTCGATAGCGAAGCAAATAAAATTTTAGTTACATCTCAAGAGGCAACTACATTTACCGAAGCAAACTCTACTTATGCTTTGGGAAATTCAACTAGCCTATCAATAGGCGCTTCGGGTGATCGTGTTGGCGGGGGTCGAAAGGTAACTGTTGCCGCTGTCTCAGACGGCTCTATCACTGCCACAGGCACCGCAACGCATTATGCGATTGTTGACACAGCAAATTCACGTTTACTTGCCACAGCAGCCCTCACAGCCTCTCAGTCGGTTACTAACGGAAACACGTTTACCTTGGCTTCTTTTGACATTGGTATTCCTGATCCTGCTTAAATTTGACTAGGAGTTTCCGATCATGGCTTTTGTTGTAAAAGATCGCGTTAAAGAAAGTTCCACCACCACTGGTTCTGGATCATATACTTTATCTGGAGCCGAAGATGGCTTTCAAACATTCGCGGCCATTGGCAATGGAAACACCACATATTATGCCGCCACCGATGGAACTGATTGGGAAGTTGGTGTCGGCACATATACAAGCTCTGGAACATTGTTATCCAGAGACACAATAATATCTTCATCTAACAATGATGCGGCTGTTAGCTGGGGGGCGGGTGAAAAGTTAATTTTTTGCTCACAACCAGCATCAAAAACCAATATGATGGATGATAATGGATATGTGACGGGCTTAGAGTTTGGCACTCATCTTGATTTAAATACAACCGTTGCGACAAAGCCAAGTCACGCAGAGGGCCGCTTGTTCTATGATAAGGCGTTTGGCGCTCTTGGTTTCTATAACGAAGAAGGCGACATCACCCTTCAGATTGGTCAAGAAGAATATATCCGCGTTTATAATGACACAGGATCAACCATTGCGAATGGCAAACCTGTTTATTTGACTGGTGAAAGCGGCTCAACACCCACAATCGCTATTGCCAGAGCGGATGGCACATATGAACAATCTCAGGCCGTAGGAATTGCAACCCACGATATTGAGAATTCATCAGTCGGTTATGTTACCACTCGCGGCCTCGTTGCCGATGTAGACACTTCCCATCTTACTGTTGGCGATCAAGTCCATGTGGCCACGGGTGCTTCTGGCGGAACGCAAACAGCCGCCCCTACATATCCAAATTATCCAACTGATGTTGGAATTTGCTTGATTAGCAACGCATCAACTGGGTGTATCTATGTGCAAATCAGGTCTCACTCTTTTGAGACAATTAGGGTTTCTGAAAACTCACATTTTGATGCTGATGTGACTATTGATGGCGATTTGACGGTCAACGGCACTCAAACAATTACAAACAGCAACAACATCGCCCTATCTGGTTCCTTCAATTACTTTAATTCCGGAGACACGATTACCAGCCCAACCTTCACTGGCACTGGCTTGGATGATATGGAGTTCAAAGGCCATTACACCGGAACCACCAGCAATAAATCCTTCTACGTTCAAATAGATAGCTCTCACGGGAATGATGACACTTTTAAGTGGTCTACAGATAATTTCGCAACCACTGAAGCTACATTGGTTACGATTACGGGCGCAGAGCAAACGCTTGAGGAAGGAATTAGCGTCAAGTTCAATGCAACTAGCGGTCACGTTGTAAATGACAAATGGGTGGGCACGGCATCACCTTCTAATGTAGACACAGGGATAGCTTCCAACCGAAACACTGGAACAAGCGGTGTTGGATATACTCATATTGGCTTTTACTATGACGTGTCGTCTAATTATTGGACACTGTTTGATGAATATAGCCCGGAGCCAACTGGCGCGATTGATGTAGCTCACGCATCCTTTTCATACGGAACACTGAAGGCAGATACAGTTATTGCAAATGTCACGGGCAATTTGACTGGGAATAGTGCTGGGACCCACACAGGGGCGGTTATAGGCAATGTTACGGGAAATGTGACATCAACTGGCTCAAACTCATTTGGCTCAATAGCCATTGGGGATTGGACTATTACGGAAGATGGGAATGGCAAGCTGGCCTTCTCTCATAGCGGCACGGTCAAAATGACCTTGGATGATACTGGAACTCTCGCAGCGGCGAATGATATTTTCACAGATGAAACTCTCTAGCTAATAGTGGGAACACGAAGATGGCAATTAAAATCAACGGCACCGAAGTAATTGATGACAGCCGTAATATTGTAAATGTTGGAAATATTGATGGGCGCGATGTATCTGTTGATGGCTCAAAGCTAGATGGTATTGAGAGTAACGCTGACGTAACCGATAGCGACAATGTAGGTTCAGCCCTTACTGGCTTGACTACTGAAACATCAATTGCCGGAACGGATTTAATTCCAGTTTATGATGCTAGTGCAAGTTCTTGGCGCAAGGCTACAGTGTTGAATGCAGGTCTTGTTGGCCCGAAAGGTCAAAAAGGTGAAGCCGGAGCCGATGGAACAGATGGATTAGATGGAGCTACTGGCCAAAAGGGGCAAACTGGGATTACCGGGGCCAAGGGCCAAAAAGGTGAAATTGGCAATCAAGGTATTCAAGGTAATGTTGGCTCTAAAGGTCAAAAAGGTGAGCTGGGCTTAACTGGTGAAACGGGATCAACGGGTTCTGCCGGAGCCAAGGGGCAAAAAGGTGAAGTTGGGAGCCAAGGACTTGTTGGCGCTAAGGGGCAAAAAGGACAAGCTGGGGCGGATGGCGCGAATGGATCAAACGGAGCCACAGGATTAACTGGAGATACTGGTCAAAAAGGTCAAAAGGGCGAGGTTGGCGCAACCGGAAGCACTGGCTCTAAGGGCCAAAAAGGAGAGATTGGAGCCACTGGTGCGACTGGTTCGACTGGTTCACAAGGCATTCAAGGCATTCAAGGTATTCAAGGTGTCAAGGGTCAGAAAGGTGAAATTGGCGCGACAGGTTCAACTGGGGCTGGTGGAGCTAAAGGCCAGAAGGGGGAAATCGGAGCTACCGGAAGCACGGGCGCAACGGGCGCAACTGGTTCAACTGGGGCTCAAGGTCAAAAAGGCCAGAAAGGACAAACCGGAAATACTGGCGGCACAGGCGCAACTGGAGCCAAAGGGCAAAAGGGTGAAGTGGGTGCAACTGGTGCAACTGGTGCAACTGGTGCAACCGGAAGCGCTGGCTCTAATGGAAGTAATGGCGCGAAAGGTCAAAAGGGCGAAATTGGAGCTACCGGAGGAACTGGAGCCACAGGGGCCAAGGGTCAAAAAGGCGAGGTTGGAGCCACCGGAGGCACAGGCGCAACTGGTCAAAAAGGTCAAAAGGGCGAAACTGGAGCCACAGGAGCCACCGGGTCGACTGGTGCAACCGGAAGCGCTGGAGCTACAGGTCAGAAGGGACAAAAAGGTCAAACTGGTGCCACGGGATCGACTGGAGCTGCCGGAGGAACTGGAGCCAAAGGCCAAAAAGGTGAGGTTGGAGCTACTGGCGCTACTGGTTCAACCGGAGGAACTGGACTTCAAGGGCAGAAGGGCCAAAAGGGTCAAACTGGAGCCACTGGCACAACAGGGGCAACTGGAGGTACTGGTCAGAAGGGCCAAAAGGGTCAGACTGGTAACACAGGTTCTACAGGTTCCACTGGTTCCACTGGTTCTAAGGGCCAGAAGGGTGAGGTCGGACCCCTTGCTGGTACACTAACTGGGCAACCATTTTGGGAAAACCAACAAACAGTTTCCTCTAACTACACAATTACAAACAACTACAACGCAATGAGTGCTGGCCCTATCACGATTAACTCCGGTGTAACTGTAACAGTCGGTGCTGGCGAAACATGGACGGTGATCTAAATGGCTACTATTAAACTTCAGGGTAATGCTAGTGGGTCGGGTACTGTAATTCTCACAGCGCCCAATACTAACTCTACACGGACTATTACACTACCTGACCAAGATGTAGACTTTGGCAGTTTAGGTGCTCCCGCCCCTAGCTATACTAGCGCAGAGACTACATGGGCTAATGGTATTACAACTGTCAGCCACGGTTTAGGTAGGATGCCTTACTTTTGGCGTGTTCATGTTCGTTGTAAAACAGCTCAGAATGGCTACTCTGTCGGAGATGAGATTGATGTAACGAACATGGTAGATGGAGATGGCTCAAGGGGTTGGGTTTCTTGGGCTAACTCATCTCAGATTAAGTTCAGCATGGATGACACAAACTTACAAAACACCAATGCAGACTATACAGGTTTCACAGCTTCCTACTGGAGGATGGTGTTTTATGCGTGGTGAGCTAATGACAGATTATCGTGTAATATACGAAGACCCAGAGCAACCAGAGCAACCCGCAATGGTGCTTGTCC
>ENA-UOXV01002409-UOXV01002409.1-marine-metagenome-genome-assembly--contig:-NODE-2409-length-24459-cov-6.266104_pt1 | contig 24459 bp, 23 predicted proteins | sample MGYA00238165_ERZ766961 | MGnify/ENA primary metagenome ERZ766961 (study PRJEB28924, sample SAMN03173240) | marine metagenome | biome: Marine; feature: Water; material: Subsurface seawater | place: North...
CGTTGCCAGTATAAGTACTGGTGCAGCTTCCTCCTTAATCTTTTGAAAGTCGACATGCAAGGCTCCCGCAAAGAGCAAGAAGTTCAACATTATGTTCAGCAGCACATCGGTGAAATCAAAGTTTTTCATGATGGCCTCAGCGCCCTCCCTAAGCGGTGGGTAGAATATCCCAATGGCCACCACAGAGATGGACATCGCTAATGCTAGGAGCATCAATCCAATAGTAGCAGGAAGCTTTATATAGTGGATATTAATAAAAGTAAATACCGCGGCTAGAAAGACAAGCAGCGCAATTAGGTCTAAGACACTCATTCCTGATGTCTCTGCACCTGTGTTCAATAAAATAGATAATATAGACATGGTTTATAATTGAAGTTTAGGACAGAACCAAAAGTATAAAAACTTTCTTAGCAGCAAAATCTCTCTATATCAAGCTAAATAGGGCTTTTCGCAGTACTTCCGGCAATCTTTTTGTATATTCGTGCCAAGTAAAAAAATCAACTAAAAATGAGAATTGAACTATTAGCGTTATTTCTTGCTTCTGCGATGCTGGTTGCATGTGGGGGAGAAAAGAAAGAGAATCCTGATATCAGCACAGAAATTGAGGAATCAATGGGTGATGAAGAACTAGACATCGACCTGGAAGAAGACCAAGGTTATGAAGAAGTGTTTATCCTTCCTTCTCCCCTTCAAATTGGTTCTATATTCAAAAATGCTGGATTAAAATATCAAGAAGGAGTGGTTGCGGCTACAGATAACAGCACTGCTTTTCCAACGACTAATGATAAAGCTTTAGCACTTGGGATTTATTTTGCAGACATGACTTACTGTGTGCTTAACAATCAAACTCAGGAAGCTAAAGAATACCTCAAGAATATCAAAGACCTAACAGACGCTATTGGGATGTCGGCAGTATTTGAGGGAAGCAACTTGCTTGATCGCTTTGAGCAGAATTTAGGAAATCAAGACAGTATTCTTACATTACTGATAGATGTTCAAGATCGAGTTGATATGCACATTCACGAAAACAGCCAAGATGAATTAGAAGCGATTATTTTCGCAGGTGGTTGGGTTGAAGGAATGCACTTAGGCGCCTCTTCACCAAAAGAAGAAGGAAATTCTGTAGATGCCCGAATTGCTGAACAAATGACCATTTTAGAAAATGTGGTAGGATTGTTGAACAGAAGTGATCGATCATCTGAAAAATTGGATTCAGTAAAAAACTCTTTGAACGAACTAATCAAATACTACGATCAAATCGAAGTTGAGGATAACGGAGGAAGAAGAGGATTTAGAATAGCTGATGAGCATGTTTCAGAAATAGCTAAAAAAGTAGAAGTAATTAGAGGAGCAATCCTCGCTGTTTAAAATATTTAAAATGAAGAGTTTAACATCATTCGCGTTAATATTTATTGCTTTCACGCTGTTGAGTTTCACAGGTGGAAAGAAGGAAAAAGAGAACGATACGTGCAAGAGAGATGAGTCTGCAGCTGCCGTAAAAAAGGAAATGGTTCCTTTCAGATTTGAAAAAACCACTACTACCCACATCATTTTCAAACATTACGATCAAGTCAAAACTATTGCTGCCCCACTATTTTTTGACAATAAGTACAAGTTCATTGTTAATACTGAAGGTTTACCTAAGGACATTAAAGTTCAGGTATACGACAAACCAAGAGGTATGAGAGATGGAGCAAAGATGATTGCTGAGTCTAGTGAGAAACAATTTAGCTTCGAACTAGATGAAGAATACCTTAGCAATAGGGTGTATATCGACTACGTAATTCCAGCAATTGAAGAAACTGAAGACGGTATTCTTCAGAAAGGATGTGTAGTTATGGGTTCCGGTTACGAGAATTTATAGTTCTTCTGAATGAAAGCCACCATCACCTTTTCATTCATCTTTCTCACAGTCTTTATTTACAGCTGTTCATCAGATGTAAAACAAACCGACAGTGCTGAATCAATTGAAGTGCAAGAAGAGTCTGCATCTATTTCGGAAGATATTCCAGATGAGAGTCCTTCTTTTATCTTGCCATCTGCATTTCACGTTTCTTCTTTATTGCAAAGGGCAGGACTTGAATTCGAAGGGATTGATTGCAACAGCGCTGATAACATAGCACTGTACAACACAAAAAATTCTAGACTACTGAATTTTGGTGTTTATTCTGCCGACTTGTTTTTCTGTGTACTCAAGGATGAAAAAGATTTGAGCAAGCAATACATCAAGTGTTTGCAACAGATTTCGGAAGAAACAGGAATGGGAAGCATCTTTAACGCTGAATCAATCTTGGAGCGCTTTGAGCAGAATATTGAAAACAAGGATTCTGTACTCTCCCTTATTTTGGAAGTTCAGGAACGAACCGATATGCACGTTGAACGCTCAAATGAAGAGCATACAGCGATGCTTATTTTCTGCGGAGCCTGGCTAGAAGGAATGCATTTGGGCTTAAATAATTTTCAGCAGAACAAAAACCTGGAACTTGGTAAGCGACTATTCGAACAAGCATGTTTACTCGAAAACCTTATTGTAGGCCTTAGTGCCTATCCTGATCCAGATGAAACCACCCAGAGTCTTTTGGCGGAAATGGAAAGAGTATTTGCCTCTATTAAGGAAACAGAAGCCTTCCAAAAGGGAGACTACGGTTTAATTGAAACTCCACTTCCTGAAAGTGCGATGATGAAAATTTCGAGCAATTTGAATTCACTTAGAAATCAAGTAACCTTAAACGAGGATTCATAGAATGAGGAGACTTGCAATTCTTTCCTTAGTCTTTATAAGCCTGATTTTTATGGCCGCTGACAGCCCTTGCAATTGGGAGGATATAAAAAAGACTTGTGAGGCAGAACTAAAGCCATTTAAATATTACGCTTTCAAAGTTTCAAGAATAGACTTCGGAACAGAGTCTCAATTTAAAGAAGTGCAAATTCCTTTATTTCGAGATTCGGAGTATCGCTTTATCTTTAACACCTCTTCCCTACCTGAAGGAATCAAAATCCAAATTTGGAATGCACCTTCTAGGTTTGAAGGAAGAAAACTAATTTACGAGGCGCCTCAAGGAGAAGATATCATTGTCTACGACCCTCCTAAAACGCTCTTTAATAATAGGATTTATTTGAATTATGTAATTCCAGCATCCACAAAAACAGAACTTGATCAAACGAGTTCTGGTTGTGTAGTGTTCTATTCCGGATTCAAACATTAACTTTGCAAGCAATTTGAGTAAAATGAAAAAGTCTTTAATCTCTAGTATAATTCTCAGCTTATTCTTCATTTCTTGTGGAGACGGCAATCAACAATCTAACGATTCAAGCCAGGAAGCTGATGTTCAAGAAGAGTTTCTAAAAGAAGAATCTGGTGAAGCGGATATGGAAACTGAAACCTTCATCCTTCCTTCTACCCTTCAAATTGGTACAATTTTTCAACGTTCAGGTATAGGCTATATTGATGGTGTGGTGACTGATCCTTCACAAATTGATGCCTACGTTTCTAAGAATGCGAAGCTTATGAATTTTGGGCTTTACTCTGCTGATTTAGCATATTGTATTCTTAATGGACAATCTCAAAAATCACTTGAATTTCTGAATGCTGTTAAAAGTTTGGCTGAAGGAATAGGTTACAGTTCTATTTTCAGTGACCAAAATCTCTACAAACGATTTGAGGCAAACATTGATAACAAAGATTCAGTTTTGAATCTTCTCGTTGAAATACAAGAAAACACAGATGTATTTGTTGAAGGAAATTCAATGCATGAGCAAACCTATGTGATATTTGCAGGAGCTTGGGTTGAAGGAATGTATCTTGGAATTAACGCTTTTAACAAAGAGAATAAAGGAGACATTGCAAAACGTCTGGTAGAACAAATGAATATTATGACCAACTTAAATAAGGCTCTTGAATCAAGTGAAAGAGATCTTTCTGATGTTGATTTTGTAGTGGATTTTCTGAAAGACTTCGAAAACTTTTACAATAATTTAGAAAGTATCCGTGACGAAAACGGCATAGTAAATGTAAGAGAGGCAACAATTGCTGACGAAGACATTGACAAAATGTCGTCTATGGTTAAAGATCTTAGAAACAAAATTATAGCTGTATCCTAATGAAAAGTATTCTTAGTTTCATCATAGCACTCCCCTTAGTTGCTTTAATTTCCGGAACTGATCTTCAAGCTCAAACTTGTGATGTTACTTCATCTAAGTTAAAGTGCAAAAAAGAACTTGTTCCATTTAGATATACTGGAATGACAGTGCAAAGAATCTTCTTCCGTCGCTACAACCAGCGTAAAGAAGTTAGTTTCCCATTGTATTTTGAAACGAAATACCGTTTTGTTTTCAATACTGAAAACCTTCCACAGGAGATTAAGATAGAAATCTATGATTCTCATTCTAGTAATAGAAAGAGGAATAAAATTGCTTCATTTAGTAGTGACGAAAAGCAATTTACATTTGAGCCAGACCCATCAATGGTCTTGCCTTTTATCTATGTGAATTTCTTGATTCCTGCGTCTATAGCTGAAGACACTAAATCTATCCCTAAAGGATGTGTAGTAATCATGACCGGTTACGAGGATGAATACGCAGCTTTCGATAACGAGAGCACTCAAGGTACTGAATAGTCCTCAAAGCTCTTCCCTGAACATTCTATTAAGGTATCCCCGTAAACAAGGATACCCTTCTCCAAAATTAAGTGTTCGTTGCTTAAACTCGAGTCTGGGTGTATAACGTCATAATCACGATTCAAACGTCCTAATTGTTCTGTGTGATACATCCACTTTTTGGCACTAGTATCGGCAATCACTAACAATTTACCATCGTCAAGCTCAATCCAAGCCCCTCCCCTTTCTGAGCCTAATATTGATACCCTGGTATTTGGTTGACCAAGATTTTGCAAGCTTATTACCCAGATTAGACAAAGCATTAGGGTATACTTGATCATTCTAAAATTCGACTTGAAAATAAGAACGACAATTGTGAGCAACAAGGAATAAGCGAGAATGAGCTCAAACGAGTTTTCTAGGCTGATCTTAGAATCGATATGATCAAATTGAGCGAGAGAGACTATTGACTTATGTTTTAGCTCTAAAAAGGCATTAAACAGATATGCTAGACCATTGGTCAGATTGTAAAAGGATAGAATAATTAATAAAAAGCCAAGACTAATTTCAAGGCCAATGCTAGGCATAAATAGCAAGTTGGTAAAAATGAGGAAGTTCGGAAAACTCTTGAAATAATACAAGATTAAAGGAGTAGTAGCTAGCTGAGCAACTATGCTTACTACAGTTAGCTGCCATATTGATCTAATAATTGAGAACCTTGGTTTCCACATTTGAATTAGTAGCGGAGTGAATACCACTATAGTTAGCACCGCTACGTTAGAAAGCCAAAATCCGCGATCTTCTGCATAGCTTGGCTCAACGAGAAGTGTTAAAAAAGCGCTGGCAAAAACTAAGTTCGGTGCCCGAGCTTGTTTTGAAATTAATCTTGAAAATGCATACATGCTAATCATCACTGCAGATCTTACGGAACTTGTGCTGAAGCCCACCAAAAAAACATAAAACCACAAGGCAAATACTAAAATTGGAATTCGCAGGGCCTTGCGATTAAATCTCCCAAGGATCAAGAAGAGTTTTGTGCCAACTAACCAGATAATACCCACATGTAGACCTGATACAGCCAACAAATGGCTTAAACCTAGCTTTCCATAGGCTTCTTTCAATTGCCTGTCTAAATCAGCTTTTTGGCCAAAACACAGTGCCATCATGTATGCACTTTCTCTTGGTGAGCTTAAAAGCTTATTCAATATTGATTGTGACTTTTTCAGAATCTTAGCCCGGAACTGAGCTAGGCAATTGCGTTTTGCTTTGAGTTTGAAAACTTCATTTGAGCTTAGCCAGGCCTGCAGATAAATCTTTTGTCTTGCATAATATCGCCTTGCGTCGAAATGATAGGGTAATTCAGGACCAGGAATTCTTTCGAAACTGGCTTTATGAACTATGAACTCTCCTACTTCTAGCTTTTTATTCTGGGTATCTCTAAAAATCAATAGCGTCTTAAATTCTTCTGTCCAGTGCTGATTGGACGAGTCGTAAACACAAGTACTTGCATTTGCACGAAGTAAACTTCCGGTTTGTTTCATGCTAGGAAGGCTCGATCGACAAAGCTGTTCCTTTCCTAATGTTTCAAAAGATTGTGGTATCGTGTCCTCTTGCTCCAAAATTTGACGTCCTGCTCCAATTAAAAAGAAGCAAAGCATTAGCAAAACAGAAGAATTTAACAGTTCGGGGGCACGCTTGCTTAATACATATTAGAGAGAGCCTCCAAAAATTGCAATGAATAAGATCATTTCTAATTCGATCCTTAAATCGAAGAAGGTGCTTGTCAAAATTCCAGCAAGCAGTGAAAGCAGTAACTTAAAAAATGGAAAATGGATCCAATTGAACACATCGAAAATTAGTTCGATGGCTCAAGAGAGGCTATTCGGAACGGAAGAAATCTAATGCCGAAAGGTGGATTAAATGAATGTCTTTATAATAGAAATGCAAGATCTCATTGAATGGAATTCCCAATTTGGCCATTTTCATGGCGCCCTCTTGGCTTAAACCAACTCCGTGACCAAAGCCCTTCCCGGTAACAAGAATCTTTTCCCCTTGATCTTTTATCGTAAAGTATGTTGATCTCAATTTCCAGTCTTTCCTGATATACTTTAGTAATATCGAAGTATCCAAAGGAGTAAGAAAAACATCCCTAGAGCTTGGGCAATAATCAACTACATAGTCCAAATACAAACTGTCGTTTATAGGGTAATTCCATTTTTTCTGAAGGTAATTCAGCCATTTTCCCTTGTCAATTGACACTTCCCAATTGTAGTGTGGTTGCTTCAGAGAAAAAGTATCTGGTACCGCTTTTAAATACTCTACTGGTTGTGACCAAGCATCTTCTGAATTGACTGTATAACCACCTGAATTAGAGTGGAATACTGCATTTATTAAGTCGATGTTACTGTCCACAATCACCAAACCCTTCGTAGCGTTTACTGCTCGAATAATATCAGAATTCCTCAAACTTTTCCCTTTATAAACCTGACAATCAACATTGTCGCAAAGATTGAAACCGTATTGACTGAATTTATTGAAGTTGCTCAATGCGTAGGTCCTACAGATAATTGCTTGCACCTTATAGTATTCAAAGCCCTGACGAATTCCCGATTCAGCTTCAACAACACCCGCTATATAATGCTCTAAATAGACATTATTGATCAATTTTAACTTTCCGCTGAAGACGGAGACAAACAAATTGTCGTCGTAATTCCGTTTATTCAAAGAAGGGTTCACTGATTTCAAAAAGAAATTAGAACCCCAGCGACTTCTCACAAACTTCACCCGTACATAGGATCCTAAATCCTTTCCTAGACGAGAAAGACTTACTAAACCACCATCGGCATTAATTTGGACAACATCTCCTTCCTCTAGCGTTCCAATTGGTCTGCCATCAGCCACAAGGTTGTAGGAACCTTTTTTCACCGAGAAAATACTCCCCTGAGGTAGGCGTGGCCAAAAGAGGCCAACATTCACCACATCTCTTGAAAAACCAGTGCTTTCAATGAGCAGTAAGACAATTAAGAAAAGGAGTTTTCGCATTGATTCAAAAATATACTGGCAAACACTTAGCCAATCTCTAGGATGAGAGAGTTTTCAACAGTAGCTTGGCAGTTAAATCGGAAGCTCCACTTTTACCCAATAACTCAATAAGCTTTGTATACTCTTCGGATATTCTCCTTCTTCCCTCTTCCGATTCTAGCTTTTCAATCTCCGTCAGAATATTCGTTTCATTCAGATCTTCTTGAATTAGTTCTTTGACTAGTTCCTTATTTGCAATTAGATTAACCAATGAGATATAGGGAATGTCTACGATTCTCTTAGCAATTTCAATTGATATAAAACTTCCTCTATAGCAAACGACTTGTGGGACTTTGAACAATGCTGTTTCTAAGGTTGCCGTTCCAGAAGTCACTAAGGCAAGCGAAGATCGCGAAAGCAAGGAGTAAGTGCCTTCATCACTCAATTTGATATTCGGATAATCCGTCATTAGCTCTTCATAAACCTTTGCATCCAACGAAGAAGCCTTTCCTACAATCACATCGTATTTTGACTTCTTGGAAGCTGTCTTAAGCATGATGGGTAAAATCTTTTTGAGCTCCTGCATCCTCGACCCTGGCAGCAGTAACAAAACCGGCTTGCTCGCATCACTTGTGGCCTTTGCCTTGAAGTCTTGAATTTCATCGAGTAAAGGGTGTCCCACGAAATTAAAGTCTACATCATAGTCCTTATAAAACTTCTCTTCAAAGGGCAGAATTGAATAAAGACTTTCAACATTTCTCTCTAAAATCTTTACCCGACTTTTTTTCCAAGCCCAGATTTGAGGAAGAATATAGTAAAACGAACGTATACCGTGCTTTTTAGCAAAAGGGGCCAGCCTTAAGTTGAACCCTGGATAGTCAATGAAAATTAGGGCATCGGGCTTATAGGCGAGGATATCTTCTTTGCACAGCTTGAGGTTAGACAGAATGGTTCTTAGATTGGCTATTACCTCTACGAATCCCATAAAAGCCAGCTCTCGGTAATGCTTTACCAATACAGCCCCAGCAGCTTCCATCTTATCGCCGCCCCAAACCCTGAATTCAGCATCGGGATGTTGATTTGATATTGCTTTGATTAAGTTAGCTCCATGTAGGTCTCCAGATGCTTCACCGGCTATGATATAAAACTTCACCCTTCTTAGTTACCGTAAAAGAATGCAACAAATGCAATGCAATATGCCAGGTTAATCACCAAAATTCCTTTTCCTGTATTGTCAAACTTAAACCTGTTCATCATAATCCACATCAACAAAGCATTGGCTCCAATACAAAATAGCGACATGCTCTCATAAAACTGCACTGTAAAGAACTTTCCTTGAACCCAAATTGGGTAATAAACCATACCGAATAACAAGGGTGGGAAAAGCAAACCAATCAATACGCCAGTTAAAATCTTATCGGGAAATCGAGTCATAAGTCGTAGTTAGAAATTTGCTCCATGACTTTATAGGCGGTCATATCAAACTGAACTGGCACCACACTCACATAAGATTGCTCCAGTAAAGCAATGTCATTCTCCTCGTTCTCTTCGAAGTTCACAAACTTGCCTGTCATCCAAAAGTAGCTCTGCCCACTTGGGTCCTTGCGAGCATCAAACTCTTCGACCCAATTGCCATTCGCTTGATGACAAACTTTTATTCCTCTAATTTCTTCAATGTGAAGCTTAGGGATATTCACATTTAAACAAACTCCTTTAGGAAGTCCTTTTTTTAGAATCTCAGGAACTATTTTCCTAGCAATGTCTTTTGATGCACTGAAGTCGGCATCGATGCTATGATCAAGCAAGGAAAATCCAATAGAGGGAATACCTTCCATTGCGCCTTCAATTGCTGCCGACATGGTTCCTGAATAAATTACGTTGATGGAGGCGTTACTGCCATGATTGATCCCAGAAATAAGTAAGTCTGGCTTGCGATGCATAATTTCGTTAACGGCCAACTTGATGCAATCTACCGGAGTGCCTGTCGTGCTGTAAACTTCAAGACCTTGCTCCTTTTTAACTTCTCTTATTCGCAGCGTGGCATTGATGGTAATTCCATGACCAGCACCCGATTGAGGCTTATCAGGAGCTACAACAATTACGTCTCCAAATTCCTTAGCTACTTCAGTAAGTGCCTCGATTCCAGGAGCGAATACCCCATCATCGTTGCATACAAGTATTAGTGGTTTTGACATAGACCCAAAGCTATCTATTAAAAGCGAAAATGCGATCTAAAATTATTCCGCAAGCCACAGAAGCATTTAATGATTCTGCCTCCCCTTTTCCTTCAAGTCGGATTAAGCAATGACTATGTTTTATAACCTCATCACGAATGCCATGACTCTCACTTCCTATCACAATTACTTTGGGTTTGTCCTTATCAAACTCGAATTCGGTCTCTCCTTCAAGACTTGTGGCAATGATTTGATGACTATTTTGAAGCTGCTTTAACACCGAGCTCTCTATCTGAGCATAATTTAAATGAAAGATGGATCCCATACTCGCAGCAACAGTCTTGGGATTATAAAAATCAGCACAATCCTCAGAGCACAGAACCTGCTTCAGTCCGTACCAGTCACTAGAACGCATCATTGTACCTAGATTTCCGGGGTCTCTTATTCCATCGAGAAACAATATATCAGAGTCCAAATTGGGCTTGTGATAAGGTATACGAACAAGAGCCAAACTTCCGTCTCCGTTTTTGAAACTAGAGATACGTCTGTAATCTTTGGCCTTGATTATTTCAGCATTTGCCTCGGAGAATAAATCTTCCTTAACTGTAAAAAGCCGTTCAACTTGAAACTGACTTTTCAGAAGTTCGTCAATGGATTTTCTCCCTTCAACAACAAATAGTTGCTCTTTAAGTCGGAATTTTTTTTGCTTGAGGCTTGAGAAAAGACTTATTTCAGATTTCGAAATCACAGTTCAAAGATAATGTGAGTAGAATCAATGCCAAGCATTAGATTTGCTTTTAAGTGAAACGGGACCAATTTCTGTTCTTATACCTTCTTTTTATTGGCCTTTCTAGCTGCAGACCGCACAAGTATATCTCTGAGGGTCAGTGGCTCAAGAAGAACAAGATAGAAGCCGATAAATCTGAAATAAATACTGAAGAACTCGAGGCGATAGTTAAGCAAAGAGCAAATCGCAAGATACTCTTGATGTTTCACTTTCATACTTGGGCATACCACTATGGCTCAAAGAAGCCAGAGAAGAAGCTGAGAAAGTCTCTAAAGGAAATGGGAGAACCGGTAACGGTTGTTGACTCAAACCTCACAGAAAAATCACGAAAGCAAATCGAACTGTTCCTGCACAAGAAAGGCTATTTCCATGCAAAAGTGAATACCGAAACTTCAGAAGGTAAAAAGGCTACTATAAAGTATCATGTTAAGGCTGGAGAGGCTCATAAAATCAACAAAATTCGTTTTGAAATTAACGACACCAATCTCCTAAGAACTCTTCGAAAGGGTGTGATTTACACCAGTTTATTGCCAGGAGATAATTATGATGAAACTGTTATAGAAAAAGAGCGTGAGCGCATGACCAATGTTATGCTTGACAATGGTTATTACGAATTCTCCAAAGAGTATATCTACTTCCAGGTAGACACTAACCTCGAAGGGCATAAGGCCGACGTTAAAGTCGTGATTTCAAATGCGAACAAAAGAGAGTACAGTCTGAAAAAAGATAGCATCGTAAAAGTGCCCCACTCGAAATTTAGGATCGGTCAAATCTTTATCAATACCCGATACAATTACAAGTTCCCCTTTGTAAGTGGTGATACAATGAAAATTGGCAAATACATTTTCCTAAATGCTGAAAACCTTACTGTACAGCCTCACGTGATCCTCAGGTCACTTTTTTTCAATCCTGACTCAATCTACAATAAATCAAAAGTTGAGTATAGCTATAACCGCCTCTCCGCACTAAGGGTGTTTAGGGCAATTCGAATTCGGTTTGAAAAATCATCACAAGACCCACAAGTCTTAAATGCATTCATAGATTTAAGTCCGGCTAAAAGGCGCTCCTTAACATTTGAGGGTCAGGGAACACATCGGAACAGATCCCCGGGAATATCAGGAAGTATCCTTTTTAACAACCGAAACAGCTTTAGAGGAGCTGAATCATTCGTCCTTGGCTTAAATGGAGGGCTTGAGTACCAGAACCCCAATAGTCTTGGAATCAATGCTGATACAGTCGGCCAGATTTTTAATACCCAACAAGCAGGTGTTTCAATGAGTATTAGCACACCTACTATTTTGCAACCCTTCAAGAAGCTCTCTAATCCTAAATACCTCGAACCAGAAACTTCATTCTCAAGTGCCTTTCAATGGCAAAGCAGGCCCGGGTATAGTGTTTACACTGCACATGCTTCGTTTGACTATTCATGGAAAAAAGGAGACTTCCATAGGTTCAAACTTGTGCCAACTGAATTCAGCTATGTATGGTTAAGGAAAGAAGCCAGTTTCGAAACCTTGATTAACGAATCTACAAGTGCTCAACTTGCCGAATCCTATATTGATCACCTTATTAGTGCCACGCGTTTCGTTTACACTTTCAGCAACCAGACTGTTAGGAGAAGAAGGAACTTTAAGTATTTAAGAACCAGCATCGAATCTTGCGGAAACAATCTACGAGCGATTATGAATTTGAGTCCACTCGATCCAGGAGACGACAACAGCTATCAGTTTCTTGGGGTGCGTTTTGCTCAGTACTTAAAAACGGAAGCAGACTTTAGACTTTACAACGTGATTAGCAAGAAATCTGATATCGTTTATAGAATTTTTGCTGGGATTGGCATTCCATTTACGAACCTGAGCGCCTTACCCTTCGAGAAGAGTTTTTTCGCGGGAGGTGCAAATAGCATTCGAGCCTGGAATGCACGAACCTTAGGCCCTGGAAGCGTTAGTGATACCCTAACAAATATTGATAATATTGGAAACTTCCAACTTGAGGCTAATATCGAATACCGATTTCCATTGTATCGATGGATAAAAGGAGCCCTCTTTATTGATATTGGAAATGTGTGGACTAACAAGGCGGCGGGATTAGAAAATGGTGATTTTCAACTTAACCGATTTTATAAAGAGCTAGCAGTTGCTGGAGGTTTTGGGACTCGCTTTGATTTTGACTTTTTCTTGATTCGACTTGACTTAGGTATCGCCTTCAGAGATCCAGCATTTTTAGAGGGAGAACGGTGGCTATTCCAATCCAGGACCAAAACTGAAACGATGATCAACAACTATCAGCAGAGGACGGGCTTGATTGTCGATCAAAATTTCCCATTACATCTCAATTTAGGTATTGGCTTTCCATTCTAGCTTGTTAGCTTTGCAGCAAATACAGTAAAATGCTTGATCTACTATCTGAAAAACTTCTGAACTACTTCGAATCTATTGGTTTTGAAACTTCAGTGGCCATTTACATGAAGTTATTCGTGATGCTTTTAGCTCTTGTTGTATTGAGCACCCTACTCTTCTATGGCGGTCAGTTCTTTGTAAACCGCGTAATAACAAGCATCAGTAAATCAACCAAGACCAAATGGGATGACATCCTCTTAGAGCGTAAGGTGTTTAAGAACTTACCTCACTTGCTTCCCGCAATTGCTCTGATCGCCTTCAGCGATGTCATTTTTGGGGATTTTCCTTTGCTTAAGCCCTATGTTAGAAAGCTGACGGATGTTTTCATCGTTTTCTTAATTATCAGTGTTGTCTTCTCGTTCATGAACGCCATTCGCGACATCCTGAAAGAATCAGAGGCGTTTAAGGACAAACCCATAAACTCCTACATCCAACTTGTTAAGATTATAGCAGCAATTTTTGGCGCCGTAATGGCGATAAGTTTTTTAATTGGCACCTCTCCTTTTGCCATTTTCACAGCCATGGGTGCTTTAACCGCAATTATCATATTAATATTTAAAGACACCATTCTAGGTTTCGTAGCAAGTATTCAGCTGGCCTCAAATGATATGATTAGGGTTGGAGATTGGGTAACCTTAGATGCTTTTAATGCTGATGGAGACGTTATTGACATCACATTAAACACCATCAAGATTAGAAATTTTGACAAAACCATAAGTACTGTACCAACCTATGCCTTTGTAACCAACTCTTTCAAGAATTGGAGGGGTATGACTGAATCGCGAGGGCGCCGAATCAAGAGAGCTGTTTTCGTTAAGATTAACTCAGTGAAGTTTTTGACTGACGAAAGCCTAGATTATTTAAAGCAAATCGATATCCTAAAAGACTACTTGGATTCAAGAATTGAAGAAGTAAATAATTACAATTCGAAGCTCAGCAATAAATCTTCCCTCCCACTAAATGGAAGGCATCTTACTAACTTAGGAACCTTCAGAGCTTATCTTAAGAATTACCTTGATGGCCATGAACAAATCAATCATGATATGACATGTATGGTTAGGCAACTTAGTCCAACTCCAAATGGAATTCCAATTGAGTTGTATGCATTCACTAAGGACAAGCGATGGGAAGCATATGAACGGATTATGTCAGATATGTTTGATCATGTATTGGCATCTGCCAAATACTTTGAATTAGAACTATTTGAAAATCCAAGTGGAACAGATTTCCAAACAGCGTTTTTATCTGATGCATAAGTATATATTTGTGCTTTAATGGAATTACTGTTTCCTCAGTTCCTTTATGGCCTTCTTGCACTAGCGATACCCATCATTGTTCATCTCTTCAATTTCAGGAGATATAAAAAGGTCTATTTCCCAACACTTCGCTTTCTAAAACAGGTTCAAGAAGAGAGCAAAAAGAAATCAGAGCTCAAACACTTTCTAATTTTAATCAGCCGGCTTCTTCTCATTAGTGCCTTAGTCCTCGCGTTTTGCCAGCCATTTATTCCAAGCGAACTCAACAGCTACAAAGCCAATGTTCAAGCCATTGTTATAGATAATTCCTACAGCATGGACGTTCAGCTTGAAGCAGGTCGATCCTTAGAAGTCGCAAAGAATAGCGCTTTTGACCTAGTTAATTCATCTGAAGACAATGCAGATTTCATCTTCTTTAGTGCTGATTTTCAGAATGAAAGCAATCAACTAATTAGTAAAAGGGAATGTTTGCAGAGAATCAAATCTGTTAACTCAAGCTCCTCAATCTTCAGTGTCAATGCCACTCAGCGCAGAATTGATTGGATTGCTAAGAACAAGAACATCAGTATCAAGTCGAACTATTTTACTGATTTGCAAAACGGAAGTATCTCAGAAGTTCCACAACTTGATTCTAATCAAAGGCTTCGCATTTTCCACTTAAAAGGAACTCAAGCAGCCAATTTAAGCATCGACTCATGTTGGTTTGAAGATGTTATCCGTAGGGTTGGACAAGAAGAAGAGTTAAAATTCAAAGTCTCAAATTACGCTGAAGAAAATAGCAGCGTTGAGCTTAGCTTGAAGATAGATGGTAAAGTTTTAGGAAAACAAGAACTCAACATCGCAGCGAATGAGAATATTGAATCATCTTTTAAGTACATCGTGAACTCTCCGGGAAAGCATACTGGAGAATTGAGTTTAAACGATGCTCCAGTTAGCTTTGACGACAAACTCCTATTCAGTTATGAAATAGAAGCAAGTATAGATGTGCTTTACATTTCGGATAAAAAAGACTCCTTGTTTGAAGCTGTGGCTCAAGTCTTTTCTACTGATTCTAATTTCATTTTAAATCATTACAGTGTATCCAACATCGATTACAATAGAATTTCAGATCACAAGCTGATCATTCTCGGGGAGCTTAAGAACCTAAACGATGGACTGCTTAGAAGTCTCAACAAACTTCTGGAGCAGGGAAAAAGTCTTTGCATCATCCCGGGAGAAGAAATTGATTTAGATTCTTACAATACCCTGCTTAACAATTATAATGTTGCAAAGCTTGAAGAAAAGCGAGAGGAAAAACTTCGCGTATCTGAAATCAACTTAGAGTCAAGGTTCTTTAAAGGCGTTTTCGAATCGATTCCTGAACAAGTTGACCTACCCTACTTCAATTCCTATTACCCTAGCAAGGGAGAATTGTCCAATAATGATCCATTAATGAGTCTGCTGAATGGTCAAGAGCTTTTTAGCCAGACTCAAATTGATAATGCCTATCTCTATCTTTTTAGAGCTGCTCTTGGTTCGAGCTCAAGCAACTTTACGCGACATGCCCTATTTGTGCCAGCATTTTTGCAAATGGGATTAAACAGTAGACGGAACTTGGATCTTTATGTCACTAAACAAGAGCAATTACTTATCCCAAAAAACTCAAAACTTACAGAAGCTGAAGATTGGGAATTAAGCTCAGCAATTGATAGTCAAAGGTTTCTTTTTTCATCCAGGAAAGACTTTTTACTAATCCCTGATTTTAAAGGGCCTGATGGAATTTATCAGCTGAGGAATAAGCAAAGCAATGAGTCGCTTGAGCTTGCCATTAACACCAATAGAAATGAATCAAATTTGTTGAGCATCGACAAGGGATTAATACAAAAGCTAGAAGACGTCCCTCTGATTGAGATCATTGAGATTAGCAATGTAAGCCAACAAACGAATTTGTCAGGTTTAAATGACGACACACAACTTTGGAAACTTTTCGTTGCATTAGCCTTGCTATTTGCAGCAATTGAAATAATATTGATTAAACTTTTGTAGGATGAAATATCTTCTTAAAAATGCTACGATACTCGACCCAGGAAACAAGTGGCACCGAAAGCAAAAAGATATCTTAATCGGCAAAGGGCAAATTCTCAAAATATCAGATAGTATTTCTGATAAGGACGCCAAGCTAATCAGCTCTAAAAACCTATGTGTAAGTCAAGGTTGGATTGATGCATGTGCCGATTTCAGTGAACCTGGAAATGAGCATAAAGAAGATCTGAAATCAGGGCTAGAAGCCGCAAAAAGAGGTGGTTTTACGGCGGTCTCTTTGGCTACAAACACGAGTCCTTCTGTTGACTCCAAAGCGCAAATCGAATTCCTACTTTCCAAATCAGAAAACACACATGTCGATATTCTCCCAAAAGGAAGTATCAGCGCCGCCAATAAAGGAGAACAGCTTTCTGAGATGTTTGACATGGAGCAAGCTGGAGCAAAAGCATTTTCTGATTCTGCACCAATCGAAAACTCTGAACTGCTCAAGCTAGCTCTGCTTTACTCAAAGAATCTTAAGTCTAAGATCATTGATCATCCGATGGACTCCTCGCTTGCAAAAGGCGGACAGATCAATGAAGGGGCCATTTCTACCTCTTTGGGGATTAAAGGGATTCCTGATGTAAGTGAGTTGCTGAGAGTAAACCGCAACTTAGAAATCGCAAATTATTGTGAAAGTGAATTGCACTTTGAATTAGTGAGCAACCCTGAGGCTTTAGCCAAGATTAAAAAGGCATCAAAGGCACTAAAACACAGCGTTTCTGTGCCTTTGGCTAATTTGGTTTGGAGTGACGATGTCCTTGTTGATTTTGACACAAACTTTAAAGTGATGCCGCCACTAAGAACGAAAAGTTCGGTGAAGAAATTACGAAAGATGGTTCTTGATGGAGATGCTAATATTATCGCAAGTAACCACAAGGCTCAAGATGTTGAATCCAAACGCTGTGAATTTGATTATGCCGAATTCGGGATGGCGAGCCTAGAAGTTTTCATTCAACTCTTAAACCAAGCTTTTGGTGATCAAATGACATCAGACGAAATAATTTCCGCAATAACCCTAGGCCCTCGTGAACTCTTTGGAATAGAACAAACACCAATCGAAGAAGGTCAAAATTTAAATCTAAGTTTGTTCGACCCAAGTCTTGATGCAGATCTTGACGAGATGAAATTTGCCTCTAAGGCGGTGAATTACCCTCTGAGTTCTATCGAAGGAAAAGGGAAAATAATCGGGAGTTTTAATGGAAAAAGCAGCTATTTAGCAAGCTAGTCCTGCTTTTCGAACTCCCAGTAAATCATAGAAGAAGTGCTAGTATTAGCAACTTTTCGTTCGGTCCCACTCTTAAGCTTAGCATAATCTTCCTTGGTTTCAAAAGAGCTTAAATCATTTCGGAAGTTCAATTCTACATTGTTATTCTCTTCTTGGCTCGTTTCATTGGTAATCACCAATTTGTCGTTCCTAAGCTCAAGAATATTACCCTGAACTTCTCCCGCTTCCAAAATAGCTTTACTCTTTTCTCCATCACGCCAATACCAAACTCCTTCAGCTACAATTTCTAATTGATCCGCATTCGTGAAAACAGAATCTTCAGCAACTGGATTGCTAATGCCATTAATTTTAGTAGCGTCTAGAGAATATTCTCTTAGAGCAATCAAGCGTTTTATTATTTTGTATTTGTTGTCGTCTTCAATAGACAGTATAAATTCATATTGCTGCTCAATAGTTCGTTCAATATCTGGGATAACAGAGTTTGAATCTATGACAATCAACGTGTCTTGATCAACAATCTCCCAACGATAGGTATAATTGACTAAAGAGCCCGTTTCGTTATTTTTTTCTTCATAAAAACCATCAGAAAATTTAATCAGCTTTGATTGGCTCAATGAAGAAGTCGTTTGATTATCATTCACATCATTCGTTTCCACATAATCTATAAGGTTCGATTCTGAAGATGTGTATTTAACTAAGTTCCATTCACCTTTTAACCTATTGGTTCTACTCTTTAAGCTAATCAAAGGATCATCTTCTCCTACTCTACAAGAGCTTAAAGAGAGGGCAAAGAGCACAAGTGATATGATTAAATCCTTACTCATTCTTTGATTAAGGTAAGCTGCGCACTTTGGCTGTAAGAGCCTAAATCATCGCTTTCTGTCAAGCTATATTCCAACTTAATCTCCTGATCAGTGAGCTTTATAATGTTATAAACCAAAGCCCGATTTTGTCCTTCATAAGATATAATGTCTAATGCACTACCTATGAACCTACTCGACTGGATCTTATTCGATAATAAAGCGAGTTGAGACTTCTGTTTTGTTTCTCCTGCTCCACCAGTGAACAGCCAATCACCAGTTTCCTCAAATTGTTCTGTAAATGAAACTTGACCTGGAGCTTGCCAGTTATCAGGATAGATGATTTTTCTTCCAAAGCGATATGGACCTTGTCTTTCGAACCTGAAAGTGAATTCCGCTTCCACAGGTTCGAGATCAAGTCCGCCATCACTAATACTTAATAAACCATCAGCATAACTCGCACTACTATCGGCGTCTGTCCAGCTTCCACTTTTTAAAACCCAATCGCCGGTAAGTCTACCTGTACGCGATTTTAGGCTTAAAAAAGGATCTTCCTCACCCTTTTTACAAGCGCTGAAGCTTAGCGTGATTATGATTAATAAGAAAAGGGCTCTAAGCTGAGTCATGAATCTCGATTTCTAGTTGGGAAGTAATAGGAAAGTCGAATTGCTAAGGTGCCATTTAAATCAATGGTATTTTGACGAATCAAATCTGATCCTATTTCTCTTCTGGAACTGCTCTGACCAGTAACAGGGGTAGCAACTATCACTCGATCGAAATCTCCTCCAGTTTGACTGTAGGAATAGCTCAGAACATATTCTGCCCCGATGGCAAAGTTCTTAGCTACAAAATAGTTGAAACCAACAATTCCACTCACTCCTATCCTAAAGCCACCAGCGCTGCGAGCATCAGTTGTAAGCGTGGCAGTTCCGGTTGTATCTTCTAAGCTCAAAGAAGTTTTAATTCTTGATTGAGCCTCGAGGCCAAGGTTTAAGGCTGCCCCAAAATATGGATCTAACCTTTTAGTCGTAAACAAATGACGTTCAATTCCGAATTCAATATAAGTGGATGGCTGTGCATAACTGGTATCAAAGTTTCTTTGCGCAGCTCCCAAACTATCAGTCACCGACTGCTGAAACTGGTTGAGTTCAAGACCAAAACCCAGCCTAAGTGCACTTTTATCGCTGAAGAAATAACGAGCAAAAATGAGATCATTTGAATAGCTATCCTGGTAAGGAGTTAATCTTGCATTATTAATTAGGCCGGTAGCATTCAATCCAAAACCAAAAAAACCCTTGCTTGGAAAATAGGTGCTTGAATCACTTTGTGCTGAAAGAGATAATGGGATGAGCATTAAGCCGAGAAAAAGAATTCTTAGGGATTTCATATTGTCTATTTGCTTGTCTAACGTCTAATTTTTCAGAATATTCTATTCTTTATTTTGAAGCATTGGAACAAATCTAAAGTCTCCAAAGTCTTTTTGTTCGAATTCGTTTTCCGAAGTTTTAATCAAACGAATCATTTTTTGTCCTTCATCTCCGCCGACAGGAATAATCATAATTCCACCAACTTTCAATTGAGACTTAAGGTCTTCAGGAATGAAAGGAGCACCACAGGTTACGATAATTTTGTCGAAAGGAGCAAAAGCCGGCAAGCCTTTATATCCATCACCATAGAAAAAGCGAGCCTTATGACCAATTTTCGGAAGCAAGCTTTTAGTCTTTTCGTATAATTCTCTCTGACGTTCAATAGTAAATATTTGAGCTCCAAGAATATCCAGAATGGCTGTTTGGTAACCACAACCTGTTCCAATTTCAAGGACTTTGTCCCTTTTCTTAATCTCGAGGAGTGAAGATTGAACCGCAACGGTCATGGGATGAGAAATCGTTTGTCCAGCTCCAATAGGAAAAGCTAAGTTGGTATAGGCCTTTTCAACGAAAGCACCATCGAAAAAGAAATGCCTTGGCATTTTAAGCATCGCATTCAATACGGCTTTGTCTTGAACCCCTTTAGCTTCTAATTCTTCAATTAGCTTTTTTCTGAGGCCTTTATGCCTGAAGCTGTCTTCCAATTTTTTCATCGGCCCAAAATTAATCAAAACCTAGGTGGACTTATCAACGATATCGTCTTCAAAAAGAAACTATCCAGTACCCTTCTCATACCTCTTACAGAAAGTACATTTGATACTGATGTCGAAATTGAAGATAGGAGTACTTGGAGCAGGCCATTTAGGGAAAATCCACATTCGTTTATTGAAGGAACTCAAAGAGCAATATGAGCTGGTTGGCTTTTTTGATCCCGACCACTCAATGGCTGAATTCACCAGAGACGAACTGAATGTGCCCAAGTTCGACACCATTGACTCGCTTATTGAGGCGGTAGACGTAGTCGACATTGTGACACCAACATTAAGTCACTTTAAATGTGCTGAGTCGGCATTAAGAAATAGCAAACACATTTTCATAGAAAAGCCAATCACCAACACTGTTGAAGAGGCTAAAAAGCTCATTCAGCTTGCTGAAGAAGCTAATGTGAAAGTTCAAGTTGGACATGTAGAGCGCTTCAACCCTGCATTTGCCGCTGGCAGACCTTTCATTGGGAACCCGATGTTTATTGAAACTCATCGATTGGCTCAGTTTAACCCGAGAGGAACTGATGTGCCAGTAATTCTCGATTTAATGATTCATGATATTGATATCGTCTTGAGCACAGTGAATTCGAACATTAAAAGAATTAGCGCCAGTGGTGTTGCAGTCATTAGCGACTCTCCTGACATTGCAAATGCTCGTATCGAATTTGATAATGGCTGTGTAGCCAACTTAACATCAAGCCGTATTTCTCTAAAGAATATGCGAAAGTCTCGTTTCTCGCAAAGAGATGCTTATGTGGCGATTGACTTTTTAGAAAAGTCGGTTGAAGTAGTAAGGATTAAAGAAGTTAATGGAGATCCTGATCCACTTTCGATCACAATCGACCCAGGAAATGGAAAAAAACTAAAAGAAATCTACTTCGAAAAGCCTAAAGTTGAAGAGACAAATGCTATTCAAGAAGAGTTAAGTTCTTTTGCTGATGCCATCATGAACCATACAACCCCAGCGGTCACAATTGAAGATGGTGTTAAAGCACTTGAAGTTGCTAATCAAATTGTAGAGAAACTTCAGCTATCCCCAACATTCTATCAAGACTGAGAAAGAAATCATTTTCTTTGCAATAATCAGAGCTTGGTGTCGTTGAATATGTGCTTAGGCAAGCCCTTTATTAATTTGAAACTATTTGTGCTATCCGCTATCGGTCTTGTTGCATTGCTGACTTCATGCTATGTACTTGACCCTCAAGAGCCTATTCCCTCCTATATAAAGTTGGAGGCGCCTCGTTTCACTACTGAAAGTAATACACAAGGATCAGCTTCTGAGAACATTTCTGACTATTGGATATTTGTAGATGATGAATTGATTGGTGTATTTGAATACCCAATTGAGTTTCCAGTGCTAAAATCTGGAAATGTTAATCTTGAAGTTTTTGCGGGAATTAAAAACAATGGCATTAGTGCTGAACGCATAAGCTATCCTTTCTATCAGCGTTATAAGAATGATTCTTCTGCCTTTTTAAGCCCTGGGGAGACCACCCAACTTGAGCCAAAATTCACTTATGAAACCCAAACCGAATTTGCTTGGCTTGAAGATTTTGAAAATCTGAATGTAAGTATCGACGACGACTTTTCAAGCACCACAACATTCGAAGTTTATAAGGGTGACAATGTGTTCGAAGGCAATTCTTCAGGACTAGTGAAATTAGATTTTACAAAAAACAGAGCTTTTTTCAGTTTAAATGAGCCAGTAGATCTACCCAAGTTCGGAACAGATATTTATTTAGAGCTGGATTTCCTTACTGATCTTGAGTTTTTCGTTGGTCTTCGAGCATTTTATTCTGATGGTTCTCAGCGAGATATCGACCTTGTGGGAATCAACCCCAACACAGAGTGGCAAAAGATTTATATCGACTTAGCCGAATTTGTTAGCACTGAAGTTAATGCTCAGAAATTCAGTATTTATTTCTTTGCGCAATATTCCGGTGCAGAGCAAGACCCTGAAAGCAATTTGTATCTAGACAATATTAAACTGGTTCACTTTTAATGAATAGGCAAAGGCAAAGTCTTAAGTATCTAATCGCCGATTATGCATCTGCTGCAAGTGCTTGGACCCTATTCTTTATCTACAGAAAGCTTTACCTAGAACCTTTAAAATTTGGAGAACAAGTAGAACTCATTTTTACCGAAAGGTATTTGATTGGTTTAATGCTTATTCCTTTGTTCTGGCTGAGTCTGTACAGTTTAACAGGCTTTTATTCTGACCCTTTTAGAAAATCAAGACTTAACGAGTTAGGACAAACACTTCTCAGCTCACTCATCGGAGTACTTGTGATCTTTTTTGCCCTTCTACTCGACGACCAAATTGCAGATTACAAATCTTATTACTTCTCATTTCTAGTGCTGCTGGGCTTGCACTTTATTCTGACCTTCAGTTTAAGATTTATTCTTACCAGTTCCACAGTCAAGAAAATTCACAGCAGACAATTGGGTTTCAATACTGTACTCATTGGCTCCAATGAACGGGCTTTAGCTTTGTTTAATGAACTCGGGTCTCAGAGTAAATCATCAGGTTTTAAAATCCTAGGATATGCTCATATCAATGGGGCCAATACTGACTTACTCAAAGGGAAACTCAATCATCTTGGGCATTTCGATCATATCAGCCAAGTAATTAAAGATCAAGAAATCGAAGAGGTTATTATAGCAAGTGAGACGCATGAGCACCGCGAATTGAAGAATGTGATTGAAAAGCTTGAGACTGAAAACGTTAAGATTAAGGTGATCCCCGACACTTATGATATTCTGACTGGCTCGGTTAAAATGACTTCCATATTTGGAGCTCCATTAATAGAGATTACTCATGAAATAATGCCTCAATGGCAAAAAGGCCTTAAAAGGCTTCTTGATGTCATCATATCGATAATAGCGATCATCCTGCTCCTCCCTATCTACATTGTTTCGGCGATCTTGGTTAAGTTCGGCTCCCCAGGGGCAATTCTCTACAGCCATTCTCGAGTAGGAAAAGCTGGTGTTCCTTTTACCATGTTCAAATTTCGGTCGATGGTGCAGGATGCAGAAAAAGACGGACCACAACTATCAAGCGAACACGATCCTCGCATTACTCGCTTTGGTAGGTTTATGAGAAAAACTAGAATTGATGAAATCCCGCAGTTCTTCAATGTCCTTAAAGGTGATATGAGCTTAGTAGGCCCTCGACCTGAAAGGCAATACTTTATAGATAAGATTATAGAAAGAGCTCCTCATTACCGTTATCTGCACAAAGTAAAACCTGGAATTACCTCCTGGGGACAAGTGAAATTCGGCTATGCGGAAAACGTAGATGAAATGATCGAACGTTTGAAATACGACGTACTTTACATTGAAAACATGTCTCTTTTTGTCGACTTCAAAATCCTCATTTATACTGTTCTGATAGTACTCCAAGGAAGAGGTAAATAAGACTCAGCAAAGAGCCGAAAACAATTACTTTTGCAGCACAAACGATTTATAAGATGGAAAAGATAGCAGTGGTTGGAGCGGGAACTATGGGCAATGGAATTGCGCACGTTTTTGCACAGAATGGATACAATGTTAACTTGATAGATGTTTCAGAAGAAGCTTTAGCGCGGGCCCTCAAAACCATCAACAAGAACCTCGACCGTCAAGTCAGTAAAGAGTTGATTAATGAGACTGAAAAGGCTGAAATCCTAGCTAGAATCACTACCGTATCAAATCTACAAAACGGTGTAGCAGATCGCGAATTAGTGGTAGAAGCGGCTACTGAGAATTTAGATTTGAAACTGAAAATTTTTGGTGATTTAGACAAATTCACTGATAGCAATTGCATTCTTGCCAGTAATACCTCTTCCATCAGCATTACTCAAATAGCTTCTGTTACCTCAAAACATGACAAGGTCATTGGGATGCATTTCATGAATCCGGTGCCGGTAATGAAATTGGTTGAGATTATCAGAGGATACTCTACAAGCGATGAAGTCACTGAGAAAATCATGACGCTTTCTAAATCCTTAAAGAAGGTGCCAGTTGAA
>ENA-UOXV01002414-UOXV01002414.1-marine-metagenome-genome-assembly--contig:-NODE-2414-length-24432-cov-13.317841_pt1 | contig 24432 bp, 22 predicted proteins | sample MGYA00238165_ERZ766961 | MGnify/ENA primary metagenome ERZ766961 (study PRJEB28924, sample SAMN03173240) | marine metagenome | biome: Marine; feature: Water; material: Subsurface seawater | place: North...
GAAGTTTTTTGTTACCTTGCTTCAGTTGGTCACTGGCATGATGTTGGTGGTAATGTGCCGGGAAATTACAACCCAGAAGCCACTGAGTGCTTTCAAGAGGGAATGCTAATCCCACCAGTAAAGCTCTTCTCAGCGGGTATCTTGAACTCTGATATTGTTGATATTCTGTCTTCAAATTCACGGCTACCAAACTCGCTATATGGCGATATGAATGGACAAATCAACGCCTTAGACCTGGGCAAGCAGCGGCTTAACGACCTGCTCGACCATTATGGTGAGGATAATATTAAAAAAGCCCTCAGTCTGTTAAAAATGCGAGCTGACCGTATGATGCGTGACCATTTATCCGCATTACCAAATGGAACGATTTCGGTTGAAGACTTTCTTGACAATGATGGTGTTAACGACGTTGCCCTTAGGCTCGCCGTTGATATGACCATTGAAGATGAACGGCTTATTATAGATTTTAGTCGGTCCAGCCCTGCTTGTGCGGGTCCCGTGAACATTTCTCGGTCAACGACTATTGCAGCGAGCTATGTTGCCCTTAAACATATTTTTACAGATGTGCCTGCAAACGCAGGGGTTTTGCAGCCTGTTGATTTCATTATTCCCGAAGATAGCTTTTTAAGCGTCAGGGCTCCCAAGCCCGTAGGTGGTTACACCGAAACTATCCTCAGATTAATTGATGTTTTGTTTCAAGCATTTGAACATATTGCGCCCGAACGGGTAAATGGCTGTGCATACGGTACGATTAATGCTCTCTCAATTGCAGGCCATCGCAAAAATGGTAGTCGCTGGGTAATGTTTTCGTTCTTTGGGGGTGGTCACGGTGGTCATCCTGAAGGTGACGGCCTCAATCACGGAAATGCGCCTATTTCAACGGCGACGATCCCACCTCTAGAAATTCTTGAAGCAGCCTACCCTGTTGCCTTCACCCAGTGGGCGCTCAGGCCTGATTCTGGTGGTGCTGGAAAGCATCGTGGCGGCTTAGGTGCTATTTATGAGATCGAATTGCTGGAAAAAAGCGCAACGGCTTTCCTATTTGGTGAACGCGGTAAATTTCCACCGCCAGGGGTAGTTAATGGCGGCCCTGGAGCGGTGAATAAGTTCTATTATGACAGTGACGATGAAGACGCTATAAACAATAAGAAATCGCCTCCATTAGTGTCAAAAATAACAGGTATCAAGCTTCGTAAAGGCCAAAAGGTTAGGCTAGAAACCCCCGGTGGTGGCGGTTATGGAAAACCTGCGGACCGACTTCAACATCTTATAGATAATGACATGGCCCAAGGTTATATCTCCAAGGAAAGTAAATGAGAAAATCAATCGTAATTGGCGTAGATGTTGGAGGCACCTTCACTGATATCCTATCACTTGATGAAGTATTGGGTGAAGTGCATGTTGAAAAAGTGCCATCCACTAAAGGTGACCAATCCAGTGGATTTTTAAGTGGTATTATGGCGGCAACCAATCGCGATTTAAGCTCAGTTTCTACGATTATCCATGGAACAACCGTGGCAACCAACGCTCTGCTTGAACGCAAAGGCGCAAAGGCTGGGATTATCACTACGGAAGGTTTTCGTGATGTGCTTGAAATGCGCCGCCGCGATCGCCCTAGCACTTGGGGATTGTGGGGGCAATTCACCCCTGTAATTGAACGCAAATGTAGACTTGAGGTCCCTGAACGTACTTTAGCTGACGGCACTGTAGCCAAAGAAATTGATCCTGCTTCCATTGAAGCTGCAGCAAAAAATTTGATCGAGCAAGGCTGCGAGTCTGTTTGCCTATTTTTTATCAATGGCTACGCTAATAAAAATAATGAGGCAAAAGCTGCAAAAATTTTGCGGCAGGTTTGGCCGAATAATTACGTGAGCGTGGCGACAGAAATTTTGCCCGAAATTAGAGAGTTTGAACGTTGTTCTACCGCCAGCTTAAATGCTTATCTTCAGCCTGTTGTGGCGAATTATTTAGCCCGCCTAGAGGATCGCATTGCTAATGAAAATTCCGATTCTGAAATCCTAATCGTGCAGTCTAACGGTGGCATTATGTCAGTTGATGCAGCAAAGGCATTCCCAGTGCGAACTGCCCTTTCTGGTCCTGCAGCTGGCGTGGTGGCGGCACGTCAAATTGCGAACGCAGCTGGATTCTTAAATGTTATTACTTGCGATATGGGTGGTACTTCTTTTGATGTGTCACTGGTTGCTGATGGTAAGAATATACTGACTTCACAGGCTAGTATCGACTTTGGTATGGTCATCAGGACACCTATGATTGAAATGTCGACCATTGGTGCAGGTGGTGGCTCGATTGCTCATATTGATGAGACTGGGTTACTTGAGATTGGGCCTGACAGCGCTGGCTCTGATCCTGGACCTGTTTGTTACGGCTTTGGAAATGATCGTCCCACAGTAACTGATGCAAACCTGGTGCTGGGACGCATTGATGCCCGCAAACCTATTGGTAATAAATTAACTGTCCTTGATCGGGACGCAGCAGTAATGGCTATAAAAAAGCATATTGCCACCCCACTTGGAATGAAGGTTGAAGATGCCGCTGAAGCTATTGTTAAAGTAGCTAATTCTAAAATGGCTGGTGCCATCCGCCTAATTTCAATTGAACGTGGACATGACCCAAAGTTATTTGTAGCGATGCCTTTTGGTGGTGGTGGTGCGCTACATGCAGGGGCGCTCATGCAAGATATTGGTTTAGCGGCAGCAATTGTGCCTCGATATCCAGGGGTCACCTCTGCGCTGGGTTGTGTCATGTCTGATTTACGTCATGATGAAGTGCAAACTTTGAATATCATGCTTAATTCCCTTGATGATGATCACCTGCAGAAACTGATTGCTGAGATGACCAGCTCAGCTGAAGGAATTATTCAGCAAACCAATGCAAAAATTGAAGCTATTGAGACCATTATTGAATTGGATATGCTCTACCTCGGTCAAACCCATGCAGTGGCCGTGCCGATTGTAAATGACCGCGCGATAACAATTGATGTGATCCGTGGCGCCTTTGAAAAAAGCTACCTCAAATCCTATAGTCGTCTGCTCAAGGAAATCCCCATTCGGATCCTAAACCTTAGGCTATCAGTCATAGGCAAGCGGCCTCAAATAGATGTCAAGATGTTGGCAAGTGGTCCACGTAACGAAAGTGTTGAAGCCTGTCGTATCGCAGAACAAAAAATATTTGCTAATGGTATATGGTATGACGCCGCAATATACGAGCGCCTAAAATTGCCTGAGGGTAGTAAAATTTCAGGGCCAGCATTACTAGTTCAACCCGATGCCACAATTTATATTGATCCAAGCTTATATGCCGTAACTGACGATTTTGGCAATATCATCATGAAACAAGAGGTAACATAAAATGTCTAAAAATCCGTTTGATCCGTTAACAACAGCTGTGCTGATTGTGGATTTACAAAATGATTTTTTGGACCCTCTAGGTGCTTATGGACGGTCAGGGAACTCGAACCCAGACATTGCAGCATTACCTTCAAAAGTTGGACCCCTGCTTGCTGAAGTCCGCAAGGCTGGTGGCTGGATCGTATCCACACAATTCACTCTTGTGCAAGGTAAGAATGGCGAGCCTTTCATCTCTACTCATTTGAAAAAACTAAGACCATTTTTAACCAAAGGTGACTTCATGCCATCAAGTTGGGGGCATTCACTTGTTAATGAACTTCAGCCTGCTGATATTACTATTGAAAAGGTCGCCTATTCAGCCTTTTATCAATCTCGTCTCGATTTTGCTTTAAACCGTGCTGGTATTAAAACTTTAATGGTTTGTGGAATTGTAACCAACGGTGGCGTGGCATCAACGGTTCGTGATGCCCATGTCAGAGACTTCCACACAATCACTTTGGAAGATGGCTGCGCGGCTTTCTCTAGAGAAACTCATGATGTTTCCATCGCCTCACTAGCAACCGTTGGAGAAGTAATGTCCATTTCTGATGCCATAAAACTTTTTAAAGGCGAATAATACATGCCAGGCGTACTCGTTGCATCCACGTTTTCTGCTGATATTGAAATTGATTGCCTGATCATAGGTGGTGGTGCCGCTGGTCTGACTGCCGCTTTGGCAGCTTCTGAAACTGGCGTTACTGTCTTAGTTGCTGAACGTGAAACACGGCTTTCAGGTTCAACTGCATTGTCATCTGGCCTAATTCCAGCAGCTGGTACAAAAGCCCAAGACCACCAATCTATTCAAGATAGTAAAGATATTTTCTATACTGATATTATGGAAAAAAATAAAAAAACAGCTGATCCAGCCTATGTTCAACTTATTGTTCAGCAAATTCCCAAAACTCTCGATTGGCTTGCTGATGATTACGGCATCCCATTTCATGTGCTAGATAATTTCCTGTATCCAGGTCACACAAACCTTCGCATGCACACTGTGCCTGAACAAACTGGCGTTGGTCTGATCAATCGTCTCGAGGCCGCAGTTTCTGCAAAAGATATCACAATTGTGACAGGTGTTCAGGTTACCGACATTGTTGTTGATAACTCTGGCAAAGCATTAGGCGCAATTTGCGTGCGCCCAGATGGCTCTTCAGAGAAAGTCGCGGCTGCATCTATCATTATGGCCTGTAATGGTTTCGGAGCAAACCCTGACCTCGTCGCAGAATATATCCCCGAAATGAAGGATGCACTGTATTTTGGCCATCCAGGCAATCAAGGTGAAGCGGTATTATGGGGAAAAGCTCTAGGCGCTGAACTTACCCATCTTTCGGGTTACCAAGGCCATGGATCGGTTGCTCATCCCCATGGCATCTTAGTGACTTGGGCCTTGATGATGGAAGGTGGCATTCAGATCAATAAAGACGGCGTCCGTTTTTCTAACGAGCATAGTGGCTATTCTGAACAGGCGGTGTCAGTTCTTGAGCAGGCTGGGCAAATAGCTTTCAATATTTTTGATGAACGCCTAGTAAAATTTGGCCGTGGGTTTGATGACTTCAATAAAGCTGAAGCCAGTGGGGCAATCATAAAAGCAAAAAGTATCAACGATCTTGCCCATAAACTTGGGATAGATTTATCTGCCTTGAGTGAAACTCTGACAGATTGTGATAACTATGCAGCAGGTAATGGAAATGATCCATTTGGCCGAGATTTTGATGGATCCAAGCTGCTGAAGCCACCTTATTATGCCGTTAAAGTTACAGGTGCTCTGTTTCACACCCAAGGTGGACTAATAATTAATGACTCAGCACAAATCTGCCGGCCTAACGGATCTAAGTTTGATAATATCTTTGCCTGTGGCGGTGCTGCTTGTGGAGTATCTGGTCCAGATGTTTCTGGCTACTTATCCGGCAATGGATTATTAACTGCTTTAAGTTTAGGCGAAATTGCAGGCCGATCAGCTGGCATGATCACTTCTATATCTGATTAAAGATACTCGATAGTCACATAGCGATATTAGTATAGCTACCGTAATTAAATCATTTATTTTAATAGATACCTAAACAAGAAGCCATCTCAACGAACTTACCACGCAATCAGTAAAAGCCCGTGGCCCCAGACGCAGGGGACTATTTTAGTACTTTTCACTCTGAGCCCTTGGGGGAAGTGCCAATCCCGTATTTGGGAGGAACGCGGTGAGGCTACAGATCAGCCCAAACTGGCTTTAGAATGCAACGCTCCTTCGTCTTGGCGTTTACGAAATTGCTGCATCAATTTCAGGTGATAGGCCATCTGATTTTTTGTTAATGGAGCAGATAGGCGTTCTTCTTCGAGGAAATTTTTATATTTATCCTTACCCCTTACCAAAAGTGCATGCGCGGGAGTTTTACCAATATCTTTTACAGAGGCGGGAATATAGCTAATTCCAAAACCAATGCGACGTTCTTCGCGATTATTATTGAAAGAGGCGTGGATCAGCTTTGTGTGGTGAAGCGACATCTGTCCAGCTTGCAGTGGCATACTAACAGCTTCAGACGTATCAATTTCTGTAGCTAATCCCTGTCCACGAGGGATCATATTGTCTGGATTAATATCATCATTATGGTCAAATAACGGATTTTTGTTTGTAGCGGGAATTACCTGCATACACCCAGCTTCATCATCAGCCAGCGTTAAAGCAACCCACGCAGTGACATGTAAAGCTGGATCTAGAAAAAAATACGCACCATCTTGGTGCCAACGTACAAAAGAATTAGATTTTGCTGGCTTGACCCAAAGAGTGGCATGATAGCACAATATATCTGGACCAATAATATCTTCGACTGCATCAAGAATTTTCGGATGATGTACCAACCGATCAGCCCAAGAGAAGATCTGGTGTGATCGTGACTTATAAGGAAAATCAATTTGCTTCCCTGTTTCAGCCTCAAATAACTCTATTTCCGATATGCAAGAGTTAACCTCTGTTTTGGTTAAAACATCAATCGGACTTATAAACCCACTCTCGTTATATTGAGATATTTGGGTATTTGTTAAACGCTTTAACATATTCAAATTTTAATCGATCTTTTAAATATGTAAAGTATTTTTAATCAATAATTATCGTTACAGTCACTGCGTCTGTCGACTTTAAGAATCTAACGGCTTCGTTAACAAATCGGTAGTGGTTCTAATGAAGGATAAGCCCATATTATTCCCCCTACCCCAAATGCAGAATGCTGTGGATGCCTCGCAGGCCAGAGGGGCATTTTAAGTGCAGTGAGTGAAAGAACTCTACTTTATTAAGAAGCTAAGTTATGGGCCTTATCGACAGCTACAGACATACCTTTGAACTTAGGGTTATTGAATTTCGAATAAAGGCTTTGGAGAGTAATATTGCAAACTCTGCGTAGAAAACTTGCCGATATTCGATCCAAGGTTCCCAGCAAACCAAATCCCAAGGCAGAAATAGCTTTTTGAGAGGTGTTGGCCTATATTGACGGCTTGGCACATCGCAAAGCTGGCGGTGCAGTAAGACAAATATGAACACGCATCGGATTGCTGGCATAAACTAAATCTATGCGCTCAATAGTTGACCTCACTCGGCGAGAGCAGCGGCACGCTTTAACTTAAAATTGATGCGTGAATAGGATAAGTGGCCGCAGAGTTGGGCGTGCTATTGAAGCAGACTAGCGGCACGACGGGCAATCTGCGTAATCTCATCCCAAGCACCTGTGGCGACGAGGGCCTTAGGTGCAATCCAGCTGCCCCCCACGCAAAGCGTATTGGGCAATGCCAAGTAGGTTTTCGCATTTTCAGGGGTCACGCCGCCAGTTGGGCAAAAGGTGATCTGTGGCAAAGGCCCCGCCATTGAACCCAGAGCCAGTGCACCGCCTGCAGCTTCCGCAGGAAAAAATTTCTGAAAGGTAAAACCTTGCTCTAACAAGCGCATGGCCTCCGTGGCTGTGGCGGCACCGGGCAAAAGTGCCAAGTCAAACTCGAGCGCCGCTGCGATCAAGCTTGGCGTGGCACCCGGTGAAACACCGAATATTGCGCCTGCGGCTTTTGCATCTTGGACCTGCGCGGGAGTGAGTAATGTACCAACCCCCACCATGGCGCCCTCAACCTCTGCAATGGCGGCAATCGCTTCAAGAGCCGCATCCGTGCGCAGGGTGATCTCCAAGGCGGGCAAACCACCTGCAATCAAGGCGCGGGCTAAGGGTTGGGCATCTTCAACCCGATCGATGGTCAAAACGGGGATAACGGGAGCAGCTGCGCAAATTTTCGCAATCAAATCTGAATGTATCATTTAATTTTCCTATATTACGACGCCTGCACCTTGAGAGGCAGGGCCAGCGGTGCGCCGAAACATAGAGAATAATTCACGTCCCATGCCTTCTTCATTCTCCGACAGCTCTGGATGTATAATATGGCGATCCTGCCAATTTTCAGCCAATGTTTCCAAAGTTCCAGTCACCGCATTGAGGCGCAGCATATCGCCATCTTGAATTTGAGCAATTGGCCCTCCCGCGGCGGCTTCTGGTGACAGATGAATGGCGGCAGGAACTTTACCCGAGGCGCCCGACATACGGCCATCAGTGACCAAGGCCACTTTGAAGCCTCTATCTTGTATAATGGCCAAAAATGGTGTGAGATTGTGCAGCTCAGGCATGCCATTGGCCGAAGGGCCTTGATAGCGGAGCACAACAATCACATCGCGGTTAAGTGCGTCTGATTGGAAGGCTTTTTTAACTGCATCCTGGCTGTGAAACACTGCTGCTGGTGCTTCGATGAAACGTCGATCCTCGGCCACAGCAGAAATTTTTATAACTGCCATCCCGAGATTGCCTGTAAGATTCTGTAAACCACCGCTGATTTGAAACGGGTCATCTACGGGACGTAATATTTTTTGGTTCAGGCTTTTTTTGGGGGCTTTTGAGTAGCCGACTTTACCATCAGCAAGCACCGCTTGATGGCCGAAATGACGCAGACCAGGCCCCATGATGGTCTTGACATCCTCATGTAACAATCCGGCATCCAGAAGTTGCATTATCAAATATGGCAGGCCACCAGCGGCGTGGAAATGGTTCACATCGGCAAGGCCATTTGGATAGACTTTAGCCAAGAGTGGCACGATAGCAGAAATATCAACAAAATCCTGTGGCACCAGGATTACCCCTGCAGCGCGTGCCATGGCGGGTATATGCAGGACAAGATTGGTTGAGCCGCCTGTGGCCATCAAACCAACAATACCGTTGACCCAAGCTTTTTCATTTAAAATCTCAGACGTAGGGAAATAGGTCTCCCCCAATACGGTATTAGCCAAAACCTGTTTGATGCCCTGAATGTTAAGCGCATTACGCAGATCGCTGTTTGGGGGCACGAAGCTGGCACCTGGAAGGTGCAGGCCCATAAATTCCATCAGCATTTGGTTAGAATTGGCTGTGCCATAAAACGTACAGGTTCCAGGCCCGTGATAGCTGGCCATCTCTGCGGCCATCAGCTCTTCACGATCACATTGACCATCAGCAAAGCGTTTGCGCACTTCGGTCTTCTCATCGTTAGAGATGCCTGAGGGCATTGGCCCCGCAGGTAGAAATATTGCGGGCAAATGGCCAAAGGTGGCGGCGGCAATTACCAAACCAGGCACAATCTTATCGCAGACTCCAAGAAAAACAGCCGCGTCGAATGTATTGTGGGACAAGCCAATAGCGGCTGCAAGTGCGATGGTGTCGCGCGAAAAAAGGCTTAACTCCATGCCTGGCTGCCCCTGGGTGACACCATCACACATAGCAGGCACACCTGCCGCGACTTGAGCGGTGGCTCCAAAGGCGCGGGCGGCCTCCTTGATTTGTGCGGGATAGGTTTCAAACGGCTGATGCGCGGAGAGCATATCATTATAAGCGGTAATGATCCCGATATTGGGCGCACGTTCTTCGAGCAATGTAGATTTATCCACCCCCATAGCCGCATAGGCATGGGCCTGGTTGCCACAGCTCAAATGCGCCCGACGTGGACCATCCTTAGCGGCTTTGCCTATTTTTGCCAGATAGGCGTGACGGCTCTTTTTTGAACGCTCCACAATCTTTTGTGTCACGTCGTCCAGTTTTGGATGCAGGCTCATCGAGTTCTCCACCTTTTTTTGTTAGCGCTAACGTCAACATACTTTGCGACCAAAATCAATGCGTATATAATATTGTCGCACCACTGCTTCTGGCTGCTCTCGTGGCCAATGTATTGACATTCAAACCAGCGTCAGGTTTTCGTTAAGTTGATCGGCACTAAAGGTGTGCATACATAATTCTTGCACATTGAGTATATAGGTTAAAGATATGTCCCTGACACCAGAATTTTCCAGTTTCGAGGTCAGGTATGGCCGTGGCGAAAATCAAATCGTATTTACTCGACTTGCAGCCGATTTGGACACCCCAGTGTCTTTAATGCTTAAATTGACTGGCGCGGCGCGTAATGCATTTATGCTAGAATCAGTGACGGGCGGTGAGGTTCGCGGCCGGTACTCCATCATTGGTATGAAGCCGGACCTAATCTGGACTTGTCATGGCAATAAAAGTGGAGTGAACCGTCAAGCACAATTTGATCTGGACAACTATGAGCCCCAAACTGATGCACCACTTGAAGTTTTGCGTGCTCTTATTGAGGAAAGCCAGATCGATCTTCCTGAAGATTTACCACAGGCTGCTGCTGGTTTTTTTGGTTACCTTGGTTACGATATGATCCGTTTGGTCGAACACCTGCCTAATATCAACCCCGACCCACTGGGTTTGCCAGATGCGGTAATGATGCGGCCATCGGTTATCATTGTACTGGACGGAGTCAAAAGTGAGGTGACGGTTGTCTCGCCAGCTTGGTTTAATAGTCAGCAACCTGCGCGTGAAGCCTATGAGCAGGCAACGGAACGCGTAATGGATGCGGTGCGTGATCTTGAACGCCCAGTGCCACAAGTGTCTCGCTACCTAGGTGAAGCAGTTCAAATATCACCACCTGTTTCCAATTTTGCAAAAAAAGAATATTTGGCCGCTGTCGAAAAAGCCAAAGACTATATTCGATCTGGCGACATTTTTCAGGTTGTTCCTTCACAACGCTGGACTCAGGATTTTCCATTACCCCCGTTTTCGCTTTATCGGTCACTACGTCAGACCAATCCGTCACCTTTTATGTTTTATTTTAATTTTGGAGGGTTTCAGGTAATCGGAGCTAGCCCAGAAATTTTGGTAAGAGTGTTTGGAAATGAGGTGACTATCCGCCCAATTGCGGGCACCCGACCGCGCGGAGCCTCACCTAGTGAAGACCTAGCACTTGAGGCTGAACTGTTGGCGGACAAAAAAGAATTGGCTGAGCATCTTATGTTACTTGATCTAGGCCGCAATGATGTTGGTAGAGTGTCCAAACTGGGGAGTGTCCAGCCGACTGAGCAGTTTATCATCGAAAGATACTCCCATGTAATGCATATTGTTTCAAACGTTATTGGGAAGCTTGCTGATGACAAAGACGCACTTTCGGCGTTTTTTGCTGGAATGCCTGCCGGCACTGTAAGTGGTGCGCCCAAAATCCGTGCCATGGAAATTATTGATGAGTTAGAGCCTGAAAAACGTGGGATCTACGGGGGCGGGTTGGGCTACATTAGTGCGGGCGGGGACATGGACATGTGCATTGCTCTAAGAACGGCAATAATAAAAGACAAAAAGCTTTATATTCAAGCTGGTGGCGGGGTTGTTTACGATAGCGATCCTGAGTCAGAGTACCAAGAAACAATCCACAAATCTAATGCTATTCGCCGTGCCGCCGCGGATGCCGCCCGGTTTAACAGTGGTTCCAACAGCTAGACATTGCTATTTTAGATAAGAATTAATGCTGAGTTGTTTATATCAAACTGGCTTGTAAATCTTCTACCACTTGACGGTTGGATACGACCCTGGCCATTATCAATAATAATGCCTAGGCTTTCTGCACTTTTACAGAAAAGACTTGAGAGATGCTGCTTTTAATAGATAATTATGATAGCTTTACTTACAATGTGGTTCATTACCTTGGTGAATTGGGAGCCGATGTCATTGTGCGGCGCAATGATGCCCTCTCTTTAGACGAGGCGATGGGTATGAAACCATCAGGTATTGTACTGGCGCCCGGTCCCTGCGACCCTGACAAGGCGGGCATCTGCCTTAAGCTAACCGCGGAGGCGGCTCGAACGGAAACACCCTTACTTGGTATTTGTTTGGGCCATCAGACTATCGGTCAGGCTTTTGGGGGCCAGGTGGGTCGTTGTCGAGAAATCGTGCATGGAAAAATGGGTAGGATACAACATCAGGCCACCGGAATATTTTCTGGGTTGCCAAATCCATTCAACGCTACCCGTTACCATTCACTTATAGTTGATCGTGCCAGCCTACCAGAGTGTCTTGAGATTACAGCTGAGCTCGCAGACGGTACAATAATGGGATTAGAACATCGCGAACTCCCAATACATGGGGTACAGTTTCATCCAGAATCTATCGCATCAGAACACGGTCACTCACTACTTGATAATTTCTTAAAAACAATATGCTGAAGGTTATTTGATAGCCAAAAATGGCTAAGTTACCATTAAATTATATTGTAGCACTAAAAGCTTCCAACAATTGTAAAGATTTGTTTTAATACGCTATTTTGTTTTTGGTAGGCTCTACGCGCAAGGTTGAAAATTGCAACGCTCCCTAAAACAGTTTTAATAGACAGTGCCAAAATAGATTGATAGATGGTTTCCCAATTCTAATAGATGTTTTCCTAACTAGTTCTGAAATTTATTAAACTAGTTTTTATTGCATGCAAATATCTCACAAGATAGTAGCATCCGCACCCATATACGCATCATCATATCCATCTTCGTTTTCCAAAACACTCAAAACCATACAGGATTTTTTTGTTATAGTTTTATCAAAAGAAAATGGCCTCCGTAACCGCCATGACCCACAAAACGTCCATCGGTCACGAGGTGGTTTGAATATCTAAGCCACTCTTTTAGCTGGGAAAGAATAAGAGCGTGTCGCAACAAACTTTTTGACATAAAACTGAATTTGCAAATTATGCACTGAGCATATCCAAACCTTCTCAAGCAAAAAATAAGCCAAATCTGGCAAGATCTCTTCATAGTATGCAGGCAACACAGCAATGAGATCAAAATAATACGTTTTTTGTCGTTGTTAGTTTTCAATGCTTGACTGGCAACTCAATTTGTCTCTACCAAGAGCTTTTGCGGGTGCTAAAGATGAAGTTATTAAATCAAGGTGCATCTAAGCTCGAGCTAAATGCAGAGCGAAGACTAACGGTCAACAAGGCAACAACGGGATCAAGGAGGAAAAAAATCCTAGGGTTAAAAAAACCAGAAGACCGCTTCACAGAAATATATAGCTCAAATCACTGGAATAGTTCGGAATCGCGCAGTGGTGAAGGTTCTACCCTTGAAAATACGCAGAATATTCGAGTAAAACTGCCCAGGATATTAGACCAATATAAAATCAAAAAAATGCTTGACGCGCCGTGTGGCGATTTCAATTGGATGCAACATGTTACAAAAAATACTTCCATAAAATATATCGGTGGAGACATTGTTAAGCCACTGATAAAATATAACCAATCTGAATATGGTGATAAAGATACAACTTTTATTCATCTAGATCTGACAAAAAATACGCTGCCAAAAGTGGATCTTTTATTTTGTCGCGATTGCTTATTCCATTTAAGCTATAAAGATATTTTGCTTATACTAAATAATTTTCTAGGTTCGTCTATTCCGTATTTAATGACAACTTCTAGCGCTGCTCCACATGGGCCTCGCATTGAAAATTCAGATATCGCGACGTCCGATTGGCGGCTAATTGATTTCTTTACTGAACCCTTTTGCCTACGTCAGTGTGACGTATTGGAAAGCATATCTGATGAGATGGTTAGCGTGAAAGCTGAACGCTCGTTGATCCTTCTGGACCGAGTTACAGTCCAAGGAATATCCGAAAACCTTACCATAAACATTGGGTCAACTAGGTAGAGACTAAGGCCAAGTTATAGTTGAATAGGTTTTGCAAAATGCTGGCTAGCGGTCCGCCAGTATGTTCCACAGTGGCAAATCTACAGGCCTTATCCCCTAAGCTCGTCACGGCAATGTTGGATGGCAACACGGATCAGGGGCTCACCATAAAGACGCTATCGGCCAGAGATATCCCTTTCAATTGGGAGGAGCAGTATGCACGGTTACTCAATTAAATTCCCTGTTAATTCACAAGAACAGCGAAAACCCACCCTCGCCAGATGAGCTTCTGAGTAAAGGCGCCAGGATCGCTGATCTCAAGACCTCAGCCAAAGCATCAGAAAAAACAACCGTCTGTATCGTGCTGAAACAAGGGAGTAATTCACGGGACTATAGGCAGGTGTCATATCTGGAGAAGTAGATGGCGGTGCTATCAACCGAATGAGAACACGCATGATATTTCAAGTTAGATGGCTTCAGGGCTGGTTTTAAAGTAGCAAACTGAGGAGTGTTTTGTCATTAGAAGACCCTACAAATTAGCCCTGCCCACTTTCCGTCAAGTCTGGTGTATGCTTTATCCGAGAGCACAAAATTATCATTTTTTTAAATGCACAGTTTTGCCAAATTTATTGCCGCCTAGCTTACAATTCATCTTTATCTCATCGGCATACACTGGCCCAACAAGCTCTAAAACGAACAAGAATGTGCAAATGCTTTTTTCCATAATGGACCCGATACCTAGCTGGCAGAACAGGTAAAGTAACCTCAATCTTAATTTATAAACAAAGTGCTGGGGTTAGGTAATCGTAGGTACTTCAAGATTGTTCAGTTCATGTTAAGACAGCCAACCATTCTGTAGCCTAGATGATTAAATAATTATTACCTGTATCAAAACTCTCAGCTAAACTCATCTGCAGTAAACTCATGTAGGACAATTCCTCGGGTACCAACAACTTTGTTTGCAAAGTTTTTAACTTTTGGATGATGATATTTTTCTAATAACCTCTGACAAGCGACAAAAGATTGATCGTCTTTATATTCGAATATAATTGCGACTTTAGACGCACCTTTTTTATTCCAAACCTTGGTGAGTGCTCTTCTCAACAGTCCAGATTTTATAAATTCATCAATTACCGCAGGTGTGTATATTTCATCTTGCATCTTAACGTATAACTCAAGTTCATTTTCAGTTAGAAACTCCCTGGTCGTGTAACTAATTAATTTAGAACTTGTCATTTTTTATCCTGTTTCATTGTCATTAAATTCAATGATTTTAGATCATTAATAGGATAAATAAATTTTACAATCTATCAGTTAAACTCATATGCAAAAATTTACCTCTAAGTTAATTGCATCAGATCGCCAGCATAGCCTAAATCTATGTGCTCAATAATTTACACCACTTGGCAAGAGCAAAGGCACAGTTTGGCTTGAAATCGGGAAGAGCTATAAACTTCTAAAGTGGAGTACTCCGAGATCAGGTTAAACAAAGTTAAATATTAGCTTTACGAAGTTCGGACACTGATTTCAAAAATACCGCCGATATCACGATACTTCCCCCAACTAACGTCCAGCTCGTAGGCACCTCATTTACAAAAATCCAAACCCATATAGGCCCTAGCGTAAATTCCAAGAGCATAAAAAGTGTCAATTCTGCTGCAAATAAATGCTTTGCCGCAATGATAAAAAATGTGTTCACTGTGGCTGATAAAACTCCACCAAGAACAAAACAAAGGAGCAAATCACCCCAAGAAATTAGTAAATCATCCCAGGTGAAAATTAAGGCAACAAGCATTATTATCAAGTTAGATAAGATCAAAGTTGGGAGCATCTCCAACCTGCGATTTCGGCGTATTATTATCGCATAAGAAGAAAACCCAATGGCACATAGAAATGCCATAAAGTTTCCATAAAATCTTCCAGACCCTAGGCCATGAACGAACATAATAGATATCCCAACTAATGCTATGGACATGGTAAAAATAGTAGATTTACCAATACGCTCGCCAAGAAATACCCAAGCCATAACAGCCGTTAAGAACGGTATCGAACTTAGAGTAAACGTTGTAGCCGCAACAGTCGTATTTGTTATTGCCAGTAAAAAGCAAATACTAGCACACCCAATCAGCATAGCAGCCAAAATCCCCTGCAACCCAATACCCTTAAGTTGTTGCGGACCCGTTTTCCCATATCGAAAGAGCAAAACTATCGATATCGCTATTCCAAATGCAATCGACCTATAAAAGTTGATTTGCCAATTATCGGCCATCTCTATGTTCCGAATAGCTAATCCGCCGAAGCTAATGATAGTAGAGCCAATTAGCATCAGGATCATAGCGTAACCCCGCCTTGGAGTTGTCTCGATGAATGCATTATTCAGGATCATCCTCGATAGATCTATCAATTCAGATAAACATTCGGGTTCAAATGCGACCGCCTAAGTCGCTTTTTGGTTGAAACGTTTGCTCCAGATACCATGGGTTATACATTTATAACTGAACCAAATTTTAGGTTTCTAGCTAATAACTTACCCAACCAGGTTACCTCTTAAAACAGACTGGAATTTATTTGTTAGAGTATTAGACACACTAGCAATTATGGAATAACTGTCCTTTTTTGGTTGAATTTTATCACCAGAGAAAGTACAAATATTACCTCCCGCCCCTAAAACAATGGGCACAACAGCGGCAACATCATGCCATTTTAATCCTTCCTCAATAATAAGGCTGATACGACCACAGGCAAGTGAACCATACAGATGCCCATCACCACCAAACTGGGTCACTGAGGCAACTTTTCGAATTTCATTAAATGCCTTGAAGGTATGTGGGGATAAATAATCTGGAGATGTTGTTGCCAGAATTAAGGGTTGGTTTGGATAATCGTTTACCATAATGGGGATTCCATTCAAAGTAGTCCCATCTTTTGTGCCTACCCACATATCCTTTGTTAAAGGTTGGTATATAATCCCTAATAAGGGATTATTACTCTGCCAAACAGCAATTAAAACAACAAAGCTCGGCATACCAGATAAATATGCTGTAGTGCCATCAAGGGGATCAATTACCCAATTAATGGTTTCATCATCGCTATCTCCTGGGATAACATCATCAAACTCTTCGCCCCGGACTATGTGTTTAGGAAATGCATTTATAATAGTTTTACGAATTGCTACTTCAGCTTCACGGTCAGCTTTTGATACTAAAGGTGAAAATTCACTTTTTACCTCAACATCCAAAGAACTACGAAAATATTGTACTAATATTTCGCCACCAACCCTTGCTGCTTCAACTGCAATTTCTTTTATTTTGTTATCCATTTTAAATTTCCCAAAAAATACTTGCCAAATCATTTTGTACCAGTGTATTAACGTATTAATACAAATGTACAAGACTCACTGACTGTTTCAAAGCTTTTAGGGAAGGGAAACCACAATGCCCAAACACATAACTGTTAAGAAAGATGAAAAGGAAAGTGATCATTTAGGACAATTATGTACTGCAATGATGTGCATTAGGTCTGAAGAGGAAATGTTACGTTTTCTAACAGATCTTTGCACACCAGCCGAAATTAGGGCGTTAACAGAGCGGTGGCATGTCGCAAAAATTTTAAATCAACAGGAACTATCTTATCGCGATATTAATGAAAAAACTGGCGTAAGCACCACAACAATTGGCCGAGTAGCTAGGTTTTTAATAAATGAACCACATCAGGGATACAGAACTATTTTAGATCGCCTGAGCAGAGAGAGTGCAGATGGAAAAGACAAGACTAAGAATAGCAGTACAAAAAAAAGGGCGTCTAGCTGACGAAACCTTTGCGCTTTTGAAGGCTACGGGCCTGACAATAAAAGAAAATAAAGGTGGTTTATTTTACCGCATCAAAAACCTGCCCATCGATCTTTTACTTGTTCGTGACGATGATATTCCTGGATTTGTATTTGATGGCGTTGCTGATCTTGGGATTGTTGGGGCTAATGTCTATGAAGAATATGCCCTAAATAATAATAACCAAAGACGCGCGCAGTGTATTCAAGAGCTTGGGTTCTCACATTGCAACCTATGTTTGGCTCTGCCCAATACAGAAGGCTATGCCAATCTGAATGATTTTAATAATAAGACTATTGCCACCTCATATCCTAATATTTTGCAAACTTATTTTAAAAAGGGTGGTATTTCTGCAAGTACTTTGGAAATGCATGGTTCCGTTGAAGTTGCGCCAAAATTAGGTATCGCAGATGCTATTTGTGACATTGTTTCGTCAGGCGCTACGTTAGAAGCTAACGGGCTTCAAAACGTAAAAACCATTTTTAGTTCTCAGGCTTTGTTGTTGAAAACAACTAAAGCTCTCTCAACAGAAAAAAAAGACACCATTACCAAGCTTTTATCGCGTTTCGAAGGGGTGCGCCAATCAAAAGAAACCAAATACATTATGATGAACGCCCCCCGTTCAGCATTGCCTGCGCTTACCAAACTATTACCAGGTGCTGAGGCCCCAACCGTTATGCACCTTGAGGGTCAAAAAGATAGCATCGCCATCCATGCTGTGTGTCGTGAGTCCGTATTTTGGGAAACCATGGAAAGTTTGAAAACTGCCGGTGCCAGTTCTATACTCGTCCTCCCCATTGAAAAGATGTTGGCTTAATCATGGAAATATTAAATTGGAGCAGCGCCATCGCTGATGAAAAGTCTAAAGCCCTCACTCGCCCCGAAGGGGTGTCTGCAGAAGATTTTCACACAACTATTTCTAGCATCTTCAACGCTGTCGTTTCTATGGGGGACAAAGCACTTTTAGATTTAACTGACCGTTTTGATAAAGTTAAACTTGATGCTCTTTCTCTGAATCTTATGGATCTAGACACCCCGTCGATAACAAAAGTAGACAAAGAGGCTATTCAGCAAGCAGCTAAAAACATTCGGGTCTTTCACCAAGCGCAATTGCCTAAACCGATAAAAGTTGAAACGATGGTTGGAGTATTTTGTGAAAAACAGTGGCGCGCTATAGAAACTGTTGGGCTTTATATTCCAGGGGGCTCTGCTCCATTGATTTCCACACTACTAATGTTAGTAATTCCTGCCCAAATTGCTGGGGTGAAAAAAATTGTTCTTTGTACACCACCACAAAAAGGCAATGACACTATTAACCCTCACATCTTGTGGACAGCAAAATGGTTGGGCATTGAAACCATTTATACAGTGGGAGGCGCACAAGCCATCGCTGCTATGACCTTTGGAACGGATACCGTCCCTAAGGTGGCAAAAATTTTTGGGCCAGGAAATGTCTGGGTAACAGCCGCAAAACGATATGCAAGTTGCCTAACCCAAGGCCCTGCCATTGATATGCCCGCCGGTCCCAGTGAGGTTATGGTGGTTGCTGACCTATCAGCTAATCCTGCCATCATTGCCGCAGATCTGCTAGGTCAAGCCGAGCACGATATTTTATCACAAACGGTCTTGGTTAGTTTTTCAGAATATCTGATCAATGAGGTCAAGACAGAAGTGGCGACCCAACTCAAGACTTTGTCACGCGTCGATATCGCTCGTGCCGCCATGGAAAATGCAGTTTTTATCCTTGTGGACACATATGCTGAAGCAGTGGATGTTATCAACCAATATGCCCCAGAACACCTAATCATTAATATGAATAACCCCGACAATATCTTGCAAGATGTCAATAATGCAGGCTCAATCTTTGTTGGTCCTTTTACGCCTGAGTCTGTTGGTGATTATGCTAGTGGTACCAATCACGTGTTGCCGACTGGTGGTTTTGCGCGCAATTATTCTGGGCTGGGTACCACTTCTTTCATGAAATCCATGACCCTTCAAACTTTAACCCAAGAAGGATTGCAAACCTTAGGTAAGACGGTTGAACATTTAGCCGGGTTGGAGGGCTTAGGCGCTCACGCTCAAGCGGTAACAAAGAGATTAGATTTACTTAAGGCAGAGAAAAGATCATGATTTTTGACCCTAAAAAAATAGCGAGACAAGATATCTTATCGCTTGTCCCTTACCAAGGGCGCCCAGAAAAAAAGGGACCAGAGGATCAACTAATTTGCCTTGATTTTAACGAGAGCCCTTTTGCTGGAGTTGATATCAATCGTTATCCTGGGACTAAAGTTCGCACACTTAATGCGCGTCTATCTGAATTGTATAAAGTGGATCAAGACCAGCTTCTTATCTCCCTCGGCAGTGACGAAGGCATTAATACTATCATTAGAGCGTTTTGTGAGGCCAAAGAAGATAGCATCCTTATTTGTCCGCCAACATTTGCGATGTATGAAATATCTGCAACCATCCAGGGAGCGACAACCTTGTCAGTGCCCGTAGGGAAAAGCCTAGTAGTTGACTTTAGTGCCATCCAAACAGCTCTTCAAACCTCACCAAAAACAAAAGTTGTATTTTTGTGTTCCCCACAAAACCCAACCGGTTCAACTTTACCCTTTGATAAAATAACTTCGTTGGCCCAAAAGAACCAAAACAGTTTGATTGTTGTTGACGAAGCCTATCAAGAGTTTTCACATGAGCCAAGTCTCATAAACGCCATCCAAAAATATCCAAACATAGTTGTCCTGCGAACCCTATCTAAAGCGTGGGGATTAGCGGGCGCGCGCATCGGTGTTATCCTTGGCAATAACGAAGTAATCTCAATATTAAAAAAAATCATGCCGCCATATGGTATCCCTTCAGTTTCTGTTGATGCTGCATTGGAAAGCTTAACGCCTGCTGGTATTTCGCGAGTAAAAAGAGAGATTTCTCTAACAGTTTCTGAGCGTAACCGACTGGCTATAGCCTTAAAGAAACACCCTGAAGTAGAAAAGATTTACCCCAGCCAGTCAAACTTTTTACTGATAAGAGTTAAAGATGCTGATGCATTTGAAAAGCACTTGTTTGAAAGCCGCATTATCGTTCGAAATTTAAACCAAAGCCTTGAGGGCTGCTTGCGCATATCTGCAGGCACTGTAGCAGAAAACAACCTCTTACTTGCAGCTCTTGATCTTAAGGCTCCCTTAATTCCAGAGCGGACAGGAGAGATAGAACGAACCAGCAAAGAAACCAGCATTTTTGCCGGCGTAAACCTTGATCAAGCCCACCCTATCAATATTTCAACAGGTATTGGTTTTTTTGACCATATGCTGGAACAACTATCAAAACACAGTATGATTTCTATCACTCTTAAATGCCAAGGTGACTTGAAAATTGATGCCCACCATACCGTTGAGGATTGTATGATCACTTTAGGCGAGGCTTTCCGTGCTGCTCTTGGTGATAAGCGCGGCATTGGTCGCTATGGTTTTTCTGTGCCCATGGATGAAGCCCGTGCCGATGTTTTGATTGACCTATCTGGTCGGGGACTTTCCAAATTTTTCTGCCAGTTTGAGGGCGCGATGTTAGGCGAACTACCTACTGAGATGATAAGTCACGCTATCTCAAGCTTTGCTGAAAGTTTAAAGGCAGCCATCCATGTGGATGTAACAGGTGATAATGACCACCATAAAGCAGAAGGAATTTTCAAAGGTTTAGCAAAAGCCTTGAAATTGGCAACAAAGGTTGAGGGTAATGATCTACCATCTACAAAAGGTATGCTTTAATGGAGACTGTTATTGTGAATTCTGGTTGTGCCAATATTGCTTCAGTAAAATTCGCTTTCGAACGACTTGGCGCAAATGTTAATGTTAGTAGCGACCTACAAGAAATATCAAAAGCTGATCGTGTCATTTTACCTGGTGTAGGTACCTTTGATTTTGCCATGTCTGGCCTAATAAAAAACCAATTAATCAATGCTATTAAATCTTTAAGTCAACCTGTTCTGGGTATTTGTTTAGGGATGCAACTCTATTTTGAAGGATCCGCTGAAGGGGTTGCTCAAGGCCTCGGTTTGGCTAAAGGTATGGCTGATAAGTTTTTGTCAGAACCAAATCTTCCTGTCCCACATATGGGCTGGAACCAATTGGAAAACTTATCAGATGACCCTTTGTTAAAGGGTTTGGATGAGGGTTCCTATGTGTATTTTGTGCACAGTTATTTCATCCCTCTGGGAGAGACCACTCTTGCTGAAACCACGTATGGAACAACCTTTTCAGCGTCCGTTCGCAAAGAGAACTTCTGGGGCTGCCAATTTCATCCAGAACGTTCTAGCGATGTTGGTGCTACCATTTTAAATAATTTTTTGAAATTATCATGATTATTTATCCTGCTTTAGATCTGATTAACGGCCAATGTGTTCGGCTAGAAAAAGGTGACTTTTCTGCCAAAACTGTTTATCAAACAGATCCCTTTTTACAAGCGCAGGCCTTCAAAAATCAAGGAGCTCAATGGCTACATATCGTTGATCTTGATGGAGCAAAAAAAGGCAGCCCTCAACAAGCTCAATTGATAGTAGATATTGCGAATAAAGTTGGCATTAAAGTCCAAACCGGCGGTGGCTTAAGAAGAGAAACTGATATCAAATCACTGCTCGATTCGGGCATAAACAGAGTAGTTATCGGCTCACTAGCAGTTAAGATGCCAAACATCATCAAAGGCTTGCTTGATGATGTTGGCTCCGAAGCTATCACCCTTGCACTTGATGTAGCACTGCAAGGCAACCAGGCCTATATTGCCACAAATGGCTGGCAAAAAACGTCTAGTCTTTTGCTGGATGATGCCATCGCTCAGTTTAACGACATGGGAAGTAAACATTTTCTCATCACGGACATCTCCCGTGATGGCCTATTAACAGGACCAAATACAGGACTATATAAAGACCTTCAGAATAAATTCCCCAATCTCAAAATTCAAGTTTCTGGTGGTATGTCTTCGTTAACGGACCTTGAAAACCTGAAGGCTATAAACGCGAAGGGTGTCATTATCGGAAAAGCCCTTTACGAAAATAAATTCACCTTGGCGGAAGCTTTTAAAATTGTAGGGAATAATGATGCTCTCTAAACGAATTATCCCCTGCCTGGATGTTAAGGATGGTAAGGTTGTTAAAGGAGTTCAATTCAAAAATCACAAGATTGTTGGTGACATCTTGAATTTGGCGGAACGTTATTCAAATGAAGGGGCCGATGAACTGGTCTTTTATGATATTACCGCAAGTGCCGATGGCACAACTATCAATACAAATTGGGTAAATGCCGTTGCTGAGAAGTTAGCAATACCGTTCTGTGTCGCTGGGGGTATTCGCAGCCTTGAAGATGCTGCTAAACGGTTTGAGAGTGGAGCCGATAAAATATCAATTAACTCCCCGGCACTTGAACGACCAGACTTTATAAACGAGCTAGTGGCCGCGTTTGGCTCTCAATCAATCGTAGTGGGCATCGATAGTAAGGAGCGTGATGGTAATTATTCAATTTACCAATACACAGGGCGCCCCGATCAAATGCAAAAGGCCAATCGTAATACTTTAGATTGGGCGCACGAAGTAGCAGAACGGGGGGCTGGCGAGATCGTTCTCAACTGCATGAACCAAGATGGTGTTCGTAAGGGTTATGATCTCAGACAATTAAACGCTGTTCGAGATGCCACCACCATTCCCCTTATTGCGAGTGGGGGTGCTGGCCAGATGTGTCATTTCCAGGATGTATTTAATGATACAAACGTGGATGGAGCCCTTGCTGCAAGCATTTTCCATAAAGAAATTATTTCAATCTCTGAACTAAAGTTATTTCTGCGACAGAAAGGCATTCGTATTAGGCCATGACAAAATTTGACCCAACCAATCTGAACTGGGAAAAGGTAAATGGCCTGATCCCTGCCATTATACAAGACGCAGAGACAAAAGAGGTGCTCATGCTAGGATTTATGAATGTGGAAGCATTATCCAAAACTCAGGAAATAGGTCTAGTAACCTTTTATTCACGTAACCGTAAAACCTTGTGGACCAAAGGCGAAACCAGTGGAAATCATCTAAGGTTGATTGATTTAAAGGCTGATTGTGATCTAGACACTTTACTAGTAACCGCCAAGCCCATTGGCCCAACCTGCCATAAAGGATGGGACACTTGCTTTAATAACAAAAACCAAACTGACATTCAATTTTTGAACGTTTTGAACAAAAAAATTGCTGACCGGGCAGAACATCATTCAGATGAAAGCTATACAGCGAAACTATTTGAAAAAGGTACAAAACGGATAGCTCAAAAGGTAGGGGAAGAAGGTGTCGAGGTCGCCCTAGCCGCAGCAACTGGAAATAAGGCCGAACTGATCAATGAGTCCGCTGATCTTCTGTATCACTTACTAGTCCTTTGGCAGGACCAAAACGTCGAAATAGGTGAAGTTTTAGATTGCTTGAAGCAAAGGGCAACATCATCCCAAGAAATCCTAAAGTAGTCGTCTATTAGAGATATATAACGATATTCTACAATTTTATTTGTAAATGCGTTGGCACACCTCCACGTGATCAAATTCTCCAGTGAGATCACGCATAATTGAAAAGATTAGATTTTCTTAAAAGCCAGCAAGATTCATTTTAATTCACCTATCAGGTTCTGTCAGATCAACTAGAACACAGATTGAGTCAAAAGAAAGCTAAACCAGTGCTGCCGAAAATAGGCCTCTGAGGAAAAGGCTTAAAATCACTAAATAACGCGTTCAAGAAAACCCTCAGTTATTGGCCCAAATCCTAGCCGACCAGAACCGCATCCGTAAAGATACCAGTAATCCAAATAGCGCCACTTCTATCGATTAAGACTTCACAGAAACGGTAATATTGTTAAGTTCTAGTTTGAAAATGGAGACACCCAATGCGCACCGCCGATCTGGTATCGCGATATATGGTACTGACAAAAGAGATCATGCCAAATCTTGCACGAACGTCACACAGGCACTGGCCAGTGCGTAATGATCACTGCTTTCAACGCATTGTACTCGACGCCGTTTGCGGTGGTGTCTGGTACGATCACCTACTTCGACCCGCATATAAAAACCTGACCCACGACCAAGCTGCAAACGCAGTCGACTTGTGTAATGATATAATTTCAGGCGACACTGATTTAGTAGTTTTGAACAAGCAGTCTCTTAAGTGGCGCGGCAAATACTAGTCTTAAATAAA
>ENA-UOXV01002415-UOXV01002415.1-marine-metagenome-genome-assembly--contig:-NODE-2415-length-24430-cov-5.061169_pt1 | contig 24430 bp, 23 predicted proteins | sample MGYA00238165_ERZ766961 | MGnify/ENA primary metagenome ERZ766961 (study PRJEB28924, sample SAMN03173240) | marine metagenome | biome: Marine; feature: Water; material: Subsurface seawater | place: North...
GATCAATAAATCAGATGGGAATAATGTAACCAAAGCAAAATCCGCTCAAAAACTTTTGCAGTCAGCTCTTCACTATTTTCCTCCCCACCTTTCAGGATGGACAACTAAAACCCTTACCTGTTCTTCTTTAAAAAATACAGGAATAAAAGAGATTTGGGGGGAATGTCTAAACTACCATCAGCAAATGACTGAAAGTGGATATTTGACTCAAAATAGAAACAAGCAAAACAAAAACTGGTTCCAACAAAGTATAACTCTGTATCTTAAAAATGTTTTCTTAAAAAGGCCAAAGATAAAATCATTGATTGATTTAAAAGAAGAACAGATTCTTAACGGAAGCATTAGTCCTTTTCAAGCCGCCGATGAAGTAACCTCTCTTTTATAAAAAAGTCTTTTTATTACCTCAACGTTTTTCGCAATTCTTGTTTCAAAAAATCTTTTGCAATATCAACCGGGTGATGGTCAATCTTACTCATTATTTGAAAAATCATGTTACTCAGATCAATGGCAGAAGAATTTGGAGGAACTTTGGAGCCAGCAACATTTATAAGCTTAATCGTTTCTTCTTTAGCATTTCTAATATATTGCCAAGCTGGGTTTGAAATGTATAATTGTTGAGTAAGATTATGTTGAAACTCTTCTCTAATTGTCTTAACTAATTCCGCTTGAAATTTTTGAGAATTCATCCCTTTTTGATGAACTCTTAGAACCATTTCTGCTGGATGAATTCGTTCCAAGAATAGCACAATTCTTTCATAAGCATTAATTTTTTTAGGAGTGAGTGATTTAGAAATCTCTCTTCTTAATTCCAATTCATTCCTTTTATACTGAGCTTCTAGTATTTGTTTAGTTACAAAATAAGCCGTCACCATAACACCAATTGCCGGCAATGACATCTTCAATATATCCCAAATAATCTCCATTGTAATCTGTTTAGCGCGTCAAATTTCCGCAAATCAATAATAAAATAGGACACAAACGAAATTTATCTTGAATTATTACAATTTAATTAATTGGACTATTCTGATCTCCAATCCAAAAACCCACCAAAATAATACCGAGGCATGTTTAGAAAAAAACACTACTTGAATTAAGAAAAACATATACCCAATTTTATAACTTTGCATTGAACTATGGAAAAACACCTCTCAAATCGAATAAAGTCTCTTTCTGAGTCGCAAACCATTGCCATGTCCGCAAAGAGCAGAGAGATGCGACAAAATGGAATTGATGTGATAAGTCTTAGTTTAGGTGAACCAGATTTCAATACTCCAGAGTATATTAAGCAGGCTGGAATTGATGCCATAAACGAAAACTACTCACACTACCCTCCGGTACCAGGATATTCCGAGTTAAGAGAGGCTATCTCTACTAAATTTAAAAGAGATAATAATCTTTCTTATTCTGCAAATCAAATAGTTGTCTCAACTGGAGCAAAACAGTCTCTTGCGAATGTAATTTTAAGCTTGGTTAATGAAGGCGATGAAGTTATTGTTCCTACTCCATATTGGGTTAGTTACCTTGAACTTATAAAACTAGCTGGTGGTGTTCCTGTTTTTGTATCCTCTGGTATTGAAAATGAATTTAAAATTACATCTCATCAACTCGAAGATGCAATTACCCCAAAATCCAAGTTAATGATATTCAGCTCTCCTTGTAATCCTAGCGGAGCTGTATATTCTTTGAAAGAATTGGAAGGACTAAAAGAAGTAATTAAACAACATTCGAATCTTTTTGTGATATCGGATGAAATTTATGAGTTTATAAATTTTGACACAAAACATGCCTCATTGGCATCATTTCCGGATGTTTATGACCAGGTAATTACCGTAAATGGAGTTTCCAAAGGATTTGCCATGACTGGTTGGAGAATTGGGTATATTGGGGCACCAGAATGGATAGCCAAAGCCTGTACTAAAATGCAAGGCCAATTTACAAGTGCACCAAGCGGAATTTCACAAAAAGCTGCTCAAGCTGCCATCGAATCTGACCCAAGTGAAGTCGAATACATGAAGCTTTCATTTAAAAAACGTCGTGATTTGGTGTTAGGATTAATGAATGATATTGAAGGAATTCAGTGTACCAATCCTCCGGGAGCGTTTTATTTATTCCCAGATGTCAGCTTTTACTTTGGCAAAACATACCAAGGAAAGCTTATGGAAACATCCAGTGATTTATGTATGTTTTTACTTGAAACCGGAAAAGTAGCCCTGGTTACTGGCGAAGCGTTCGGGAATCCTGAATGCATTAGAATCTCTTATGCCGCAAGCGAGGCAGACCTTATAGAGGCAGTTAAAAGAATAAAGGAAACCTTAGCTTTACTCTCATAATACATGACTAAAAAAGAAATTATAGACCTTTTCGATTCCTTTAATCAAATGAATGTTTTGATTATTGGAGACGTTATGATTGATGCCTATTTCAACGGTAAAGTTGACCGTATAAGTCCCGAAGCTCCAGTCCCAGTTGTTCATGTTCGTAAAAGTGAGAAACGATTGGGTGGCGCGGCAAACGTCGCTCAAAATATAAAGTCCTTAGGAGCTAGACCCATTCTTTGTTCAGTAATTGGTGAGGACTCATCTGGCTCAGACTTAATAAATATCTTGGCCCAAGAAGAGTTAACTAATGAAGGCATATTACGGTCTAAAGAAAGAATAACCACGGTTAAAACACGTGTTATGTCAGGAGCGCAGCAAATGCTCCGTGTCGATCAAGAAGAAATAAAATCGCTCACTTATGACGAGCAAGTTCATTTCGAAAACAAGATAAAAAAGATCATTGAGTCTGAAAATATAGATGTCATTCTTTTTGAAGATTACGATAAAGGCCTTATTAATTCTGACTTGATAAAAGCAGTAGTTAACTTGGCGCATGTAAATGATATTCCTGTTGCCGTAGACCCTAAAAAAAATAATTTTTTAGACTACCAGAATGTAGACCTTTTCAAACCCAACTTAAAAGAGTTATCCGAAGGGTTAAATTTTGAACTAACTAATAAATCATTAGCTGAAATCATTGAAGCTAACCTTCAATTGACTTCATTTTTAAAACATAAAATATCGCTAATAACCTTGTCTGAATTAGGCGTTTTTATTGGTGATGAAAATGGAGCCGAAATACTCCCAGCACATATTCGAAAAATAGCGGATGTTTCTGGTGCGGGTGACACGGTCATTTCCGTGGCAAGTTTATGCCTAGCAAACAAAGTATCTAACTTTTGGCTAGCCAGTATATCTAATCTTGCTGGAGGATTAGTTTGCGAAAAAATTGGAGTTGTTCCTATTGACAAAAAAACATTGTTAGAAGAGTGTATTTCACTGAGTGAGAAAGAAAATGAGTAAAACAGTTACCCCATATCAAAACGACACGGCTAAAAAAGAGCAAGTTGCTGAAATGTTTGACAACATTGCAGCAAACTATGACTTCCTTAATCATTTTCTCTCTATGGGAATTGATATTCTTTGGCGAAAAAAGGCAGTTCGACTACTAAAGCCACATTCACCCAAAATCATATTGGATGTTGCTACTGGAACTGGAGATTTTGCATTAGAAACCTTATCTCTTAACCCTGACAAAGTAGTTGGCGTTGATATTAGTAAGGATATGGTTGCAGTGGGAATCGACAAGGTTAAAAAGAAGAAATTAATTGACAAAGTTGAACTCAAATATGGAGATTCTGAGAACCTCGAATTTGAGACAAATACATTTGATGCATTGACTGTCGCATTTGGAGTTAGGAATTTCGAAAATTTAGAGAAAGGCCTTTCTGAAATGTTGCGAGTAATAAAGCCAGGTGGACATGTTGCAATCATTGAGTTTTCACAACCTCAAAACTTCCCAATAAAACAGGTTTATAATTTTTACTTCAACAAAATATTACCAGGAATAGGAAGAATGGTAAGTAAGGATGCTAGAGCCTACACTTACCTTCCTGAATCTGTAGAAGCTTTTCCTCATGGAAATGAATTTCTAAAAGTTTTAACTAAAGTAGGATACAATGATGTGAAGGCAATTCCGTTGACATTGGGAATAGCATCAATCTATATGGCAAGTAAATAATGTTTAAGCAAGAGATATATACATTTATATTTTTCATTCTGTTGAACTTTTTGTTTAATCCAGTTCATGCGCAGCGCAATAGGTATAAAAAGAAAACCATTCAAAACCTTGACCAATTTGAAGACAAGGTATTGCATTTTGGATTTTCGCTTGGAGTGAATTCATCCGATTTTTTAATAGAATCTGACAATAGTTTAAACGATTCATTATTAGTAGTAGAATCAAACCCTACCATGGGTTTTAACCTCGGAATTGTAACAGACCTCCATCTAGGAACTCATTTTGATTTAAGGTTTATCCCTACCCTTTCTTTTAGTCAAAGAGATTTAGAATATACTTTTAAAACACCTGGAAATAGGAAGGAATCTAACTTTACAAAGTCTATTGAATCGACTTATTTGGATTTTCCGTTAAATTTAAAAATGAAAAGTGCTCGGTCTACGAATTTCTCTGCTTACGCCTTGATTGGGTTTATGTATAGTTATGACCTGACCAGTCAAGACAAGGTGAAAAACGAATCTTTTAACCCTGATGATTTAATAGTAGCCGTTAATAGAAATACGTATAGCTACCAAGTAGGAATAGGTCTTGATTTCTATCTACAGTATTTTAAATTCAGCCCTGAGTTTAAACTTTCCATGGGCCTAAATGATAATTTAGTACAAGACGGAACCATGTTCGCTGCCCCTGTGAGTTACCTTAGGTCGCGAATATTCCTCGTTTCCTTCACCTTTGAGGGATAATTAAAGTTTTTATTTGTAATTTACTATGCGCGCATAGTATTTTTTATTAAGTTTGAGGTATGATTTTGAATTGCCTTAAATTTCTCGTACAATGAAGTCTGACGAAACATTTGATTTCCCGCTTCGTTGGGCGTGGCATGGGGTTCAAAGACAATACAATTTAATTGCCTCCAAACACGAATTATCTATGACTATGGGATATGTTTTACTAAACATTGACATAGAGCAAGGCACACCAAGTACACAATTAGGCCCCAAAATAGGAATGGAACCAGGGAGCTTGACTCGCACGCTTAAAACCATGGAAGAAAAGGGGTACATTTCAAAAAAAGGAGATGATTTTGACAAAAGAAAAGTACACATGTGCTTGACCAAGCTAGGAAAGCAAAAAAGAGAAATTTCTAAAAGTGCTGTCCTTCATTTTAACCAATTCATGAATGAACGAATTACTGAATCTCAAAAGAAAAACTTTTTTGAGGTTATGGAAATTATGAATAGCGTTTTAAATAACGAAAACATATTTGAAGAATTACCAGAATATGAAACGACGAATTAAAAAAGTAGCTGTACTCGGTTCAGGAGTAATGGGATCTAGGATCGCCTGCCATTTTGCAAATATTGGATTGGAGGTTATTCTAATGGACATAGTTCCGAAAGAACCGAATGAAAAAGAGAAAGCAAAAGGGCTCGGCATAGAAGACCTGCCTGTTCGGAATAGAATTGTTAATGACTCATTGACGTTTGCATTAAAAAGCAACCCCTCTCCTATTTACAGAAAATCCTTTGCCAAGAAAATTTCTACTGGAAACTTTACTGATGATTTAGTCCAAATCAAAGATTGTGACTGGATCATTGAGGTAATTATCGAAAACCTTGACATTAAAAAATCTCTTTTCGAAAAGGTTGAAAAGGTTAGAGCACCTGGAACATTGGTAACTTCAAATACTTCTGGTATTCCAATTGGTTTAATGACTGACGGAAGATCAGATGATTTTAAAAAACATTTCTGCGGAACTCATTTTTTTAACCCCCCGCGATATTTACCGCTTTTGGAAATAATCCCTACCAAACATACGGATCCTGAAGTAACCGAATTCTTTATGGATTATGGACAACGCTTTCTAGGTAAAGAAACGGTTTTATGTAAAGACACCCCAGCATTTATAGCCAACCGTGTAGGAGTTTATTCAATAATGGCATTGTTCCATATTGTTGAAGAGATGGGATTAAGTGTTGATGAGGTAGACAAACTTACAGGTCCTATTATTGGCAGACCAAAATCAGCAACTTTTAGAACCTGTGATGTAGTAGGTTTAGATACTCTTGTACATGTCGCAAACGGATTAAAAGGAGCTGCACCAAAAGATGAAAAAAACGGAACTTTTGTAATTCCTGATTACGTTTCCAAAATGGTCGAAAATGGCTGGTTAGGTAGTAAATCGAAACAAGGTTTTTATAAAAAAATTAAAGGGGATAATGGAAAGTCTCAAATCCTGTCATTAAACCTAAACACATTAGAATACGAACCCAAGCAAAAAGTAAAATTTGCTACACTTGAAATGACCAAACCGGTTGACGACTTATTAAAACGTCTTCCTATATTACTTCAGGGACAAGATAAAGCTGGCGAGTTTTACAGAAAAATGTTCTTTGCAATTTTTGAATATGCAACGAACAGAATCCCAGAAATTTCAGATGAAATTTATAAAATTGACGATGCTGTTTGCGCAGGTTTTGGTTGGAAACTAGGCCCTTTTGCTACATGGGATGTTTTAGGAGTTGAAGCAACTTTAATACAAATGAAAACTGCTGGGTTTTCTCCTGCTCCATGGGTGGCAGAAATGCTTGCCACAGGATCAAAAAGTTTTTATTCTAGTAAGGAAAACTCTAAAACCTATTACGATATTTCAAGTAAATCACAAGTACTTATTCCAGGGGCAGATCAAATTTTAGATCTAGATATATTACGTGAAACTAACACAATTTGGAAAAATTCAGGAACAACCATTACCGATATAGGGGATGGAATACTGAACATTGAGTTTCATACTAAAATGAATACCATTGGAGGTGAAGTTTTAGCAGGCATCAATAAAGCTATTGACCTTGCCGAATCTGAATATGACGGATTGGTAATTTCAAATACTGGCGATAATTTTTCAGCCGGAGCAAATGTTGGAATGATATTTATGATGGCAGTTGAGCAGGAATATGATGAGCTTGATTTTGCCATCCGTGCCTTCCAAAACACCATGACCCGTCTTCGATTTTCTAGTATTCCGGTTGTTGTGGCTCCTCATAACTTGACCCTTGGTGGTGGTTGCGAAATGAGCATGCATGCCGACAAAGTTGTAGCCCATGCAGAATTGTATATGGGTCTGGTAGAATTTGGTGTTGGAGTAATTCCTGGCGGCGGAGGAAGTAAAGAGTTTGCCTTAAGGTGCAGTGATTCTTTCCGTGATGGGGATGTTAAAATCAACACATTGAGAGAAAAATTCTTAACTATTGGTCAGGCTAAAGTTGCAACGTCTGCATATGAAGCATTCGATTTAGGCTACTTAAGAGAAGGTATTGATGAAGTTGTTGTAAGTAGAAAACTTCAATTAAAAAGAGCGAAAGAATCTGCACTCCAATTAGCCAGAAACGGATATACACAACCTCAACCTAGAACTGACATTACGGTATTGGGCCAAGAAGGACTCGGGATTGTCTATGTAGGTGCAGATGCAATGAAATCAGGTAATTATATGTCTGAACATGATCAATTAATTTCAGAAAAGCTAGGTTGGGTTCTTTGTGGTGGAGATTTATCAGAAGAAACTCAGGTAAGTGAGCAATACCTATTGGACATGGAAAGAAGAGCATTTCTAGAATTGTGTGGGGAAAGGAAAACATTGGAAAGGTTACAAAGTATAATAAAGACGGGGAAAGTCTTGCGTAATTAAAAATTTTGAATGTTGAGTTTTAAATTTTGAATTATTAGCGACAAGAAAAAGTAGCCGATAGATTTTTAAGTTTTGAATTAGAATAGGATGAAAAAGGAAAGTGGAAATTTTGAGTTTCAAATTTTGAATTATCAAGCAGGCTGGACAGAGTATGTTATTGGAGAAGGATTTTGAATTAAAAGGTGAAATGAAAAAAGACAGTGTTATACAAGAAAAGAGTTTTCAATTTTCATTGAAGATTATTGCGCTGTACAAAATTCTCGTTTCGCAAAAAGAGTTCATCATTTCAAAACAATTATTAAGATCAGCAACTAGCATAGGGGCTAATGTGGAAGAAGCGACAGCTGCATCCTCAAAAAAAGACTTTGCATACAAAATGTCAATCTCTTCAAGAGAGGCAAGGGAATCAAAATATTGGCTAAGACTATTGAATGAAAGTGATTTAGTTGAAGTTGACCTAAAAGAATACTTAAATGATGTTGAAGAATTGATCCGAATATTAACCGCGATTGTAAAATCTAGTCAAGGTTAACCGAATTAAAAATTCAAAACTCAACATTAAGAATTAAAAAAATATGGAAGCGTATATCGTAGCAGCAAAAAGAAGTGCGGTTGGAAAAGCGAATCGTGGTGGTTTTAGATTCTTAAGACCAGATGATTTGGCAGCCCAAGTTATTAAAGGACTGATGGCCGAAGTTCCAGAATTAGACCCGGAAAGAATTGATGATCTAATTGTAGGGAATGCGATGCCCGAAGCAGAACAAGGATTAAACGTCGGACGGTTAATCTCACTAATGAGTTTTGACACAGACAAAATACCTGGCCAAACTGTAAATCGGTATTGTAGTTCTGGTTTGGAAACAATTGCTATTGCAACAGCAAAGATTAGGGCTGGAATGGCAGACTGTATTATTGCCGGCGGAGCAGAAAGCATGAGTTTAATCCCAATGGGTGGATGGCGTGTGGTTCCCAATCACAAAGTAGGAAAAGAAAACCCGGGTTGGTATTGGGGTATGGGATTAACAGCTGAAGAAGTTGCTCAACGCTATAAAATAAGCAGAGAAGATCAAGACGAATTTGCATTTCATTCTCATAGAAAAGCAGCGGCTGCAATTCAAAATGGAAACTTCAAAAGTGGCATCATTCCAATTGAAGTGGAAGAAACCTTTTTGAAAAACGGAAAACGTGAAAAGCGAACTTTTACAGTTGACACAGATGAAGGTGTAAGACCAAATACAAAAACCGAGGTATTAGCCAAATTACGTCCGGTGTTTAATGCTAAAGGATCGGTAACAGCTGGAAATTCATCACAAACAAGTGATGGTGCAGCTTTCGCTATTGTAATGAGCGAAAAAATGGTAAACGAATTAGGGTTAAAGCCGATTGCTCGTTTAGCATCTTATGCTCCTGTTGGGGTTGAGCCTAAAATAATGGGCATGGGTCCTGTAAAGGCTGTTCCAAAAGCTTTGAATTTAGCAGGGCTAACATTGAATGATATTGATCAAATAGAATTAAATGAAGCTTTCGCTTCTCAAAGTGTGGCGGTTATTCGAGAGTTAGGAGTCGATCCCGAAATCGTGAATGTCAATGGTGGTGCAATTGCCCTCGGTCATCCCTTGGGGTGCACTGGTGCAAAACTTTCGGTTCAATTATTTGACGAAATGAGAAGGCGAGATCAGAAATACGGAATAGTAACAATGTGTGTAGGAACAGGGCAAGGTGCCGCTGGGGTTTATGAATTAATTTAAAATTTTGAATGTTTAATTGTGAATTTTTAATGTCTAGCCATTTATAAGGCTGTTCAGTCAAAATTCACAATTCAACACTCAAAATTCAACATTATAAAAGCGAAGTATGAGCGTAATAAAAGGTGGAGAATTCCTAATAAAAGAAACAGAAGCAAAAAATATTTTTATTCCAGAAGAGTGGGACGAAGAGCAAAAAATGATTGCTCAAACTTGTAATGACTTTTTGGAAAAAGAAGTATTTCCAAATTTAGATAGAATCGATTCTATGGAAGAAGGATTGATGCCATCATTATTAGAAAAAGCTGGTGAACTGGGAATGTTAGGTATATCCGTGCCTGAAGCGTATGGAGGTTTCGGAAAAGACTTTGTAACAGGTATGTTGGTTACAGAATCTACTGGTGCGGGTCATTCGTTTGCGGTTGCTTTTTCAGCTCATTCAGGAATTGGAACCTTACCTATACTCTACTATGGAAACGAAGAGCAAAAACAAAAATACATTCCGAAATTAGCCACAGGCGAATGGAAGGCCTCCTATTGTTTGACTGAACCAAGTTCAGGCTCAGATGCCAATTCAGGAAAAACAAAAGCCATTCTTTCTGATGATGGAAAACACTATGTATTGAATGGTCAAAAAATGTGGATCACTAATGGCGGGTTTGCCGATGTGTACACCGTATTCGCAAAGATTGACGATGATGAAGATCTTTCTGCATTTATAGTGGAAAGAACTTACGATGGGTTAACTTTAGGTGCAGAAGAAAAGAAAATGGGAATCAAAGGTTCTTCTACAGTTCAAGTATTCTTTAACGACTGTAAAGTGCCCATTGAAAATCTATTATCTGAAAGAAGCAAAGGATTTAAAATTGCCTTAAATATTTTGAATATAGGTCGTGTAAAACTGGCCGGAGCATGTTTAGGTGGTGCCAAAGTAGGAATCAGTACAACTGTAAATTACTCAAACGAACGTTCACAATTTGGTAGAGCTATATCCAAATATGGCGCGATACGACACAAATTGGCTGAACAAGCAATTCAAACCTTTGTATTAGAATCTGCCACTTACAGATGTTCTAAGGACATTGATAACTCCATTAAATCTTTTGAAGAAGGTGGAATGGAACATGGAGAAGCCATTTTAAAAGGTGTAGAACAATTTGCAACCGAAGCTGCTATACTTAAAGTCTTAGGTTCTGAAGTAGCCGATTATGTTGTTGATGAAGGTGTTCAAGTTTATGGAGGCATGGGGTTCTCAGCAGAAGCACCAATGGATCGAGCTTATCGTGATACGAGAATCAACCGAATTTTTGAAGGAACAAACGAAATTAACCGAATGCTGATTGTAGATATGCTTTTGAAGAAAGCCATGAAAGGAACTTTGGATTTGATGGGACCAGCTATGAAGGTAGCTGATGAATTAATGTCTATTCCAGATTTCAGTGAACCTGGTGATGCCCTTTTCGAAAGAGAAAAGAAATACATCATAAATTTCAAAAAAGCCATTTTAATGGTGGCCGGTTCAGCCGCTCAAAAACTAATGATGACATTAGCAAAAGAACAGGAAATACTTATGAATGTTGCTGATATGGCCATCTGGACTTACGCCGCAGAAAGCGTGTTACTAAGAGTTGAAAAGATGAGTACCTTGAAAGACACATCTGAAATTCAAGAACAAATTGCCATGGTTCAAACCTATATTTATGATGTTTCAGATAAGATTAATAAAGCTGGAAAAGATGCACTTAATGCATTTGGCGAGGGTGATGAGTTAAGAATGATGTTAATGGGAATGAAACGTTTTACGAAAGTAGATTCATTCAATTCTAAAAACGCTAGGCAGGCTATAGCGCTCAAAATCATTAATGAGAATAAATACTGTTATTAGACAATTATTAACAGACGAAAAAAGGCTGCCTAGTGCAGCCTTTTTTATTCCTAACCACATCTAATTCTAGATTAAAATTACATTCTAAGAGAGCTCTATTTCAGCAACTCTTTGACTCTTGAATAATAATATTCCAGCAGAGCTATAAAAAACCTAACTTAGTTCAGTTGCAAATAACGCAGGCTTTAAAATCCGAATGACATTAATTACAGATGCCCCAACGGACTTAGCAAATCCATTTGGCCCCTAAATCATTAATTATGAAAAAGTTATTTGTATTCACTTTATCGGTTATCCTATTTAATTCTTGTTCAGTTCAATCCTATCATTCTTCTAAAAAGGTTTTGGTCAAGAGGAAATACAGAAGCGGTTTTCATTTTAGTGGTTTTGCTAATAACAATAAGTTTCAAAAAGCTTCTATAAAAACACAACAAATCTCTTTTTCTTCTAAAACAAAAAAAGAAGAATCTTTTCGAATACAAAACCCATTAGAATCCGAAATAAACCATTTTCATTCTATTCCCACAAATGTCAATTTTGACCACATAACAAACAATTCAAATCTTGAAGTAAATGAAGACAAGCTCATAAAGTCCCATGAAATAAAAAAGATTGAATTAGACAATCCTCATGAAGCGTATAAATTAATCATCGTAGAAGAAAAAGTAAATCAAGAAGTTGAAAATGATGAAGATCTCGAAACTGAAAAAAGAGATTTAAAACTCTTAACTATTTGGGCAATCATTGCTTCCGGTCTATCTCTGTTCTTGCCTTTTGGCCTTTTCGCACTTCCAGCGGCCATCATTTTGTGGGTTGCACGTAACAAGAAAGTTAAAGAAATAAATCTCTTGAAACTGCATCCCAGTCCCAAGTTGACAGAAGAGCAATTAAACGAAAAAAAGATAAAAGAATTAAAAGAAAATAAAATTAAAGCCGGGTTCTTATTAGCCATAAGAATCGTTACTGCCGTAATTGGCTCACTCTTATTAACTTTAGGAATACTAGTAGCTGTTGAATTTGGTGATGATTATTCTGAGGGATCTATTCCAGCCATGATAATAGGATTTCTTTTATTAATTCTCTCTGGAATAGCTCGATGGTTAAGAAGGCGTACACTTAAAAAAATTGAAGCTGCCGAATCTGAAGAGTTCAATTCCTAATAGATTATTTCTGATGGTAAGAATATCTTAGACTTGCTTTCGCATAATTACAACTAAATGGGCTGTAGCAAATTCGAGATTCATTTGGTAAACTTCCTATTTTAATGTGTATGAGCTCAGTATCAAGCTTAGCTGATTGACCCAAAAATATTCTGAAAAAGGTAGGTTTTAAAAGATGTAACAATTGTTCATTCAATAGATATAATTCCCATGTGCGAATTTTGTATTTAATTGAATTCTGACCCTTTTCAGAAAGTCTAGGCTGATTTTTTCCTTGATATTTGTAACATGATTATTGATGAAGGATTTATCATGTTTCGCGGAATGCCTCTATTTCAAAGGGCAAGGTCAACTACACCGAGTGGTAGGTTAAATAACCTTCAAGACTTAGCTTGCTTTTTCTATATTGTTGAAGGAAACTACGAAGCAATTGAATCTAACGGAGCCTATCGAGTTGGTGCTAAAGAGGCGTTAATTAAGAAGTGTGGAAACTATGTAGCCCACTTTTACGGAAGTGGAACCGCACAAGAGTGCGAGGCTGTAGCCATCTATTTATATCCAGACCTACTACACGAAATTTACAAAGATGAAGTTCCGTCTTTCCTAAAAGACAAAACTGAAGTAACTCCACCAAAAGTTGTAGTCGCAAATGAATTGATAGACCAGTACATTAATAACCTCTTCGTTTATTTTGAAAACCCAAGCATGATAGACGATGAGTTGGCAATTCTAAAGCTCAAAGAGTTTGTATTGCTTTTACTAAAGTCTGAGCAGTATTCAAGTGTTCAAAAATTTCTTTCAGAAATATTTTCTCCAGGAAAATTAAAATTCACAAGCATCGTAGAAAATAATTTGTTTAGCAACATTACCATTGAAGAGCTTGCTTTTGTATGTAACATGAGTCTTTCGAGTTTTAAAAGAGAATTTAAAAGGAATTTCAATAACACTCCAGCCAAATACATAAAAACCAAACGATTGGAAAAAGCTGCAGAACTAATTTCGAATTCCACAGATTCTATTTCTGGAATTGCTTATGACTGTGGATTTCAAGATGCGACTACTTTTTCTGCTTCATTCCAAACCAAGTATGGCACAAGCCCTTCGAAATATGGATTGAACTAAATTAGAAAACCTTTGGGCTTTAACAGAAAGCCTTCCTTCTCTTGTACAGCAATCTTTGCGTTATAAATAATTCATTAAAACAAATAATATGAAAACTTTAATAACACTATTGATTATGACTACAGTAAGTACAGCCACAATGGCTCAAGAGAAAAAAAACTACAAAGAGATTAAATTCGGGTTAACTAGTGAAATCATTAATGTATCGGCAGATGAACTCTGGAAAATTGTCGGACCTGGCTTTGAAGTTGCTGGAACATGGGCAACAGCAGTCGATCATTCTGAGGGATCTGGAACTCCAAACTTTGAAGGTGCCACATGTAGCGAACGCTCTTGCGACTTAAACGCTAAAGGGTTTAGCAAAATAAAGGAAGTAATAACCATATATAATATTCAAAAAAGAACATTGGCATTTGATGTTACAGAAGGATTGCCTGGATTTGTACAAATATCGAATAGCCACTGGCAAATAATAGATTTAGGAAATAACCAATGTAAAATTGAAATTACTATTACCGCCAAAGCGGACAAATTTATGGGAACCTTAATGGGTGGAATGTTAAAATCAAATTTCAAAAAAACAATTCCTACTATATTCAGAGATTTGAAAATTTATGCCGAAACAGGAAATATTTCAAAAGAGAAACAAGAAAGGCTGGCAAAAGTTAAGGACAAGCAATTGGCCATCAAATAATTTTATTTAAAAACTAGATTCTAAAAGTCAGATTGAACTCTTCAATCTGACTTTTCTATTTGAATTAGTCCCGCTTAAAGCTATCAACATTTCACTTATAGTATCACCTACAAAAAGAGTTTATACTATAGCTATTTTACCCCATCTTTGGGGGCTATGAAATTTAAAGAACTAAACATTTCTACCGAATTAGTTGATGCAGTTGGCTACATGGGTTTTGAAGATTGTACTCCCATACAGGCCGAAGCCATCCCCGCTATACTTGACGGTAAAGACTTAATTGGTTGTGCCCAAACAGGAACAGGTAAAACTGCGGCATTTTTAATACCCATACTTGAGAAGCTAAGTTCCAATGATCATGACACTATTAAAACATTAATCATTGTTCCAACTCGAGAATTGGCATCACAAATAGATGAACAAGTCCAAGCAATCGGATATTTTTCAGGAGTAAGCTCCATTCCTATTTATGGTGGAGGTGCTGGAAGTGATTTTTCAGTTCAAAAGAGAGCAATTCAAGAGGGAGCAGATATTTTGATAGCAACTCCAGGAAGACTTATTGCACATATCAATTTAGGCTATGTAGACCTAACCAAGTTGGAGGTACTCATTCTAGACGAAGCGGATAGAATGTTGGATATGGGATTTATTGAAGACATTCAAAAGGTGATCAAACTTTGTCCCGTAAAACGTCAAACACTAATGTTCTCTGCTACAATGGCAACTCAAATTAGGGTTCTAGCTAAGCAAATATTAAATGATCCAATACAAATTAACTTGGCTATCGCTAAACCTGCGGCAGGAGTAAATCAAGTAATTTATAATGTATACAACCCAAGCAAAATTGATTTGCTTGTTCATATAATTAAAAATACAGAAGTAGGAAACATGATTGTTTTTGCTTCTCGAAAAGAAATGGTGGACCAAATCGAACGGAAATTGGTTCAAGCTGGTATTTCATGTAAAAGTCTTCATTCAGGACGAGAACAAGAAGTAAGAGCAGAACGATTACGCGAATTTAAAGCAGGGAAAATAAAAATATTAGTGGCTACTGATGTACTCAGTAGAGGTATCGATATTGATAAGCTCAGCCATGTACTAAATTTTGACATGCCAAATGACGCAGCCGATTATGTACATAGAATTGGACGAACTGCACGTGCAGATAAAAAAGGAACTGCAATTTCATTTGTGAATGAGGAAGATCAGCCTAAAATGATGAATGTTGAGGAATTAATCGAGCGAAAATTAGAAAAGCTTGACCCGCCGGCAAACATTGGTGAAGGACCTAAATATGACCCAGAAGCCCAAATAAAAAAGGCTAAAGGTGGATTTAAAAAAGGAGGTAAATCTAACTTTAAAGGGAAAAAGCCATTTAATAAGAAAAAAGGAAACTGGAATAAAAATCGCAATAAAAATAATAACGGACAGCAGAAATCAACAAATGATAACACTCAATCTAAGCAGGGCAATAAACCGAACTAATACTTAGAATCATTCTACATACTATAAAAATAAAAATTGATAGACTATTTTAAAATATTCATTAATTATTTGCTTTCCCTGACCATCAACATAGACCTGTTCTTTTTTGCACTCTAGCATTGATTCTTCCATTTTCGCAACTTGAAAATCACCTTCCCAAAATTTATCTAACAAGATTTTACTTCGTAATTGATGATGTGGTGATGTACATAATATTGCCGAGGTTAGGCCATAAGTTCGACCTATTTCCGAGAAATGAAACATATTTTCTTCAGTATTAAAACTCAATGTATCCCAAATAACATCTTCGGGATCAAACCCCCATCGACTTATCATTAATCCATTAAATCTCAATATTTCGGACTTCCGACAATAACCTTCAGAAATTATTACTTTCCTTCTCTTTTGGTGATATAAAACGCTTGCCAAATTCAACCGTTCTTCAGTTCCCCTGCCCGGGTTACATCCTGCTCCAGGAATTAGAATAACATCACCGAAGTCTTTATCTACTTCTTCCCCTGCCTCCAAAGCCCAAAGACCTATTGTACATTGACGCTCATAAGGAAGATTGTAAAACCCAACTCCGAGGAACAATAAGAGAACAATTAATGAAGAAAATATTTTTACTTTCACGACTAATGAAAAGGACAATTATACTGCTGCAAATTAACTGCTTTTTATTGGGGATATCGAACCATTCATTTAGCCAACAAAACAACAATTATTACTCTTCAACCGCCGAAGAAAAAGTATATACAGACCTCAGAATAGCTGTTTATGAAAAAGACAACGTATTTAGGTTAGATTTGAGTAATCAGGAATTAAAGCGCTTTCCAGAGCAAATCTATGAACTATACAACCTCCAAGTTTTAATATTGGATGAGAATCAAATCAGTGATATAAACTTGGTGCCGGACAAGCTCAATAACCTGAGTTATTTGAGTCTGAAAAACAACAAACTGATTGAATTTGGTATCCCACAAAAATGCCTATACGGTCTAAAAGAGTTATATCTAGACTTCAATCAATTGATAGAGTTTCCAGAAATAAATAATGAAGATATTGAATTAAATACTCTTTCGTTAACCAATAACTACATTGCCCATTTACCAATTGAAGATCTTTCCCTTTCTCGTTTGGTTCATTTCAATTTAGACTCGAACCCATTGAAAAATGCGGAGATAGCTTTTAGTTATTCCCCTATTTTAGAGCGATTAAGTATGTATCAAACTAACTTAGTTACTCTACCAGAGAATATAACATACAATAGGTTGGTAAAGCTTGTTATTAGTGACAACCCTGTTGTTTTCAACTCAAATATGTCTAAGGTTTTTCCCAATTTGGAATATTTAGACGTCAGCTATACTAATTTATATTCAAGTGATTCTTTTCTTCCACTTTGTATGATGAAAAGCATTAAATACCTTTCTGTTGATGATTGCAAAATAAAAAGCCTCCCCCCTGAAATTGCTCATCTTAAAAAGCTTCGTGAGGTTTCATTAATCCGAAATAATTTATCCACTTTTCCCACTGAGTTCTATTCTATGAAGCTAAAGTTGATCAACCTCGAAGAAAACCCAATTTCCTTCGAAGAAAAAGAAAGACTGGGCAAGGCTTTTGAAAAAGCCGCTATTCATTTTTAAATCCTAAGTAAAAAAAAAGACCGCCATAGGCAGTCTTTTAATATATCATATGAATTCAGATTAACGATCTCCAATATTTACAAAAGGTCGTTCTGTAGCTCCAGTATAAATTTGGCGCGGACGACCAATAGGCTCATTATTCTCACGCATTTCCTTCCATTGAGCTATCCAACCTGGCAATCTTCCCAAAGCAAACATAACAGTAAACATTTGAGTAGGTATACCTAAAGCTCTGTAAATAATCCCTGAATAGAAATCTACATTTGGATATAACTTACGCTCTACGAAATAAGGATCTTTTAATGCTACTTCTTCTAACCCTTTTGCAATTTCTAAAACTGGATCGTTAACTCCAAGCTTAGCTAATACAGAGTCTGCCGCCTTTTTAATAATTCTTGCTCTCGGATCGAAGTTTTTATAAACTCTATGTCCAAAACCCATTAATCTGAAAGGGTCGTCTTTATCCTTGGCTTTAGCCATGAATTTATCTACATCACCGCCATCTGCCTTAATCTCTTCAAGCATTTCAATTACAGCTTGGTTGGCACCACCATGAAGTGGACCCCAAAGAGCAGAAATTCCAGCTGATATTGAAGAGTATAAACTAGCATGACTAGAACCTACAATTCGCACTGTTGAAGTAGAGCAATTTTGTTCATGATCAACATGAAGTATTAATAATTTGTTTAATGCATCTGCTACAACTGGATCAACTTTATATTGTTCAGAAGGAATCGCAAACATCATTTTCAAGAAATTAGAACAATAATCCAAGCTATTATCAGGATAATTAACCGGATGCCCTAATTCATTTTTAAACGCCCATGCTGCAATTGTAGGAAGTTTCGCTACAATTCGAATGATACTCATATATACTTCATCAGCCGAACGATTCGGATCTAATGAAGAAGGATAAAATGCAGTTAAAGAAGAAATCAATGCAGAAAGAACTCCCATTGGGTGAGCATTAGACGGAAATCCATCTAATATATTCTTGATTTCTTCGTGTACTAAAGTATGTTTTGTAATGTCATTATTAAAATTATCAAATTGCTCTTTTGTTGGAAGTTCACCAAAAATCACAAGGTATGACACTTCTAAAAAAGAAGAGTTTTCAGCTAAATCTTCGATAGAATAACCACGATAACGTAAAATACCGTTTTCACCATCTAAATAGGTGATAGCACTTTTAGTTGAACCTGTATTTTTAAAACCCAAATCAAGCGTTACTAAACCCGTTTGAGCACGCAATTTAGATATATCAATCCCTTTCTCTTGTTCCGTTCCTTCTACAACTGGGAAGTCAAAAGACTCTCCGTTGTATGTAATTGTCGCTTTTTCTGCCATTTCAATAATCTAGTTATCCGTTAATAAACAACTACTTAACAAAATAACAAGTAGTCATTAGACGCAATACGTCATTATTGCGAATATACATCGCCCTTCTTAAATTTCCTAGTTAATCTTTAATTAGAAAATCATTGTATAGAAAAGGAAAATATTACTTTAAAAACTTGAAGTTTTTACCAGGGAAGTAGGCATCAGATCCAAGCTCTTCTTCAATTCTGAGAAGCTGATTATATTTAGCGATACGATCGCTTCTTGATGCAGATCCAGTTTTTATTTGACCGGTGTTTAATGCTACTGCCAAATCAGCGATGGTTGTATCCTCAGTTTCTCCAGATCGATGACTCATTACAGAATTATAAGAATTACGTGTTGCCATAGCAACTGCATTAGCCGTTTCGGTTAATGTCCCAATCTGATTCACTTTAATTAATATTGAATTAGCAACTCCCATAGAAATCCCTTTTGAAAGTCTATCAGTATTTGTTACAAATAAATCATCACCAACCAATTGACATTTATTTCCAATTTTATCAGTTAGGCTCTTCCAGCCTGCCCAGTCATCTTCGGCCATGCCATCTTCTATAGATATTATTGGATATTTGGACGCCCAGTCTGCCCAGTACTGAGCCATTTCTTCAGGTGCTAATTTTCGACCATCACTTTTGTGAAAATGGTAAACACCTTCATCTGCATTAAAAAATTCACTTGAAGCAGGGTCTAATGCAATGTGAACATCTTCTCCTGGTCTATAACCAGCCGTTTCAATAGCCTTTAAAACAAACTCGATTGCCTCTTCATTGGAACCCAAATTTGGTGCAAACCCACCTTCATCACCAACATTGGTGGAGTACCCTGATTTTTTAAGATCTCCTTTCAATGCATGAAATATTTCAACGCCCATTCTCAAAGATTCACTAAACGATTCTGCACCAAATGGCATTACCATAAATTCTTGAAAATCTATTTTATTATCTGCATGAGAACCACCATTTAAAATGTTCATCATTGGAACAGGGAGTGTATGAGCATTGGTCCCACCAATATATCGATATAAAGATAATCCGTGATATTCAGCTCCAGCCTTTGCACAAGCCAATGAAGCTCCCAATATTGCATTTGCTCCTAACCTTGCTTTATTAGTAGTGCCATCAATTTCTAACAGTACCCTATCAATTTCTTTTTGATTACTAACATCTAATCCAACAAGCGCTTCTAAAATCTCAGTATTTACATGATCTACAGCATGCTTTACTCCTTTCCCTAAATAGGTATCTTTATCACCATCTCTTAATTCAACAGCCTCATGTACTCCTGTAGAAGCTCCACTAGGTACCGCGGCTCTACCAAAAGCACCTTCTTCAGTAAGTACTTCAACTTCTACTGTAGGGTTACCTCTAGAATCTAAAATTTGTCTTCCAAAAACGTCAATAATAGTACTCATGATTAATCTTTTATTTTGATTTATAACTATTAATATTCTCAATAAATTGATCAAACAAATAACGAGAATCGTTTGGCCCGGCTGATGATTCAGGATGAAATTGTACAGAAAAAGCGTTCTTATTATTCACCTTAATTCCAGCCAATGTATCATCATTTAAGTGCTGGTGTGTTATTTCAATATTTGCGTTTTTTTCAGCAGAACCCCAGTCAACAACAAAACCATGGTTTTGAGAAGTGATTTCACATTTTCCTGTAATTAAATTCTTTACAGGGTGATTTACACCTCGATGACCATTATGCATTTTGGAAGTACTCAATCCTTGGCTAATTGCCATTACTTGATGTCCTAGACAGATTCCAAATGTAGGTTTACCAGATTCTACAACATCCCTTACCGTCTTAATTTGATCTTCCATTACTGAAGGATCTCCAGGTCCATTTGACAACATATAGGCCTCAGGGGCCCACTTTTCCATTTCTTCAAATGGAGTATTGTAAGGAAATACTTTTAAATAACAATCACGATCAGCAAGACACCGAAGAATATTCTTCTTTACCCCTAAGTCAAGAACTGCAACTTTATGTTTTGCATTTTCATTTCCAAAATAATAGGCATCTTTTGTTGAAACTTTAGAAGACAATTCTAACCCATCCATTGAAGGAATCAAAGCAAGTTCAGCTTTTAATTTATCAATATCATTTACCTCAGATGAAACAATTGCATTCATGGCTCCCTGAGATCTAATATGTCGTGTAAGCGCTCTGGTATCAACGTCTGATATCCCTACACGGTCATTTTCCTCAAAATAATTTTGCAAGCTATTTTCAGCAGCAGGTCTTGAATAATCCTCAGAAAACTTTTTACAAACCAAACCTTCAATTTTTATAGAATCGGATTCTACATCCTCTGGAGCTACACCATAATTCCCAACATGAGAAGCGGTTAATAGTAGCATTTGACCATAATAGGATGGGTCGGTAAATATTTCTTGGTAACCATACATTCCAGTATTAAAAGCAATTTCCCCTGCAGCTGTTCCAATTTTACCAACTGCTTTGCCATGAAATACAGTTCCATCTTGAAGAAGAAGTACTGCATCTGGTCTGTGTTTGTATTTCATTTTTTCCTATTTATTTAAGCGACTAATGTCATCAATTTTTAGACAAAAAAAAAGGATAAAACTTAGCGTTTTATCCTTTTTTATAAATTTTATTTTACGTTAAAGAAAATCAATTTTACTCTTTTCCTTCATCTTTTTTGTCTGCCGCTTTTTTAGCTTCAGCCTTAGGAGCTTCTACTACATCTTTAGCAGCTTTCTTTTCTTTCATAACCTCAGCCGATTTATCCTCAACCTTAGTTTCTTTTGCCGTTTCTTCAACAACAACAGCATCTTCTACCGCATTTGTTTCAGTTGAAGGTGTAGCCTCTTTTTTTGCTGCACCACCTCTTCTGGCTCTTCGTGTTTTCTTTTTCTCTTCTTTACCGTAAATCTCATTGAAATCAACCAACTCAATCATACACATATCAGCAGCATCTCCAACTCGGAAACCAGTTTTAATTATACGAGTATAACCACCTGGACGTTCAGCAATTTTAGAAGCAACATTTCCAAACAATTCAGAAACAGCTTCTTTACTTTGAAGATAACTAAAAACAACACGTCTAGAATGAGTAGTATCTGTTTTAGACTTTGTAAGCAGAGGTTCTACATAACGACGGAGAACTTTACCTTTAGCAATTGTAGTTGTAATACGCTTGTGCTCAATTAAAGAACAAGCCATATTAGCCAACATGGCTTTTCTATGCCCTGTTAATCTACCTAAGCTTTTGGTTTTATTATTATGTCTCATTTTTATACGAATTCTATAATGATGGATTATACTAATCCTTATCTAACTTATATTTCGAAAGATTCATTCCGAATGACAAGCCTTTATTTTCAACCAATTCTTCTAACTCAGTAAGAGATTTCTTCCCAAAGTTTCGGAATTTCAACATGTCGTTTTTATCAAATTGTACTAAGTCACCAAGAGTTTCAATCTCAGCAGCTTTTAAACAATTTAATGCACGAACACTTAAATCTAAATCAACCAATTTGGATTTAAGCAATTGACGCATGTGAAGTGAAGTTTCATCAAATTCTTCTTCAGCAGCTTTTTCTTCAGTATCTAAAGTGATTTTCTCATCAGAGAAAAGCATAAAGTGATGAATTAGAATTTTAGCAGCTTCTTTCAAAGCATCCTTAGGATGAACAGAACCGTCAGACTCAATTTCGAAAATTAATTTTTCGTAATCTGTTTTTTGTTCAACACGATAGTTTTCAACTTCGTATTTTACATTTCTGATAGGAGTATAAATAGAATCAATTGGAATCAACCCTAAAGTACCCTCAGTATTGTTCTCTTCTGCAGGAACGTAACCACGTCCTTTTCCAACAGTAAGCTCCATTTGAAACTCGCTACCTTCATCTATAGTTGCAATAACATGATCCGGGTTTAACACCTGAAACGCCGAAGTATATTGACCTATATCACCTGCAGTTATAGCGTTTTTTCCAGAAACTTTAACGTTTACTCTTTCGCTATTAATATCTTCTATTTGTTGTTTGAATCTAACTTGCTTTAATGCAAGAATAATTTCAGTTACATCTTCTACAACTCCTTTTACAGTAGAAAATTCATGATCTACACCATCAATTTTGATACTTGTAATTGCAAAACCTTCCAAAGAAGAAAGTAAAATTCTTCTTAAAGCATTACCGATTGTTATTCCGTATCCAGGTTCAAGAGGTCTGAATTCAAATTGTCCAACTTTATCGTCAGACTCAACCATAATTACTTTATCGGGCTTTTGAAAATCTAAAATTGCCATATCTTTTGTTATGATTTAGTATTATTATTTAGAATATAATTCGACGATCAGTTGTTCCTTGATATTTTCAGGAATTTCTTCTCTTTCTGGATTTTGAATAAATGTACCAGACATGGTTTCGCGGTTAAACTCTAACCAACCGAAATTTGCTGCGTTAGATCCAGCAACAGAACTACGAATAGCCTCCATACCTTTTGATTTTTCACGAACTCCTACAACATCTCCAGGTCTAACATGGAAAGAAGGAATATTTACTATAGATCCATTAACAGTAATGTGACGATGAGAAACCAATTGACGAGCACCATCTCTTGTAGGAGAAATCCCCATTCTAAAAACAGTATTATCCAAACGTGCTTCACATAACTTCAACAAATTTTCACCAGTAATCCCTTTTGAACGTGATGCCTTGTTGAACAAATTTGCAAACTGACGTTCTAAAATACCATAAGTGTATTTTGCTTTCTGTTTTTCGTTTAACTGAACTGAATATTCAGATTTTTTCGCACGTCTCTTATTTGGTCCGTGCTGCCCTGGTGGGTAACTTTTTCTGTCTAACACTTTGTCAGGACCAAAAATTGGCTCTGCAAACTTTCGTGCGATTCTGGACTTAGGTCCTCTATATCTTGCCATCTTATTATTTACTTAGGTTAAGAAAGGGGTGTGAATTAAGGCATTTCCTTCGCCACCAAAATCCTTTCTAATAATTTAATTTACTAAACTCTTCTTCTTTTTGGAGGTCGACACCCATTATGTGGTAATGGAGTCACATCAACAATTTCCAATACTGTAATTCCTGCATTATGAATAGTTCTTATTGCAGATTCACGTCCTGACCCAGGACCTTTAACAAACAATTTAACTTTTCTCAAACCTGCATCGTAAGCCACTTGAGCAGCATCTTGTGCAGCCTGTTGAGCAGCATACGGAGTATTCTTTTTAGAACCTCTAAACCCTAGTTTCCCTGCAGAAGACCAAGAAATTGTCTGACCTTGTGCATTAGTAAGGGTAATAATGATGTTATTGAAAGAAGCTCTTATGTGAGCTTCACCAACTGCATCAATTTTTACTTTAAATTTTTTAGCGCTAGACTTTGCCATAATTAATTACTATTATTTAGAAGCAATTTTTTTGTTCGCAACTGTTTTTCTTTTTCCTTTTCTTGTTCTAGAGTTGTTCTTAGTTCTTTGTCCTCTCAATGGAAGGCCAGAACGATGGCGAATACCACGGTAACAACCTATATCCATCAATCGTTTAATGTTCAACTGAACTTCTGATCGAAGA
>ENA-UOXV01002417-UOXV01002417.1-marine-metagenome-genome-assembly--contig:-NODE-2417-length-24422-cov-9.007921_pt1 | contig 24422 bp, 15 predicted proteins | sample MGYA00238165_ERZ766961 | MGnify/ENA primary metagenome ERZ766961 (study PRJEB28924, sample SAMN03173240) | marine metagenome | biome: Marine; feature: Water; material: Subsurface seawater | place: North...
AGACCGCTACTCTACCAATTGAGCTATGCCCGTAGACGGCGAAAGAAGATGCCCCGCTGGGCATCTTCTTTCCCCTTGTTTTTTCTTTGGGTTCAGCCCCTTGGTACTCAGCTGAGTACCTCGGTTACCTGACCAGCGCCCACGGTACGACCACCCTCACGGATGGCGAAACGCAGACCTGGAGACATGGCCACACCGTAGATTAACTCAACGGTAATGGACACGTTGTCACCGGGCATCACCATCTCGCGGCCATCCTCGAGGAAAATCTCGCCGGTCACGTCAGTGGTGCGGAAGTAGAACTGAGGACGGTACTTGTTGTGGAAAGGAGTGTGGCGACCACCTTCTTCCTTCTTCAAGATGTAGACCTCGGCCTTGAACTTGCCGTGCGGTGTGACAGTGCCAGGCTTGGCAACCACCATTCCGCGCTTGATGTCCTTCTTCTCGATTCCACGAAGGAGCAAACCGACATTGTCGCCAGCTTCACCGCGGTCCAAGATTTTGCGGAACATCTCTACACCTGTGATGGTGGACTTCATGCCGTCGGCATTCAGACCCAGGATATCGACTTCGTCACCCGTATTGATGATGCCGGTCTCGATACGACCTGTAGCGACCGTTCCACGACCTGTGATCGTGAACACGTCCTCCACAGACATCAAGAAAGGCTTCTCGTTGTCACGGACAGGCAGCTCGATGTACTCGTCCACGGCCTTCATCAGCTCGAGGACCGTGTCCACCCACTTCTGCTCTCCGTTCAAGGCGCCCAAGGCAGAACCTTGGATGCAAGGGACGTTGTCTCCGTCATACTCATAGAAGCTGAGGAGCTCACGCACCTCCATCTCCACGAGCTCGAGCAACTCCTCGTCATCGACCATGTCGACTTTGTTGAGGAAAGGCACGATGCGTGGGACACCAACCTGGCGGCCGAGCAAGATGTGCTCACGGGTTTGCGGCATGGGACCGTCGGTCGCAGCCACAACGAGAATGGCGCCGTCCATCTGGGCAGCACCTGTCACCATGTTCTTCACGTAGTCCGCGTGACCTGGGCAGTCAACGTGTGCGTAGTGACGGTTTTCCGTCGCATACTCAACGTGTGAAGAGTTGATGGTAATACCACGCTCCTTTTCCTCTGGAGCGTTGTCAATTTGATCGAACGAGGAAGCCTCGCTAAAGCCAGCATCAGCCAACACTTTCGTGATTGCTGCGGTGAGGGTCGTCTTGCCGTGGTCAACGTGACCGAGGGTCCCGATGTTCACGTGCGGCTTGGAACGATCGAACGTTTCTTTAGCCATGGTTTGGTTTGTTTAGAGTTAACGTATTAATGGTAAAATTCTTAGTGCTAAGCTATAGAGCCAATGACGGGAATTGAACCCGTGACCTCTTCCTTACCAAGGAAGCGCTCTACCCCTGAGCTACATCGGCAGTGGATGGAGGCGCCCCGTTGGACGCTCACCGGGTTTCTTGAGCGGGAGACGAGATTCGAACTCGCGACATTCAGCTTGGAAGGCTGACGCTCTACCAACTGAGCTACTCCCGCTTCCCATAATGGGTTGATTGTGGGGGTAATAGGATTCGAACCTATTCAGTCGAAGACAACAGATTTACAGTCTGCCCCGGCTCTCCAACTCCGGCGTACCCCCAAGAGATTACATTGGTCGGTGTAGTGAGCCGGTGGAGGGATTCGAACCCCCGACCCGCTGATTACAAATCAGCTGCTCTGGCCAACTGAGCTACACCGGCCTCTTTCAAAGAACAAGGGCAAAAAAAAGCCCTCCCCGATTTCGGGAGGGCAAATGTAGTTCAGAAAACCGTGGCCGCAATGGGGTAAGCGGTACTGATTTTTTTCAATTCGCAATCGGTGTCAAGCCGCGCGGTTGCGGGCTTTTTCGAGCTGCCGCTTGAGCGCGTCTGCCACCTCAGAAGTGGCCTCTTCAAACGATGTTGCCTTGCGGCTGCTGAACAAATCCGAACCAGGCACATTCAACTTGACCTCTACACACTTGTTTTCTCGGTCCTGGTCTTTGTCCAAACGGAGGAAAACGTCAGCTGCAATGATGCCGGGGTGAAAAAGGGTCAGCTTGTTGAGCTTATCCTCGATAAAGCTGATTAAGGAGGAATCCGACTTGAAGTGAATAGACTGGACTTGGATTTGCATGGATGACACTTGAGTGTGAGAGATCAAAAGATGCCTCGCGTATCAAGTGGTGATCCTCTGTGCACGTCTTTCATCCGGCTCGTCGTGACGTGGGTGTAATGCTGGGTCGCGTTTAAGCTGCTGTGCCCAAGCAGTTCCTTCACTGCGTTGATGTCTGCGCCGCGGTTCAAGAGATGCGTTGCAAACGAATGCCGGATAACGTGCGGACTACACTTGCTAAGCGAGCTCGCTTCGGTAATGTAGTGATTTACTCTCCGGTAAACAAACGCAGGGTACAACTCCTTGCCGCTGTCTGTGACCAGCAAATTCTCGCTCTCACCGGGTCGGGAATGCATGTATTTCTCCGCCAAGTCAATGGTCTCCTCGGAAATGGGGATATACCGCTCCTTGCCTCCTTTGCCCACAACCTTGATGTTCCTTCTGCTCACGTTGACATCTGCATGACGCAGCGTGATGAGCTCTTCTTGGCGAACGCCTGTCTCATACAGCATGGTGAGCATCAAGCGGTCTCTCAAACCGGACCAGCTGTCCGGAAAGACCGAGCCGTCCAACAATGACAACATGCTGCGCTCAGGCACCACTTCTCTCACCCGCTTTTCCAGCTTGGGCAAGGACACCCCATTGCTGGGGTCCCGATCCGTATAAGCCATACGGCGCGCAAAGCGATTGAATGTCCTAAAAGCACTGACTTTGCGGTGGATGGTGCGCGGACTGCGCCCTTCCTTCATCATGTGAACTATCCAGGAACGCACCCAATCACCTTCTATCTCGACTAAAGAGTCGTGCTCGTACTGGTCTGCGAGAAAACGCTGGAATTGATTCAAGTCCGAACGATAACAGCGCAAAGTGTGCACGCTGCCCCTTTTCTCCTTCTCGAGAAAGTGCAGAAATGCCTGCAACGGGGACTGATTTCCAGATAAAGTTGACATTTTGGTTTGGTCAAGGCGAATATTACCCTACCAAACCGGTACTGCAAATTATCAGCCCATCAATGCCTTCTTGTTTTTGTAAACGGCCTTCTTCATCGTTTCACGACGAACCGTTTTCGGCTTCACATATTCCTTGCGAGCGCGCAACATGCGCCCTGTTTTTGTGCGATCAAACTTCTTCTTAAAGCGCTTGAGCGCTCGTTCGATGTTTTCTCCCTCCTTGACCGGAATGATGAGCATGTTTCGTAATTGGGTCGGCGAAGATAGCCGAAATTCATGAAACCACCGCCAAAAAGGCACAGAACACCATCACGTCACCCCTTTTTCAATCAACCCCCTGGAGATGACCAGCTTTTGTATTTCAGATGTGCCTTCTCCGATGGTACACAACTTCGCATCCCTGTAGAATTTCTCTACTGGAAAATCCTTGGTGTAACCGTACCCACCAAACACCTGCACAGCATCGGTGGCAATCCTCACGCACTCCTCAGAGGCCATGTACTTTGCCATGGCGCCGAACCGGGTGACATCTCCTCCGTTGGCCTTGGCATAGCAGGCTTTCGCGATCAGACCCCGAGACGCTTCAAGACCGACAGCCATGTCGGCCAACTTGAATCCAATCCCCTGAAAATGGGCAATGGGGCGGCCGAATTGCTCCCGCTCGAGGGCATATTTTCTGGCGGCATCAAATGCACCGCGCCCAATGCCCAGGGCGAGGGCCGCAATCGAAATCCGTCCACCGTCCAAGATTTTCATGGCTTGGATGAACCCCTCTCCCACTTCGCCCAAAACGTTGGCTTGAGGAATGCGGCAGTCTTCAAAAATCAGCTCTGCCGTCTCGCTCGACCGCATCCCCAGTTTGTTTTCCTTTTTTCCCCCTCTGAAACCAGGGGTGCCCCGCTCCACAACAAATGCTGTGATGCCATGACTGTCGAGCAATTCTCCCGTCCGGGCCAACACCACTGATACCTCTGAGCTCAAGCCATGGGTGATCCAATTCTTGGTCCCATTCAACACCCACTCGTCGCCATCCAATGCGGCCGTGCAGCGCATGCGCATGGCATCGGATCCCGTCCCTGCCTCGGTCAGTCCCCATGCGCCGATGTGCTCGCCACTGGCCAACTTGGGCAGGTATTGCTTCTTTTGGTCTTCACTCCCAAAAGTCAGTATGTGGTTGGTGCACAAGCTGTTGTGTGCCGCCATGCTCAGCCCGATTGACCCGCAGACAGCTGCGAGCTCCTCTATGGCCGCGGCGTATTCTTCATAGCCGAGACCCGTCCCGCCATAGGTGTCGGGAACCAGCATGCCCATCAGGCCGAGTTCGCCCATTTTCCGGAAGAGGTCCCTGGGGAAATGCTGCCGCTCGTCCCAATCCAGAATGTGGGGCACCATCTCTTGTGCTGCAAAATCGCGCACCATCTCCCTGATGGCCGTTATCGTTTCATTCTCCTCGAAGTTCATTGCGTCGGGGTTTGTGCAAAGGTCGCCAATCCCAGCGCTCAATCTTCAGGACAGTGCTTGAGATAATGTGAGAGCACCACTTTCTGCATGGAATCCAGCACAGGATGGTTCAATACCTCTTGCAGTTGGCCTTTGTGGTGGCGTGCCGCACGCTCCAAGACACGCGCCTCCTTCATTCCAACCGTGGGCAGGTCACGCCATTGGTCCACGGTCAAGGCACCGGGACAGCGGCGGTGGACATGTGCAGTGTCGCACCGCAGCAATGGAGAGATGGCCAAGGCGAGGCTGTCCCATCCGCCCAAAGCATCGGACAACAGATGGAGATCGGCAATGCCTCCCCAGCGCCTTCGGGCATCTAAAATGTGCCCTGCCACCCAGGGGCCAATGCCTTTCACGGCAACCAGCGTGAGGCTATCGGCTGAATTGATCTCAACCCTCTCCAACTCCGATCCCTCGGCGCTCACCAGCCCCGACACTTCAGGCCCCGTTTGGAGGTGCGCTTTGCGCTGCCCGCGATCTGGATGGTCCCTGTTTGGCCTTTCAGTAGGGAAGCGCAGGGCACTTCCAAAATGGCCCAACCACCCTTCCGGCAGGACCTTCATCCGCTCCAAGTCCATGCGGTCTTTCATGCCGCCCAGGGCCCGCGCATAGCGGACTGCGCCCCGGGCCTGCAATGGAGACAGGCCCAAATTCACCCACTTCGCTGAATCCAGTTTGGCCACAGCGATCACCCCCGGAACAGGGATGCTGCTGAAGCGCTGCGGTCTTTTGGCACCATTGACGCCCTCGGCCGTGGAAACCTGTGGGGCCCTGGCGTCCATTGCCGGCAGTTCCTCAAGGACACAGAGGAGTTCCGATACCGGCAGCGGGCTGGGTGCCGCTTGGCTTCTGGAGCGCCATGCCTCCACAGCAAGACAGGCGAAAACCGCCACCCCGAGCCACAAGGTCCCCAGGCGCTCACTGCGCAAAAAATGCATGTGGGGCTGTCGCCGGCTCAGTCGAAGCGCTTGATCTCCCCGGACTTGACCCGACGGAGGTAATCCGAAAGGTCCGTTTTGACCTCACCTGCGAGGAAGTACAGTCCAAGAACATTGGGAAAACACATCGCAAAGATCATGGCGTCTCCAAAATCGAAAACGCTGCTGGCGCTGATGGCGCTGCCGACCACCACGAAGACGCAGAAGACGGCCTTATAGCTGAGGTCTGCCGCCTTGGTTTCCCCAAATAAGTACGTCCAAGCCTTGAGTCCGTAATAGCTCCAGGATATCATGGTCGAGAGGGCAAACAGAATGACCGCCAGCGACAACACCGCCGGGAACCAGGAAATGCTCTGCTCAAAGGCGCTAGAGGTCAACCCGATGGCATCCAGTGACCCACCCTGGGCATTGTTGAAGACCGTCAACGCATCATACTGTCCGTAATCGGTGATGACAATGACGAGTGCTGTCATGGTGCAGATGACCACCGTGTCGATGAAAGGCTCCAACAAGGCCACAATGCCCTCGCTTACCGGCTCATTGGTCTTGGCCGCACTGTGGGCGATGGAAGCCGATCCAATGCCCGCTTCATTGGAGAATGCGGCGCGGCGTATGCCTTGGATCAGCACCCCGACCAGGCCACCGTACATGGCTTCGGTATCAAAGGCACCAGCTATGATGCGGCTGAATGCGGTCGGGACTGCGCCGATATTGGTGAGGATCACCCACAGCGCGCCGAGGATGTAGATGCCGACCATGAAGGGCACAATCTTATCCGTCACCTTGGCAATCGACTTGATGCCGCCGAGAATGACCACACCGACGATGACCGCCATGACCACGCCGAAAATCCAACCTTGGCCATAGAACACGCTCGCTTCGCCTCCTGTGACGGAGATGAGCTGCTGGGTGGCCTGGTTGATTTGGACCATGTTGCCACCTCCAAAAGACCCGCCGATGCAGGCCACAGCAAAGAGGGCGGCGAGCACTTTGCCCAACCCCCCCATGTTTTTCTTGGCCAGTCCATCCCTCAGATAGTACATGGGGCCTCCCGAGACTGAGCCGTCTTCATTTTGGCGGCGGTACTTCAGGCCAAGGGTGCACTCGATGAACTTGCTGCTCATGCCAAACAGGCCCGCGATGATCATCCAGAACGTGGCGCCCGGTCCACCGAGCGAAACGGCCACCGCCACACCGGCGATGTTGCCCACGCCCACTGTGCCGCTCAGCGCTGCGGTGAGCGCCTGAAAATGCGAAACCTCACCTTGGTGGTTGGGGTCATCGTATTTGCCCCGCACCACATCGAGGGCATGGCCGAATGCGCGGATGTTGACAAACTTGAAGTAGACCGTAAAGAAGAGGGCGCCAAAAAAGAGCCAGATCAAGACGAAGGGCACAGTGAACCCCGCAATGTCCACCGTCCAGAATATGACGGAGGTAATCGCGTCGGTAATTGGCCCCATGACCTCGTTGATGGCATCATCCACTGAAGCAGCTGAGGCGGTGAAAGGGAATAAAAAGGGGGCACACAGCGCAAGGCTGGCGGCAATCAGGCGTTTCATGAATCTCGTGGTTCGCTGGGGCGCAATATAGGCCCCACCATACAGCCTTGACGGCGGTATCACTCCGGAGTTTGCAGACCGAACAAACGGTTGAGCAAACGCAATTGCTGGTCGCTGCCGAGCACAAACAATTTGCAGGCGGTATTCAACGGCGTCTCGGGACCGGGATTGATGATGAATTCCCCTTCGGAGGTTTTGACCCCGATGACATTGACGCCGAGCCGGTTCCGGGCGTCAATCTCTCCCAAGGTGGGGAGCCTGAATTCGGCCGGCAGGTCCTTGACGTCGACCTCCTCGAGGTTGATGGCGTCTTTTCCTTGGATGCGGATGTGGTCAATGAAGTCCATGACATCCGGATTGGCCACGAGGGAGGCCATGTGCGCACCGCCCACGGTATCGGGCATGATCACATTGTCCGCTCCCGCCCGGCGGAGCTTGGCTTGGGAACCCGCCTGAGAAGCCCTGCTGATGATGACAGCGTCGGGATTGTGCTCACGCACAGAAAGCACGGTGTAGAGGTTGTCTGCATCGCTTGGGAGCGTGCAAATGACCGCACGGGCGTGGTCAACTCCAGCGGCAATCAAACGGTCGTCCCGGGTGGCATCTCCAGCGATGACGAGCGGCGTCAAGTCTTCGCGCAAGTGCCCTACCAATTCTTCGTCCTTTTCCACGATGACGGCGGTGTAGCCTTTCGCAGAAAGGTCTGCGAATGCCTTCTCGCCGACACGGCCGTAGCCGCAGACGATGACATGGTCCCTGAGGTTTTCGATGGTGCGTTCCAATTTCCTGGCTTTGAAGAGGTCCCGATACTCCCCCGCCACGAAGTACGTGGTGATGGCGGAAATCGTGTAGGCGAATGTACCGATGGAGAAAATGATGAGCAGCGAGGTGAACACCATGCCGTTCGGACTCAATTCGTGCACCTCACGGAACCCCACGGTGCTCACCGTGATCATGGTCATGTAGAAGGCCTCGATGAAGGTGTAGCCTTCCAGCACCATGAATCCCACGCTTCCCACAACAATCACGGCGGCCACGATGGCCAGCGAGAAGGCGATTCTGGAAAAAGTCTTGAAGCGGTAGTACACGTTTTGAAGTTAGCGGTCAGAAGCCAATACAACGGCCATCGCTTGTTGAATCGCGAGGGCTTCTCTTCTGGCGGCTGCGGCAAAATCCGTTTCTGCGGAAGCATAGAGCAAGCTCCGGCCCACATTGACCAAGAGTCCTCCAGCGAGGTCCTCGGCCCAACCCGCATCGCAAACGGACGCCAAAGTCCCGCCTTGTGCTCCGACTCCTGGGACCAGAAGAAAGCGATCAGGGGCCGCTGCCCGGCATTCAGCGAGCCAGTCTGGCCGCGTGGCACCCACGACATACATGAGGCGCTCTGCCCCTTCGTAGGTCCTGCTCACCTCGAACACCCTGCGCCAAAGGGGCTGCCCGCCTTCCGCACCGTGAAATTCAAAATCCGCTGCCCCGGGATTGGACGTGGCGGCCAACAATATGGTCCACTTGTCTTCAAATGCCAGGAAAGGCTCCACGCTGTCGCGCCCCATGTAGGGCGCCACCGTCACGGCATCCGCACCCCATTGTTCGAAGGCGGCGCGGGCATAGCGCGTGGCGGTATTGCCGATGTCGCCGCGCTTGGCATCCGCTATGCGCAGGCAATCGCTCGGAATGGCGGCAAGGGTGTCGCTCAGGACATCCCACCCGTCGGGTCCGAGGGCCTCATAGAACGCCACGTTGGGCTTGTATGCGACGGCCAGGTCCGCGGTAGCGTCTATGATCGCCTTGTTAAAGGCGAGGACTGCGTCGGGACCTGTTCCAAGGTGGGGCGGCATCCTGTCGGGATCCGGATCCAAGCCCACGCAGAGAAATGAAGCCTTGTCCCTGATGGTGGCTATGAGCTGCCTCTCATTCATTGCCGGCGAAGATATCGCGGATGGCCATGGCGTTCATTTGTCTGGCGCCAACCCCGCCTGCTTGAGCCGCTCCATGCGCTCTACCGTGCGCAAGGCCAGTACGATTTCGTCCAAATCGCCTGTCAATACGCGATCCAGCGCATGCAGGGACAGACCAATGCGGTGGTCCGTCACCCGGCCTTGTGGGAAATTGTACGTCCGGATTTTGCCCGAACGGTCTCCGGTTCCCACCTGCGACTTGCGCTCTTCGGCTTCGATGGCCCTGCGCTCCCGATCGGCGGACTCCCACAGCCGGGTGCGCATGACCTGCAGCGCCTGCTCGTAGTTCTGGTGCTGAGAACGGCCGTCTTGGCATTCCACCACTGTGCCCGTAGGCAGGTGGGTCAGGCGCACCGCACTCTCGGTTTTGTTGACATGTTGGCCCCCTGCACCACTGGCCCGAAAGGTGTCCTTGCGGATGTCCTTGTTGTCCAAAGTGAAATCCAGGGCGTCTGCTTCTGGCAGAATGGCTACGGTTGCTGCACTGGTGTGGATGCGCCCTTGGGATTCCGTGGCGGGGACGCGCTGTACCCTGTGGGTGCCGCTTTCATATTTCAATTGCCCGAATACCGCTTCGCCCGAGATCCGGGCCACCACTTCTTTGAACCCTCCCGCTGTGCCGGGATTGGACCCTACGACTTCCAATTTCCACCCACGGGCATCCGCAAACCGCTGGTACATGCGAAACAGGTCACCCGCCCACAAAGCCGCCTCATCGCCTCCTGTGCCGGCCCTCACCTCCAGCACACAGTCGCGCCCATCGCTGGGGTCATCCGGCACAAGGGCTTCCTGCAAGGCCCGCTCCAAAACGGCCATATCCTCCTTCAACTTCTCCGCCTCTTCGGTCGCCATCGCCTTGAGCTCCACATCTGCGCTGTCCAAGTCTTGGCGCGCGTAAGCCAGTGCATCCGTCATCTCGCGGTACTGGCGGACCTGCTCCACAATGGGCTCCAACTGCTTGAAGTCCCGGATGGCCGATCGGTAAGCTGCAGGGTCGGCAATGACGCCTGGGTCGATGACCTGCAGTGACAGCTCACGATAGCGGTCCTCCAAGGCCGCCAACTGGTCCAGCAGCCCCTGCATTTCAGCTGTAGGTCTCTGTCCCTCCGGGGCCGACAATGGTCAATCGCGGCTCCCCATCGGTTCTCTTTTCGACCCTGCCCACAATGCGGGCTTCCACGCCGTGTTGACGCGCCACATCCATCACCGCTTGGGCGTGATCCGGGGTGGTGTAGACTTCCATGCGGTGTCCCATGTTGTAGACCTGGAACATTTCCCGCCAAGCCGTGCCACTGTGCTGTTGGATGAGCTTGAACAAGGTTGGTGTAGGGAAGAGGTCGTCCTTGATGACGTGGAGGTCTGAGGCGGCGAAGTGCATCACCTTTGTCTGCCCGCCTCCACTGCAGTGCACCAGTCCATGCAAAGGACCGCGCCCCAGCTTGAAGAGGTCGACCAAGACCGGGGCGTATGTCCGGGTGGGAGACAGGACGAGTTTACCGGCATCCAAGGGTGCACCTTCCACGGTATCCGTCACATTGAACGGCCCTGTGTAGACGAGCTCTTCTGGCAATCCTGGATCGAAACACTCGGGGTACCGCTCCCTCCATCCGGGGCCAAACAAATCGTGCCGCGCACTGGTCAAGCCATTGCTGCCTGTTCCGCCGTTCCACGCCTCTTCGTATTGCGCCTGTCCATCGCTGGCCAATCCAACCACAACGTCGCCGGCTTGGATGCGGGCATTGTCGATGACGTCCTCGCGGCGCATCCGGCACACGACGGTCGAATCCACAATGACCGTGCGCACGAGGTCACCGACATCTGCCGTTTCGCCGCCGGTTCCGCGGACATCGAGTCCCCATTCCCGCCATTGCGCCATGAGGCTTTCTGTGCCCTGAATGAGCGCTGAAACCACCTCCCCTGGCACCAGACGTTTGTTGCGCCCAATGGTTGAACTCACGAGGATGGGGCCGGTCGCACCGACGCACAGCAAGTCGTCGATGTTCATGACCAGCGCATCCTGTGCGATGCCCTTCCACACCGAAAGGTCACCGGTTTCCTTCCAGTAAATCCAAGCGAGCGCACTCTTGGTCCCTGCCCCGTCGGCGTGCATGACCAGACAATGGTCGCCGCTGCCCGTCAAGGCATCGGGTACGACCTTACAGAATGCCTTTGGAAAAAGGCCCTTGTCCAATCCAGCGATGGCCGCGTGTACCTCCTCTTTTCCCGAGGAAACACCGCGTTGGGAGTAGCGGTCTTGCAAGGAGGTGTCCACGGCCGAATCCGTCACTTGGGGACGTAATCGAAGCTTGTGATCCTGAACACCGTACGGCGGTTCATCTGGTGCGCCGCCTCACGCTGTTCGTCCGTGGCCATTGCCGCAATCTCAGCATCGCTGATGAGTGGCATTTTCTCGCCCCGCCCGACGGGCTGCAGGCGCTGGCGATCGATGCCCCTTTCTACGAGGTAGTTGACGCAGGTCTCAGCACGGCGCTGGCTCAATTCATCGTTGGCTTTGTCTCCGCCGCGCGTATCCGTATGCGCTTCCAGCGAAATGACGAAAGTGGGGTTCCGGTCAAGCAAGTCCACGAGGTAGTCCAAGGAGTCCTTGGAATTGACCGCCTGGTCCACCACGAGTTCCGCCTTGGCGAACACGTATTGTACCAGTGGCATGGGGTAATCCTCATTGGTCACCACTTCGCGCAGGAGGTATTCCTTGATGAAGTTGGTGGACTTGGACAGGCCGATGGTGCTGAATTGATCTCCGGCACTGATGTATCCCTCCTTGGAGATGTCCACCGAATAGGTGCTTTCCGAGCTGATGGCCCAGCCGCCTTCCTCTGCACCGCCTTCGCCGTCTGTATCGGCCGAAGTGCTCTCGCCGTCGCTGGCCGTCACCGTGACCGAAGCCCCCTCAATGGGCATGCCCGTGTCATAGTCGTAGACATAGGCCACGTAGTCGAATTCAAGCGGGGGCATGGCAAAGGAGAAGATGTCATCCTTTCCCTTGCTCTCCGGACGGTCGGAAGAGAGGTATCCCTTTTCGTCCTTGGGGTGGTAGACCAAGGCAAAGTCATCGCTGGCAGAGTTGATGGGGTACTCCATGAATTCCGGTGTTTCGAAATTCATGCCGTCTCCCTTCCACGTGGCCTTCATGATGTCGAGTCCTCCCATGCCTCCTGGGCGGTCCGATGCGAAATAGAGGTCTCCGTTTTTTCTGATGTGTGGGAAATACTCGTCCGATGCGGAATTGATGCCCGGTCCCATGTTGGTGGCGGAGCCCCATTCTTCGGAGGCGTCGTCCCACTTGATGTACCAGAGGTCCTTGCCTCCCTGTCCACCTTCCATGTCACTGATGAAGACCATGTACTGGTCATCCGGGGTCAGAGAGGGTTGGCCCACTTGAGAGCTGTCGTCACCTGCTTCGCGGTCGAGGACGCCCAGCTCTTCGGCTGCACCCCACTTCGCGCCCGTGCGCTGGGACACGAAGATGTCGCAAGGGTAGTTGTTGTCTTTGTCGATGAGACAGCGCGTGAAGTACAAGGTCTTGAACTTGGAATCCAAGGTCACCCCGCCTTCATTGCTCGGGCTGTTGATGGTATTGCCGAGCGGTTCCGGGATGCTCCACTTGCCCTTGCGGTCCACTTCGGCCATGAACAAATCCATGTAGCTCTCCCCCGTAATGGGGTCTTCGCCGCTTCCGGTGGAACTGCTTCGGCTCGAGGCGAAAATGACCTCTTCGCCGCGCTTATCGGCAAAGGCCATGGCGAAATCGAAACTCGGTGAGTTGACCATGACCAAAGGCTCCACTACGAAACGGCTGTCGTTGATGATCAAGCTCTCGGCAGCGGCATTGCAGGACTCAATCATGGTGTTGGCCAATGCGCCGTCACCGCCTGCTGCTTTGTACTTCTCAAATTGCTCGACGGCATCGTCAAACTCTCCCTGGCCCATGAACACCATGCCGTAGTGCTTGAAGACGTTGGGGTTGTCGTCTGCCCACTTCAAGTCGATGGCGCGCTTGTACCACTCCTCCGCTGCGGGAAGGGCACGGCTCAATCGGTAACATTCGCCGATGCGGTAGCACACGCGGCCCTTTTCTTCCAAGTCGCCTTTGAGTTTGGCATATGATGCCTGATAGTCCTTGGCGGCTTCGAAATATCCGCCGCGGTCAAAGGCGGCGTCGGCATCGGCCGTCATGTCGTTTTGAGCGGCCACAGGCAGCGCGATGAAAGCAACAAAAGCCATTAGCGCCGTGCGCATGGCGACCGGAGATCCGGAAAACAGGTTCAACATTCCCAATGAGGTTTACGGGCGAATGTAAGAAGGCCCCGGAACATCGCGTGAACGAATCCGGGGCCTTCTTTAAAATCAATGTGCGAATCAGCGTGTAAACAGCAATTCGCGGAGCTTCGGGAAGGGCCAACGGCTGTCCTCTGTGAGCTTCTCGAGCTGGTCAACTTGCACGCGGAGGTCGTCCATTTGCGGCTTCACGATGCCGGCATAAGCCTTGGCTTTTTCGTGGAGTCCTTCCATTTCGTTGATTTTGGAACGTTCCAAGCGCAACGTCTCCAGGGCAGAGTATGTAGCGGAGAGCCCGGCGGAGATTTCCTCCAAAATACCGCGCTGCGCGCGGGTCATGCCCTCAGCTGTGTCGTCGCCATACACATCCATAAAGCCTTGGATATTGGCCAAAAGGTCGCTTTGGTAGTCCATCACGGCAGGCAGGACCTGGTTGGTCACCATGTCACCCAGCACGCGGGCCTCGATCTGCAGCTTCATGACGTAGTTCTCGAGCTCCACCTCGGTCCGTGCCGCCATTTCCTCCGCGCTCAGGATGCCAAGTCCCTCGAACAGGGCTATGGTTTCCTTTCGCTCCCAAACGGCCAAAGCGCTCGGCGTATCGAGCAGGTTGGAGAGGCCGCGCTTCGCCGCTTCATCCACCCATTCTTGGCCGTAACCGTTGCCTTCGAACCGAATGGACTTGCTCTGCTTGATCAGCTTTTGGATCTCCTTGAGGAGTGCCTCGTCCTTTTTGTCGCCTTTGGCGATCCGCCCGTCAACCGCATTCTTAAAGTCGACGAGTTGCTCCGTCATGATCGTGTTGAGCACGGTCATGGGCAGGGCGCAATTGGCGGCGCTGCCCACGGCGCGGAATTCGAACTTGTTGCCGGTGAAGGCAAAGGGCGAGGTCCGGTTGCGGTCGGTGTTGTCCAACAACACCTCTGGAATGCGGCCGATTTCGAGCTTCACAGCGGTCTTTTCGTCCGGGCTCATCTTGCCGGCGCTGACGTTGGCCTCCACAGCATCGAGCAACTCCGTCAACTTGGAGCCTATGAAGGCACTGATGATGGCCGGCGGGGCCTCATTGGCGCCCAGCCTGTGGTCATTGCCTGCGCTGGCAATGGCCGCGCGCAACACGTCAGCGTGCTTGTGGATGGCGGCGATGGTATTGACGAAGAAGGTCAAAAACCGCAGGTTGGTCTTGGGGTTGGTCCCCGGCTTGAGCAGGTTCACCCCTGTATTGGTGCCCAAAGACCAGTTGTTGTGCTTGCCGGAACCATTGAGCCCTGCAAACGGCTTTTCGTGCACCAACACCCGGAAATCGTGGCGTTGGGCCACGCGCTCCAGCAAGTCCATGAGGAGCAGGTTGTGGTCGTTGGCGAGGTTGGCCTCTTCAAAGACGGGCGCCACCTCAAATTGATTCGGTGCCACCTCATTGTGGCGGGTCGTGACGGGTATGCCGAGCTTGTGGGCTTCACATTCGAACTCCTGCATGAAGCCCATCACGCGCGGCGGGATGCTGCCGAAGTAGTTGTCATCGAGCTGCTGTCCTTTGGCAGGTGCAGCACCCAACAATGCACGGCCTGTCTGGCTCAGGTCGGGACGGGCGTTGTACAGCGCCTTGTCCACCAGGAAGTACTCCTGCTCCCACCCCAGGGTGGCGACCACCTTGGTGACGTTTTTGTCAAAGTACTGGCAGACTTCAGTGGCCGCCTTGTCCACCGCAGTCAGCGCCTTCAACAAGGGGGCCTTGTTGTCCAGGGACTGTCCCGTGTAGGCGATGAAGATGGTCGGAATGCACAGGGTCTGCTCGATCAGGAAGGGCGGGCTGCTTGGGTCCCACAGCGTGTAACCCCGCGCCTCAAAAGTGGAGCGGATCCCGCCGTTGGGAAAGCTCGATGCATCCGGCTCTTGTTGGACGAGCAAACTGCCGTCGAAACGCTCGATGGCCCCGCCTTGACCGTCGGGCTGGATGAAGCTGTCGTGCTTTTCTGCCGTGCTGCCGGTCAACGGTTGGAACCAGTGGGTGTAGTGTGTCGCGCCGCGGGCCATGGCCCACTCCTTCAAGGCGCTGGCGACTTGGTCTGCGATTTTCCTGTCGATCCTGGTGCCGTCCACCATGGCGGAAACGACGTGCTCATAGGCTTCTTCCGTCAAATACTCACGCATGGCGTTGACGGTGAATGCAAGGTCACCGTAGTACTCGGAAATTTTGGATGAAGGCGGAACGGCGACCTTCGGAGACCGCTCGAGGACATCCTCAATGGCGGTGATGCGGTAGTTTGACATGTTCTTTTCAGTAACTGACCGCAAAAATAGGCGGTCACCCCCCTCTAAATGCGGACTGATCCGATAAAAATGTCATTTTTTTCGCCAACGGGGTGATTTTAGAGGGGGTGTGTTGTGAAAAAGTAGTGTTTTCTTACAATCACCCCCTCTAAAACCTTACTCAAAGACCACCACGCGCTCACGGACCATTCGGCCCGGTTGGGTCAAGGTGAGCAGGTGCACTCCACCGGGAATGTCGCCCACAGGGATGCGCCCTTGCAGACCCTGTCCTGCGGTGGCCTGTCCACGGCCCTCGCGCACCGGCCTTCCTGCCGCATCGCTCAGTGTCCATGTGAAAGGGCCTTGCCACCCTTTGAGCTGGAAAGTCACCGCCCCTGAAGCCGGGTTGGGGAACACTTTGAAATCCTCAGCGGCGGCTGGCTCCGATTGGATGCTGTTGACCAGGTTGGTCTCAAAGTGAAAGCGGTGCACGATGGATTTGCCAAAGTCGGGCTCGAAGGTGATCCAATTGCCCCCCACTTTGCGCAAGCGCACGAATCCGCTGCCATCGTCGTTGGCCCAGAAACTGATGCCATCGTCGTCGGCATCTTGAAATTCAAAAGTGTAACACCCCTGGTTCAAGTAGACCGTATCCCGGTACTGGGTATTGGCCTCCGGATAGGTCCGGTCCAAGTAGACCGTGCCATCCTGGTGCACCAGCTTGGCGCTGTTCTCCCAAGGTGTGCTGTTGGTGCGCACGAAAATGATCAGCCGGTTGTCGTCTTCATCGCCGGGGTCCTCCATGTAGGTGTAGGTCGGAGGGCGGCGAAAAGTGCTGCTGACCTCATCGTTCCAAGCCACCTCGTCCGTGCCGCCATTGGGGGCGGACACCCTGGCGACGAAAGTCAGGTCTTCTTCGGCATCGCCATCCCACAGGGCTGCATCGAGGGCGACGAGCTCCACGACCTCTTCTTCGAGAAAGCCGAGCTGCCCCGTCCAGGTGTACGACTGGAGGTTGTCGGGCAGACCAAAGGTGATGGTGCACGAAGTCAACGGCGTGCTTCCGCTGTTGCGCAGCAGCACTTGAGGGCGGTCGCAAATGGGGTTGGTGCGCGAGGCCAACTTCGTTCCGCTCGGAGCGAGAACCTCCACCAACTCAGCATCGAGGCTGTGGTTGGCCGCGCCATAGGAAATGATCTGTCCCTCGAAGCGGTAGTTGCCGTCGGGATCGAAATCAATGTCGTAGTCCACTGTGAACGGACCCTCACTTGAAACAAGTGGCGTCAATTCCATGTCCCGCGTATCGACCGGAGCCCCTGGACACCAGCCCGCCCGGTCGTAAATCCAGGTCCCGCCTTGGGGAAACAGGGCGTTGTCTCCACACTCCCGCATGATTTCCCACGACCACTGCTCTTCGCCGTTGACCTTCACCTTGTGGGTGTTGTAGCAGAACTCGGCGCAGTTGTTGCCGCTGCCAAAACCGTGACCAGAAGCACGGGTCTTGAGCCGCCACATCTCCTCCCCCGCTGCGGGTGCGTATTCGTAGCCCACCACGTTCTGATCAAAGCCCGCCAGGCCGTATTGGCCTTTCCAAAATGCCTCTACCCCCAGCACCTCGCGCGCGGGTGCCCCTTCGATGAAGTGAAACTTGAGGTCGAGCAGCTCCTGCCAATTGCCCGCCTGCAACTCCACACTGTCCCTCAACAGCGGCAGGTAATCCGTGACGTCATACCACCACGTCCAGCCGTCCTCATCCAGGTCCAAGCCGATGCCATAAGGCGTGATGTAACGGTACAGTTCGTAACGGTCAATGACATCATAGGGCATGCCGAAGTAATCCAGGGTCCCGTTGATCACCTCGCTGGCCTCTCCCGGCACCGGGTAAGTCAGCGTATCGCCAAACAAAGGGACCAGGACCGTCTCACCGGGCGCATAGTGGTAGCTGAGGTCGGTCATGGCCACTCCATTTCCTTCCACTTCCCAGGTCGACAAGCTCATGGGCGCAATGGGCTGCAGATCCAAGATGGATCCGTCTGCGATGAGCTCGAGATATTCGCCCCTCCCGAAACCGATGAACGGACGGAAGTCCTGCCCCAAGCCCTTGGCGCGCTCGCGGCCTGGCGTAGGGCGCCGCAAGGTGGTGCCATGGTGAAAGCCGGGACCGCCTCCGGGGTTGTGGTTGACCTCTTCGGTGCCATTGGCGCCATCGAATCTGTAGTCGACCAGCAGGTCGTCGTAGTTGGGGTGCCATGCTGTGGGCTGGCGGTTCATCCATGAAGCGATGGTCGCGCTGTCCAGGGCCACGCCCCAGACCCTGAAGTCGTCTACCCTGCCGTTGTAGCGGTTGTTGCCGTTGCCGGAGGCGCCGAGGTTCATTTTTACGATGCCTTCGATGGGGTTGTCCTTGTTGGTGCCGCTGTGAAACAGCACGCCATTGAGGTACATCTCCATGATGCCCGTCTCGGCGTTTTTCACAAAAGCCCAGTGGTTCCAGCGCCCTTCGTAGTCGGCCGTCTGGGCCTGCTGGTCAATGCGGTCATAGCCGCCGTCAAATCCACAATCCCAGTACACGCGCCCGTTGCTCCACGGCAGGTGCACGTTGACCACACGCTGGTTTTGGGCGTTGATGCCTTCGAACAAGGTGCCGTTTTGCGGCTGGGCGTCTGGGTCGCCGTAGACCCAGCACTCGATGGTGATCTGCGAAGACAGCCCCTGCAAATCGGTGACGTCCACTTCCACGCGGTCGGGTGCGGTGAAGTCCACTTCGCCGTCGTGGCCTTCGGCAATCCACGCCTTGGCCACGCCCCCCGTCACGGGGACCCACCCGTCTTGAATTCCATCGGTCTGTGAGGTGACGCCATCCAAGGCGAATTCCAAGACGAGGTTGCCGGTGCCGTCCCACTCGATGGGTGGAGAAAGCCGCAGGGACAGGCTGTCTCCGAATTGCCATGAAGAGAGTCCGTACTGGTACGACGTATTGGGCAGGTCAAGAAAGCCGGAGAGGGCCGTGTCTGAGGTCAGGCCCCACTTCACATCCATGCGGCGGGCATCGGGTGCGCCTCCCCCCACCGGGATCCACAACCGGTCGATGGCACCCGCTCCCAGTGGTGCGAGCTCTTCAGCGGTCCAAAGAAACTGGGCGCGCTTGGATGTGGTGGGTTCGAAGAGCGGCATCAGGTAGACCACTTCACCGGGCTGAACTGTGGTCTCTGAGAGCACCATGTCTGCCATGGTCTGCGCGGCGGGAAGCCAGACCGAATCCTGCACCCCTTCCACGTAAGGCACGAGCATGGTGGTATCGAAAGGCGCGTCGGCAAGCAATTGATTGGGGTGCTGCAGCGCGGCACTGTCCAGCAGGCCCGTGTGATCGAAGAGGTAGGTGTAGGACAGGTAGTCCCACTCGCCACACGCGTAGCCCAGATTGCCCGCTGTGCCATCTTCGAAGCACTTCAGGGTGTATTCCATCAAAACCTTGCCGTATTCGACGCCATTGTCTGAAGGAGGAAACGAGAACCACCGACGCCCGGGGCTGTCATAGGCGGTTTCCGGGTTGTTCTGGGCAGCGAAAGTGTAGGTCTGCACCGTCGTGGTATCAGCCTGCAGGCCCGAGGCCAATGAACAAAAGAGGACCAATGCGGATGCACCGCGGAACGCGCGTTGATTCATGGGCAAAAGTTAACCCTGCGCGCCCTTTTGGGGAGGAGACTGAGGCCTGAATTTTGTGATTTCAGACCGATGTCAAATCAGGCATTGCGCCCGGGATAGGCGGCCAGCGCGGCAGCCACGACTTCAACGGCGCGCCGGATGGCGGCTTCCTCAAGCACATAGGCTATGCGGACCTCATCGCTGCCCGCACCCGGGGTGGCATAGAACCCACTGGCCGGTGCCAGCATCACGGTATCGCCCCCGAGGTGAAAATCGGAAAGCATCCACTGACAAAACGCGTCGCTCGAATCAATGGGCAGCCGCGCCACCGCATAGAAGGCGCCTCCTGGAGTTGGCACCGTGACCCCGGGAATGGCCCGCAGTCCGTTGATGAGGGCGTCGCGTCGGCCCACATAGGCCGCCTTGACTTCCTCGAAGTAGGAGCGCGGCGTCTGCAGGGCCGCTTCACCGGCGATCTGTCCGAGGGTGGGTGGAGAGAGCCGGGCCATTGCAAACCGCATGCAGGCTTGATGCACAGCGGCATTGCGGGTCACAAGGGCACCGACCCGTGCGCCGCACATGCTGTAACGCTTGGAAACGGAATCCATCAACACAACATGGTCATCCAAGCCTTCCAAGGCCAGCACACTGCGGGGTGGTTTCTCCCCGTAGCAGAATTCCCGGTAGACTTCATCTGCAAAGAGATACAGGTCGTGCTCCAGAACGAGCGCGCGAATGGCCTCGAGTTCCGCATCGGTGTATACATACCCCGTCGGATTGCCGGGGTTGCACATGAGGATGGCCCGGGTGCGGTCGGTTACGCGCTCCGCAATCTCGGCCACCGGGGGCAGCGCGAACCCGTCCTCGATCCGCGACGCGACCGGCACCACCTTGACCCCCGCCATGGTGGCGAACCCATTGTAGTTGGCGTAAAACGGTTCGGGAATGATGACCTCATCGCCGGGTTCCAGACAAGCCTGAAAGGCAAAAACAAGCGCCTCGCTGCCACCGGTTGTCACGATGACCTGCTCGGGGCTCACCTCCACGCCTACCGAACCATAATAAGCCGCCAGCCCTTCCCGGTATGAGGCAAAGCCGTCACTCGGGCTGTACTCGATGACCGTGCGGTCCATCCCCCGCACGGCCGCCATGGCGATGTCCGGGGTTTCAATGTCAGGCTGGCCGATGTTGAGATGGAGGACCCTGCGGCCCGCTGCCTTGGCGGCAACAGCAAATGGGGCAAGCTTCCGGATCGGGCTGTCGGGCATGGATTGGCCCTTGGTCGAAATGCGCGGCATGGCGTGTACTTGGTGGATGCCGCCTGTGGCAGCGCCGCGAAGATATACCCTCGGAAAAAGAGGAAGCCGATCCCAAGGGGACCGGCTTCCATGAACATATGGCGAACGGGATTGGCTTACTGGGTTACCAGCAGCTTCTTCACCGCCATGTAGGTACTGGAGGAGATGCGGATTTGGTACATGCCCGCATCGAGGCCCTGGGCTTCGACCGTCATGAAGTACTCCACATCACTCATGGCATTGCCGTCGTACAGCTCTTGGATGAGCTGACCGCTCATGTCGTAGAGGTCCACGCGCAGGCGCATGTTGTTGGACACCACGAAGCCGAGCTGGCTGACATTGTTGGTCGGGTTGGGCTGGAGGCCCGTCACGCGGATGGGCTCTTTGATGTCAGACCCGACAGATACGTCGAAGGGCTGGTGATCCGATCCTTCTCCGCTGACGGAAACGCCTCCACCTTGCGCAGCAGCATTGGTCACGGAATACCCGAAGGATGTGCTGTTGCCACACGCATCGCTCAACACGTAGTCGTAAGCCAATGTCCAGGGCAACGTGCAATCCAGATCGATCATGATGTCACCGCTGGATCCGAGGAACCCTTGTGACACCCCGTCGAGGATGAGCTGACCGCTCCAGAAGAACCAGGCACTGGCGCCGTAGTTGGCGTTCTGGTTGTTGGCGCCGTTTCCGACCTGCAGTCCGTAGTAGTAGTTCGTCGGCTGATGGGTCAAGCTCAATTCAGATCCGGCGTAGATACCGGTACCGAGCATGCCCCCCGTCTGCATCACGAAGTATTCCCACTGCTCCCACGGGCTGGTGCCGGGCAAGACGTTTGCACAGTCCTTTTTGTAACCGCGGCCGAGGGCACTCCACTCCGTCCAATTGAAGGCGGTATTGTAGTCTGCGTTCCAGATGAATCCACCTGAACCATCGGCATTCTCCACTTCGATTTCGATGTGGATGGTCTGATCGAAGAAGCTCTCCACGATGTTGATGCCACCCGGTACGATGGTGAAAGACTCACCATTGAACGGCGCACCTTCGAGCACGATGGCGGAAGGAGCGGCACCCGTGCACGCGTCATCGTCGAGGAAGGCCTCTGGCGTTGCTGCGGCGCAGTAGTTTCCGATCTCATCGGTCGGGGCAAATCCGCCGATGGTCTCCGTCAATTCAATCGTGACATCGCTGCAGCCATCCTCCGCGTCGAGCGTGACCTCTCCGGGGAGATAAGCAAAGTCAAAGATGCCGCCCTGCTCTTCTATGCTCAGGGTTTCACCGTTGAGCACGCCTTCGCTGTCGGTGATCTGCGGTGCCGTGACGTCGTTGAAGGTGACGGTTTGGGTAACCGCAGCCATTCCCTCATTGCCACAGTCATCGGTTGCAGAAGCCATGTAGGTCCGCACGATCGTGTAGCTGCCGGCATCACCACAGAGGTAGGCGGGATCACTGTCGACATAAGTCACAGGGCCCACTGCGGGTGAATTGGCACAATTGTCGGTCGCGCTGGCCGTAACGGCAGCAGCAGCTGGCATATCGCCATTGCAATTCTCATCCAAATCCACGGACAATTCAGCAGGCACACCGTCGAGGAACACAACAGGAGCCGTTGTATCGAGCACGGTGATGTGCTGCAGCGTGGTGTCGGAGCTCGTGTTGCCAGAAGCGTCCGTTGCAAGGATGATCCAACGGCGATCGAACTCGCGGCAGCCCGCAATGCCCGTTTCATTGATCTCATCATAGATGATTTCCACATCAAACTCGCAGTTGTCCGTGGCCTCGTACCAGGGGTTGCCTGCCGCGAAAAGGTCCACCATGTTCACACAGCTATCACCGGCATACAGGGTGTAGTCTTCGAGATCGAAGATGTTGACCGCTGGAGCCGTGACATCGGCCACGGTGACCGTGACTTGACCGTATGCGATGTTGCCATTGACATCTTCCACCGCAACGGACATCACATTGTCACCCGTATTGTCGCAGTCAAAGGTGATGGCCTCGGAATACGTTCCCGATCCATCCTCGGCGATGCTGAAGCTCACAATTCCACAGGCGTCGCTGCTTCCATTGTCGAGATCTGCCGCTGAAATTGTAGCCAGACCGTCAGCGTCGAGGTCGAGCACCGTGTCCATCAGAATGACATTGGGGGCAACGTTGTCCTCCACAGTTACGGTTGCCGTCGCTGTGCTCGTATTGCCGCTCTGGTCGGTGGCCGTGATGGTCACCGTCACGTCTCCCACGTGGCTGCAATCCAATGACGTGATGTCGATGGAAGAAGACGCCACCGTGCAGTTGTCGCTGATGGCAGACACATCTCCCAATGAAAGCGTCGCAGCCCCAGCCGCATCCAGTTGGACCGTGATGTCCATGGGTGTAATCGTGGGCGCGATGTCATCGACGACGGTAACCGTCGCGGTCGCCGTTGCCGTATTGCCCGCGATGTCCGTTACGGTCAGGGTCACCGTGTTGTCTCCGAGATTGTCACAATCAAAATCGGTCTGATCGGCGGAGAAGGCTATGGCGTTGAAGTCATCGGAAGATCCATCGTCGAGGTCTTCTGCAGCGATGGAAACGTTTCCGTCCGTATCCAGATACAGGGTCAAGCCATCGGCGAGCGCAGCAGGCGACGTGGTGTGGATGACGACGTTGAGGAAGGCAAAAATGCTCGCCTGCCCACAGTCGTCGATGTGACGTGAACTGAACATGACAGGTCCATCGGCAAACGGACCGGTCTCGAACTCAGCGTAGCCATTGGCCACATCCAAAGCGGTCACCGTGTGCGTCTCGGACAGCACACCACCGATGTACCACTCCACGATGTCTCCTTCTTCCGCAGACTCAACACCGCTTCCCGTGAAGATCACGCGCATGGTGGGCGTGTCATCATTGGTGACGTCGTCCGTTCCACTCAGTCCGTTGTCACTGCCATCGGTTAGATCGATGACCGGGCAGCTCGGTGCGAAATCGTCGATCACCGTGAAGGTGGACGTCGTGCTGCTGCTGTTGCTGTGAATGTCGGTCACCGTGAAGGTCACCGATTCAGTGCCCGTGCTTCCGCAGTCATCGCTCAAGCCTGTGCTGTTGTCCGCCCAAGCGTCAATGCCGCAATTGTCGGTCGCAGCGGCGCCACCATAGTTCGCAAGCCAGGCACTAAAGGCTGCACCTTCATTGCCGTCACGTTGGTAGGTCTCGTCTGCCGCTGCAGGGCTGATGACTGGATTCTCGTCGTCGGTCACCGTGACGGTGAAGGACGCCGTGTTGACGTTGCCATGGATGTCGGACGCCGTGTAGGTCACGGTCGTGGTGCCCACCGCGAAGAAGTCACCCGAAGTCGCATCTCCGTAGAACGCCGACATGCCGCAGTTGTCTGCAGCTGTTGGGGCCGTGAAGTTGACTGTCGTCTGACATTGACCTGCATCCGCCGTCTGTGTGATGTTGGCGGGGGTTCCGCTGATCACGGGTGCTTCGTCGTCGGTCACCGTGATGGTGAAAGATCCCGTCGCACTGTTGCCATGGATGTCGGTTGCCGTGTAGGTCACCGTCGTCGTGCCCACCGCAAAGGTGTCACCGGAAGCCGCATCTCCCGAGAATGACGCTATGGCGCAATTGTCGCTGGCTGTCGGCGCTGTAAAGCTGACCGCAGCGCTGCAAGCTCCCGCATCATTGCTCTGTGTGATGTTCGCTGGCATGCCGGCAATGACCGGTGACTCGTTGTCGGTCACCGTCACTGTAAAGGACGACGTGGCGGTGTTGCCCACCGCGTCGATGGCCGTGTACGTCACGGTCGTCGTGCCCACCGCAAAGGTGTCGCCACTGTCGTGGGTCGAAGTGAACGAATCCACCCCACAATTGTCAGCAGCCGTTGGAGGCGTATAGCTCACTGCGGCT
>ENA-UOXV01002421-UOXV01002421.1-marine-metagenome-genome-assembly--contig:-NODE-2421-length-24407-cov-22.383008_pt1 | contig 24407 bp, 9 predicted proteins | sample MGYA00238165_ERZ766961 | MGnify/ENA primary metagenome ERZ766961 (study PRJEB28924, sample SAMN03173240) | marine metagenome | biome: Marine; feature: Water; material: Subsurface seawater | place: North...
AGCAGAGTCGTTGAGCCCGGTGCGGTGTTTGGTAAGCCTTCGAAAGTGAAATCCAAAGTGGTGCTCCATGTTGCGCCGACGCCAAAGCTAGCCCCCGCACCGGAATTATAATAAGCTCGACTGCTGCCCGTGGTCGGTGATCGCTTTAGGGTGCCGAAGACCGGCGCTTGTCCTGCGGGTAGATACATGCCTCCTGCTGAGGATTCAGTAAAGTTGGCTGAGTTGTTAATCCCGCCAGCCTGAAAACCTTCAGAGCCTTCAAATTGAGTCGCATACCTGACCGTGGCGAATGAAGTATCGATGCCGAGGTCGGTAGCAGCTACTTCTGCGTTGTTAGCCAGTACTGTGCCCAGCCGGTCATAGGCGGCTTGTTGTTCCGTAGTGAGTGCCGCAAGGTTTAAGCCTGAGCGCAGTAAAATGCCCAACCCGGTATCCACAGTATTGTTGTATGCATCCACAAGCTCGAGCGGATCGGTGCGTAAGTCGAAGAACCGGCCCTGAGGGAAATTGGGAGGGTCATTTTCATCTGGCGCGTAACGTTTGAAATCGATTTCTTGGGCGAACTGAATCAGTTTTGTGGTGTTCGTCATTGGCTTATTGGCATTGTACCAAGTAAAGATGTTTTCTCTGTGTGCAGCAGCAGTATTGTCAAGTACCTGCGGCCAAAAGCTGATGCCGTCGAGGTCATCGGCATTCGGGATTTCGAGCCCGGCTGCTTCACAGATCGTCGGGAATATATCGGTTAAATTAATCAAACCGTTGTATTCGATCCCTGGAGCAATGGTGCCTGGTTGAGAGAGGAGGAGCGGTACCTGTAGGCCGTTCGCACGGCATTCCCCTTTGCCGCCGACGAACTCAGTAGTACCTGGTACAGTGTAGGAAAAGGACGCTTTGGTGCCGTTATCACCCATGACTACGATGAGCGTATTTTCTCTTAAATTAAGTGCATCAAGCTTGTCAATGATGTTACCAATCATCTTATCCATGTAAGCCATCATATCTGGGAAGTAGCGCCGATCATCACCGTCAAAGGCGCCGTACTCGTACGCAGGGTCTTCCTTACCTAATGGATACGTCACCGTTTCAAAATCATCATAAAGACTTTGCGGCAGGGTGTCTGGGGTTGGCGTATGCTCATCGTGCACCAGTAGCATTGGGTAATAGAGGAAGAAGGGTTCATTCTGATGCGTCTCAATGAAATTAAGTGCGAATCGATTGATTAAATCGGGACCATACCAGCGTCGTCCTGTGAGTGGATCAATGCCGCCATTTACTTGTTTGAAATACGTAACCACGCCATTGATCACAAAATTCGGATCGATATGACGAGCCCCTTCGCCGATTAAGTCGAAACAGTAGATCTCATCCCAGCCGAACTGATCCACATAGTCTTTACCGGGGATTTCGGCAGTGCCTCGAGATTGCTTCCATTTACCGGCAATCCCAGTTACATAGCCCGCTTGCTTAAAGATGTCGCCAAAGGTGATTTGTGATTCATGCAGAGCCTTCGGCTGGATGAAATTCCGATTGTTATTCATGCCCGACATCAGGGCGACACGTGTCGGTTCACATATCGCATAGGCAAATGCATTGCCAGCTAACAGGCCATCATCGGCGAGTCGGTCGATTTGAGGAGTGGCAACAGCTGTGGACGGAAAGAAGGGATCGTCGTTGATGTCCAATTGGGTCGAATTGAGCTGCGTCGCACCGTAGGCAGAAACGCCGTAGTGTGAGAGGTCATCAATTAGAATAAATACTACGTTGGGTTGCTCCGTCGCGCTCAGTGGCTGCACGGTGAATCCGAGGGCAAAGCAGAATGTGAGTGTCAGGAATCGGAGGTAGTTGTATGTAGTCATTTTAGGTATGGGTAGGGTGCTTAAAGGGAACCATCGATTGGATTTAGCTTCTTTACATCGGAGGACTGAACGGTCGATGCACCGATACTTGCTGTGGCAGTCATGGTTTGCGGGATCTCGATACGGAGCATGCCGGACTCGAGTTTGTCGGCATGTGCGTGAATCGAGACTGTTGCGGATTGGGCATGGGTACGGATGATTAATTGCGCGTAGCCGTTGAACAGTTGCCTGCGTGGCGCTTGTTCGGGTTCGTGGCTGGTGGGGTTGCCGTTGCCGACTCCGAGTAAAGTCGCAGCTCCACTGATTTCGAAATCAAGCATAGCGTCCGCGGTAGGCACACTGCGCCCAGCGGAATCGCATGCACTCACATTGAGGATCACGACGCTGCTGCCGTCTGCCTCGGTATTTGAATGGGCGTTAATGATGCGTAGCTTTGTAGCAGGACCCGTGGTTTCGATGGAGGTGCGGACGATCTCCTGCCCAGCAGAGTCGTAGCCGACCGCCTCCAGTGTGCCTTGCGTGTAGGGGACGTCCCATTGCAGCTTGCGATAGGGCGCGCGTTTGAGTCTGCCTTGAGATTCGCCGTTGAGGTACAATTCGACCTCGGCGCAATTGGTGTAGCACCATAGGTCGATGATTGCACCGGCTTCACACTCGAGATTCCAGTGCGGAAATAGGTGCAGCACGGGTGCGTCGGTCCATTCCGCTTGATAATAATAATAACTATCTTTGGGGAAGCCGCATAAGTCCATTAAGCCGTAACGAGTGATGACTGCAGGCCAGGAAAAAGGATAGGTTTCGCCGCGGTAGTCGAGGCCCGTCCAGAGAAATGTGCCAGCGACGAAATCGCGCGTTGCACAGTCTTCCCAAGTGTCCTCGATCGAGCGCCCCCATGGAGTCAATGTTTCGGCATAAGCGGTGACCATCCCGGCGCGCTTGGGATTCAGATACACCGGGGCATCAGCGCCGATTGCTTCAGGGTGGGGGTGCAGTGCTTCGCCCTCATAATATTCCTGGCCGTAGAGGCCGCGTGTCGAAGCTGAGCCACCACTCTCACTGGCGATGAGAGGGCAGTCTGGAAACTTGCTTTTAAATTCGTCGTAGCGTTCTGCCTCTGCGGTGAGTTGCCCCTGCGCGTTTTCGCGCATCGTATAGTTAGCGCCAAAGGTATCAATTTGAAACCCGTTGTTAACAAAGTTTTCAGCGATGTTGTTGAAGTCGCAATTGGCAGAATAGATGCAAGGTCGTGTCGGGTCTAAGCGATGCGTCAGGTCCTGCATCCTCTGCAGCATCTTCGCACCCATAGCATTTTCTTGGATCAGCATCTCTTCGTTGCCTAGTGACCAGAGGCAGACCGATGGGTGATTTCGGTCACGCGTGACGAGTGCTTCGAGCTGTCCCAAGAATTCCGGCGATGTGCCGCTTAAGCGGGTTTCGTTCATCACGAGAAACCCCATTCGATCGCACAGATCGAGTAGGTGTGGAGCAGGAGGGTTGTGTGCGGTGCGAATCGCATTGCAGCCCATCGCTTGCAATTGTTTGAGGCGCCACTCGTCGATGGTTGGCAGGATGGCAACGCCGACACCCGCATGGTCCTGGTGATTGCAGACGCCCTTGAGCTTAATATTTTCGCCGTTGAGGAAGCATCCTTGGTCGGCATCAAAGCGAATCGAACGCACTCCAAAGTGGCTCTGGTAGACATCGCAGGACTTGCCTGCGACTTGGACATGGGTTTCCAAACGGTAAAGATGCGGCGATGCGACACTCCAAAGCTTGGGCTGACTTAGCTCGAGGCAATGATCAATTGCAGCGCTCGTTCCGGCAGTGATTGGAGCGGTTTGGCTCGACTCGTAAACGGGGGATGCTCCCGTATCTGCAAATATTTTGAAGGTGACTTGCGCGGCACGATCGTCCCTGCCGGCATTGTGGATCTGTGCCTGTAACTCAATTTGAACCTTAGATAGATCTGCCTCGTCCGGGAAAGTGCTACGAATACACGTACCAGAATAGGGTACATGCAGGTCGTCGGTGGCGACCAGACGGACATCGCGATAAATGCCGCCGCCTTCATAGGACCAGAGTTCAAATTCCTGCGCATCGCAACGCACCGCGATTGCATTACATTCATTCGGGTCGCAAAGTTCGGTGACATCGAGTGAGAAACTGGTGTAGCCAGAAAGATGACTGCCAGCGAGGTGTCCGTTGACCCAGATGGTGGCATCGCGGTAGATGCCATCGAATTCAAGATGGATTCTTTGGTGACGGATTTCCGCAGGGAGCTCGAACGTCTTACGATACCAACCCACATCAGTCGGCAGCGAGCCATGCACTGCATTGGCAGTCGGCGTGTACTCGCCTGCAACGACGAAATCGTGCGGCAAGTGCACCTCGTGCCATGCTTGATCGGGGTAGCCGACGCGCGAAATACCATGATTGCCGGCTTTCATCCACTCCGCTCTTTTGAAGCGATTGGCATGAATCGCACGGTAGTTGGTTTCGTTAAGGTCGCCGCGATGGAACTTCCAGCCATCGGTAAATTGAAAACTCGTACGCATCGTTTATTTACGTCTACTAGTTGGATGTCGGATCGAAATATTTTGCCCAGTTAGCGACGACTTTACTCTTTTCGATGAATTCGACATGCCAGTCCGCGAACAGGTAATGACCGCCACCATTATACGCATCTGAGACGCTGGCTTTCGGCCATCCGGGCCAAACCATATGATCTGCGGTACCGTCGCCGTTGGACTCCGCAACCACCACCATTTTTGCTGGATTCTTGAGAAGGTTAGTATGCATTTTACCCTTCCCATCGGTTCTATCATCCGCAAGGTGCTGGTTGGCTGATGACCATTCGCCAAGGCCGACGTAATTGTAACCGTAACCAGAGGTCGCACCGCATGTCGGTCCGCTGGTAGGATCAAAGGCTATTTCGCGGAAGGGGCTCTGAAACACGGTTTCTGCGGGCGCCACATTCCAACGATAGCTGCCATCTATGCGCTCTACAAAGCCAAGTTGCTGACCGATCAGATCCGGCCAAGTGTAAGCAATTCCTTGGTCGTCCTGGCCTGCGTAGCTTGGGAAGGAGCCTTGGCGGTTTCCCTTTCCTGGTGCGCTTTGATTAATTAGCAGCTGAAAGCCACTGCCGATTTGGCGTAGATTGCTGACAGACTTTGATGCATTGGCACTCTCTCGAACGCCTGCAATTGTTGGAATTAAGATGGCGGCGAGGATGGCGATGATCGCAATCACTGTGAGCAGCTCAATCAAGGTGAACCCCGCGGTTTTTGGGGAATGTAACGAATTGCTTAGAGAGATTTTTTTCATAGTATCATTTTATAATATTTGTAACACGACGCCACTGCAGGTGCCATATTTGCCACCTTGATACGCGCAAAAAAGATGAGTTGGTTTGCCTGCTGGATCGATCAGTAATTGCGGGCGCTCAAACCTTCCTTGGCGCTCTAGCCCGGGTAAGGTTTCATCAAAATATGATGGGGCATCCTTGTACGCAATTCGCGGGTTGTGCCATTCGAGGCCGTCGCGAGATTCCATAAAGAGCCCATATTCGTGGTTATAAAAGCCCATGTCGCGCAAGATCATTTTAAAGGGGAAATCGCCTCCTGTTTCATACCAAGTGTAGGCGTCTTCGCACTGCACGCGTTCGCCGAGATTGGAGAAATCTACAATCGGATTTGCGCTGTGCTTGAGATACGGACCTGTGATGTTGTTCGCGACCGCTAGGCCATATTTACGATTGCCGTTGAAGCGGCGCCCGGTGTCCCAGTCCCAGCCTTTGTAGTACAGCCAGTACTCGCCGTTCGGGTGTTGCAGCAGCGAGGGATTACTGACCACGGCATCGTCCCATTCTCCAGCTTGGCCGACGTCAATTATCGGTTCGTCTCCCACGCGTTGCCAGGGCCCATCGAGGCTGTCCGCAATGGCAAGGCCGATACGTTTGGTGTACACTAGATCCGTATAATATTTTTCGTAGGCCTCGTCAGATAAGTTTGGTAGATCACTCTGCTCAATATCTAGGGATGAGCCGTCTGCACCCATGTAGAATAATGCATAGCGATCACCCACTTTTTGAATGGTGGGATTGTGGATCGCCCACGAGTCCCAGGCATCGCCACCTCGACCTTTTAAAACCACACCCAAATCTTGGTAGGGGCCCTCGGGACTATCGGCCACCGCATGGGCTACCTCGCAGGCCGAAACCCAACCGGAAAATTTATACTCATTGCGCCAGCGTGAATAAAACACGTGGACACGCCCGTCTGGGCCGTAAATGGGCGAGCAACACCACACGTGGTAGCCATCGATCTCGAGGATGCGACCCAGCGGATTGAGCCGTTGTTCAAATTTTGAAGTCGCAATGTCTTGCTGTGCTGAATGACTCGAATTGAAATAATTCGGGTCATTTAAGGATGGTTTTGTGGTCATGTGATAGTTACTTTATACGAGTAATGTTAAGGTTTACAATATGTCAAGAACTCTGCACAATTTAAATTGGCGGAGTCTAGTTCTTTCTTGCTTAAATGGTATCTCTAGTAAGAGATAATTTTTATTATGATAAGAGTGAGTGATATTGCTGAAAAGCTTAAATTATCTCGAGTGACGGTGTCGGCAATATTGAACGATCGCTACCGCAAGCTAGGGATCTCCGAGAAGACCGCTGCACGGGTGCGAGACTGCGCTCAGGAACTCGGCTACCTGCCCAATCAGAATGCATTAAGTATGAAATCCGGGCGCAGCATGACGATTGGCATGCTCAGTAGTTCACTCGGGGAAGAGTGGGGGGCAAAAATTCTCGTCGGGGCATTATCTGCGATCCAGAACTGTCCGTATTCGCTGCGAATCGAAGCCGTGCACGGTGCCGCGGAGGAGCGAGTCGCGCTTGAGCGTCTGCTTGGATCCAGAATTGAGGGTCTTTTTTGTTGTAATATCAATCCTGACCCTGAGACCGATGAGTTCTTTAAACTGGCCACGGGACGCTACGAGGTGGCGGTGGCGAGTACCAACTGCTCATTTTCGTTCCCACATGTTCGCGTGGAGACCGACAATTCCGCAGCCGTCAGAGCATTAGTGGAGCACCTCTTCGAGCTTGGCCACCGCCGAATTGCCCACATTGGCGGGGATCAGATATCAGAGGCCAGCCGCGAGCGTAGTGAGGCTTTTTTACAGTCGGTTGAATTCTTTAAATTGAATCCTGTTGAGTGCCCGGTGCAGTTCAGTAATTGGCAGTCTGAGCAAGCGCGTGCTCTCGCTCGAGAATTACTCAATCAGGCTAATCCTCCCACCGCAATTGTTTGCGCCAATGATGCACTTGCTGCCTGTATGCTTCAGGTTGCCCACGAACTCAAGTTGAAGGTGCCAGAGGCGCTCTCGATTGTGGGGATGACTAATGAACGGGTCAGTCGCCTGACAGTTCCTCAAATAACCACGGTCAGTATCCCAGAGGAGGAGATTGGACGCGCCGCAATGTTGGCGCTAATCAAATCCATTGACTCGAAGCAGGCTGAGGGAAATCAAGGCATCGACCGTCATGCCTGCTCCATCGTGGTCCGAGGATCGAGTGCTGCTGCGCTGAAACAACTTTAAGCTCGCGCGTGAATCATGATTGGCGGCAATTCAGTTGCGGTGCATTGGATCGGCGTGCAATCACTGGTGTCGCTGCGTTCAATCGGCCCCAAGAATGCCTGTGCGATAGGCCTTAGCAACCGCCGCTGGTGCGTTGGGCGTTTTGAGTTTTTCGTAAATATGACTCACATGGGTATCGACTGTACTGTAGCTGATCTTGAGCCGGATGCAGATTTCTTTCTTCGCGAGTCCTTCAGCTAGTAGGGTGAGGATTTCAAGTTCTCGTTCACTCAGTAGCTCGTTGGCTGAATCTATAATAGGCAGTTTCGCTTGCAGGGTATTTAGAATAAAGCGGGCGATACTTGGATCCAGCGTCGCTCCGCCCGCGATGACGCCGCGGATACCATCGATTAATTCATTGGCACGTGAAGACTTCAGTAGGTAGCCAGAGGCACCCAGATGAATCGCCTCCAGCACATCAGCCTCGGCATCGGACTGGGTGAGGATGATGACTTTTACATTGGGCAGTGCTTTTTGAAACCACGGTAATGCTTCGAGGCCGTCCATGCCAGGTAAACGCAGGTCGAGCAGGATCACATCGGGGACTGCATGGCTCGCCTCTTGTTCTATGCTGCGCAGGGCAATTTCGGCGGTGCTGAATTGGCTGACTAATTCGAAGTTTGGTTCGATTTCGAGCGCGTGTTCGATCACTGAACGGTAATCACGATTATCTTCAACTAACATGAGGTGGATGTTTTGTTGCATAGGATTTTTTCAGAGGGGATGAGCTGTTTGGGGAGTGGCTTGCTATGGGCTATTAACCTTGGGTGTTTGGTGCAGAACGCAAGCGACGTCTAAAGCGCAGGCGCAGTTGAATATGTGTGCCACTGGGCTGATGTGTGCTGGTGGACACATGCCCTCCGAGTATGCGGGCGCGGCGTTTGAGGGAAGAGGGAATATCGCCGTTCAGGCCGCTGCCATTGTCGGTGATGATCAACTCTAGATGCTTAGAGTGGATGGTTAAGTGGGTGGTGACATGGGTTGCGCTAGAGTGGCGGATGATGTTGGTTAGGCATTCTTTGTAAAATAGGAACAAGTCGATGCGTTTACGGGCAGAGAGTTGCGTGAGCAGTGACTCGCCTTCAAAAGTTAGTTCATGATCGAGGTCGGCGGCCATGCGTGCGGCGGTGCGACGCATGTTTTCGGCTAGATCGACGAAGCGTTGTTTGTCTTCGAGCATATTGACGCAGTAGCGGGCGGCACGGCCTGTTCGGTCGGTAATCTCCCACATGCGTTGCAGCAGTTTTGTGAGTCGTTCTGGAGAGTGCTGGGCTTTTTGCACCAGATCGCCGAGCATGCCGATGGCATGTAGGTTGGCTCCAAGCTCGTCGTGCAGGTCGGCGGCGATCTGTTCGCGGGTGCGGAAAATCGCGCGTTGCCGAATGTTGCGCTCGACCAGCACCACAATGATGACGACTGCTAGGCTCAGTGCAAACAGCCAGCTCATGATGCGGACAGTGCTCTTCTGGCTGGCGTAGCGGCGCTCGAGTTCAGCAGTGATCAGTGGGCGTTGCGTTTCGAGTTCATAGCGCTCCGCCAGTTGCTCAAGCCATTCCAGCTGCGGAAGAATGTTGCCATGAGTGTTGCGTCCGTCGGTTAAGGCAGCCACTGGTCGGTTTCTATCGCGCAATCGCGCATCGATTTTAATCGGCTTACCTAAGGCGATGTTGCTGCCGTTGGCGTAAATCTCGATTTCGGCAAAGCCAATGCGCTGCTTATCTTGGCCGCGGTGGTTATACAGGTAGGGCTTAATCGCAGTCAGGCGAATGTAGCGGCAGCTGGTCTCGGGTAGATTCCACCGCATCACTGGACTGATATCAAATACGCTGCTGCGCTCAACTTCTAGCAGTTGGCGGGCATCTGAGAAGTTGGCTTGATTCGCGCCTTCGATCAGCAGTTTGTGGGGCATACCCATGCCGATGGTCTGCGCTTGCGGCACAGTGTCGCCCAGCTCGATCAGGTGAAGATGGATGGCGGACACTGGGAAGCTGCGTTGGAGATCAATGCTGAGCGTGGCCATTTTGTTGCGCGGAAAGCTCGGCGGGCTCAAATAGGCGGTGCTCGGTGCCCCTGCAGCTGCATGCATTTGGTAAGGCAGTGAGCCGTCAGTAAGGAAGCGGGTGTGCCAGCCATCGATGTCGTATGGCATCGATCGGGACGCCCTGACTGGCTGGCGCAACGCCACATTACGGGTGCCGCTAAACACCAGCACTTCTGCGAACTGCAAGATGAAATTACCATCAAAGGCTCGGCGGGAGAGGCTATCGGTTTCGATGCGAATCTTCGCAGCGGTTTGGCCAAAGGTTGGCACAATTAGCGGGGCAATACGCGGCAAGTCTTTTTCGGTGGTGCGCACCTCGGCCAGCAATTCTCCCTGTTCATTCAAGATACGAAACGCGGGCGGAAAGGCATCCGAGTGAAAGTTCGTCTGCGAGTTGCGCCAGATGGTGGGCACTAAGATGATTTGATCCACCGGCACGGACGCTGGCAGGTCAATTTCGATCCAATTTGGCTGAGTGGCATCGCTGGTAGGAAACGAGCGGTAACCGATCGGACCCACGCCGCTGCGCAGGGTGCTGCGGGCTAGCTGGGCTAAGCGGTTATCAATCTCAGACAGCCGCTGTTTCAGTTCCGACTGTGACATATCCTCAAGCGGCTCTGCCTGGCTGGTGCCAGCTAGGAGAGCGATAAACAGGATTTGAAGTAGGTAACGCATGACGTATCTAAAGTAGGATTCGGTGACCAGTCCAACTCAGTTTTTAAGTCGTTGCAACCCTGCAGGCGAAGCGGTGAATCTGCTCTGGTGTAAATATCAGTTGGTGAAAATAGTTATGCAGCATTTTAGAGTGATTTCAGCAGTATGTTATTATATTCACTACGTATTTACGAATACTGTTTCGCGATTCGAGAATTTAGCGTATTATTAAAATAAGTGATGTCTTTCATTCATCTAAACAACTACCTCTAATCTATATTTATTTATGAAAAAACAATTAATTGGAATTTTTAGCCTCGCTGCGTTTGCGAGCAGTCCACTGGAGGTCGACGTAGAGCTCATCAATGATACTTTTGATGGGTCGAGCAACTTGACAAAGAATATGGGGAATGATTGATTTCTGCATGTAGATGATGCCGATGACCAGTGGCACGCAGCAGATTGCTCCGAATGGTCGTATGGAGTTGGGTTCATATTTTAATAAGTGTCCGAAGCAATCCAGGAGCTTTTTTTGTTCCCGAAACAACCGAATCGAACGGAAATGAAAGTCCCCTCCATTTTTAAATTCATCTCACTGGCCTCGGCTTTGTTGGCCTGCGTATCTCCTTTGGCGGCCACTGAGGCGACGCGTCCGGCCCAGCCGAATTTCCTGTTGATGCTTGCCGACGATCTCGGCTGGCAGGACGTGAAGGTCTATGACACGGTGGAGCCGTATTCAGTCTATGAGACGCCTTACATGGATCAGTTGGCTGTCGATGGCCTGCGCTTCACCAACGCCTACTCTCCGAGCCCGGTTTGTGCGCCCAGCCGGGTGGCGATCATGTCGGGCAAACACCCCGGCCGTACGGATGTAACTTCCGTGTCTGGCGGCAAGTGCCCGAAAGCGGGCAGTGTCAATTCGCAGTCTATTACGCCGCACTACCGCAGTAGCTTGAAGGACGAGGAGTATTCCCTCGCAGAAGCTTTGCGGGATAAGGGCTATTTTACCGGAGTGTTCGGCAAGTGGCATATGTCGCCGGACGGGCACAATTCCACCTTTCCCTTGCCGACGGATCAGGGCTTTGACCGTGCTTACAACGGGCGGGGCGTACAGAGCGGCATGGATCGTCTGACGGGCTTTGCGACGAACGCCCCCTCTGATCCTTACCAGCTCGATGACAACGGCATTGCCAAGGATCCGGTCACTGTCGAGGCGCTGGACTTTTTGGCGGAGGCCGCAGCTGGCACGGATCCGTTTTTCTGCTATTACTCGACTTGGCTGGTGCACGGACCCTGGCAAATGCGCACCGAAAGTCTGTTGCAGAAATATGCCGGACTGATGGGCTACACATACCCTTTGACTGGGGTTGAGATTTTTGCCGAGGGGCAGAACAATCCCTACTACGCCGCGATGGTGGAGAGTCTGGATTACTACATCAACCAGCTGATTACCTACTTGGAAGATACCGACGATCCGCGTTGGCCGGGGCACAAGCTGATCGAAAATACCTACGTGGTCCTGACCTCGGACAATGGCGGTATGGAGAATGGTGATCCCCAGGGCTTAGTGACGGACAACTACCCACTGGATCAAGGCAAGATCTGGATCAAAGAAGGCGGCACGCGGGTGCCCTTCATCGTCAGGGGGCCCGGTATTGCGGCCAATGCGGTCAGTGATGTGGTGGTCAATGGGCTGGATCTGTATCCGACTTTCATGGCCTTGACCGGTGAGGCGACGCTGTCGCAGGATTTGGAAGGTTGCGACCTGAGTGACCTGTGGTTGCAGGCTCCCCAAGATGCGGGGCAGGTCCTACACCATCAAACCAGCGCGGTTCGCGACTCGATGTTTTGGCATTTCCCGCACTCCGGGCGGGTGGCGACCACGCTGGTGAAGGACGGCTGGAAGCTGTACAAGAACTACGACTATTTGTGGAATGATGCGGCAGCCCAACCGTATTCGCTCTATCAGCTATATGACTCGAACGGTGCTCCGGTGGATGAGGGAGAGATGACTGATTTGATCAATGCGCAGACGGCGGTGGCCAACGCGATGATCCCTGAGCTTGAAATCTGGATCGAGGAGGTGGATGCGCGGCCGATGTATTTGAATCCCCAGAAGGGCACACTGCCGCTGAGCGATCAGAGCCTGACGATTCTGGGGTCTGACCATGACGATACGGTGGCGTGGGTGAGTTGGAATACCGATCGGGCGCAGCTGAAGTATCTCGATCTACTCTATACCAAGTCTGCCACCGCCGACGGCAACGAAGAGTGGTTCAAGCTGACGGTGCCGTTCACGCATTCTCAGGGCTGGGCCGAAGTGGCGATTCCCGATGGGGCGCAGAGCTTTTTCTTTACGCTGGTGGATGAGAATAATTTCTTCGTTAGTTCGGTCGACCTGACGGGGCATAGCGGCTATGACTCGGAAGTGGTGCCGTTGTATTCCTGGTTGCCGACAAACAGCGCGAGCTTGACCGATATCGGCACGACTTATCCGACGGGGGATGTGCTTTGGGGCAATACGGTGAATGGGGCAGAGGTCGCGATTCGCGACGCAATTGAAAATGCTCAGGTCATTTTGGAAGACTCTTTTTCAATCAATACGCTGACGAAAGACGGTGTTCTGAATCAGAATTCCACTGGTTGGCATGCAGGTAGTGGTTGGGGGCTCGGAACTGGAAACGGATGGCTTTATAACACAAATGTAAATGCTGGCTCGACCAGTGATGGCGCGTTGGCTCAAATCGTCGACCTCGCTGGCAAGGGCTTGACGAATGAGAGTCAGCTGCACTTGGAGTTCGATTTTGTTTCTTGGGATGGAGCCAATGCCTCCGATGATATTTACGTGCACGTTTGGGGGCTGGTGGATAATAGCGCTTCCGGCACGGCATCGATTGCCAACTTAGGGGCGCAAAATGGTAATATGTGGGCCAATGCCGTCACGAATGGATTCAGCGTCACCAATCTGGGCGATGGTAGTCTGATGACTGCTGGTGGAGATGGCGTCGCCAGTGGTGCTGCGATTCAATTGCTGGATCAGGACACAGGCAACAGTTTGTTGGCAAATGCGATCCATGTTAGACGCACCTTTGATTTGAGCGCGTATGCAGTGAATACGTTGGCAGGCTATGATTACTTGGTGATTGGTTTTAGCCGCAACCCGGTGGCGGGTGATAATAAATTCGCGCTGTTTGATGTGGCTGTGAGTGTCACCGCCGAGCCCAATACATCTTTGGTCGGGCAGACGTTTACCGTGGCGGAACCATCCAGTCTCTCAGCCTTAAGTTTGCAGGCATCCCAGAGCACGACTGTGGGGAGTACCGATGCCGCCGAATTGTATCTCTGGGTCGGACGCTATGCAAGTGGCGCGCCGGTCAACGAGTTGTTCCGCACCCAGGTCTATGAGAAGATCGACATGCGGGACGTCGCATTGACTGCGGATCACTATTATACGATCGATTTTGAAGACAGTGTGCTACTGCCGGGGACGTATGCGTTCCAGTTGAAATGGAAGGAGTCGGGCACGGATAATGATTCATTATGGGCGCGGGCAAATGGTGCTGGCGAATATGCGAGTGGTGACCTGCTGCATGTCATCACATCTGCGGCCAGTTCGCCCGACTTGCCTTTTGTGCAGAGTGAAAGCCTTGGGTCTGATCTGGTGTTTGCTTTACATGGCAGCGTTGACTACTTCGGCGGATGGGCGGCGGCAAATGCTTTGGATCGCATTCCCGAGGCTCTATTTCTGGATGGCTTGGGTTCGGCGGTGACCAAGGATAATCAATCTTATAGTAAAGGAGGGAGCAGTGCTTGGACAGTGACCCAAAGTGGCCTGAGTAACGCCAGCTCTACCAATAATACTGTCGGCGAGGGGGCCATTGCTAAGTGTATCGACCTGACTGACCTAGAGGCCTCGGCTGCCGCGCAGCTGACCTTGAGCTTTGATTACAGTACCGCCGATGCCAGCGAGAAGTTGTATGTGCACCTGTGGGGCTGTGTCGACTTGGACCCTAGTCAGAATAGCGGCATTATGAACCTAGGCGCACAGAGCGGTAATGCGTGGGTGAGCGTGGCTCCTGAAATCATGGAGGTGTATAATTTGGCCAAATCGGATGGAGTCTTCACGGGGGCAAGCGGCACCGCTGCCGATGCGGCTGCGATCTTGACTGGTTCGACCGGCGCGCAGACCTACAGTGCCACCTTTGATCTATCGACCTTTACGACGGCGCCGGATGTCATTTCGGACTATGATTATCTGGTGCTCGGTTTTGCCCGCGAAGTGGGTGGCACGACCAATCCAGCGGTCACCATTACCAATATTCGTCTGTCGATAGATGGCGGGGATGTCCTGCACGAGTTCCCTACGCTAAGTATGCTTCCGACTCACGTCGCCGCGGATCCGGATGGCGACGGTTACAGCAACCTGTTCGAATATGCGCTGGGTGGAAATCCAAACCTCGGCAACGATGTCGGCACACTGCCTAATATGAACACGGCAGTCGATGGCATTGATTTCGTGTATCAGCGTCGGCGCGATGCGGCGACTCATGGCATCCGCTATGACATTGAAACGACGGAAAGCCTGACGCTGCCAGGTTCCTGGGAGATTGTCAGTCTAGAGGATGACGGCATCGATATCGTTGATGCTGAGTTTGAAACAGTGACACATCGACTGGATGCCTCAGGTAAAGCGCACGAATTTATCCGCTTAAGTATTGGCGAGTTGTAGTGTGATTGAACCGGTTTAAGTTCTCCCGCGTTCTCTATCCATTCGTTCGGTTTGGCTGCTGCTCGCAGGGCCCAGTGTGCCTGTTGAGTTCCGATTCGGTATCAATGAATGCAGCACAGTAGATTAAAAAAGGCGGCTTGTTTACTTTGACTAGCGGCATCATGTTTTATGCCAGTAATGGTGGCTATGGAGCGCCACCGTGGATGACTTCGGTGTCATTCCCGAGCCCGGCACTTACGCGCTACTCGGCGGTCTGCTCAGCTTGAGCTACGTGATGCTGCGCCGCCGCGCTTAGTCGCTGCACTGTCGGCGCAGAGTGATTTAATTTTGCAAAGCGTCCGAATCAATCCGGGCGTTTTTTTAGTTTTCGCTACCGCTGACACAAATTTAAAAAAACATGGATCTGGTATCGCTGGTGCGTCCCGTGCCGCACGAAGCTTCGAATGACTCAGCCAGCAGGACGCAATGCGGACGGAGCACCCACGGGCAGCATAATATCGGTGCAGCGCTTCCCTTTACAATAAGATCAAAGCTTTTATGATACGGTATTTTAACTGGCCCCTGATGAAACCTCCTCCATTTTTAAATTCATCTCACTGGCCTCGGCTTTGTTGGCCTGCGTATCTCCTTTGGCGGCCACTGAGGCGACGCGTCCGGCCCAGCCGAATTTCCTGTTGATGCTTGCCGACGATCTCGGCTGGCAGGATGTGAAGGTCTACGATACGGTGCCGCTGTGCTGCTTAAATAATTTGAAATGGATCGTTGCTCAAATCATGGTTAGTTAATACTAGCAATATAGATGCAATTAAAATCTATGAGAAATAAAGTTTGCTATGTGTTGATTGCGCTTTGGGTAGCCTGTGCGGTCCCGCAGTCTGTTGCGGGGGATGCTTTGCCGGCCGAGCATACCTTTGGTGCGATTGCCGACTGTCAGTATTGTGATGGCAACAACAGAGGAGATCGAATGTATGCATTATCCAAACAAAAACTCGCGGACTGTGTGGCTGAGTTCAACACCATGCCGCTCGATTTTGTCACGCACTTGGGTGATTTTATTGAGCGTGATTTTAAGAACTTCGATGTGCTGAATCCAATTTTCGACCAGCTCACGATGCCGAAGGTTCACGTGTTGGGGAATCACGACTTTTCGGTGGCGGATCACCTGAAAAAAGACGTGCCAGCTAAGTTGGGCATGCCTGCCAAGTATTATGATTACGAAGTCAAGGGCTGGCGCTATGTGGTGCTGGATGGCAACGATGTCAGTTTTCATGCCTACCCAGAGGGCAGTACCGAAGCGAAGCACGCGTCCGAATACTATATTGAAAATAAGATTAGCTCGCCGAAATGGAATGGTGCGATTGGTGCACCGCAGCTTGCCTGGTTGAAAACGGTGCTGGAGCAGGCGCAGGAAAATCAGCAAGCCGTCATACTTTTCTGCCACTTTCCGGTGTATCCTCAAAATGGTCACAATCTATGGAATGCGGATGAAGTCATGACCCTGCTCGAATCCTACCCCTGTGTGAAAGCTTACATTAACGGCCACAATCACCGTGGTAATTATGGTAAAAAAGGCGGCATTCACTATGTCACGCTCAAGGGCATGGTCGAAACCGAAACGAACTCGTACGCGGTGATCAAGGTGTCCGATGATACAATTGATATTGTCGGTTATGGGCGGGAAAAGAGCCGCTCGCTACCGATTCAGCACGACAGTGCTCATATCCACTGAGTCGAGCGACAGCCTGTAGCCCGAGGTAGAATGCGCTAAGTGACCTAGCTTGACCGAATCGCGAAATCGTCCTTGTTTGCAGTCGTATTAATCCCTTGTATGCCGCGTCTGCAGCTTGCCAACTGTTTGCTGCGATCGCTCCACTTATGCTATCGAATCAAAAGATGAATCATCTAAAATTTACCTCGCTCGGCGCTTGGCTCGCACTGCTCTGTATTCTGTCCGCGACCCTAAGTACCGCGGCTGCCACCGAGCGACCCGCAAAGCCGAATATTATCCTGCTGCTCACCGATGACCTCGGCTGGCAGGATGTGAAGTGCTATGACATCGATGAGCCCTCGCCGATGGAGACGCCGAATCTCGATGCACTGGCGAAGCGTGGGGTACTTTTTTGGCAGGCCTACTCGCCAGCACCGACCTGTGCGCCGTCGCGTGCCGCAATCCTCAGCGGCGATCATCCAGCCCGTGCACAAATGACGCACGTTTCCGGAGGCAAGCCGCCGCATGCGCATAATGACGGGTGGGCGATCATGTCGCCCTGGTATAGCGTGCGCATGCCGGCGGCGACGGTGACGATCGCCGAAGCGCTCAAGGCGAATGGCTATGCTACTGGGCACAGTGGCAAGTGGCACGTTGCCATGCGTCATCACGGCTATCCGCAGCCAGAGGATCAGGGCTTCGACTACACGCGCAACAGTCGCGGCGTACAAAGCGGTATGAAAAACCGTCTGACCGGGTTTGCCACCCGCGACACCAACGATCCGTATCGGCTGGATGCAAATGGCTTTCCGTTCGATCAGACGTCCGAGGATGCCATGACGTTTGTGCGGGAAAATAAGGAGCAACCGTTCTTCCTTTATTTCGCCAGTTGGCTGGTGCACACGCCGATCATGATGCACAGCGAGCAGTTGTTGCGCAAATATGAGCGCAAGCTGGGAGTGACTATTACTGCAGCACACCAAAAGGGTTGGACCAAGGCAGGGCAGACCAATCCTTTTTACTGCGCGATGGTGGAGCAGCTCGATTATTATGTGGGCAGACTATTTGACTATCTTGAAAATACCGATGACCCGCGCTGGCCAGGCCACAAGTTGATCGAAAATACCTATATTATCTTTAGCTCAGACAATGGCGGTATGGAAGGCCATCCCGGCGAAATTATCACCGACAACTACCCACTCGACCGAGGTAAGATCTCGGCGATGGAAGGCGGCACGCGGGTGCCGTTGATCATTGCCGGAGCTGATGTCCCGCAAGGGGTGCAGTCGGATGTCATGGTCAACGGACTCGATTTCTATCCGACCATCCTGGCGTTGACCGGCACGGACAAGCCGGTCGGCAAACAGTTCGACGGGCTGGATATCTCTACGCTGCTGTTGCAAGACCCGACCGATGCTTCATTGATCCGCACGGCAGACGGCGCAGTGCGCGATACGATGGTCTGGCACTTCCCAAACAGTGCGGCGCAGGAGAGCGCTCTGCGTATCGGCGACTATAAATTAGTCCGCAACTATAATGCCCAGCCCGAGTTGGAGCTCTACCGCTTGTATGACTCAGAGAGGGGTCAGCAGAACCGTGCGGATATCGAAGAAGCACATAATCTGGCCACTAAGCTGCCAGAAAAAACCGCGGCAATGAATGCCAGCTTGACCGAAATCCTTACGGAAATGAAAGCCAGCTATCCGTATAACAATCCGCACTGTCAACGGCAGCCGTTGCGAACGCAGGTGCCTACGGTGCGCTCCAATAGTCGGGCAGGGGATACCGTGCTATTTGCTTACCAAGAGCACGGCGCCAAAGTCGTGCGCGCTAATTTGCTGTATACCTGCAACGGCGGTGATCATTTTGAAGAGTGGTTCCGCCAGCCGGCCACACTATTGCCCGGTGGCAAAGTCTCGGCGCAACTGCCGCAGGGCACCAGCCACTATCTGATCAACCTGATCGACGAGAATAACTTTCTAGTGAGTTATCCGACGATGACGAATGATGTTGCTCACTTATACTCAACGATCGCACTGCCGGTTGAATAATGGCGTTTAGCTGCTGCTGCCGAGGCTGCAATCGCACCTCGCAGGTAGTTGCGCCGCCGGGCGACTCGGCCAGCGCTAGCAGCTGGCGCAGGCGCCAACGCAAGCTGCGCGCCGGGTGAGTTGCCAGCCACCGTCGATGGTGGTCGTGTCGCCCAGCAATGCGGTTTTTTTAAAAAAATGCAGGTTTTTTTGTGAGTGCTGCGGTGGTCCGCGCGCCGGTCGTGACTGCTCGTAGTGCCTCGAATTGAAGTCTGTAAAAAGATTGCTAAATCATAGCAATCAGTGACTTACGAGTCGATCGAACGCAGGCATTGGCGAGCAAAGCGGCGACTGGCTGAGTGGCGAGGGGCTCTAAATTGCAGCTGCAACCGCGTGGCATCGGGTAAATACCCGATGTTCAAGTTAGTGATATGTGGTAAGGTGGGATTATATTTATTTATGCTGTTGGTATTAACATTATACCAGCAGTCGTAATTTATTTTAAGAAATAGTTCAACCCCAACCCCATTGATAGATATTATGCTACCTCGAATGACCCCAATAGCCAGCACTGGCGCGTCCACAACATCGCGAATTGCGTGTTCTAGCTCGAAAGCTAGTGTATTAAAATCGGGCGCTACCGCCTTACTCAGCATTGCCGCATTGTTACTCAGTGCGACTAGCGCACAGGCAGCGACATACTACTGGGACGAAGATCAGGCGACCGCCGGCTTCGGCATCGCAGCAGGCACGTGGGCGGCCCCAACGGTCGACAAATGGAGTTTAGATGCGACTGGCGCGGCCACCGCAGAGGCGAGCTACACCACAGTCAATGGCGATAGTTTGTATTTCGGTACGGACACTGTTGCCCTTGGTTCGGGGACTATCGCGGTCACTGGCACGGTGACTGCAACACAACTCTTGTTTGGTAAGGTGAGTGGCGCGATTACTTTAGGTGCCGTTGACACAGATGCTACCATCAATTTAAGAGGGGGTGCTCCTCAAATTTGGGCTGCTTCAGCAGCTGGTACCGCCAGCTCACCTCACACCATTAATGCTAATTTAAACAGTAATAGCAACGTTAATATTGGTCGGCAGAACACGGCGTCCGAGATTTACATCATCAATGGTGATATATCTGGTACCTTCAATTTGAATATGAGGGTGAAAAACTTCACCTCTTATATCGCTCTAAATGGGGATAATTCTGGTTTTAATGGTGATATTGCCCAAGTTACAGGTAGTTTAAAATTTGATCAAAATCTAGGCTCTGGCACTAACCTGACTCTGGCTGGCAATGGCGGCCAAACAAATCATGTGTGGTATTCAGGTAGTGTCGCATACGACATGGAGCGTAATTTGGTATTAAAAGAAGGTAACTCCGTATTATCCTCCCCATTGGCACCACTCACTATCGGCGACATTACAGCCAACGATACTAACCCTGATCCTGTAGCTGTCGTCTCACCTTTAGAGCTTACCGGTAGTGCCGGCGGCGCCCCTAATTTCAACGTGGTTGCTGGTACCATCAGTGGCGCTGGAGGCGACCCACTAAATCTATCAGTTACCTCTGTTCAGCCGAATATACCTGGTGCACCCATATCAGACGGACGTTGGCAGCTGGCTGGCACAGGCAGCGCTTTTACTGGGAATGTTCAAGTCGACGTAAATAATGTATTAGAGATTACTGGAGACGTCGCAGTCACTGGTAAACTGCTTGGAGTTGGGACATACAATGTCAACGGCGGCAGTTTGAGTCTGATTGCTTCGCAAAGCCAAACAATTACTCAAGCTGGTACCATCAATATTAGTAATGGGGGTACATTTACCACCACCAACACGGGTGCGACCTGGCCGCGAGTTACTCTGAACATCATTGGATCTGGCAACACGGTCCAAGGAGATGGTTGGAATTATGCTGGAGCCGCCAACCAAGGTAGTATCAACTTCATTGCCGACGCAACTGGCGTGAGTCCAGTTGTGATGACTGCAGGGACCTTTCAATGTGGTAGGACATCTGATGATCAAAGATGTACTATCTCTGCGGACGGCACCAACTACGCAGGCGGGACAGCGGATTTTACTCTCGTCCAAGGCACTATTACAGTTTTAGACACTTTAGATACAGTTGTCACTGGTTTCGACCCTCTCGTGTATACGGCGACAATCACCGCCACCGGTGGTGGAATCGTTTTGTCAGTGGTAAATATTGCCGAGGAAACACCAATCTGGACTGGCGCTGGCGATGCTGTGTGGGTCGAGGGCGATACAACTAACTGGGATGTCTCGTATAATAATGGCGAGGCAGTGAGCTTCACTGATGCCGGCGCAGGCACTGTGACTGTTTCAACTGCGCTCACGCCCCTCAGCGTATTAGTCAATTCCAGCAATGACTACACCTTTACGGGCCTTGGTAGTGTCACTGCACCTTTTACGAAGCAAGGTACAGGTAACCTGACGATCGACACGACCTTTACCCGCTCGGATGGACTCCCACTCGAAGTAACAGCCGGCAACGTGACTGTGGGCTCGAGCGGCACCTTTAACCTAACGAATAACCTCACTCTGGCTGCTGGTAGCGATTTGACTGTGGCTGGCACACTCAATATTGACGGCGGCAGCACTGATTGGGACAGAATTTTTCTTTCAGCAACTAGCACGCTAACTATATCGGGTGCCGTGAACGTGACGACCGCTTACGACCCAAATGGGCAAAAGCATATACTCAACGAAGGCACGGTTAATCTCACTGGCAGCCTGACCTATACTACTACCGCAGGCACCAACAACCGATCCAGATACGATCGCGACCTAAACGTAAGCGGCCCAAATGGTTCATTTAATCACAATGCAGATAAATTTGCTTTCCAAGATGCTTCGGCCACCTTCACTGGTTCTGGCGTTGACAGTACTGTTGGTGGCTACGTTAACGCCTGGTCGGGGAGTCCAAGTACGATTAACTTTATTTTAGATGAGTCAGGAGTGAGAGTATTCGACTGTGGCACGAGACTCAGCTTAGAAACTAACACTGGAGGTACGAATCCGTTGACTGTTACTGTCGATAAGGGTACTTATGCTGGCACAGTAGCAACTGAAATAGTCCTGATGCGTTCTACCGATGCAGGCGCAAAGTTGCCTGAGACCATGACAGTCACTGGTGATTTCAGTCCCTTGACTGCGAGCATTGGCTTTGGGTCAGGCGCTAATGCAACTAGTCTCGTATTAAAACTCTCCGCCCCGACTTCGAACTGGGATGGTGGAGGTGCTGATGGCAATTGGGGCACTGTGGCGAATTGGGATGGCGACGAACTGCCACCCTCAGGTGTAAACGCAGTCATTTTTACTGGAACCGCACAGGCCACCACAACCAATGATCTAGTTGGTTATGTTGCCAACGGCATCCAGTTTAATAATACAGTTGCCGGCGAGAGCTTCTCGCTAGCAGGCAATGCCATCAACTTGACCGGCGATATTACTTCGGCCGATGCTGCTGGCACGATTGATGATAGCATAACGCTCGATCTGCAGTTGACTGGTGGCGACCGCGCTATCAACACCGGCGCCGACCACAACCTGGCGGTCAGTGGCGTCATTTCTGAGGACGGTTCGGCTCGCGGGCTCGATAAGAACGGCACCGGCACACTGACGCTGACCGGTGCCAACACCTACACAGGTGCCACCAACGTCTATGCTGGTACTTTAGCTATCAGTGACGTCGCATCGCTCGGTACTGCCGCAGCCGGCACGACTGTCGAAAGTCCTGGGCAGCTTTCGATCTCTGGTGGCATTACGGTTGCAGATCCGCTTATCCTGAATGGAACTGGCCCGTCTAATTCAGCAGGTGCTCTCCTCAGCGATGGAGCTAACACTGTGAGTGGTCAGATCACGATTAATAATGGTGGTGTCCGTATCAATACCGCAGATGGTTCTGCTCCGCTGACCGTCACAGGCGGTGTGGTTGACGCAGGCACATCTAGTGGTGATTCTACTTTTGCCGGCAACTTTGTATTTAACTCAGCAATTGATGTTGGAGATTTTAATATTAGAGTGGCCGGATCTGGCACCGCAGGGCAAGGCACTGCGAATGATTTTCTACTGAATACCACGGGCAACGTCTGGGGGAATGCAACCGTGTTCTTCGACGGCAGCGTGAAGCTCGGCGTGAGTGATGCGATCGCTGCTACTTCAACCATGGTATTTGGCTGGACCGCACCAGAGTTTTCGACCTCAAAGTTAGACTTGAACGGCTTCGACCAGACGCTGGCATCAATCGCAACCACGGATGTAACCGACGACGGTAGCAACATGAGCATCACCGACAGCACTGGAACCGGTACGCTGACGCTGAATCAAGCGACCGACACGACCTATACAGGTCGCTTTACTGGAGCCATGAATCTAGTCAAGGCCGGCGTTGGCACACTGACCCTGAATAATCGGTCCAGTGCGGCACACTCTATCAGTGGTACCACCACCGTTAGCGCGGGTATCTTGGATATTGATACGGATGATTATACATCGGCTATCACAGTTGCTGCTGCTGGAGCGCTTGAGGTGGACTTAGGTACGACCCTTGCACTGCAGGCTGCCCTGAGCGTCGACGCAGCATCACAGATCGTGATCGTTGGTACACCGACCTTGGCATCGTACACACTGATTTCAGCTACTTCGATAACGGGCACACCTGTATTGAGTGCTCCGATCGCGAACTATGTACTCGAGGTCAGCGGGAATGAGCTGCAGCTGAACCTAGATTCACAAGTATGGAATGGCGCAGGCGATAGAGTCTGGGCCGACGGCGATGCAACTAACTGGGATGGCTCATATAATAATGGCGCCCCAGTTTCTTTCACAGATGCCGGCGCAGGCACTGTGACCGTTTCAACTGCGCTCACGCCATTGTCGGTGTTTGTGGATTCGACGGCTGGCTACACCTTCACGGGCGCCGGCAGTATCACAGCACCTTTCTCGAAACAAGGTGCAGGTAACCTTACGATCGCCACGACTCTCAACTCGAGCGCTGCGATCACACTCGACGGTGGTACTACAACAATTAACGGAGCAGTGTCCGCCACGATCAGTGGCGGAGGAAGTCTGTCGACTGGTAGTAGTGCGCTCATCATTGATGGTGGCAGCTTTAATATGCTCACTGACGGCGCCGTTCAAACTGGCCTGTTCATTGGTAACGACACGACGCTAAGAAACGGCGGTACCATTACCAGCGGTGCTCGCTTTGGTATGGCCACAGGCAAAACTCTAGTGATCGAAGGTGGTAGTGGCGCAGCGGTGACTGCCACGAACTCAGTAGCGATAACTAATGTATCTACTTACAGGTACGTATTTGATGCAACTGGAGTTGCTTACCTTCAAGCGGGTACCTACGCATCTCTAAGTGAAGCTTCGATTGAAGTGGATCTGACCAACTTCACTGGGTGGGGCAGCATTGCTACGTTCCCACTAGTCGCTTCTAGTAACATCTCCGCGCTTCCTGCAGGGGTTTCCAGTCCAGTTGAGGCTCCGGCTGGATTCACCATCACAGCTCCTGGTAAAACATATGGAGTCGATTACACAATTAATGTTAGCACTACAACGAATGTGTGTGAGGTCGCGATTCTAGAAGTTGCGACCAACGATGTAGCGAGTTGGGCTGCAGGCTTCACTGCGAGTGACGCGTCCTTTACTGGCTCTCCAGCGACTGATCCATTAACAGACTATGATAATGATGGTCTCAGTAACTTGCTCGAAT
>ENA-UOXV01002425-UOXV01002425.1-marine-metagenome-genome-assembly--contig:-NODE-2425-length-24376-cov-7.829283_pt1 | contig 24376 bp, 25 predicted proteins | sample MGYA00238165_ERZ766961 | MGnify/ENA primary metagenome ERZ766961 (study PRJEB28924, sample SAMN03173240) | marine metagenome | biome: Marine; feature: Water; material: Subsurface seawater | place: North...
TAGAATATAAAAAAGAAGCTTTTGATTTATTTGAAAATTTATTAAATAAATTAAAATTAGACTTTATTACCATTCTAATAAACCTTAAGGTAATTGAGGCGCCTGCAAAAGAAAAAGAGGGATTAAAAAAAACAACAATAGATCAAAAACATATTGGTAAAAAGATGAGTAGAAATGAACCCTGTTCTTGTGGCTCAGGAAAAAAATATAAACGTTGTTGTGGAGCTTTATAAAAAATTAGCTAGCACAATTATAGCTAACAAACCAAACGCTACAGATATAATAACTTTTTTAGATTTCAAAATTTTATCAAAATTATTATTTTGAATTGTTAAAGAACTTAAATCCTCTTCATTGCTAATAAATCCTTTGCTTCTTCCTATTCTTAAAAACTTATTTTTTCTCTCATTAAAAATTTCATCAGCTGACATTGATTTAAAATATTCTAAATTCTTAGATATTGAGTCTTGAAGGTTTTGCAACATTAAAATTTTATCTCTATGTGCTCCACCAACTGGTTCAACTATTATTTCATCGATAATTTGTAGTTCTAATAAATCTTTAGAAGAAAGTTTCATTGCTTTTGCTGCATCAAGCATTTTTTTTGGATCTCTCCACAAAATTGTAGCACATCCTTCTGGTGATATAACAGAGTATATTGCATTTTCTAACATAATAACTTTGCTTGAAGATGCTAAAGCAATGGCTCCACCTGAGCCACCTTCACCAATTATAATTCCTAAAGTTGGAACTTTTAATTTCATACAACACTCAATTGATTTTGCAATTGCTTCTGCCTGACCTCTTTCTTCAGCACCAACTCCGGGGTATGCCCCAGGTGTATCTATAAATGAAATAACTGGAATACTAAACTTATCAGCTAACTCCATTAATCGTATTGTTTTTCTATATCCCTCAGGCCTCATCATCCCAAAGTTTCTTTTAATTCTGTTATCTAGGTTATCTCCTTTTTCTTGACCTATAACCATTACAGACTGGCCATTAAATTTAGCAAGACCAGTTATTACAGATTCATCTTCTCCATAATGCCTATCACCAGACAATGAAATGAAATCTTCAAATAAATTATCGATAAAAAACTTTGATTTAGGTCTATCCTCGTGTCTTGCAACCATTGTGGTTTGCCAAGGATCTAGATTAGAATAAACTGATTTTAATTTTTCATCTAATTCGTTTTGAGTTTTTGCAATTTTTTGTGTGTCAACCTCAGAAAGTCCACTTTGATTAAACGGATCTTTAAGTTTTTCAATTTCGCTATCCAAATCTTTAATATCAGTTTCAAAATTAAGGTAATTTTTCATTATAGTTGTGATTATTACATAAGTATGAAAAATGACAACAAAATGTCAATGCTTCCATATACTATTTGACTTAATTTTGCTGGAGTTTTAAAAATGCTTCATGCCAACAAATTATCAAAATGTTAATAATTTAAAAGTTTCAAAAGTATTATTATCTTTTGTTAATGATGAGCTATTAAAGGATACTGGGATTTCTCCAGAAAAATTTTGGTCTGGCCTTGATAGTGTTGTCCATGAACTAGCACCAAAAAATAGACATTTAATTGAAATTAGAGAGAATTTACAAAAACAAATAGATGATTGGCATATAAAAAATAGAGGAAGTGCTTTCAAAATTGAAGAATATAAAAAATTTTTACTTAAAATTGGTTATTTAAAAGAAGAAGGACCAGACTTTAAAATTGAAACTAATAAAGTAGACGATGAAATAACACAAATAGCTGGACCCCAATTGGTAGTACCGATCATGAACGCAAGATATGCTCTTAATGCTGCCAATGCTAGATGGATGAGTCTATACGATAGTCTTTATGGAACTGATGTTATTGAGCAATCGGAAGGTAGTACCTCACAACGATACGACCCTGAAAGAGGAGAAATAGTTATAAAATATGGCAGAGAATTTTTAGATAAATATTTTCCAATCAAAGATTCAACTTGGAAAAAAATAACTAGTTTTGCTATTCAAAAAGGTTCTCTTAAAATCCTTAAAGGTATAGAGGTAACAACTTTGTGTGAAGAAAAAAAATTTATAGGTCATCGTGGAGAAGCTGGTAATCCATCAGCTATCATTTTAAAAAATAATAATCTTCATATAGAAATCTTAAAAAATCCTAAAGCCTTTAGTGGTCAACAAGACCATGCTGGTATTAGTGATATTATTTTAGAAGCAGCTATATCGACCATCTGTGATAATGAAGATAGTGTTGCCGCAGTCGATGCTGAAGACAAGGTTGTTTGTTATAGAAATTGGTTAGGATTAATGCGGGGCAATTTAAAAACACAATTTGAAAAAGATGGAAAAACATATGAAAGAAAACTAAATCCAAATAGAAGCTATATTTCAAAAAATGGTGAAGGACTAAAGCTTCATGGAAGAAGTCTTCTACTTGTAAGAAATGTTGGTCACCTTATGACCAATTCATCTATTCTTTTAAAAGATGGAAGTGAAATACATGAGGGAATAATGGATGCTTTTATTACTACTGCAGCAGCTATTCATGACTTTAACAAAAAAGGAAACTCAAGAACTGGCTCAGTTTATATTGTTAAACCAAAGATGCATGGTCCAGATGAGACTGCTTTTACTGATTTAATTTTTACTAAAGTTGAAAAAGTTTTAGGTCTAGAAAAATTTACATGTAAAATTGGAATTATGGATGAGGAAAGAAGAACATCGATAAACTTAAAAGAGTGTATAAGGTCACTTAAAAATAGGGTATTTTTTATAAATACTGGTTTTTTAGATAGAACTGGTGATGAAATGCACACCTCAATGGAGGCAGGTCCTATGATTAAAAAAGGTGATATGAAATCATCTAAATGGATTCAAGCTTACGAAAATAACAATGTAGACATTGGACTGAAATGTGGTTTTTCTGGTAAAGCTCAAATTGGAAAAGGAATGTGGGCAATGCCAGACAAAATGAAAGATATGATAGAGCAAAAAACTAGCCATTTAAAAGCAGGTGCAAATTGTGCTTGGGTTCCATCACCAACTGCAGCTGCACTTCATGCATTACATTATCATGAAATTAATATTTTCGATTTACAAGAAAAAATTTCCAAAAGAGAACAAGCCAAACTAAGTGACCTTTTAACAATTCCTATAGCCGATAGACCAAATTGGTCAATAGATGAAATTAATTCAGAAATTTCAAATTCTGCACAAACTCTATTAGGATATGTTGTTCGATGGATTGATCATGGAGTTGGTTGTTCAAAAGTTCCAGATATAAATAATATTGGTCTTATGGAAGATAGGGCAACATTGAGAATTTCATCTCAACATATTGCTAACTGGATTCATCATGGAATAACAACAAAAATGCAAGTCACAGAAATTATGAAAGCAATGGCAAAGATTGTCGATAAACAAAATGAAAATGATAAGAATTATATAAAAATGAGTAACAACTTTGAAGAATCTTTGGCATTTAAAACAGCTTGTGATTTGATTTTTGAAGGTAGAAAACAGCCCTCTGGCTATACAGAGCCTCTTTTACATTTAAATAGAATTAACAAAAAATCTAGCTTGAGTCAGAATTAATCTTAGATCTATTTTTAAAAGCCGAAAATAAAGTTCCATCATCTAAACTTTCTATCTCCCCCCCAATAGGTAGACCTTGAGCTAATTTTGTAACTTTAACTTTAGAATTTTTAAGACTATTTTGAATATAATAAGCTGTAGTTTGTCCCTCAACAGTTGCACTTGTTGCTAAAATTACCTCTTCAATTTTATCTTTATTTACTCTTTCTACTAGTGAATTGATTAATAAATCTTCTTTTCTATGGCCAGCTGAAGATATTGTCCCTCCCAAAATATGAAAGTATCCCTGAAATATATTTGAATTTTCAATTGACCATTGATCTGCTATATCTTCAACTACACAAATCTTGTTAAATTTTTCCTTTGTATTTTCACAATTTATGCATCCCATTGAGTTTGATTTAAGCGAACCACATGAATTGCATCTTGTAATATTTTTATAAACTTGTGCCAGGATATTGGCCATAGGTTTAACAAGTTCGTCTCTATTATTTATTAATTTTAAAACAATTCTTTTAGCTGATTTAGGCCCTAATCCTGGAAGTTTAGAAATTAACTTAATTAAATCTTCAATCTCATCTAAATTTTGCATTTTTTAAAGTGGCCACTTAAATCCTGGAATTCCAAATCCACCTGTAGCTTTTGAAATTTCCTCAGTAGTTTTAGTTTTGAGTTGAGACTTTGCATTATTGTGAGCAGCAACAATCAAATCCTCCACAATTGATTTATCTTCTTTTAATATTTCGTCTGATATTTCAATTTTTTGCATTTCACCTTCTCCATCTAAAATTACTTTTACCGAATTTGAGCCTGACACACCCTCAACTCTAATTTTTTTTATATTTTCTTGGCTCTCCTTCATTTTAGCTTCAAGTTCTTTAGCTTTGCTTAGAATTTTATTAAAATCAGTCATTTATTTATCCTGTTCTTTTTTTAAGTTTACATTAACTAAGCTTGCATCTGGAAATTTTTCCAAAACAGTTTTGTATAAATCAGAGTTTTTGGATTTGTTAACAAGTTCATCTTTTTTATTCTTTTCTTTTTCTTTAATTGATATTTCACCTTTTGTTTTACTAAAAGTAATAATCCACCTTTCACCAGTCCATTCAAAAAGTTTTAAAGAAAGATCTTTTACAAAGTTTTTATCAAGATTATCATTAAAAGATATTTCCATTCTATTTTTTTCAAATCCAACAAGATTAACATTTTTTTCTAATTCATATTTAAGTTTTAATTCTTTTTTTTCAGTGCTAGTCTTCAAAAGTTGTTCAAATGAACTAATTGATATTGTCTCTTCAGCTTTGATTTCTGTTTGAGTTATGGGTTTAGTTTTTTTCTCTTGTGTTATATTTTTGATTTGATTGATAGCATCAGTTTTAAAATCAGAAACTATATTTTTTTTTTCAACAGATTGTGTTATATCGACTTTATCTAAACTATCATCTTTAGGTTTAAATGAACTAAGATACATCAGTCTCATTAAAAACATTTCTATAGATATATTTTGATTTGAAACTATATCTAGCTCCTGAAGTGTTCTAATTGTAAATTGCCAAAACAATATTAATACTTGATTATCTATATTATTTGAAATTTCTTTAATCTTTAAAAATTCTTCATCATTTAATGAAAAATTTGTACTTTCTAATGTTAGTGAATTAATATTTTTAAAATAATAAACTAATTCTAAAAAATCATTTATAAAAAGTTTTGGCTCTACCCCTTGATCATAAATTTTTCTATAGATCTCTATAACTTTTGTTTCCTCGGCTTGTAAAATTAATTTAAAAATATCTATTAATTGAGATTTGTCAAAATAACCAAAAATTTTCTGCGCTGCCTTTAAATCTAATTCTTCATCTTTTTCTAGAGACAAAAGACCTCTATCCAGCAAGGACAACGCATCTCTAACAGATCCTTCTGATATTTTAACAATTAATTTTAAGGCATCATTTGAGACTTTCCCTTTTTCTTTTTCTTTTATCTCTCTAATAAATTCAAATAATTCTGATGATCTTATTCTTGATAGGTCAAATCTTTGACATCTAGAAACTACTGTTACGGGAATTTTTTTTATCTCCGTTGTTGCAAAAATAAATTTCAAATATTCGGGGGGCTCTTCTAGTGTTTTAAGCAGAGCATTGAATGCTTGTTTGCTTAACATGTGAACTTCATCAATTATAAATATTTTATATTTTGATGAAGTCGGACCATATCTAGAAAATTCGATTAAATCTCTAACATCGTCAACGCCTGTCTTGCTGGCTGCATCCATTTCCAAAACATCAATATGGCTTGAATTTGAAATTGCATCACAATTTTCACATAGTTTTTCTTTACATAAATTTTCAATACCATTTAAGCAATTTAGTGATTTAGCAACTATTCTTGCTGTTGTGGTTTTACCTATTCCTCTTATTCCTGTAAAAAGATAAGCATTAGGAATTTTATTAACTTTAATTGAATTTATAATTGTTTCTGCTACCACATCTTGCCCTATTAGGTCATCAAATGTCGATGGTCTGTACTTTAAAGCTAGAACTTTTGAATTTTTATTCATTTTTTATCCTTAGGAGACTAGAACCTGAATTACTGTCTTTACGACTGCTTCCGTTAAGATCTGGTCGGGTTCAAGCAGCACCCACCTCTAGCCTCCAAAACTATTATAGCAGTAATAATTTCCAATCCACAAGAAAAGTTTAAAATTTATTTTTCTCTTAGTTTGTCAGCTTCAAAAACACCTAGAACGTGAAAATCTTGACAGTGCAACCCTAGTTCTTCTAAAGATTTTTGAACTTTTGGGTCTTCAATATGTCCATCCAGGTCACATAAAAAAAAGAAAGAATCAAATGTATTCTTTTCTGGATAACTTTGTAATTTTGTTAAATTTACTCCGTTGATAGCAAATCCTCCTAATGATTGGTACAGAGCCGCAGGTTTACTTTTTAGTTTAAATAAAAATGAAGTAATATATTTTTTATTTTTTAATTCTGGTTGGGAGATATTTTTTCCCATTACCAAAAATCTTGTTAAGTTACCTTTTTCATTTTCAATATTTTTCTTGATAATTTCTAAATAATAAGTTTTTGCACTTAATGATGATGCTATAGCTGCTTTAGTTTTATCTTTACTATTTGAAATCATTTCTGCAGATCCTGCAGTATCTGTTCTTACATGTTCAATTAGATCATTTGATTTAATAAATCTTGAACATTGTGACAATGCTTGTGCATGTGAATATACATCTTTTATATCTGACATTTTTGTACCAGGAAGTCCCAATAAATTATGTTCAATTTTCTGAAAATACTCAGCATATATATTTAACCTGTATTCAAATAAAAGATATTCAATTCCTATATTACCAGTAATTCTATTCGATTCAGGAATTATTATTTTAGAGTTTGAATCTTTGGAAGCCTTTAAAAAACATTCATCAAAAGTTTTGCAGGGAATAATTTCAGCCTTTGGTTCAATTGATAAAGCTGCCAAATGAGAATATGCTCCAAATGTTCCTTGAAAATAAATTTTACTCATTAGGACTTATATTCCATTATTTTTTTTATAGCCAGAAAATCTGCTTTTGTATCAACTCCAATTGGAGATGCTTTTGCAAGAGCAACATTAATCTTTATGTTGTTATCCAAAGCTCTTATCTGTTCAAGTTTATTTTGAATTTCACTTTGTGATTGGGTAAATGAAATAAAATTTTTAAGTGTTTCTAATTGATAACAATAAATACCCAAATGATGGTAGGTGTTTTTAATCGTTTTATTTGATTTTCTCAAAAAATTTAAAGCTTCTGGAAATTTAGAAACATTTAAGCTTTCTTTTGTAATTACCTTAACTGCATTTTGTTCTTCATATAAATTTTTATCTAAAATGTTCGAAGCTAAGGTGCCTAGCTCAGATTTTGTTATAATCATTTGATTATGTAAATTTCTAATGTCCCCCACATTCATTAAAGGTTCGTCTCCTTGAAGATTCATCACTAATTCAACGTTTGATTCACCTAGCTTCTGTATGGCCTCATAAATTCTATCTGTGCCAGTTTTATGTTTTTTGCCAGTTAAGATTGCTTGACCACCATTTTTTTTAACGTCATCAATTATTTCTTGATCTTCTGTAGCAACATATACCTCTCCAATATTTGCATCTTCTGCTTTTTTAACAACATGTGAAATAATAGATAAACCATTAATTTTTAATAATGGCTTTCCTGGTAGCCTCGTTGCTGAAAGTCTAGATGGAATTATAACTAATGTTTTCATTCTTTTTTTCATTTATAATTAGATTATAAACAGAGGCAAAATTGTACATTAAAAATATAAGCAATTTTTCACTTATAATGTTATACGTTCAAAATAAATTTTTATAAAATGGATTCTTTTGAAATTAATAAGATAATTGCAGCTGTTTTAATGGTTGCCCTTTTGGTAATTGGAATAGGAAAAATCTCAGAAATAGTATTTCATGTAGAAAAACCCGAAACACCGGGGTATGCGATTGAAGTAGAGCAGGTTGCTAGTAGTACTATTTCTAGAGTGGAGACTGTTGAAGAAAAAGTTGATATAGCTACCCTAATGGCAATGGGAGATGCCGCTAGTGGAGAAAAAATTTTTAAAAAATGTGCCGCCTGTCACTCCATAGTTAAAGGTGGAAAAAATAAAATAGGTCCTGCTTTATACAATGTTGTTGGAAGACAGGTTGGAGGCATAACTGATTATAAATATTCAAAAGCTCTTGCGGCATATGAAATGGCTTGGACGTTTGAAGAATTAAATGGCTTTTTATTAAAACCAGCTAAATGGATTAAAGGAACTAAAATGGCTTATGCTGGACTAAGAAAAGAAAAAGATAGAGCTTCAGTTATTAAATATTTAAATCAAAATTCAGATATTCCTAAAACATTACCTTAGTTTTCCAAAACAATATAATAATATACTTTTTTGCACGTGAACTCTATTAAGAGCTTGCTGCCAAACTTTTGATTGTTTGCTTAAAAAAACTTTTTCATCTACTTCCTGCCCCCTTGGTAAACAGTGCAAAAATATACAATTTTTTTTTGCATAACTAATAAGTTTTTCTGTTATTTTAAAACTTTTGAATTGAGCTAATTTTTTCTTTTTATTAACTTTGTCATTTAAAGAAATTACTTTATCAGTAAATATAACATCAGCGTTAATTACAGCCTTTTTAGCATCATGATAGATATGAATTTTTTTATTGTTTTTTTTAACCCAATTCAAAATAAATTCATTTGGGTAATAATTTTTTGGACATCCAATATTCAATTTAAAATTCAATTTTACCGATGCAGCAATTAAACTATTAAGAACATTATTTGAGTCTCCTATCCATGTAATATTTAATTTGGATATTGGTTTATTCTTAACTTCTTCCACTGTAAAAATATCTGAAAGTACTTGAGTTGGGTGTGAGGATGGACTTAAGCCATTGATAATTGGAATTGACAGATTCCTTTTAAATTTTTTTACTTTTTCATCACTATCTGTTCTGAGCATAAAACCATCTCCATAAGTTGATAGGATTTTTGCAGTATCTTCAAGTGTTTCTCCTCCTTGCCCCAAATGAAGCTCATTAGACCTTAAGGTTAGTGTTCCTCCACCAAGCTGCTTGATTGCTAAATAAAAACTCAATCTAGTTCTTAAGCTAGATTTTTCAAACATTTGAATTAATAATTTTCCCTTAAGAGGAGATCCACTGTCAACTTCCAAAGTGTTTAATTTTTTTCTTAATTTTTTTCTTTTTTTTGCATCTATTAAGATTTTTCTTAAATCTTTTGATGGTATATCTTTAATATTAATAAAATGTTTCATTTATCGATATCTTAAACAAACACTATTAATTATTTTTATTGCTTGATCTATTTCACTTCTTTTTACATTTAATGGAGGTAAAATTCTAACAACATTTTCAGCAGCTCTAATTGTAAGTAATTTATTTTCCATAAGTTTTTTTATAAAGTTTGACTGATCTTTATAAAGCTGTAATCCAATTAAAAAACCTCTTCCTCTAACTTCTTTAATTAATTTTGGAAATTTTTTTTTAGTTTCATTTAATTCATCATGAAAATATTTTGAATTTTTTTTAACATTGTTCAAGAAATTTTTATTCGAAATTATGTCTAATACTTTAGTGCCAATTTTCATTGCTAATGGGTTTCCTCCAAAGGTTGAACCATGTGATCCAACTGTCATTCCAGAAGCAACTTTTTTATTCATCAAAACTGCCCCTAGTGGAAAACCTCCTCCTATTCCCTTTGCTATAGGGACTATATCTGGTTTAATTTTTGATTTCTCAAAAGCAAAAAAGTCTCCTGTTCTTCCAATTCCACACTGTACCTCATCAAGAATTAATAAAACATTCTTTTGATTACATATTTTTCTAAGCCCCTTAAGACACCAATCTGGTATTACTTTAATCCCACCCTCACCCATAATAGTTTCAATCATGATGGCTGCTGTTTTTTTTGTGATTAGTTTTTTTAAGCCTTCATGATCACCAAAATTAAAATGATCAAAACCTTCTATTTTAGGACCAAACCCTTCTGTCATTTTTTTTGAACCACTTGCATAAATTGTAGCAAGTGTTCTTCCATGAAATGAATTTTTAATACAAATAATTCTATTTTTGTTTGGTTTTCCAATAGAATAAAAATATCTTCTTGCTACTTTAATTGCAGCTTCAGTTGCTTCAGCACCACTATTTTGAAATAAAACATAATCTGCAAAAGTTTTTTTTGCTAACTTTTTAGCTAATTCTTCACCTTCAGGAATTAAAAATGCATTAGAAACATGCCAAAGTTTTTTTGATTGCTCATTAATTTTTTTAACTAATTCTGGATATGCGTGACCAAGTGAGTTTACCGCAATGCCTTGTACAAAATCTAAATATTTGGATCCATTTTTTGTATATAAAAAACTTCCTTTGCCTCTTACAAATGATATTTTTTTTCTATTATAATTTTTTACTAAAAAACTCATTATTTTTAATTAAACATTTTTCTATAAATTTAAATATTAAGATACAAGTTACGATTGAATATTTAATATAATAAATTACAAGTTTTGTGTGTATAACTTTAATAATTTAGTTGTTTATTAAAAGTTTATATCAGTATATTGTGTTTTAAATAATTATTAACACATTATATAGTTAATTATGAGCTGGACAGAAGAAAAAGTTAATAAATTAAAACAACTTTGGGGAAAAGGAAATACCGCAAGTCAAATAGCTGAAATAATTGGTGGAATAAGTCGAAATGCAGTTATTGGTAAAGCACATAGGTTAAATTTATCAGCTAAGATTAAAACAAGAACAGCAACATCTAATCAGAGTTTTGAAAACTCTTTAGTTGAAAAAAATATAAAATCTAAAAAAGGAAAAAAAAGTAAATTTAAATCATTGATAATTGAAAAAGATTTTGAGCCTGAAAACCCTAAACAATTAGAGGCATTAGACGAAGATTCTTGTAAATGGCCAATTGGTCATCCTAATGAAAAATCTTTTTATTTTTGTGGAAGAACATCTCTTAAAGAATTTTCATATTGTAAGCTACACCTACTTTATGCATACCAACCAAAAGGCAAAAGAGAAGAGGTTACAGAAAAAGAAGAGGCCTCAGAATTTATCGGTAAAAAAATTCAATCAGCCTAATAGTTTAGGCTAATTCTTAAGATCTTTTTTTAAATTATACTTTTCAGTTGTGTACTGTCCACCTTCTCTCCACATATAACTATATTTTTCAACCTCATTATAAAAAAGCTTTTTGCTAGGAATGCCGATTTCGAAGTTTGATTTATACTTGCCTGATAAAATATTATCATATTTTAAAAGTCTTAGTTGATCCACTGTTAACAAAGGCTTTGGCAATAACTGAAGGAGTTTTGCAGAAAAAATTGCTACAGGTAAAGGAAGAGGTAATAATATTCTTTTTTTTCTAGTAAGTTCTAATAAATTTAATAAAATTTTTTTAAACGTGATTGTTTCTGGACCAACACACTCTATAATTTTAGATTGAATATTATTTAAGATTACATGCATAACTATATCTGCTAAATCTGAACAATGTATTGGCATAAACTTGGTCTTTCCAGAATAATATAACGGGAATATAGGTAATCTATTTAGTAAAGTCATAAAGCTAGTAGTAAAATTATCATCAACTGAATACACTATCGAGGGTCTTAGAATTGTTGCTAACTGAAAGTTTTTTTGAATATTTTTTTCTCCCTCCATCTTGCTTTTTGCATAGTTGGAGTCTATTGCATCATTTATACCTAATGCTGACAAATGAATAAAATGTTCTAGTTTATATTCTTTACAAAGTTTGGCCAAAAGTGAAGGGAAAACTGAATGTATATTATTAAAGGTGTTTCCCCCTTTTTTTTCATACAAAATTCCAATTAAATTTATACAAATATCTGTATTTTCAAAAAGTTTTCTTATTTTTGTTTCATCAAAAATATTTGCTTCAACAATATTTATATATCCCGCATTTGCTTGGGTTTTAATTATGTAGCTTTTTTGATGAATATTCCTGGTAACGACCGTTACTCTATAGTTGTTTTTGGTTAACTTTCTAATGAGATATCTTCCTATTTGACCACTTCCACCAAAAATTAGACAATTTTTTGCTTTCATATATATATGTTTAAAAATGAATATTGATATTAAACTTCATAAAAATGATTTACCAGATGATTTAGACTTAGGCAATGTATTAGCTGTTGATGGAGAGTTTATGGGTCTAAATGTTAAACGTGACCCATTATGTTTAATACAGGTTTCAGCAGGAAACAATGAGGCACATATAGTCCAGCTCGATAGATCAAATTATAAAGCACCAAATTTAGTTAGATTGTTGGATGATAAAAAAATTACAAAAATTTTTCATTATGGAAGAGCAGATATTGCACACATCAAATATTACCTTAAAACAGACACTAATAATATTCTTGATACTAAAATTGCCTCAAAGCTTGCAAGGTCATATTCTGATAGTCACTCTTTAAAAACTTTAATAAAAGAATTTATCAATATTGATATAAGCAAACAATTTCAAAGTTCTGATTTTGGAGGAGAGTTAACCCCCGCGCAATTAAAATATTGTGCAAATGATGTAATTTATCTTCATAAAATACATGCTGAACTTAATAAAATTTTAATAAGAGAAAATAGAGCTGTATTATATAAAGATTGTTTAAAATTTTTAAAAACAAGAGTAGAACTTGATCTTGCTTTATTCAAAGATGATATTTGGTCACATTAAAAATGAAAAGTAAAATAAGTCAAATAGGTAAAGAAGTAATTGATTTACAAATCAAAGCTTTAAAAAAATTAAGGGGCTCAATTGATGAGTCATTTACCAAGGCTGTAAAAACAATTCTTAAATGTAAATCTAAAGTTATAATTTGTGGGGTTGGGAAAAGTGGAATAATTGCCTCAAAAATTTCAGCAACACTATCTTCTACTGGCACTCCATCATTTTCAATTTCTGCAAGTGATTGTTCTCATGGAGATTTGGGACGAATAACAAACAAAGATATTTTAGTTCTAATTAGTTATTCTGGAAATACCTCTGAACTAAAAAACATTATAAAATATGCAAAATCTAATAAAATTCTTTTAATCGGGATTGTTTCAAATAAAGAGTCAACTTTATACAAATCTTCAAATATAAAATTGTTTACACCTGAAGTAGTAGAGTCGGGCTATGGAATTGTGCCGACCTCAAGCACAACAACACAACTATCAATTGGTGACGCTCTTTCTATTGCCTTAATGAAAGAAAAAAAATTTGGTAAACTTGATTTTAAAAAATTTCATCCCTCTGGAAACTTGGGTAATAAATTAAAAACAGCTGGTGATTTAATGCTTACAAAAAAAAAGATCCCCTTTGTTAATGAAAATCAAACAATGCAAAGAGCATTAAAAATATTAAACTCAAAACATCTAGGTTTTATTGTTGTTATAAATAATCACGGGTTAAATACAGGTATATTCACAGATGGTGATTTGAAGAGGTTGCTACAAAAAAAACGTAAAATTGAGAATGTTAGAATTAAATCATTCATGATGAAAAATCCATTTATTGTTGAAGAAAATACTCTTGCTACAGATGTTTTAACTCAAATGAATAAAAGAAAAATTACCAATGTGTGTATTTATAAAAAAGAGAATAAAAAAAAAACTATTGGTGTACTTCATATTCATGATCTCCTTAATAATTTAGGATAATAAATTGTCAAAAAAAATTCTTCAACTATCTCTTTTTTTATTTTTAATACTTGTTTCAGTATATTTTTATTATGAATACTTTAAATTTGATGAAAAAGGTGATGTTAAAAATACCACTGAACTCAATTTAGAGAAATCAAATAGTACTAAAAATAATTTTATAAAAAATTTAAAATATGAAATACAATTTAATGATAAAACAATGTATAATATTACTGCGGACTCAAGTGAAATAAAATATGAAAATGATGGTGAAATAGTTTCAATGAAAGTAGTAACAGCTGTATTAACTGATGAAAATAACATCACTATTACAGTTACTTCTGATGATGCAATTTATAATAGCACAAATTATAACTCTCAATTTCGCAATAATGTTAAAATAATATATTTGGACCACATAATACTATCGGACAAAATGGATATTAGTTTTGATGAAAATATTGCAAATATTTATGATAATGTTTTCTATGAAGGGGTTCAGGGTACACTTAAATCAGATAATATTAAAATTAATTTGATTTCAAAAGATATTGAAATATTTATGAAAGAAAGTAATGATAAAGTTAAAATAATATCAAAATAACTAACTCAATGTCTAATATAAAAAAATTTCGAATAAAATCTTATAAGAGTAAAAAATCAGTTTTAAAACTTGAAAAAATATCATTAAAATTTGGAAGAAAAATAATTTTAGATAATTTAAATTTAAGTTTAAACAGCGGACAAATATTAGGACTATTGGGACCAAATGGTGTTGGAAAATCAACTATTTTTAACATTATTACAGGTTTGATTTCTCCAGATTTTGGTTCAATTATTATCAATTCAAAAGTTGTCAATGAGTATCCAATATTTCAAAGGACTCTCAGATTTAAGATAGGTTTTGTTCCCCAATACGGAGGTTTTTTTCAAGATTTAACTGTTAATGAAAATTTAAAAGCAATTGCAGAAATTACAATAGAAAATGAAAGTTATAGAAGTGAGAAAATAGATTCATTAATTTCTAAATTTGAATTAGATCCCATCAGAGATATTAAAGCAAAATTTTTATCAGGTGGTCAAAAAAAAAAATTAGTTATAGCAATAGCTCTTATTTCAGAACCTGAAATATTACTTTTAGACGAGCCTTTTGCTGCACTAGACGTAATGACAATTAAAACTCTCCAGGAAATTATAGTCAACCTTCAAAGTAATAATAATATTTCTATTATATTGTGCGATCACCAAGCTAGAGATTTATTGGCATGTGTAGATAATGCTGCAATAATTCACAATGGCAAAGTTATTGCTCAAGGCACTCCTACTAGCCTAATTCAAAATATTGAAGCTAGAAATGTCTATTTTGGAGACTCTTTTAAAATCAGTTAAATTAGTTGATAATGAAAAATAATATAAAAATTTCCAATATCATAAAACCATATTTAAAAACTTTAGATATTGAGGGAGATAAGAGTCTTTCAATTAGATGGGTACTACTGGCATCTCAAGCTTTAGGAAAATCTAGATCTTTTAATTTACTAAATTCCGAAGATGTAATTAATTCTTTAAATTGTTTAAAAAGACTAGGGGTTAAAATCAAAATCTCTAAAAAATTTTGTGAGATTTATGGAAATGGTTTAAATGGCTTTAGATACAAAAAAAATATTATATTAAATGCTGGCAACTCAGGAACACTAGGAAGACTTTTGATGGGACTTTTAACTCACTCTGAATATAAAATAAAAATTAAAGGTGATCGAAGTCTCTCAAAAAGGGATTTTTTAAGAGTAACAAGTCCACTTCAAAAATTTGGGGCAACTTTTAAAACGAATTCAGGTAAACTTCCAATAACTGTTGTTGGGACTAAAAACCCAAAACCAATTAAGTATCATGAAAAAAAAGGATCAGCTCAAATTAAAAGTAGCATAATGCTTGCGGCTCTTAACACCAAAGGTTCAACAACTATAATAGCTAAAAAATCCCGTGATCATACTGAATTGCTTTTTAAATATCTAAAATTACCAATCAAAGTTAAAAAAGGTAAAACTTATGACGTGATTACTATTCGTGGTAAAAAAAAAATTAAACCTATTCATTATAATATACCTGCAGACATAAGCTCAAGTTCATTTTTTATAGTTTTAACGGCCCTTTCAAACAAATCAAAACTTGTTATCAAAAATGTAAATATAAACCCAACCAGAACTGGAATTTTAAAAATCCTTAAACTGATGGGTATTAAAATAAATGTTAAAAATTTAAAAATTTATAAGGGGGAAAAAATAGCGGATCTAATAATTAGAAGTCAAAAAACCTTTAAAGCTATTAATTGTCCAACAAAATTTAATAGTTCAGCAATTGATGAATTTTTATTAATTTTTTTAGTAGCAGCCAAAGCTAAAGGTGTTTCACATTTTAAAAATTTATCTGAGCTTAACCAAAAAGAAAGCCCAAGACTTTTTTGGGGTGCAAAAATTTTAAATAAAATGGGCATTAAAACTATTGTAACAAAAGATAGTATTAAAATATTTGGCAACCCCAACTTAGAAATAAAGAAAAAAATTGTTATTAAAAATTTTTTGAAAGATCACAGAGTTTTTATGACTAGTGTGGTTGCGGCTCTAATTTTTGGAGGAAATTGGCAGATATTCAATAAAGACTCAATAAATACATCTTTTCCATCATTTCTTAATAAAATTAATAGCCTTGGAGCTAATATTCGGTGTTGATTAAAAGGCTAAATTTATCTACAAGATCGTGTTTTTAAAAATAATAAAATTTATTAATAAATAATGGAAATATACAACGATCTTTCAAGTACAGCTTCACAAGAATTCGAAAAATTATTAAATAGTCAGCTTTCCAAGGTTAATATTGAAGAGGGTAAAATAATTGATGGCAAAATAAATAAAATTACTGACAAATTTGTATTTTTACTAGTTGAGGGTTTAAAAAGTGAACCTGTCCTAGATGTGAATGAATTAAAAAGCATGGGTTTAGCTGATAAAATAAAAGTTGGAGAAATAATTTCTGTTTTGTTAGAAAAAATTGAAGATAAAAATGGTGAAGTATTAGTTTCAGCTAGCAAAGCACTAAAAATCAAAGGATGGGACAAGCTTGTAGAGGCTTATGAAAAAAATGAACCTATTATGGGCAAGATAACATCAAAATGTAAAGGTGGCTGTATAGTTGAACATATAGATACAGGGTCTTTGATGTTTTTACCTGGCTCACAAATAAGCGATAAGCCCATTAAGGACATTAGTCACTTAATGAATGAGCCACAAAAATTCGCTTTAATTAAATTAGATAAAGTAAGAGGAAATGCATGTGTTTCAAGAAGAGAAATTATTTCATCATTTAAAAAAGAAGATAAAGCAAAAATCATTGAGCAATACAAAGTTGGAGATATTATTAAAAATGCAGAAGTAAAAGGTTATAGCTCTTTTGGATGTTTCTTTAATGTGAATAATGAGCTTGATGTTTTAGTGCATCTTCAAGAAATATCTTATTCAAGAGTTAATCACCCAGATGAGATATTTAACATCGGAGAAAAACATGATCTTAAAGTAATCACTGTAGATAAAGAAAAATTACAAGTTGGATGTTCGGTCAAACAGCTATCGCAAGATCCTTTTGAGCACATAGAAAATTACGAATTAAACAAGCCCTATAAAGTCAAAGTTGTAAAAATAATGGACTTTGGAGCGTTTTGTGAATTAGAGCCAGGTCTTACAACATTACTTCATTCAAGCGAACTAAGTTGGACTAAAAAAAATACATCAGCAAAAAAAATGTTTAAAGTAGGCGATGAAATAGATTGTGTTATTACTGAAATCGATAAAGAAAAAAGACGAGTAGCAATTTCCCATAGATTAACTTTGAGCAATCCATTTGAAATCTTTGAAAAAAAATACCCTGTTGGAACCATCGTTGAGGGTGAAGTTGTTAATAAAAATGAATATTCATTGTTCGTTAAAGTTGAAGATTTAGATGTTGATGCATTTTTACATTGTAATGATTTAAATTATATCAACAACGGTGATGCAGAATTAATGAAATATAAAAAAGGTGATAAATTTAAGGTTAAAGTTTTAGAAATTAAAACTTCAGAACAAAAAATTAGAGTTGGATTAAAACAAACACTTCCAGATCCGTTTGATTGGTTTAAAGATAAAAAAGCTAATCAAACAATTACTGTTAAAATAATTTCCACAGATAACAAAGGTCTTACCGTTAGACCAGAAGGTTGTGAAATGGATTTTAATATAAAAAAATCTCAAATTGCAATAAACGCTGCTGACGCTAGACCATCTAGATTTACAGGTGGTGAAAGAATAGATTGTGCAATTGCTGATTTAGATTTTGATAAAAGAAAAATTAATTTAAGTATTAAGCTTCTTGAAGAAATTGAAAAAAAAGAGGCTTTAGAAAAATATGGATCGGAAGGATCAGGTAAAAATTTACCTTTCTCTTCTTTGTCTGAAGATTTAAAGAAAAAAGATAAAAAAGAATAATACTAAATATATCAATTTGGCTATTGTAAAATCAAAGCTTTTAAAACAATTATCAAAGAATTATCCAAATTTTTTAAAAAAAGACCTAGAAAAAATAATCAACATCATTTTAAATGAGATTAAACAGACTCTTAAAAGAGGTGAGAGAGTAGAGCTCAGAAGTTTTGGTATATTTTCCTCAAAAACTCAAAAAGCTAGAATTTCCAGAAACCCCAAGACAGGTGAAAAAGTCCATACTCCAAAAAAAAAAACAATTCACTTCAAAATGGCTAAAGATTTGTTTAAAAAATTAAATAATGAAAAAGAATAAAATATTTGTTGCTTGTGATAGCACCAACGTTTCAAAAGTAAAAGAGATAATCAAAAAAACCCAAATTTCTGAAATAAAAGTTGGATACAAATTTGGATTGGAATTCATCAATTCAAAGAATGGTAGAAATTTTATATCTAAATTAAAAAATAGAATTACTTTTCTCGATCTTAAACTTCATGATATTCCAAATACTTGTATATCTACAATAAAAGCAATTAAAGATTTAAAAATAAATTATTTAACAATACATATCAGTTCTGGACTAGAAGCTTTAAAGGCTTGTAAAGAAATTTCAGGCAAAACTAAGTTGGTTGGAGTTACAATACTTACATCATTAGATAGTAAATCATTAAGAGAAATAGGTTTTAATAAAGAAGTTAAAAAATTAGTCCTTCATCAAGCAAAATTAGCAAATAAAGCAAAACTAGATGCAATTGTGTGTAGTGCTCAGGAAGTAAATATTGTTAAAAAAATATTTAAAAAAGAAATAATTACACCTGGAATAAGATTAAATACTAATGCCTATGATCAAAAAAGAATTTTAACTCCTAAGCAAGCCTATAAAAATGGAAGTGACTGGTTGGTTATTGGAAGACCAATTACTAAAGGAAATATTAAAAACAATATCCAAAAAATAATCAATCACTTAAATCAATGATTAATGGATGTAAAGTTTGCGGCATATCAGATTCCAAAACTCTAGACTATATTATTAATCACTCTTGCCCTCCTAAATTTATAGGTTTCATTTGTAATTATAAAAAAAGCCCAAGATTTGTTGAAATAGATAAATTGAAAGAATTAATTAATATAAATAAGAAAGATAGCAAGTTTGTAGCGGTTTTGGTTAAGCCAGATAATGAAATATTAGAAAAACTTAAAAACTTAAATTTTGACTATTATCAAATTTACGATTGTACTCCTAATGAAATTCAATCTATTAAAAATAAATACAATAAAAAAATTATAACTGCTTTTGCTATTCAAAATGCTGAAGATGTAGAAAAACACTCACTATATAAAAATGTCACTGATATTTATTTATTTGATAGCAAGGGTTATGAAAAAAGTATGCCATTTAATCATTCACTAATTGAGAATATTAAATTTAAAAAAGAAGTGATGCTGGCAGGCAATATTCAATTCAATGATGATCTTGAAAATTATAAAAAAATAGCAAATATTATTGATATATCTGGAGGTTTAGAAACCTCTGGAAAGAAAGATGTTTCAAAAATTGAAATTTTCTTGAACAAAATTAAAAATTTTAACAATGAAGCTTAGAAAAAAAATTCCCTTAATTGATCAGCATGATAAATATGGATTTTGGGGAGGTAAATTTGGAGGAAGCTTTATTCCTGAAACTTTAAAAAAACCAGTTGAAGATTTAACCAAAGAATTCAAATATTTAAGAAAAAATAAAAAGTTTATCCAAAAAAGAGATTTTTACTTCAAAAATTATATTGGTTCCCCAACTTCATTTATAAAATTAGAAAATTTAACCAGTCATTTAGGTGGGGCCCAAATCTGGGCAAAAATAGTATCTGAAGCTAATGGAGGCGCACATAAGATTTATAATGCAACAGTTCATGCTTTAATTTGTAAAGCTATGGGCAAGAAATATATTATAGGAGATACTGGAGCAGGTTATGCAGGAAAAATGTTAAGTATGGCTGCTAAAAAATTTGGTCTTAAATGCAAAATTTTTATGGGTGCGAAAGATATCAAAAGACAAAAACCCAATTGTGATGCAATGAAAAAAAATGGTGCGGAGATTATTCCCGTATACTCTGGAAGCCAAACTTTGGTTGATGCAGTTAGTGAATGTATGAGATATTGGGTTTCAAATTGTGACAATACCCATATGTGTGTTGGTTCAACAGTTGGTCCTAATATATTTGTAAAAATTTGTGGATGGAGCACCGCACAAATTTCAAGAGAGCTAAAAATACAGTTAAAAAAGGAATTTAAGAAAATTCCAAAAAAAATAAAGCTAATAAATTGTGTTGGTGGTGGAAGCTCTGCTTATGGTTTTTGGAGCGACTTCATTGATTATGATAAAAAACAAATTGAGCTAATTGGTGTTGAGGCTGGAGGACCTAGTAATTCAAAACTACATGCGGCGCCTTTAAGTAAAAATGCTAAAATTGGAATTTTACATGGTGCAGCTTCTTATGTTTGTCAAAACAGCGAAGGTCAAATTAGAAAAACAGAGTCAATTAGTGCTGGATTAGACTATCCCGGGGTTAGTCCCATTCATTGCTTTTTAAAAGATACTAAAAGAGCAAGATACACTTACGCAACAGATGAAGGTGCTTTAAATGCATACAAGATGGTAACCAAATTTGAAAAAATAAATCCAAGTTTAGAGCCAAGTCACGCTTTTGCTGAGGCTATAAAAATTGCTCCAAAATTAAGTAAGGACACTATCATTATAGTCAACTCATGTGGAGATGCTAAAAAGGATAGAGACATCTTAAAAGAAAGATTAGGAAAATATTAATGAATAGTTCCCTAATCAATCAATCATTTAAAAAAGCAAAAAAAGAAAATAGACCTGCCCTACTTACCTACACAGTGGCTGGTGATAACACAAAAAAAAAATCATTAGAAATTTTGAAATCAATTTCAAATTATGCTGATATCTGTGAATTAGGATTTCCTCACAACACTCCCATAGCTGATGGTGGTCAAATACAAACTAGTGCCTATCGTGCTATTAAAAATGGAATCAAAATAAATGATGTTTTTTCAATTGTTAGTGAGTTTAAAAAAAAAAAAAAAAATAAACCAATTATCTTAATGGGTTATTATAATATGATTTATCAATATGATGAGACCAAATTTATTACAAAATGTAAAAAGTCAAAAGTTGATGGGTTAATTGTTGTAGATTTGCCATATCCAGAAAATAAAAAATTTGCCTCAAAATGTAAAAAAAATAAAATTAACTTTATTCAGCTTATTTCTCCTACTACTTCAAAAATACGATTAAAACAAATTGTTGGAGACTCACATGATATGATTTATTATATTAGTATGCTATCAACTACTGGGGGGAAATTAAAAGTTTCTCCCAAAAAGATATTGAAAAAATACTTTCAAGTTAAAAATCAAAATAAAAAAAAAAATGTTGTAATTGGATTTGGTATTACTGAAAAAACTATAAAATCACTTAAAAAAGCTGATGGATTAGTGGTAGGAAGTGTAATTTGTAATGAAATAACTAATTCCATAAAAAAAAGACAAAATACTGTCACAAATGTTACTAATATGGTTAGGAAACTTAAAAATAAAATTAAATGAATTGGATTACTAAAATAATAAAAGCTGGAGAGAAGATAAAGACTGCAATACGTAAAAGGGCTACAAAGGAAGATATTGAAAAAAGTGACTGGACCTCCTGTTGTAAGGGACCAATTTTAAAAAAAGATCTAGAAAATAATCTATGGGTCTGCCCTGATTGTAATAAACATCATCGAATTAAACCAAAACAAAGATTTGATATTTTGTTTGGAAAAAATAACTATGAAATATTTAAAACTCAAATTCCAAAAGATGACCCTTTAAACTGGACAGACTCAAAATCTTATAAAGATAGATTAAAAATTGCTAGAAGGAAAACTGGCTTAGATTGTGCCATGATGGTCGTATGTGGAAAAATTGGAAATATAAAAATTACCGCTGTTGCATCTGATTTTGATTTTTTAGGAGCCTCTATGGCTGCTGCTGAAGGAGAGGCATTTTTATATGGTGTTCAATATGCTATAGAGAACCGAACTCCATTTTTATGTGTCAGTGCTGGTGGTGGAATGAGAATGATGGAGAGTTTAATTTCATTATCTCAAATGACCAGAACTACGCTTGCAATAAATGAATTGAAGAAAAATAGCCTACCTTATTTAGTCTGCATTACTGACCCAACAGCAGGTGGTATAACAGCTTCCTATGCAATGTTGGGTGATATTCATATTGCTGAACCCGGAGCATTAATTGCTTTTGCTGGCGCTAGAGTTATCCAAGGGACCGTTAAAGAAGAGTTGCCAAGCGGATTTCAAAAAAGCGAATATGTTGAAAAGACTGGTTTTGTAGACTTAATTGTCGAGAGAAAAGATCTTTCAGAAAAAATAGGAATTTTATTATCGATATTGTTAAAGAAGAATTCTGCTATAAGCACTGAAGAAAATGAAACTTCAGAAGATAGTCAATCGCTTACAAAGGTTGCATCCTAAGGAAATTGATCTCAGTCTTGATCGAATTAAAAATCTTTGTAAAAAATTAAATAACCCTCAGGATAAAATCAAAGCAATATCTGTGGTTGGAACTAATGGCAAGTATTCAACTATCCAGGCATTATATGCTATTTTAAAAGAAGCAAATCTAAAGTGTAATATTTATACAAGCCCACATATAAAAAAAATAAATGAACGATTTGTTTTTGATAACCAGGAATTAAATGATGACAAGCTTGCTAATTTATTTGAAGAAATTGAAGAAGCAAATAACAATAAACCAATTACTTTTTTTGAAATACTTACTGCTGCTTATTTTTATAAAGCATCTAAATATCCCAATAACATTAATTTAATTGAAGCAGGTCTATTTCACAGATTTGATGCTACAAATATTTTAAAACAAAATCTTACAAGTATCGTAACCTCAATTGGTCTTGATCATCTTGACTGGTTGCCAGAAAATGAACGAACGGTAGAAAAAATTATCTTTGAAAAAACCTCCACTCTTTTAGATTCAAATATTATTGTTGCAAAGCAAAATACTAAGCAAATTAAAGAAGCTATTAAAAAAACTATTTCAAATAATAGTTCAAATAAATTTTTTCATAATGAAAATTATAGTTTTTCTGTAAAAGAAAATAATTTTTTTTATTATGAAGATGAACTGGGGGGTATAAAATTACCAATGCCAAATGTTAAGGGTCAATTTCAATTAGAAAATGTTTCTACAGCAATAGCAACTGTAAGAGCTATTAAAGATTTGGAAATAAAAGACGAACACATACTGAAAGCAATTACTAAAATTCACAGTATTGGAAGACTACAAGAAATTAAATCTGGTAAACTTAAAGAACTTGCTAAAAATCATCAGTTATATGTAGATGGCTCTCACAATCCATTGGGTGCAAAAGTTTTAAATGAATACTTGGAGAGTTTAAATTGCAATAAACATATAATACTCGGAATGATGGCTAATAAAGATCATAATGAATATTTGAGTTACTTTAAAAACATCTCAACCTTAACCACTATTGATATCCCCAATCAACCTAATTCAATTAAAGGAATGGAGCTTAAAGATAAACTAAATAACTTCACAAATATTCAATATAAAGAAAGTATAGAGGATGCTATCAAATCAATTCCTGTTAAGGGAAATGATATAATATTAATTACAGGTTCTTTATATCTTGCTGGAGAAATATTAAATTTAAATTAGATGTTTTTATCTAAAAATTCTTTCATGTGGCTTTCAGGAACTCCGCCAACTTTTCTATCTACTTCAACACCTTTTTTGTAGATGATAACTGTTGGTACACCTCTAATTCCCGCAGCACTTCCAGTATTAATTCCACCATCTTCGATGTCTGCGTAATAGAAACCAGCTTTATCTTTATATTCGTCTGAAAGCTTAGTCATTACAGGCACAAGAGCTTTACAAGGTCCACACCAAGCAGCTGAGAACTGGATAACTG
>ENA-UOXV01002426-UOXV01002426.1-marine-metagenome-genome-assembly--contig:-NODE-2426-length-24370-cov-6.495702_pt1 | contig 24370 bp, 28 predicted proteins | sample MGYA00238165_ERZ766961 | MGnify/ENA primary metagenome ERZ766961 (study PRJEB28924, sample SAMN03173240) | marine metagenome | biome: Marine; feature: Water; material: Subsurface seawater | place: North...
GGTGTTCGCGGCGGCGTGCTGTTCAGCGGCGTCCGTCTTGAGGCGTGCGAAGTCGCCAGACCGCGACAGAGGAACGAAAAACATACAGGTTATGGGCACTGTCTACCAAAGCGACAGCTGCTGGACCACCTCGCGTTCTGCGCCCCGGAGACTTCGAATCGGTCGTTCCAACACGTCGCCAAGTGCGGTGTGATGCGGCTGGAACTCAAGAGCGGCTACGAAGGGCCGTCGGATGACTGGGGCATAATCATCACCTCGGCCGTCTTGGGGATGTTAACCTTGACCCTTATTGTGGCCTTGCTGGTGCGCTGGCTCAACCAGCGATACCCGCCGCGCCGGATCGAGGTCTCGGCAGATAGACCCACCTCCTCTCTCTGGCTGGTCCCTCACAATCTCGAGACCGAGGAAGAGCGAATGGTGAGAAACGCCGGACCCTCTGCACGGCCCTGTGCTTGCCCGGAAATGATCCAGAGAGACCTTCTCACGTTGCAGCATCTCGCTATCCCAGGCCACGGCACAGCTCGAGCGGGTGCGCGCACAGAGAGGCACTGTGTGTGTCCAGGCGACAGCAGGGCGAGCGCAGCCGCTGCAAGTCTTGGTCGCGGAAACAGTTCACGATGACCCCGACACCGAAGTGAGGCGGGGTCGGTTGACGGGGGGCGGGGCAGGATTCGTGGCGTGGGTTCCTGCGCACGCGAGCTGCGATGGAGAAGCTTCCGATCCGTGCGATCACAGAGCGGTGACCGAGCGATGACATCGCCAAGCATGAGAGCAGGCGAGTGCAACAGGGAGTTGTTGGCGAGTTACACAGGCAAGGCTGTATATGAATTTTTTAGATATACCGCCGCTGCCGAGTGCAACTGAGCGCTGACTCAGTTTCATCCCTCCCTTCACCCTAATCCTTACCTCACGAAACCTGCCAGGACGCCATGGCTCCCTCTCTGTACACGTACGGCGTTTCCCGCAAGCCGCTCCGCTTGAAGCGCTAGTTCTATCAAGCCTCAGGATGTGAGGCTGCTCGCGACGCTCAGCCGCGACGCTGCTCGCGACGCTCAGCCGCGACGCGAAGAGGCACCCTGTAGTTTTTTCCGCGAACCGCCGCGTGATGAAGCAGCGCGTGCCGAACCAATCTCCCTGGGGGGCTCACCCAGCGCGCGTAAGAGCCCCGCGTGCGAAAGGGCATCAGATTCGCATGGTACAACATGGGCCCGGCACGAAGACCGAGCAGCCTGACTACTTCCCGGATGAAAGGGGGGGGTGCAGGGGAGAGGGGACGCACTCGGACTGTGCGTTGGCTGAAATCGGCACAGCGTCCACGCCCGGGATGCCCGACTCGCGGCCGTACGTCTGGCAGAAGAGCCTGGAGTCAGTCAACCGCACGGGTCGGGTCTGACCAGGGAGCTGCTTTGACCTGCATCCACTTCGACTGGTGGACTAGCAGCCCCGTGACGGTCGAGTTGTCCATGCCTTGGAGCGCCGGCATACCCCCCCCCGACAGCGGCGCGAGCGGCCTTGACGGCCAGGACAGCGCCGGCTGATTGCACACTCAAAGTGAGTAGGGCGAGTGGGGCGGGCGCGAGGGCGAAATGCCAGGGGCCAAGCAAATGTGCAGGAGAAGGAACGCCAGGGAGCAGTGTCTAAGGGCATTACCTGCAGCACTGGAGCCGGGGCATACGGGTCCCCCGGGTAGGGCTCTTGCGGGTACACATCGCCCACAGGCAAGAGGTGTCCGCCAACGCGCGTCGCGCCCGTCTCCTCATAATGATCCTCCTCCAGCGCAATTGCCTCGCCGTACGTTTTCATCAGAGTCGCCGCCTTAGCCTGCGCTATCAGCTTGCGCATGATAGGAGTGTCGCCGACCGCCTCGTTTTCACCCTCCCCTGGATTCTCCGCCGGGAGCTCCGCCGCCAGCGGACCGTCATTGGCTTCGAGGACGAGACGACGCTGGCTCTGTTGGCTCGCTTTCAGGCGAAGCTCCTGCGCAACGTGCAGGGAACAGCGGGCGCGAGTCAGACGGTGCTGCGTGGTAGGCGCAGGACGTTTCGCGCGTGCGAATGGCCAGGCGCTCACCTGGATGGTGGGGGTGCGTTTTTGATACGCTTCCTTGGTGCTCGCAGCCCTTGCGGCCCGTGCCGCCTTGTCTTCGGCGGCGGCAATGGAGTCTCGGCGGTGTTGCTCCATTTGGTCTTCCAGCGCACGCCGCGAGACCTTGTGTTCGTCGTCTTGGGCATGGCTCCACTGCCAAGTCGTCTCCTCTGTCGCGTAGTGGTACCAGTACGGCCGCTGCGGCTCCCTTTGCACCAGAATCCAGTCCCCTTCCAGCATCTCCTCTTTCTCAGGCGGAGCTTGCTCCTCGTATTTTTGCATGTCCCCGGCCCGAAACTGGTCCATGTACCAAGATATGGCCCAGCTTAGCCCTGCCAAAAGCGCTGCGACAAAGAGAAGAAGGGCGATGAGCCCGCCGCCCGGGATTGGATTGAGGTCTGGGTTGGAGAAGGCGTCGGTCAGGTCCCCACAGACCGCCTTCTCGACGCTTGCACAGAACGAGGAGTACACCGGCTGCACGCCTTGCTGCGAAACACGCTGCACCCGAGAACTGAAGTCTGAGCGGTTTGCCGTCACAGCGTCTTGCAGCGACACTCTCAACCAGTCGTATCCCAGCACCGAAGTGGACCACCATACCCGCAGAACGCCCCCCTGGAGCGAAGGCAGCGGCGCGCTCACTGCGATCCGCCGGAGTGAAGCACCTGACGCGGTGTCGGGCAGCGCGTAATCACGTATCAATCGGTCGCAGGCGTGCAGATGCATCTCCACCAAGACAGGCTTGCCCGCGCGCACCGCAGCTGAAAAATCGGTACACTAAGCGTTCCACTGGGCCGGGTGAAACCGGCATTCTTGCCATTCATCTGCCCCACGACCCCGCTGAGAGCACCTGTTTCACGCCGGCAACTGCACGCTTCTTCTGTCAGGTGCCCACCCGGCGCGCACTCATGCATGGGCGGGCTGGTGGCGCACCCAGTTCCGGCGCTGCTGCAAGCACTGGTACGCGCGAGATCGGCCGAGTCGTAGAACCACAGGTTTGCCGATGCAGCCTCGACGATCAGGGTGGGATTTTCGGCAGGCTCGGCCTCAGCATTGCACTCCAACGACTTAGTCCATTTGGCCTCACAGGCGTCTACGTCCTCGACCTTGACGCAAGCCAGCGCCTCCGGGGGGCATGTGCAAGTGACAGCACCACCGCAGAAGTAGATGTCAGAAGTGGCCTCCACAACCTGAGGCACAACTTCATCGGCAAATGGCGAGGAGGTTTCGCCAGGGTACATGAAGGAAATCGTCGCGGGGTCATCGATCGGTCGAACGTCGATCGGAATTTGCTTCTGTAGTGTTGGCCCTGAGAGCTGCTTCACACTCACCAGGAGGTTCTCCTCGGCTGCGCGCCACTCGGAACCTACCGGCGCACCAACGGGAGGAGCCGACTTGATCTGCGTGTTGAAGTCCGCGTCTGGCGTGTAAGTCATTGATCGAATCGCGCGATTCAGCGCGCAGAGCGGACCGTACAGAACCATACTCTTGTCATCTTTCCCGTCGCCAGCGCGAAAAGTGATTCCTTGCGACTGAGAAAGCATGAGGGTACCGTGATCAACCGCCAGAGTCATTTCGTAATTGGCAGACAGAATGCTAACGTCGCCGTTGTCACGTGACAAGACCTGTGGCGACCCGCAATTCTCGAGCAGGTTGAGGGCTGCGCGATCACAATTGTGTGACGAGAAGGCCAGAGGCACGTCTTCGTTGGTCGCAAGGTTCTCAGGGCCCCGCACCACCAACGCTTGCTGAATTGACTGCACCATCACTTCTATGCGCTTGGTGCCCTGTAGTGCATCGCCCTTGACACATCCAGTGTACCCCTGGTCGTCGGCAGTAATATCCACAAACTCTGGGCTAGGTTGCGCGACCGTGCCGAGCGCGCAACCGGCGCGGTCCGAAGGCGCTTGTGACGCCACGTTGTTGTTATAGTCCTGGTTGCCACGGTAGCGCAAGTGCCTGAGCGCGCCGTTTGCACATGATAGCGTTGCTCCGAACGTCAACTTCGTCGGCCCGACAAATATCTTCAGCGACTTCTCACGCACGGGCCTCGGTATGAAGTACTCGGCGGGAACGTCGATACATAGCGGAAGATCATCCAGACCGCAAATTGTATCGCCTTCATGGAGTAGGAGTCGATGCACAAACTCCATCGGCAAGTTATCCAGAAGATTGCGTTTCAATCCCGATTCGTCCACAACTACAACATTCCGGTACCACACGATTCCAGTATCATTGACGAAGACATGGCCGTGCACAGTCTGAATTGTGATCGCCATGACATGCACCGCTTCGCCCGGCAATGGTGGGCAGCTTCCGCTGGGGAGACGTGCGCTCTCCGTCAGTAGGACCTCATCAGCATCGACATCAACGATCGAGACGCCGGAGATGTTGATGAGCGCGTTCTCCTGCACATCAACCCGGCTAGGGCCCAAAACCTCCGGAGCATCGTTGGTCGCAAGGATGTGTACGGGGACGCGGAAAACAGATATATCGCCGAGCTTATCCGGATCAAGTCTTCCCACGTTCACTGAAGTCTTGTCGAACGCGATGTCGACCAGGTCAGGCTCGCGCGCACTGCCGTCCGCCTTCTTAACCTGTGTGTTGTAGTGCTTCGTCGTGTTGATTCGGTACTGCAGCTGCCCAAGGGCCACGTTGAGCTCTCGCATGCTGTTGCTGAGGAACAGGTCGTGATTGAGGTACGGAAAGGCTCCTCGCGGTTGTGGCGTGGTCTGTGCGCGAGGCAGCGAGATGTCACCATGGCCCGAGCGGACGTTGATATCGAGGCGCGCAATATTTTCTTCTGTCGTATATGCCGTGGTTTCCAGCACTCGCGTAACACTGTCGTATGTGCCTGCCCATCAAGTAAGTCCCTCTCACTCAGACATTGCTGGTTTGAGCCAGTACCGCGGAGCCAAGGCTCGCGTGCCACATGCCAAAGGTATCACAGTTCGCTGGCGAGTGAAGCGGCAAGATATGGCCGGGAGAGGTTGGGGCTTACCAGCCTCCAGATTGAGGGGAGAGAAGCGGAACCAATTGAACGAGCTGCCACGATTCATAGGGTAGCCGTAAATGGTTGAGGAGTGGTGAACCGGGTATGTAGGCCCCCCCCCCGAGGTGTCCAGCACCAACTCGATGAATCCGATCTGCTCCACCTTGGTGGGATTGTCCACCTCATACACCTCGAACCAATTGCGCGACTTGATCAGATCCCCGTTGCCACTGATCACGCGACTATTACTCCGGTGGAAACCATTAAGCGTGTAGCAGACGGCCGTCTTGCAGGGACAGAAAGGGATTGGCACATTGTCCTTGTCCCGAATAAGGTCACCGTTGTCCCCGAAGACAAGCTCTGACTCTGTCAAGCAGCTCGGACAGTCAGGGCTGCCAGCCTCACACAATACTGCGTGCGACGTGTTCCCCAAAATGCGCATCGCGTACTTGGGCGACGCGCCGCCCCACTCGCCAGAGCCCGGCACCCAGGAGCCACCGAAGGCCTCCTCTGAGGTTGGAGCACAGCTGGAGCCGAGAAGCGGGTCGGCACAGTAGCTCCATGAAGCGGTTTCGACCGGTTCGGCACTCTGTTTTTGCTCCTCTGCTGGCCTCACAGTATCCTCACGGAATGGCTCGGCGCCCACGTTGAATTCAAGCTTAAAGTTCATGCGGACGGAGCCTGAAAAGTACATGCGGTCTGAGAAGGAAAAGTCTTGTAGCTCCAAAGCCGTTGTGGAATCTTCGTACACATAATAGAATGTCCCAGTTGCTGTACCGCATTCAGTGCACGAGTAGCGTGTACGAGATGCCGTCAAGTTGAATGGATCTAGCTGTGTGCTGCATACTTCTGCGTTGTTTTCACCATAGATGCTCAGCGGCCGCGTAAAACAAGTTCCTTCTCCACGATTACCGCGAACCGTCAGGTCCTCCCGTGAGAAGGTTACTGCCCCCCCCCCCCCCCCTCTACAATTGTCGCGGTATAGGACTGTCTTGGGCAAACGTCGAGCTGCAGAAGGGAGGCACGAACGTCAGTCCTGGCCGGTTCACAGACAGAAAACCTTCTGGCTGAACAGGCGGTGCTTTCTAGCGAACGAGACTCTCAACCTTGACAAATATGGGTTCAAGGAAGTGGGATTGTACGTTGGGAACTCGAACGACTGAAACGAAGTCGAATAGCATACTGATACGGTGGGCGGTCTCAAATGCAAAAGTTGGAATCGCCTTTCGCACCAACACCTTGAGGCTCGAGATGCCACCAATGTTCGACAGTTGGCGATCAGAGGATGATGAGCCTCCCGCAATGCGAAAGAAGATGTGCCCTAGAATGCAGTTGAGGTTACGAAAGCTGTTCGTCATACTCAATTTAATCGGCGTCTCGCCCGCTGGGGTCTTCAAGAGCGCGGGGCTGTCTGTCTCGATGTTGAGCTCTGCAAAGCGCAAGTCGGTCAGCAGAAAAATTAGCAGCACGCTACGGGGTCGTGACGGCAAGATCGAACCGCAAGTGGAGGGGATGTTGCGGACGTCAAAGTACAGCGCTCCGTGTGTGTACGTGAACTCCACCACAGCCTGCGATGGCCACCGACAGAGTCACGCCCCCGCAATCCCGATACAGCTAGGCCGCGGCCGTGCCGATCAAACCAATCGTCCGGTGCGCAGAGGACAATTCTGGATGAGGGGTTGGGCGAGCTAGGTGCCGTCTGGAAGGAGTCAAGCGCACGGTAGTCGAAAACGTAGTTGTTGTTCTCGTCGAGGCGCCGCTTCAAGTTGTAAAATCGAAAGCCCTCCGTTGCCCCCGCCGCTCGTTCTGCCGCCGTCGGAATGGAGGCATTGCGCAAATTGGATACATCCGCCTGGTACCGAAACACGTCATTAGCTACAAAAGAGAACATAGTCTGCCTCTAGGACACCTTTACCGAGAGAGCACCTTTCGTTTCCGGCTGAGGGCGGGACATTGCCTGTGTCGCAAGGCTCAACGTCGGAAAGTTCATCAAAAACACCTGACCCGCCATGAATGAAAAATAATTCAGTGGCACCGTGTCGGTTGGCTTAGGTTCGGCATCCAACTTGGTGACCGAAATCCCTTGGTTTGGGTTGGCTGGTCACCGGGCAGATCCTAGCGTCACCGTCTGGACAAACTTGGCCGAGCTCTTGCACAGAGAACGGCGATTCAAGAACCTGTAGATTTTCAAGAGGCTGAGAGATAAGGCAGGTCGATCGAAAGAAAGAGCATCACTTGTGGTTAGGATCACACGTAGGTCGCATCAAAGTTGAGATCAGTAAGAAAAACATTGATGCGCAGCCTTCTCGGTATCAGGTAGGAGCTGATGCAGCATGCATCTTCTCAAGCGGGCAAGCACCGGGGTCCCATCCGATAGAAGTGATGTTGCGGCATGAACGCATTCAACATATAGTGTCAGAACGACGAAGGAGAGCTGGACCCAGCGAACGCATTTCGCCCCGCTCCATTCGGTGTGTAGCAGCATTCTCGGCGATTCCAAACACAACCCTGGGAAGCTTCAGCGCAGCGATCGCAAGAACTTGCAAGACTGGCCCGCACGGGCGAAGATGAGCAATGGTCAGCTAGGATCGGCTGAGATCATCCCACCACCTCCTGCCTCGCCCTGCTGCTGCCTTCCACCCTTTCGCAGAGGACTCAAATCCACAAACCAATTTGATTTGAGTCCCCCTCGACGATGGGGGCGCTGACCCTCGTGGCGGATCTCTCGGGGCATACTGAGCGGGTCCCTTCCCTTCGAACCCTTTGGCGTGCGGTGATGTCTGCTGCCGACTCGCTTGTGGACTGTACATGGGCTGTGGGTACGGTGGGCTGTGGTGCCCTGCGGCACGCGAGAGGACGCGTTAGGCGCAATCAATTCATGAGCGCTGCCCTCGTTGTGCGCTTTAATGCCCTTGGGACTACCGCCATCCAATCCTGATGCGCCACCGCGCAACACGGTGCTAATCCGGCGCACGAATCAGGTATGGTGCGTTGCCTGGTCCCCGGACGGCAAGATCCTCGCCTCTTGCAGCGGCGATAAAACTGTTCGGCTGTGGGAGGAGCGGGGTGGAAGGTGGATTTGCGAGGCAATTCTAGAGGACGCGCATGACCGCACTATTCGTGCGCTGTGCTGGTCGCCTGGTGGTGAGCGGTTGGCAACCTGCAGCTTCGACGGAACGTGTGTAATTTGGAGCACTCGGAACGGAGATTACGAGCAGATCTCCACCCTGCAAGGCCACGAAAATGAGGTCAAGTCGGTGGCGTTCGACCCCTCGGGCAATCTCCTTGCCACCTGCTCTCGAGACAAGAGCGTTTGGATTTGGGAGGTCTCGATTCCCCATGTTGTTGATCCTGCACGGCCACATTCTGCTGCACCTTCTCGAGGGGACCAGGGCTGAGCACCTTGGCTGTAGGGTGTTGGGGATGAGGACGAGTACGAGTGCGTTGCAGTGCTGCACGGCCACTCTCAAGATGTCAAGATGGTTGCTTGGCACCCAAGCAAAGAAGTAGCTCCCCCCCAAATGGCGGTCGCTTGTTTCCGGCAGAGGATAAATTCGCGGTGAATTCTGACAGAGGACCGTTGGCACAGGTGCTTGTGTCAGCGTCATATGACGATACTATCCGTGTATGGGAAGCAGATGAAGATGACTGGACCTCTGTCCAGACCCTTGATTCGCACTCAAGCACGGTACTTGTGCTCCTTCGCTGCAAATTCGGCCGGTCGCATTCAATGAATGCGTGCTCGGTAACCGTGCTCAGTAACCCGATTGGGCGGGACAGGTTTGGGCAGTAGCATTTGACGCCACGGGCAGCCGAATGGCGTCAGCGAGTGACGACAGGTTTGCCAGCTGATGCCCGCCTGTCTGAGTGCTTTCATGCCGACTTTTTTGTTCGTGTAGAAAATGAGAACACTTCCTACATTCTCACGGAGTGTCGCATCACTAAGAAATGGCATCCAGATGCCCTCGCGATTACAGCCTCGTGGGCGAGGAACGCTTCTTCCTCCAGTGGCCAATATTCATTTGTCGTTCGCTGGGCAGGACCGTTCGGATCTGGGAGGACGCTGCCGCGGCTGGCAGCACGCGCGCATGTTTTGAAGAAGTGCCTCTCGACACCCGGACCCCAAACAGCAGAATGTCGTTTTTTATGTTTATATCGAATTCGCCGTGCGGTGGTGAAATGCGTTCCGCACTGATGTTGCCCGGCGCCGCGCATTGGGCAGCGGGCATCCATCAAGGGGGCGCACGCCCGTGCAGTCTACCACCTCGACTGGCACCCTGCAGCAAGCGCCCTTGCTACCGCTGGGGGTCTGCCCCTGCGAATTCCGTGGACCTCACCCCACTCACCTTGTGCTTGATGAGGATTTTTCTCCTCTAGAGCTTCTCGACCTCCGTGCCTCTGCCCTGCGTCACTGGCTGTAGTCTGCGTGCATGCCTACTGCGGCTGTGGAGGGTCATGCGCGGTTGGAACGACAGGTGATGACTGCATCAAGGTCTTCCAGGAGGGGAAAGAAGGCGTCTGGGAGTTATCGGCGGAGGTAGCCAGTGCACATGTGGGTGATGTGAACTGCGTCAGGTGGCGACAGGACACGGCGGGACTGCATCCCCTCCTTGCATCGTGTGGCGACGATGGTGTCGTCCGCCTCTGGCGCGTGGCCCTCGCAGACTGACTGCCGCGCGCAGCTCCGCACGTGCTCCTGCGACCGTCTCCGAAAATCTAGTCTCAGGTCGGACCCGATGTTGTCTAGGAAGGTGCGGGAAGCCTGGCAAGGTGGGCACTGTCGAGGAAGCGCTTCTGCAGCGCACCGAAGTTCTCTCGTCCCAGTGCGAATTTTTCGATTAAAAGTCGCGAACCAGCCAACCCCGCCTTTGTCCCTTACACGCGTGACGCATGTTTCCCCTCATGATTCTCACGCCTCTACTGTTCTCACGCCACCTGACCTATCTAGATTCTCACTCCTCAGCTCTTCTCACGCCGAGAACATAGGACACCGGAGCCCCTCACATCATTCACGCAACGTCCAACTTTTCATGTTGTAGAGGCTATATGAACCGTGCAGGAATGCCCCTGAAAGTACCGCCTGCGGAAATATCCTCTCAGCGGAATGCGATCATGGAATCGCTGCCTTCCACACAAACGCAGCGATTCTGGAGTGCTTGAAAGGCGGATTGGCGCACACACCGCAAATAGCTTGTCACGGAGGGCAGGGTTCGAGCGGAAGGCGATACGTGTCAGGGCCCTACATGATAGGCACCGCCGCGGAATCAGTATCCGTCTGGCGTGGGCCTGAACCTCTGGACATGGAGTGGTTAGTTTACGGATCGTTGCTTGAGCACAGAGCAGGCAGGCATTGGCATTCTGACATCGCGGGAGCCCAAAAGAGGGGTGCGAGCAGAGCGTAGTTTGGTCCACGTTTCTTGCTCACGCGCTGGTCGTCCCCCATCCCGTAGACACGTAGGGCGCTGCAGGGAGCAAGGCCGCGCCGCTTGTCTTGTAAGCACCTACAAATCCTCTCTATGAACCGTCCTTGGTAGGGTTTTAAATGGTTTTTGCTAGACGCTTTCTCCTTCTCCACCAGACTAAAAACACCAATCCCTTGGTAGAGTGGGGCGCGACGCGGCTGGTGGATTGCAAGGGCCCCGCGCGCCCGTGGTCCAGGCGCCTGAACCACGGGGCACTGCGGAGATTATCCGAGTCTTCAGCATGGTGCCTACGCCTTCTGGTCAGATTGGGGCGCGGCGAGTCAGGGTGGCGTGGGTAATGGTGGACGGCATCGCAGACGTCTCTATCCCGGATCTTGGGCGAAAGACGCCTCTGCAGTACGTACAAGTACCAACATTCGACAGTGTTGCGTCGTGCGGTATCTCCGGGCTCATGGATCCAGTACAGGTGTGTGGACACGAAAGTGCTTCTATCGAGCAGCCCCGCGCCGTCATTGTACTTGGATGCGGGTGGTCGCAAATCCCGCCGCGGGGCGACAACTGGGTTGAGTACAGGTTTCGAGCGGCAGGCTGGCCTGGCGTGCGGGAGTGATACTGCTCACCTCTCCATGTTGGGCTACGACCCACGCAGGTTGGCGACCCTCATTGAAAGCACTAGCGACAGAGTGCGAGATCATTGATCTGTGAAGTAACGTAGGCCCCACATCAGCACGCAGTGAGACCATCAAGCTTTGGGCAGGTACTATCGGGGACGCGGCGCCTTTGAGAGCATGGGCGCGGGGCTCGACATGGACGTAGGTGATATTGCCTTCAAATGCAACTTCGCGTGCCTCAATCGCTCGTCTGGCATCGTCGAGTCTCGCCGCGCCGATCGCAGGCTCCTCCTGCACCACACCACATCTCCTGAGGTTTCTGCAGGAGTAGGGCTGATCAGGCTGCTGCACCATCCGCGCAGATTCATTGCGCTGTCGAAGCTCGTCTAGTGAGCCTGAACAAAGCTGTTTGATCCCCCGATTTTAACAGACTTTTTACGCATGCTGGACACAGATTCGAAGAGCTGGGCCCTGTGTTCTGCGCGGCGTTGGATGACATCGCCATCCCAGGGTGCGGCTCTCTGCGCGCCTCTAAGACCCCTCTTGTCGCTTGCGTATCTACTTCACTGTCTGCGAGAGTGCCGGGGTACCGCGGGACAATGGGCTGTGAGCGCCCCTCAAGACTCCAGGGGTGCTCGCAGGTTTCCTGAGCACTCCGTGGCGGTACAGTACGCGCATGAGCACCGCTGCGGGGTGCGTGTGCGCGGACCTGGAATGACCGACGCGATCACGGGAACCGACCCGCTGAAAGATGCGCTGCCTCTTCTCGAGGTTTGCCGGCCCGCTGCCCAATGTTTCCAGCTGCAGCACAACTGCACACGCGCGTGCATGAGCCGCGGCGTGTGTTGCAGTCGCGCCCACTGGATGGCAGCGAAGCGTCCAAGCGCACTGCAACGCTGGTGAACGCGCTCTCGCTGGCCCTCATTGAGGCGCTCGAGGCCCATCCAGCCAACCATGCACGCTTAGCGCAGGCAGCCCCTGGCCCTGCTCACGCTGTGTCCGTTAGCCTTCACTCCAATTGTCCACCTCTCGCAATCAGGCAGTCACCACCAGATGCCGATGTTGGCTGCACAATTTGATGGGATCCTCTCCGAGCGTGGCAGGGAAAACCTAGCGCCAACTGTGTGCTGCTTCGTGGATGCGGTGCGCGCATAAATGTATGCCCTAGTCATCTCCTTCCGGGCCTAGTCGCAGCCAGTCTGGGCTGCTCTGCCGTTGACGAGATGAGACCCTGGCTGGGCCCACCAGGTGCCTTCCTTTGAGGAGCGCCACGGCTGGCGAGGCTTCATGATCGCTCCAACCTGCCTCATCCGCGGACTCGGTACTGCCTCTTGCCTGCTTTGCGATGGTGTGGTGGACTCGTGAAGCGGGGCGGGCGGTGCAGGGATTTCAATCGGCCTCGACGTGATTGATTCCCCTGGCGCAACTGGTGGTTATGACTCGGATCTGAACGCCAAGGTCGGCGGACATTAGCGCCTCTAAGACCACTTGGCGTTGCGACGCTTGACGTGGACACGCGAACACTGCGAGCGTGTCCCATGTTACCAGCGTAAAACCGGGCTATGCTGCGCGCAACGGAAGGCGTGAGGTACGGCGCTGACATTGCTGGGCGGTGCTCTGGGCCAGGCGATCACGGCAGTCGAGGCATTCCGTAGCGGACGCCGCTCCTCCGCCGAGCCGGGCGGGGGCGGGGGCGGGGGCGGGTTGCCATACGACTTGGGTTTCGTGCACGTTAAGGCCGTGGACGAGGCAGGACATGACCGCAACACGGCCCTGAAGCTTAGGTGTGCATCCTCGCTCCAGACCCCGAAGCGCTGAAACTAGGTGCCGCCTTGGAGAAGGGAGGAGAGGGGAATATCTCTGCTGGCGTTGCCACCCAGCCGCGCCGACAGGACGCAGGAAAGTGATGCCTTGCGCGGTGACGTGATACAGCACCAGCGAGTAGGAGGGCTTTTAATGGCTCCGTCAGAAAAAAGAGACCTCACGGCGTGTATCGGAGCAGGTCGCTCGAACGGGCAGACGAAATGGTGCGTGCGCTGGTTCTTGGGCTCGCAGCGCTCGGGCGCGAAACTGGCGACGCCTTCGTGGTGGTCCTCACTGGCGACCATTCGACGCCTGTCGAGTTCGGCGACCATTCAGCAGAGCCGGTGCCTTTTACCGTCGCACCAGTGGGTTCTTCCCGCTCTATTCCTCCGACATCGCCACGCCCTCGACGCGCATGCTCGCGCATCCTGCACGTCCCCTGCGTGGCCGTGCGTCAGTGGTAGAGAGGCTCGCGCTGCCTCTGACGCCCCGTGCTGGCAGAGACGGTTGCACACCGTCTCGGCGCGGAAGCCAGCACGGGTGCAGTCGCGCTCGAGCGTGACGATGTATCTACGCGGCTAAGTGACGCGGTAGAGCGTTTTGATGAGGTACCCTTCCAGATGCTGCCCGTGCCGTCAGCCCGCCTGCGCCGCCAGCGTGCACCGCGCGGCCACAAGTGCGTGAGTGAGTGGCACTGACCGCGATGAGACACTGATGCCTGTAGATCTCGGTGATCGCGGGCGCGCTGGGGCGATTCCAGGGCTCCGAGGTAACCGGCCTGCCCTCGCAAAGGCACCCGGCACGCAGAGAAGCGTGGCTCAGCTGCAAGGTGGGCGATGTAGGTAATGGGTTTGCTCAAGCACTACTCACTCACGTACGCACGAGACCTTGGCTGGGAGCCGCGAGAAGAAAAGTGATGTGCTGCGACGGACACACAGTCGTAACCCACGATTGCACTTGAATAAATTCCACTTGTCAGTAGGAAAAAGTTTCACGCAGCACGAAGAAAGCCCGCGCCAGCCCAGCATCATTCATAGACCTTTTGCGTTGCGAAGAGAGAAGAGACAATATCCGGTTACAGACAACTGTCACACTCCACAAAGCGAGGAACACCAGATCAACGGGGGCAGGAGGCGCGTCGCCATTCCGCACCCTAGCTTGCTTTTAGCTTTACACTAAGAACACAGATACTCCACATCTCCCAAGGCTTCTTCGCTTTCTGTCCGCGGACAGGCTGCCTCTACGTGGCAGGGGATGTCAGAGCGCGGATTCTTCCCTCCCGTGATTGCGGCCTGGCGCACTGCTCGCTCTGAGTTGGCCTTGGGAGATAGCGACCTCGGGCCGGATCCTGAAGCTTTCCTCAAAGCTGTTCAAATGTTGGCCAAAATCGACGCACATCTCGGCAAGATTTTTGCGGTTTGGAGAAGGGACACACTGAGCAATGTCATGAAAGTACGCGGAGCACTGAAAGCTTCAACCGGTGTTACAATCCAGGATCTCTTGCGGCAAGAAGTTTCGGAGCAGCGCCAGGGTGATGAGACTTCCGCAAGTATGGGAATGAAATGGCTTGATCGCGAGCTTCACTTCATGTTCTCAGTCCTCGAAAAGCTATCCCAAGGCATTGAGACACACACGGCAGCACAGGAAGCGTATGAGGTGCGGCCTTGTTTTGTGTGCCGTCATGGGCGTAAATGTTGCAGTTGCATCTTGCTAGTTTTGTTACCAAAAATGGATACGCTGCGCAGGTGGCTCTGGCGCCTTTCCATACGCCGATGTTACGCCAAACATTCCGTTTGGGGCTCATGGCAGGTGTAAACCTGCATTTGCTACCCGCAAGACTCTGTGGTATTACGCACTGCAGAAATGTTGACAAGTAGATCAGTGGATCATGCTCGTGATGCCTGAGTGGCAAGGTTCGGCGCAGGTGCAAAATCCGACTCGGTCTTTGCATCGCTGGGGATGGGGCAGTCACGGCAAGAGACCTCACAGCAGGCGCTGGCAAGCTGCCCGTGCCCTCGCCTAGTGTCATTTCCATGTCCACGTGGCATTATCGATGCACTCGCTTCACCTGACACTGATGACGCCTGGTTCTGGCGCGCGAGCAGGAGCTGTTTGAGGCTGGCTGGCCGGTGCTAACAGCAGTCAAGACACTGCTTCTTGCTTCAGGCGTGGAGGACTGCGCCGCACGACCGTCGCCCGTCGGCGTGTCCCGCATTGCCACAAATCTATTGGGGCGTGGTGATAGTCGGAGAGCGCAGCGAGACATCCGGGCAGGTGGACATGCAAGCGATGCACAGTTTGGGGGAGCGCAGGAGCCCGACCCGCTGCGACTGCTCGGTGCGCCCCTTTGACCCTTCCCCTGGTACGCATGCAAAAGGCCAGTAAGGCAGTAGAGTAATTGTTGCCACCGGATTTCGTTCATCGAACCTGAATAAGTGAGGCGTGTTGAGCACAAAACTGTAACTTGCAGGACGAGACGAATGGCTAGCACTTGTCCCGTTGAAGGTCAAGGTGCAGTGTGTGGTGGAGGATCGGCTAGAGGCAGAGGCGATGGGAAGTTTTGTTCTGGAGCGCTCTAGGCGATCGGCGGGACTTCTTCGTGTTGGCAACTGGTACTGTTGGCTTTCTAAGCGACGTGTACCAGAGCAACTTCCAGCTCAACCGGACACAGAAAGTGCAGAGGGACGGGGCTCCCCTGCGCCGTCAACCCCCGAGCCTGTGGTATGCACACCTCTCTCCATACCAATACTTCAGATCTATGCCACTTGTGTGCAATGTGCCATTCTTTCAGACATGGATGGCGCGTACAGACGTAGGAACTTGGCCCCGGGAGCGTGGCTGAGCCGTGACTGGGCGCAGGATCAGGAGAAGGAAAACTTGCGCCCAAAGATGGAAACTCAGTCAGCCCGAGTGCGGCGCATTTCGGCGCTCACTTTTCTCATCGAAGGTGCCCGAGGACTGAGTCCTGGTTCTCAGCAGCTCGAAATGGACCTGGATGTATTCCGTCAGGTGGCACACAGTGGTACCTTCGCGGTGACGTTTCCCGGGCCGCTCAAGAAGCGCGCCAGCTTCCTGCGAGAGTTGCAGGTGACAGTTTGCAAGCTCTGCTCAGCGGATCTTGTTGCCTGAAAGTGCGAAGTCGTACATGATTGCTTCATCTTGAGTTCTGCGCCTCGCTAGTTGTTCATCAAGTGCCGTGGATGAAGCGCGGCGGTGGTGTCACCAGGCGAGTCTGACACAATACGCCGACTACTCAGAAGAGTGGCCATCACCGAACAGTATCATACTCACTACAGCTGATGGTCAAATGGCTGAGCTATCGACCGCGATGCTATCCGCAGAAGAGGACGCCGCAGCGTCCCCCGCGGTCACCTCATCCAATGTAGCGCCCCAAGTCTTGTCGTGCCGTGCTGAGACGGACACCAGTACTCGGACTCGATCTTGTTTTAGCAGAACTATGTTTTCAGGGCCCCGGATATGCTGGCAGCTTCTTGTGGAGACGAGGCCTCAGCGAAAAATGAAGCTGCAGCAGCGATTGATAGAATCGCCACCTCAATTCCTCCTTCATGTGCTTCTCTGAGACTCAGTACGACGCGGCTGGATGCGGCAGGTTGAGTCGGCGGGCGAGCCAGCCGGTGTGGCGACGCGAATCGACGCAGGATCGTATCGTCTCGCCAATGGCATTCGGCATGGTTCTACCTGGGTTTCAGGTACTGTTCTTACTTTGCATTGCAACGCAATCTGCTGGCACCGGGACCAAATCGGAAAGGAAAGTTCTCTTACTTGCACTGTTTACGGTGATTCGCCTTACTCGTGCACTCCAGGACACATGGTGGAGGGAACAAAGAAATTCTCGGCCTGGGCGGGTCCTGCGGCCAAAGAGGCACAGGCACGCACCTCAATCCTGCACCTCTGACAACTCCACTTCGGTTTCGATCCAGTAGGTTGCGTGCATTTGCACTCATCTTAATCTCAGATTTTGATCTATGCTTACCTGGCTGCTTTTGCAGCTGAACCCGACGGTCAAGAAGACGCTGTCACTTGCGGAAGAGGGGACTGGTCGGTTGCTGGACGTGACCAAGGACGTGTTAGGGGGGATCGCAATGGTTGCGTCCCGCGGAATTTCATGGCATGTCCCCTCCCGGCTGTGGCCCAAAGCGGCAGATACTTCCGGCCGTGACCCATGGCGGAAGATGTGGTGATTTGTCGCAGGAGTTATCACAGGCCTGCTGCTGGCCGGGGGATCTACGACAGACAAGGCATCTGAGACTGATCCCAGGTTGCACGGCAGGGGCGCGGAGAAAGTGACAGCGACAGATACGTACAAAAAATGGGAAAAGACAGATCCTGGTCCAACAGCAAGGGTGAGTTTTGTCTCCGCAGTGCAGAGAGCTGCTCCTCATCGAGGCGTCGCGCGATTGGCCTGTAGACTCGCACAGTGAGTGCTTTAGGCTCGGCTGGGCGGTTAGATCTTGTCAAGTTGGTGATGCAGCTGGGTGGGGCGACAGGCGGCAGCGGAGATCGGCGTGTCTGCCGTGTCTGCAGTTTTCACTGTTGGCTATGGTCTGCACGACGGTGTCCACACACTGCTTGACCACGGCGTCAGAGACAGGTTCTGTGCCCGGCTTGTCCTCTTCGCTGAATTTCATGCTGCAAACGAGGGTTCTTCGCTAACGGCAGCTGAAGTGATGCCTGTCCCTCCAGCGTGGTACACGCGAGCCATGCACGTTGGGGTCCCGAGGTGCGAAGCCCCACCAAACCTCGCTCGCACTTGGCAAGGCTCTGGCGTGTGGGGATCTTTTTGGATATGGGCGTCTGCCGATGTTCCCGGGCTGCATGCTCACGGGGCCGCCAGGTGCTGACGCGACTGACGTCGGGTCTTGTGCCCTCCCGCAGGCTGGGGAGGCGGCGAGCAGCTCCTGCGATTCTGTGCTCAATGTGCACCGTGCTGCACTCTACGGCGGAAAATTTCTGCAGGAGGGCGCGCGTGAGGCACTGCCCGGCCATTCTGCTGCCACCTTGCCGCTTTGTGTTGCGCCTCAAATTACCATGAGGCGCAGATGGAGGGACAAATCCGTTGATTGACGACAGGGCTGTGTGCAGAAATACCATGTGTTCTCATTGTCAGAAGTGTGCAGGTGCTGGGGCATCTCGGCCGGATGGCTCTGATGGACGGCGCGGCGAAAGTGCTGATCCTTGATGACCTCAAGGCGGGACAGGTCAAGATTGTGCCACAGGGCTCGTCTGAAAAACGCTAGCACCTCTCTTGGCCCGTACAGGATTGACTGGTGTTGCTGCCCAAAACTGCAGGTTTACATGGAGGGACCACTTCTACTAAATGAGTTGACTGCGTTTGGAGGGAACTCTTCCGTCTGGACTTGCTTCATCTGCGTCCTACGCCACCAGTCTCTTGCGCTGTACACGCCCATTATCGACGGCAGCGAGGACAACTCAGAGAGCCGTATCGCTGGCGCTGGTCCTACCCCGCAATCCGTTGGCGGGCCGCTTGCAGCGTAGCATTCCTTGGCCAGGCGTTTTTCGTAACATGACTCGATCATGTCATTCTCTGGAGCAGGACTCAAACTGCGCTTTTCCCTTGCGCGCCGACGCGATTCCTCGGGAAAGCTTCACACAAATCGGTACATATGTGTCGCAGGGGTAGAGCAGGTGCTGCTCCAGTTTATAGTTCCGACTGTACGCGAATGGACGGACAGCGTGCCGCGCAGTAGTACTGGGCCCGGGAAGGGGTTAAGCCACTGGGTGATTCTCACAGTAGGTTTCTTGTGCGGGGGCGCAGGAAAGCGGCGCAGCACAGAGCGGGGCGCTGGCGGTGGGAGACCTCGTCCTTGGCGTGGATGGCGCACCTCTGGACGGCCTCTCACCGGAGGTGCGGCCTCCCAGCCCAGCAGGCTCCCTCGAGGCGTTCAAGCCCATTGCTGTGCGCCTGCAGAAGCCGCCAGGCTGTTTCCGTCTCGTGGATCCTGGATTCTAAACGATGTATCCCCAGGATGTCGAGGCGATGCTTCTTGGGCCAGCAGGCTCCATTGTGATTCTCTCCGTTATCTCAGGCATCGACGCTTACTCCCCGATTTTGGAAGCGTTACAATTCTGAAGTTGGTTCAGTGGGGCACTGAACCATCATATTACCTGGTTGTTGGGTGAAGGATGTACTGAGATTCAGCAGTCACTGCCACGCCTGTCGTGCAGCAAAGCTGACACAGGAGTGGGAGTCGGTGCAGGGGCAAAAATGAGTGCTCATGCCGAGCGTGTAGCCACGGAGGTCGAATGCAAGATAGGGGCTACAGAAAACGTTGAAGATTCCACAGAAGTGTGCAGGGCGGGGGACATCGAGGACGAGATCAAGGAGATCGATCAGCCCGAGTTGATTCAGGTCGAAACTGTCCCCAGTTGGAGAACGTATTCTGTCCCTCGAACAAGAGAATACTAAAGACAATATTTGACATCCATTTCGGCCTGGCAGGTTGCGGTGGAGCGAAAATATGGTGGAATGGCAGATGGCCTTGAACGCGCGATCATTCGCCAGGTTAGGGACTAATTGTCGCTTTACAATAATTGAGTTGAACCGATCTTTTCCATCAAGGATCCCTGCTTAAATCTGGAGGCAGTGCATTCGTGGACTTTCCTCTTCCATGCCCCTCTCATCTTGTGGTTCACGTGACGCTCCCGCTCACGAAGTGTTCCTCGTTCGCTGTGAAGGGCGAGGACAATGGCGAGTACCATATCAAAGGTGCTAGTAATTCGAATGACTTGAGGTGCAAAGGCTCGGACGACGAGTGGGTCTTCGTGGTTCAGGTGAGAAAAGGCCGAGTCTGTTTGAAGTTTTACGCGAGGGAGTCATGCATTGAAGTCTTGAATAATGTTCCACAGGGGTCTTCAACGTTGGCACCTGGCACCACCACGGATCAGTGCCTTGCCCTCAAATCTTCTGAGACGAAAGAACTCACGACGACGAAGGTAGTGCAGAGTGCAACGGGCGATGAAGATCGGTTGCAGGAAGAGGACAAGCGAATGGAGCAGATGCTGATGGTGCTTCTGTCAAACTCTGAATAACTTCTTTGCACATTTGCGCCTGTTTGCACTGAAGAGCCATCGATTTCCCTCAGGTTTGCAACACTCGATCTGGACCTGCAAAGCTGGCGAGGGTGATTCCTGTTTCTGATATAAAGGTCACAGAGACCGATCAAATTCTTCTTCTTTTAGTCTTGTGCACTCTTGAGAAGGATGTTGCTCAAAATGTAATCGCAAGCGTCTTCACCCCGATCTCCCCTGGCGAGCGGCAGGATGTGAGACTCGAAAAGCCGCGCTTCGCAAAAGATCGCTTAAATCTGATTGCCGTCGAGACGCACTTCCACAAAAAACCCTTCTACTTCCAGGTAGATTTCTTCCTCGGCAAATTGGCTCGAAATGGATATAAGAAGATAAATTACTCTGCTGAACGCATCTTTCCAGGCTCCCGGAGTCGAGGCCGCGGATATGTGGACACAAGAACTCAAAAAGGCAGTACAACGACACGAGCAGAAGCTGGAACAGGTACGACAGAGAACTTCTGACAAAGATCTGCCGCACTAGTGAGGCGACTGACTCTGGCCGCTTTGACCAATGTTTCATCATTTCATCTCAGGTCAACGTCCTTGGAGACAGAGTGAACGCTGGCCTTGAAAGAATAAGTCAGGTTTGCCCCGCGAAGTCATCGACAGAAAGTTACCACGGCTTGTCGATCCGATATTCTCCACATCGGTGATTCTCACTCCTGACAAATTCACTGTGTGCTTCTTAAATCAGGGCCGGTTTTTTAGCAGCGCGAGAAACACAAAGGAGGAAAAGAACGAGGATCGTGGTCTTTAACTTCCCAAAAAGGAAGATCGTAGTCTTTGAGTTTTGGCAAAAAGGGAGCTTGGCGTGTAATCTGCTTGACATGAGAGGAAAAACACGCGGCAGGGACAGTAGAGGCCACTAGCCAGCATGTTCAGCAGGACTGAGGTGTGTGCTTTGTAGAATGGCTCTTCTGTAGGATCTTGCGTGAACTCCCGCATCGCAAGAAATGGGCAGATAAGTCGTCTCCAGGGCAGCTTTACATACAATTTCCAAGATTCCGTGGACACTGGTCACACAGCAGTGTGATGTGCAGCCTGAATTTCAGCAGGGTGGTACATACACAATACTTTTCATTATCGATTTCTCTACATTGAGAGAGTAATGTCCGAGTGATCGCCGAGGCACGAAGCGCTGCAGTTTTGACCAATCTTATCCTTGAGCACAGTGTCGCATGAACTCCGTAATCCACTTTGCTAAACTTGATGTAGTACACAGATCAAGCTTGGAGCGATTCGGGTGGTCCTGCTTCAGTCTCAACAGGCTGCAACATTGGGGGCTGAGGCCGCGGTAGCGTAGTACAGAACTCATCCTCTCCGTCTTGTCGGGCAAATGGGTGGCTGAGCTGCTCCAGCGGCTCTTCTGCAATCTGCCCTGCGTGTGGCAGGAACACCTGCTCACCTCTCGTGGCAGTCACACCGAGCGCCTGTCCTATCTCTGCTGAGGATAGTGAGGAAGCTATCGCTCCACTGACGCGACCTTCGCCCCAAGCGTCTTCAGATGGCGAGGAAGGCAAGAGCCCACGATTCTCCCCACCAAACACCGCACCAGATGGACAGCAAATCTGCCTGTGCTCTTCGCTGTCCTCGTTTATCGTCGTGGCCGAGAGCGCGTCAGCGCCGAGGGCCCGCGCCCAGCAGCGCTGGGCCGAAATCCTTCCGCCCGGAGCGGATGCCGCCGCGGCCCATATATCGACCATTTCAAGCACGGCTCGCCCGATCGTCCCCTCCGGAACCCCCAGCACCGGCCCGGCACACACCGTCTCTTGCGGTCGGTCAGAGGTCCCGCGTGTCGACGAAGCGTTCCATCTCAGGTCACGATGCCCACCAGGTCCTGCCCCCATGTCCCCCGGCATGACCGTCTCTACGCTCTGCATCGCCCCCGCGACTTGGCTGCGGGAGCTCGTGTCCCTGTCCGCCTGGCCCACCTTGTCTCCAACCTGTTTCCCAGCAGCTTCCTCCGAAGGCCGAGAGCCCTCGTCCCACGCCCATGTTGGGTGACACGGGGGCAGCGGGCCAGAGCCACGCTCAGCAGCTCCGATGGCAGGAACCAGGTGCACGGCGGTGCCTAGTAATGCGCGACCGTGGCGCCCGCGCAGCTGACGCGAGGGGACGCCCGCGACCGGTTCCAGCGCTTTCAGGAGCTCTGCCCGGGGAAGGGCCACCACAAGTGGAAGAAGGAAAAAGGAGGAGTTTGAAGCCTCAAACTCCCCCTCACCGCCCCGCCCCCGCCCCTGCCCTTCTCCTGCATCCATACCCGCGCCATCCAGTGTTCAGCTTTGGCAGCACGCGTGTTGCTGGCCACCTGCTGCTCTCAGCCTTGGCGAGCAGCCAACAAGTTTGTCGCTGGGATCGCCCAGCTCGAGTGCTTGCACTGCGAGAGTTGAACGGACGATTTAATGGAGGGAGACAGACCGTTGTTCGCGCGCGCGATTACAACAAGAGAAATCAGCTTCCGGTCGCGCGTGACACGGAAGTCAATCAGCCAGTCGAGCCCTGCCAAACCGCTCCGTCACGCATGAGACCTAGCCAATGGCAGCTCTACACCAGTCTATGCCAGCCCCATCAGTTCATTGGGTACTGGGCAGTTGAACTGAACCGGACGCTAACGAGAGCTGTCGTGCCTCCTCACGCAGCACTGCTGTGACCCTGCCCGACGAATCCGACACTCAGCGCAGCCTTGCGCCTTGCAGAAAAACACGTTTGGAGCAAATCTTGCTGCCCCAGTGAAGTTTACGCCGCCTCCCAAACCACGAGCTGGGCGCATGCGCTCTAGGCCCTACTAGGCATCCCGATTTCGCTTGGTCGCGGAGTGCTGCGCTGTCGCTAAATCGCCGTGCCGTTGAGCAAGGGCATGGCCGAGACCGAAATACGGCGGCCTTCCATGAGGCGTGTATCATGATGGTAAGAAGGGCGCAGCAGAAGAGGAGGCAGACTGACGGGATGAAGCTAAAGAGGCCATTGATCTGTACACCGAAGGATATAAGTGTGACAGTTTCTCTAGAGGCGCACAGGGACCAAAAGAGAGAGCGAGGGGAGAGCAGACCCAGAGATTGTTGCCGATAAGCATAAGGGCGAGGCAGGGTGCAAGCGTGCCGAAGATATGCAGAATCCACGGCCGCCCAACCGAAATAGATTTCCCCACGAGCATATTGAGGTTGCCTATCCCGCGCCGCCACTCTGCCTGCCCCACAGGACCCTCTCACTGCCATCAGTCTGAAGACCAAAGATTTACTGAAGCCAGCGGCGCGCCTCAGCGCAGAAAGCGGCGGGAAACATTACATCAGAGATACTCCGTGCAAATTGGCGCGGACGCGAGTCATCGAAGCGCAGCGTCGCGCCCACTTGAGCACAGTTGTAGTTAAGGTCAAGGTACTGCACACGCCATACGTATGGACCTGTTAGTTCCAGCACGCGTCCACTTGTACGTAAGGATTCCCCACGCGTTGGGTGTAATATTGTGGGGATGAGGAGGCAAAAGATCCATCCACGAAACATGAATATGGATTCTGAGATTGGCGCCGTAATGAGCTTGCAGCTCTGCAAATGTAACATATCAATGAAAGCTCCTGAACTTAGGTGGTCGAGCATTGCAGACCTGCACGTGTACCGCTGGAGAGCGCGATAGGAGAGTATCGCGCCCACGATACGCGGCAACCTCGGTTGCAATGGTAACGCGTGTTCTCGAGTTGCGATTCGCCGTGGCCTCAGCGCTGGTCCGTGGATGTGCAACCTCTTCAGCACTACCCAAGGATTGTTGATGCGGTCTGCGCTGCCAAGCGTGCGTGTCCACCTGGTTGATACCGTTCGCACTCGCACCTTGCATCCTGCCGCAGGCATTGGTCGTGAGTAGTGCGCGCTCTGCTTGCTGCTGCTCTGTCCCGGGCGCGTCCCTGCGACCCTGTGTTAATCTAGACATGCCCATCGAGTCCGGAGGGGGAGCTCTGACCTGATGTTGGTCCCCCAATGTGGGACTAGCCTAGGCACGTCCTGCTTCTGCTTTTCTTCTGCATAGGCCCGCCCAGCAATCCCAACCCAAGTGGCGCCCTGTCACACACACTGTCCAGGCCCAGGAAGCCTTGGTTTGGGAGTGCCAGGATTGTGTAAAGTCACTCCCGTTTCCACTTTGCGCGGCTTCTTTGTTCTCTTTGCTGTGGTCTCCCGCCCCCCGCCCGCCGCCAGTTTTTCGCTCTGCGATTTGTGACTGTTTGTCATTAAACGTATCTATCGCGGCTGCGGCGGCGGTGAAGCACTGGGCTACGCCTTTTGCTTCCTCGCAGCCGGCAGCCTCACGGGCGCGGGCCCGCAGCGGAATTCAAGCCCGCGCGGCCCACGCGCTCGAAGACT
>ENA-UOXV01002429-UOXV01002429.1-marine-metagenome-genome-assembly--contig:-NODE-2429-length-24367-cov-6.621751_pt1 | contig 24367 bp, 28 predicted proteins | sample MGYA00238165_ERZ766961 | MGnify/ENA primary metagenome ERZ766961 (study PRJEB28924, sample SAMN03173240) | marine metagenome | biome: Marine; feature: Water; material: Subsurface seawater | place: North...
GCCTATATTGGCCAACTCTGTGTCAGTCGGGTATTTTTAGAGGTGCCCTAAAGAGAGTATGAGCTTCTGCCTGGGAGAGGTGCAGAGGGAAAATGGAAATGATGAAACGTAAGTTCGTAGCACTAAGTATTTCGGCTGCCGTTGGAGCAGCTGCAATTGTATCTTTGTCGATCGGCGATCACGATGCGGCGGCGAGCGGTGTGCAAGCAGCGACGTATCAGGCTCCGATAAATGTCTCAATGCACCGAACGGCAGCGAAGCATCAACGCGCTTTAAAATGCTTGGCGATGAATATTTATTGGGAAGCCCGCTCCGAGCCTGTGGCAGGCCAAGTGGCTGTCGCAGCCGTGACCCTTAATCGCGTTGAAGATCGACGTTTCCCAGACGATGTCTGTAAGGTTGTCAGACAGGGCGGTGAAATCCGCCGTCATCGTTGCCAGTTCTCGTGGTGGTGTGATGGCAAAAAAGATGTCCCCCTTGAGGCCGAAGCTTGGCGTCGTGCAAATACCTTGGCACGCTTAACGTCAGCGGGTGTGATCGAAGATCCAACCGGTGGCGCCATGTGGTATCATGCTGATTATGTTGAGCCGTATTGGGCAGAAGCCAAAAAACAGGTCACCAAGATTGGTAAGCACATCTTCTATACGCTGCCAAAAAAGGCCCCGACCCAGGTCAGCGCAAACCTCGAAAGCAATTAATCTAATCTGTTTGCCTAAGATTGGGCTTCGATTTTTTCTCTGAGAACTTCGATCCGTAGCCATTCTTCTTCGGCGTGGGAGAGTTCTATCGCCTTATCCGTCAGCATTTCCGTCGCCACTTGAAAGGCTTCAGGGTCTTGCGTGAACAGATTGGGGTCTGACATTTTCGTTTCCAGCTCAGCAATCTCGCGTTCCAATGTCGCCATCATGTCGGGCAACGTCTCAAGCGCGTACTTATCTTTATAACTCATCTTGAGCTTTGATGGCGTCACTGAAGACTTGCCGCTGGATTTCTTTTTGGGCGCATCCCCGTTGATCTCTTTTGCCTCTTTGACCATGCCTGCACCACGTTGCGCAATCATATCGGCGTAGCCGCCCGCATATTCCTGCCAGCGGCCATCTCCTTCATAATTGATGACCGAGGTGACGATCCGGTCCAGGAAATCCCGGTCGTGACTGACCAGAATCACCGTCCCCGCGTACTCCGATACCATTTCTTGCAAAAGATCGAGGGTTTCGAGATCAAGGTCATTGGTGGGCTCGTCCAAGATCAACAAGTTCCCGGGGCGTGTCATCGCACGTGCCAACATCAAGCGCCCGCGCTCACCACCCGACAAACGCGACACCGGAGTTTTCGCTTGGGACGCATCGAATAAGAAATCCTTCATGTAGCCGACAACGTGTTTCTGCACGCCGCCCACCACAACACTGTCACCACTGCCATCGGTCAGGGCATCTTGAAGTGTCAGCGTTTCCGACAACTCAACGCGTCCCTGATCCAGACTGGCCATCTCAACAGATGTCCCGATCTTAATATCGCCCGCGTCCGGGGCTAATGTTCCCGTCAGCATGCGCACCAAAGTTGTTTTCCCCGCGCCATTCGGACCGATAATGCCGACCCGGTCGCCACGAAGGATGCGGGTCGAAAATGGTTGTACGATCGCGCGCCCGTCATAAGTCTTGGTGATCCCCTTGGCCTCAATCACACGCTTGCCCGAAGATTCAGCCTCGTTGGCCGTAATGGTGACATCGCCTGAGCGTTGGCGTTGTTCACGGCGTTGTTGGCGCAGGTCCATCAATGCGCGCAGGCGGCCCATGTTTCGTTTGCGCCGTGCGGTCACACCCTTGCGGAGCCATGCCGTTTCTTTAACCAGCTTACGATCTAACTTGTGCCGATTGGTCGCCTCTTGCGTGACGATTTCTTCGCGCCAGCCGTCGTAGTGCTCGAACCCTTTATCCATGCGCAGCGTCCGCCCAAGATCAATCCAGACCACAGCATTCGACAAAGTTTCCAAGAATCGCCTGTCGTGGGAAATCAGCACATACGCACCGCGTCGTGATTTCAGGCGCTTTTCCAGCCATTCGATGGCGGGCAGGTCCAAGTGGTTGGTCGGCTCATCCAACAACAAGATATCAGGTTCAGAAGCCAGTTCGCGAACAATAGCCGCTCGACGACGTTCCCCACCTGACATGGACGCGGGGTCTTCATCGCCCGACAGGCCAAGTTCATTCAACAATGTTTGCGCGGTATGCAATTCAGCCTGTGGCGACAATCCGGATTCAACGTAATCAAGTGCCGTCGCAAACCCGGACAAATCGGGTTCCTGAGGCAGGTAGGCCACCGTGGTGCCGGGCTGGACGAAGACTTCACCGTCATCGGGTTCCATCAATCCAGCAGCAATTTTCAGGAATGTTGATTTACCAGACCCATTACGGCCAACCAAACATAACCGCTCACCAGGGGCGACAGACATGCTGGCCCCTTCGAGTAACGGTGTGCCGCCAAAGGTCAATTGGATATCAGATAGTCGGAGGATAGGAGGTGCCATGAGGGGGTTTTAGGGCCGTCGCGCCGCACGTGCAATCATGGTTTCCCGATACCACACATAAATACCGCTCCCGACAATCAATGCAGCTCCCGACAATGTCCAAACACTGGGCGGATCTTTGAAGATCACCAATCCATAAATGATGGCTGCGACCACGTGTGCATAGGTAAAGGGTGCCAGTGCAGATGCCTCGGCGGCATGGAATGCCCGAACAAAACAATAATGCCCCACGGCCCCCGCGACGCCCATGCCCACCATCAAAACCCATGCATCACCGCTCAACGGTTCCCAGACCGTCGGCATGATCGCACTCAGGACGACAGCGCCAACGGCGGTCGTATAAAAAGTCGTCACGTCGGCGCTGTCCTTGTCGCGAATGGTCCGCGTCATGATCATATACGTGGCCAGCAGAAATGCGGTCGCAAGCGGCATCAATGCCCACAGGCCAAAGACGCCACTGCCAGGGCGGGCGACAATGATCACACCCACAAATGCGCAAACAACGGCCGCCCAACGTCTGGGGCCGACTTTTTCGCCCAGGAACAAACCCGAGAATGCCGTCACCAACACCGGGGCCAAAAACTGGATCGATGCCGCATCGCCCAACGGCATCCGGGTGATTGCGGTATAGAAAAACGTCGTCGCGCCAAAAAGCGCCGATGCCCGAAAAAACTGCAACCAGGGGCGGCGCGGTTTCATGAACGCGAATGATCTCTTCACACCGGCATAGACGACAAAAGTCACCACCGTATGAAAGAAATACCGCCCCCAGATAATCATCAGAACGGGTGCACCCAATGCCGCCAGGATCTTGGCTTGCGCATCCATGCCAGCAAGCACAAAACCAGCGAAGATCACCAATAAAATCGGGACCGTCATGGTTATAGGTGAAGGTGTGGTTGCATTCATAGGAAACGGGGATGCTTCTTTGGGTGTGACAATGCGCGAACTCCTATCATCCGGGCCTGCAAACGACACGCTTTAAACAGGCACGGCTGCTAAGTAATCTGTGCATATCAATACTTAAGCAAAGCGTAGGATGCCCCATGACGCGCGATACCTACCCCGAACGCACCGACAAAGAGATTATCAAGTTGGGATTTCGCGGTCGCTGCCCGCGCTGCGGGATCGGTCGGATTTACGCGAAGTTCCTGAAGGTCAATGATGAATGCTGGAATTGTGGGCTGGTGTTATCCGAACATGATGCAGGCGACGGTGCTGTCGTCCCTGCCCTGTTGATTATTGGAACCATTATCGTTGGCCTCGCGCTCTGGGTGGAATTTAAACACGAACCCGCCGTTTGGGTGCATGTTGTGCTGTGGGGACCGCTCAGCCTTGGCCTGACCGCGTGGATACTACCGCGCCTCAAAGGGATCGGCATCGCGCTGCAACACAAACACCGCTCCACCGAAGAGGCGACCAAGCCAGGTGGGTCGTAGGCGGCAACCGTCAAAGAAAAGGAGCCAAAAAGCCATGAGACTTTGCTTAAGGTTATTATGCGCACTTGGCGTCTTGATCACGCTTGGCGTCACAGATAATGCCCACGCTGATAAGACAACATTTGGTTATTTAGAACGTGTCATGGTCTACCCTGGCCCAATCAAGATAGAGGCTAAGCTGGATACCGGGGCTGACAACACATCGATCCACGCGACCAATATTAAAATTGGGACAAAGGGTGGGAAACAGTCGGTTTCATTTGACGTCGTTACAAAAACCAACGTCGTTCAGCATTTCGAAAAACCCGTTGTCCGCATCGCCCGCATCAAGCAGCACAGCGGTAAGCCGCAGGAGCGCCCCGTGGTATCGTTTGAGATTTGTCTCGGCTCAATCAAGCGATCCGTGGACGTCAGCCTCGTGGATCGCAGCCGTTTCGAATATCACCTACTGATCGGTCGGAGCTTCCTTGCCGGGCATGCCTTGGTGGACTCTGGCTCCGCATTCACAACGGAACCTGCCTGTCGATAGGTCACATCCAGCTTTGGTAAATTTAGCAATCCAGCGTATGCGCGCGTTCCCAATCGGTCAGGTGTGATGCGTAGTCGTTCCATTCACCGGTTTTGAGTTTGATAAACGCTGACACCGTCTCTTTGCCAAGCATTGAGGCGAGCGTTTTGTCTTTTTCGAGTGCCCGAAGCGCATCCAACAGATTAAGCGGGAGTTTCTTGGCACCTTTCACCGTATGGCCATCTGCATACATGTCGATATCCAGACGCTTGCCGGGATCTGTTTTATTGGCGATCCCATCCAGCCCTGCTGCCATGACGGCCGCAGGCATCAAATACGGGTTCGCAGCACCATCGGCCAAGCGCAATTCAAACCGATCATCATCAGGAATGCGGATCATGTGTGTGCGATTGTTGCCGCCATACGTGATGGAACTGGGCGACCACGTCGCGCCCGATGTCGTGCGCGGCGCGTTAATCCGCTTATAGCTGTTCACGGTCGGATTGGTTATCGCACACAGTCCCTGTGCATGGTTAAGCATGCCGCCCAAGAAATGATAGCCAACGTCGGAAATACCGAGCTCGCCCTTTTTATCATGGAACAGGTTCTTTTTACCCGTCTTGTCCCACACGCTGATGTGCATGTGGCACCCGTTACCCGTCAGGTGCGTAAACGGCTTTGGCATAAACGTCGCGCGCAGGCCGTGATTTTCAGCAATTGTTTTGACCATATATTTAAAGAACGCCTGTTTGTCGGCAGTCTGCAGGGCATGGTCATAATCCCAGTTCATTTCAAACTGGCCGTTGGCATCCTCGTGATCATTTTGGTACGGCCCCCATCCCAAGGACAGCATCGCATCACAAATTTCACGGATGACGTCATAGCGACGCATGAGTGCTGAAATGTCGTAGCACGGTTTTTCCTGGGTATCGGCGGCATCCGAAATCTCAGAACCATCGGGCGTGGTCAGAAAATATTCACACTCAACGCCATGCTTCATGTAATAGCCTTGCTTCTCAGCCTCGGCCAAAACACGCTTTAACGTGTTACGTGGCGCATGGGCGACTTCTTTGCCATCCATATATAGATCAGCGGCCAGCCACGCGACTTCTGGCTTCCAGGGCAATTGGATCAGGCTATCGGGATCAGGGATCGCGAACATATCGCTGTCGGCCGGGGTCATATCCAACCAGGCGGCAAAGCCCGCGAAACCGGCACCGTCTTTTTGCATCCCCGCGATGGCCGATGCTGGCACCAGTTTGGCCCGCATAACCCCGAACAGATCAATGAAAGACACCTGAAAATATTTGATGCCTTTCTTCTTTGCGATCTCTGCCAAGTTTGCCTTTGCCATCAATTTCTCCTTTAGCTGTCACTCCCGCATAGGCGGGAGTCTTGAATGATGAAGAACCCCGCCTTCGCGGGGATGACATCTATGAGTTTTAGTACCCGCTGTTGCCCGGTATCCAGTCAGTGCCCGCCAGGGGCACGCGAGCCATTGCAGCGGCCTCGACCGTCAAAGCAACCAGGTCTTCGGGTTCTAAGTTTCGCACATCCGATTTGCCACAAGCGCGCGCAATCGTCTGACATTCAAGCGTCATCACGTTCAAGAAATTCGCCAGTCTGCGCCCTGCGGCCACCGGATCAAGTCTTGCGGCCAGTTCCGGGTCCTGGGTCGTAATGCCTGCCGGATCGTTGCCTTCGTGCCAATCATCATAGGCCCCCGCTGTCGTGCCCAATTTGGCATATTCTTCTTCGTACATTGGGTCATTGTCGCCGAGTGCCACCAGCGCCGCCGTGCCAATTGAAACCGCATCAGCACCCAGGGCCAAGCACTTCGCCACATCGGCGCCATGGCGGATGCCACCCGAAACAACCAACTGCACTTTGCGGTGCATACCCAGTTCTTCCAGTGCCCTGACCGCTGGTCGGATCGCCGCCAAGATCGGGATGCCAACGTGTTCGATAAACACATCCTGGGTCGCCGCAGTGCCGCCCTGCATGCCATCCAGCACCACCACATCGGCACCGGATTTCACGGCCAACGCGGTGTCGTAATAGGGCCGCGACGCCCCTATTTTGACGTAGATCGGTTTTTCGTAATCGGTGATTTCGCGAAGCTCTTGAATCTTAATTTCCAGATCATCCGGCCCTGTCCAATCGGGATGGCGACAGGCTGAGCGCTGATCAATCCCCTTGGGCAACGTCCGCATTTCAGCGACTCGGTCCGTAATTTTCTGACCCAATAACATGCCACCACCACCGGGTTTCGCACCTTGGCCGACGACGATTTCGATGGCATCGGCCTTGCGCAGATCATCCGGGTTCATACCGTAGCGGCTGGGCAAATATTGATATACAAGCTGTTTGGAGTGACCGCGTTCCTCAACCGTCATACCGCCATCGCCCGTCGTGGTCGACGTGCCCGCAATGTTCGCCCCCCGTCCCAACGCCTCCTTAGCTTGACCCGAAAGCGACCCAAAGCTCATCCCGGCAATCGTGATCGGAATTCTTAATTCAATCGGTTTCGATGCAAATCGGTCGCCAAGAATGACAGATGTGTTGCACGCCTCGCGATATCCTTCGAGGGGGTAACGAGATACCGACGCACCCAGAAAAAGCAGGTCATCAAAGTGCGGCACCGCACGTTTGGCACCACCGCCGCGAATATCGTAAATCCCCGTCGCAGCAGCTCGGCGGATTTCTGCAAGCGTGTGCGGATCAAACGTTGATGAGAATTTTGGCAGTGTTTGTGGTGGTTTTGTTGTCATATCAAACCCTACCCGTCATTCCCGCGAAGGCGGGAATCCATCTGGTCAATCTGGGCTTGTGGATCCCCAATGCCTGTCCCGGACCATGAGACGGGAGCGCAGGGATGACGAAATGAAAAATCAAACGCATTTAATACGATCCTGCATTATCAATTTTAAAATTATAAAGCTCGCGCGCGGACCCATACCGTTTGAATTCCGATACATCGATATCCATACCCGCACGTTCTAACAATCCGCTGAGTGCAGTTTTGTGTTTATCTGTCATTGTCTTTTCGATGCAATCGGTGCCCAGGCTTGCGACCGAGCCGCGCACATACAGCTTGGCTTCATAAATCGAATCACCCAGCGCTTCACCCGCATCGCCTGCGACCACCAACGACCCGGCCTGCGCCATGAAAGCTGACATATGCCCAACGGACCCGCCGACGACTATATCGGCTCCTTTTAGGGAAATACCGCACCGCGCCGATGCATCACCTTCGATCACCAGCAACCCGCCATGCGCCGTGGCGCCCGCTGATTGGCTGGCATCACCCTTAACCCGGACAAGCCCCGACATCATGTTTTCAGCACAGCCCGTGCCCGCATTACCCGTCACCGTAACAACAGCATGCTGGTTCATGCCCGCGCAGTAGTAGCCCACATGGCCATGAATGGTCGCGGAAATCGGTTTCATCAGCCCACACGCCAAGGCGTGTAATCCGTTCGGATTATAAATATCGAAATCGCCGTTATCAGCATCTTTAAGCATGCGATTGACCTCGCGCACCGTCATCGATGATAAATCGAGCGCCGAGTTTTTCTCGAGGACATCACTCATGCCGCATGGCTCCAGCTATAGATTTGTGCCGGGGCGGGTTCCCAAATTTCTGCATGCGCGACATCTGGCAATGTCGCAATGGCGCGGAACTCAGATGACATGGCGACCCAGTCATCGGTCTCGGCAATCACCGCAGGTTTGCAGGCAATGGGATCGCGCAGCACGGCAAACCCGTCAGCTGTGCCGATCGCAAATGTATAAAACCCATCCAAATCTTTTAATGCGTTGGTCAGTGCCGCATCGACGTTATCACCTTCGCGCATGCGCCATGCCAGATATCCCGCTGCAACTTCTGAATCATTTTCCGTCTGAAAACTCTCGCCATTTGCCCGCAACACATTTCGAAACCTGTTGTGGTTCGATAGCGACCCGTTATGCACCAAACATGTGTCTGCACCGGTTGAGAACGGGTGCGAGCCCGCCGTCGTCACAGCACTTTCGGTGGCCATGCGGGTATGCGCGATGGCGTGCGTACCGGACCGTCCGGCCAGATCAAATCTTTCGGCCACTTGGTCAGGGTCGCCAACACCCTTGAACACTTCGATGGACCGCCCTTGTGATAACACCGTCACATCGGGGGCATTATCGATGATCCAGCGTCGGGCCTTTAAGCCATCACCCGCGACACGGAACACAGCATGATCCCAAACGGGCTGTTGTTCGACATCAAGGCCTGTGGCTTCCGTCAGTCGAACAGCCAAGTGCACCCAGTCTGTTTCGCCGGTTTTGGATAACAGGACCATCTTGTCGACAGAGTCCGCTTCGCCATACAGCGCAAATCCGGCGCTGTCGGGGCCACGTTCGCGCATTTCATGGAGCATCAGCGCAGACAAACGGCCAAGGTCACCCGCATACTTATCCGTTTTCATATATAGACCGACAATGCCGCACATACGTTTTCGCCCTCAAAATTCATTGAAGAAAACGTAATCAATCATTCATTCATTCACAAGAATAAAAATTTCCTGTTATGAAATATTTATGCCTCAGAAGCAGCTATTATTGATAAATACTGACAGGGGACCGTGCGAATTTCGAGCGGGCCGTGTGGAGCTTCGGCGTCAAAGAACAGCGTATCCCCAGGCTCCAACAGATAATCCTTCTCGCCATGGCGATACACCAACTCCCCATCGAGCATGTAAATGAACTCCACGCCCGCGTGCTGGAAAATGGGATATGTATCGGAATCCTTGGTCAAGGTGATCAGATAAGGCTCCATCTTCACCTTGTTGCGCAAGGGCGCCCCCAGTAGCTGATAAATGTGCCCGGAACGCGTGCCACGGCGTTCTATGACCATGCCATCACCAGCCTTAACGTGACTGGCTTCGCGGGTTTCATCGAATTTCTGAAAAAAACTGGCGAGCGGAATGTTAAGCGCGGTCGCCAGTGACTGGAGTGTCGCCAACGAGGGCGATGTCTGGCCGTTTTCGATCTTGGACAGCATGCCAGCGGAAATGGTCGTCGCTTTGGATAATTCCGACATAGTCATGCCCAGCGTGGTCCGAAGCGCCTTCACCTGCGACCCGATCCAGACTTCTAACGTCTTATCCGTATGCTGTTCTGCCATTCATTAGGGATACGCGGAAATTTTATTTAATAACAGGAAATTTTTCTAGTACGGCAGCCGCTCACCATCCCAAGCGACCAATTGCCCAGAGTCGCTGGGGTCGGCCTGATCCACAACCTGCAATAAACGGTTGGCGGAATATTCAGGCGTGAACAATCGGCCTTCGGGAACACCAGATTGGAATGGCGTCGACAGTTCTGTATCAACAGTCCCGGGATGGAGCGCCAGACAAACAGCATCAGAATATTTACGGGCAACCTCAATCGATAATGTCTTGATGAATTGATTCAGTGCCGCTTTTGATGCGCGGTATCCATACCAGCCGCCAAGCCCGTTATCTGAAATAGACCCGACTTTTGCAGAAATCGCTGTGAAAACAGATTTTCCATCACGGGGAAATAACGGCACGAAATGTTTCGCGATGATCATCGGCCCGGTCGCATTGATCGCGAACACCCGCGATGCCCATTCGGGTGACAGGCCGCGAAACGTTTTTTCGGGCTGGTTCTCATCATCATGAAGAATACCCGTAGCAACAAATACCAGATGAATGTCACCAAACTCAGCCTTCGCCACCTCCGCAGCTTTGGCGATGGTCGCCTCGTCTTGGATATCCATCGCCATTGATTTGGTTTTCAACCCATCAGGGATAGGCCGCCGAGACAGCGCCAAAATATTCTGCACGTTCGGACAATGGTCGAGGAGTTCCAACACAGCGCTGCCGATCCCTCCTGTTGCCCCAACAACAACGGCATTGATCGGCACTTCGAACGATTTCAAAAGCGCATCCGCCGCGCATATGCTTTTTGACTGTTGAATACTCATATTTCGGATACGCCCGTTTATGCTGATTGGTTCAATTTAATGATGAATGATACTTGTACCTTGGCGTTTCGAGGGGGCGCCCCCACTTAATTGAGGCATTGAGAAGTATTATCTGCGAGGTTAATCGATGTCGAATGCTTACACCCTTCCCGAAGAAAACGTATGGGACTATCCACGTCCACCGTTATTAGAGCCTGTGCGCCATTCGCTGCGGGTGATGTTTAACGGTGTCGAAATCGCCAAAACCACGGCAGCACATCGGATTTTGGAAACATCGCATCCGCCCACCTATTACATCCCAAAACGCGATGTTCAGATGGGCTATTTTTCTGAAGCCAAGGGCGGCAGTACTTTTTGTGAGTTTAAGGGCCTGGCGCGATATTGGACCATCGACGTCGATGGCAAAGTATCTGAAAAGGCCGCATGGTCTTATCCGAACCCCACCCATGCGTTCGTTGATATCGCCGACGATCTAAGCTTCTATGCGTCCAAAGTCGATACGTGCTTTGTGGGCGATTTACAGGTCCTCGCCCAAGAGGGTGATTTTTACGGCGGATGGATCACGCCAAATCTCAAAGGACCGTTCAAGGGCGGTCATGGCACATCGGGCTGGTAATAAAACATGGACATCATTCTAAATCCCATTGGTTTCATCGCGAGTGCATTGGCAGTTGGCGGCATGGTGTTTTTCTCTGCCGTCGTCGCCCCCGCCGCCTTTATCAAATTGGAAGAGGAACAGGCCGTCAAATTCATACGCGGCATTTTCCCGTGGTATTATTTGTACGTGATCATCACCGCCGGTTTGGGCGCTTTGACAATGTTAACGATCCTGCCCTGGGCTTCGGCAGGGTTGGCAGTTGCCGCAGCCGGTGCGTTCATTTCGCGCCAAGGCTTGATGCCCCGTATCAATGGTGCGCGCGACCAAGCAAACGATGGCGATACCGACGCCCAAGCGCGATTTGATAAGCTTCACAAACTCAGCGTACGCATAAATGGGATTGGCCTGATGGGTGCCATCGTCGCCATCGTGCTGATCGCCATTCATTCTTAGAATCAACCCGGAGATCCCAATGTCCACACTTCCCTATCGCGTTGAAACGGCGACCGGAGATATCCTCGATATTACTTTTCCCTTGCATAGTGAGACGGTCTCGGCGATGCGCGTCGACCAGTTGTTGAGCGCCATATTAGATGCCATCGATAAAGATATTAAAGTATGCGGCGAGACGGGGAATGGTGACGTCATCCAGGCCCTGGCGATGGCATTGGCCGTCCGCGCACGGATGATCCATGCGCCAGAAGACGTCACCGCCACACTTGCAAAGGTTTTATTGGAAACAGCCACCAAGGCAGCATCAGCCGCAGAGCGCACCAGCCCCGAAGCCGGCAATGCCTAGCCGATTTTGATCAGCAAACCACCGTCTACTGGCAACAAAACACCCGTGATATAACGCGCCTCGTCTGACGCCAAGAACAGCGCCGCATTGGCCACATCCCAGCCATTCCCCATCTGATTATTCAACGGGACCTGTACATTGCGTCCTTCGCGAACTTCATCTCGCTCAACGCCTTGCTCGCGTGCGCGGCGCTCAATTGCCATCGGGGTGTCCATCAATCCGGGCAGGATCGCATTGGCACGAATGCCGTACGATGCGTTTTCAAACGCCAAATGCTCGGTGAACGTATTCACCGCACCCTTGGATGTTTTGTAGGTCACCGTCTGACGCGCGGCCTTGGATGATGTTGACGATACATTGATGATCACGCCCGCCCCCTGCTCGCGCATCACGGGCAGCACGTGCTTGGACATCAAAAACATAGATTTCAGGTTCAGCGTCATCAGCTGATCCCACATATCCGCATCCATTTCCGCTGTGCCGCGATCCCCTTGGGATCGGCCCACGTTGTTATGAAGGATATCGATACGCCCGAGCTTGGCGTGCACCTGATCAATACACGCCTTGCAGGCCGCTTCGTCGGTGACGTCGACGGCCATCGCCTCAGCTTCGCCACCCGACTTGATGATTTCATCAACGGTGTCCTGGGCGCGATCAAGTTCCCGGTCGACGCAAATCACGTGGCAGCCTTCTTGGGCAAACCGCACGGCAACCGCACGGCCATTGCCCACGGTTTCGCCGGGCTGCTGACCCGCACCGACGACAATCGCAGTTTTATGATTAAGGCGCATGATGATCAGCCATTCGTTGCCATTTCAATATACAAGGCGCGCAGTTTTTCCGCGACAGGCCCCGGCACACCGTTGCCCAGCACATGGTCATCGATCTTTACCACCGGCATCACGAACGCCGATGCGCTGGTCGAGAATGCCTCGCGGGCCTCATAGGCTTCTTCTGGAGTAAAGGCGCGTTCTTCGACCTCTAGGTTTTCTTGGGCAGCCAACGCCATCACAGCCTTGCGCGTGATCCCGTGCAGAATTTCTGTGCCTAAGTGCCGGGTTACGATCTTGCCTTCGTGGGTCACGATAAACGCATTGTTGGAGCTGCCCTCGTTGACGATGCCGTCTTCAACAAACCAGGCATCGCCAGCACCCGCTTCGACAGAGGCTTGCTTCGCCATGGATGCGGGTAGCAATCCGACAGTTTTGATGTCCCGGCGTTTCCAGCGAATGTCCGGAACGGTGATTACTGAAATACCTTTTTCAGCCACGGCATTTGATGTGATCGACTTGGCCTGCGTGAACATCACAAGCGACGGCGTCGCATCGATGGGGAATGCAAAATCGCGATCCGCAGCGCCTCGGGTGACCTGCAGATAAATCACCCCTTCGTTTAGATCATTTTCTTCGATCAGTTTAAGCTGGATGGCTTCGATTTCTTCGGCCGTTCCAGGGGGTGTCATTTTAAGCTCATTCATCGACCGCGCTAAACGCGCCATATGGGCGTCGTTATCAACAAGCTTGCGGTTTATGACAGCCGATACCTCGTAGACGCCATCAGCAAACAAGAACCCACGATCGAACACCGAAATCATGGCGTCTTCTTCAGGGACATACTCTCCGTTAACGTAAACGATGCGGCTCATTAAATTGGCTCCTCGGGAAATCATAAATTGAAGATCGCTATAAAACGGGATGCGCGGTCTTCGATCAATGGCTTTGTGGTTATTTAATTTCGCCTTATCACGTCATCCCCGCGAAGGCGGGGATCCATATATCTGTAAAACCAATAGCTAAAATTTACCAAGAAGCGCTTCTAATCAGCAAATTCCCGCGATAAGTAACATAGATCCCCGCCTTCGCGGGGATGACGAATTGATATTGATTTAAAAAACACCTGCCTCTAGGCCTGCGGCCATCAGCAAACCAAGCTCTCTTGCATCATCGACAAAGCCATCTTGCCACTCACCTTTGCACAGCAACGGCTCGCAGATGGGGTTCCACTTAAGTCCCGTGATCACGGTTTGCACACCTCGGATCGTGCCCGTGCCATCCAATCCGGCGCGCACATATAGCGCATAGGGTAGGCCCTGCTTTTCCTCCAACACGCCATAATACGTGCGATCAAAGAAATCTTTGAGAGCGCCCGACATGTACCCCAAGTTTTCAGTGGTGCCGAGAATGATGCCGTCGGCGGCCAGCACTTGATCAGGCCCCGCCTCAAACGGGTTAAGCGTTGTAACTACAATGCCTTCGATGTCTTTGGATGATGCGCCTTCGACGACGGCGTCGCGCAACATTTTAGTATTCGGGGATGGGACATGGCCGATAACGAGCAAATTTTTCACGGCCATCGCTTTGAACCTATTGCATGATCGATATTGCTAAAGCACCCAAAACGAACACGACACCGATAATCAACCAGGTGTTACGTGAATTCTTGCCACCCTCGCCCACCGTGCGTGTGGCGGCGGCCACGGGTTGCGCCTCAATCGCAGGTGGCGCGACTTCTTCACTCGCAGGCTCTTTATCCCCGGTCAGGGCTGCTTCGAAGTTATCGAAAAACTCGCCCGCCAGTTTCTTGGTCGTGCCTTCAAGCAATCGCCCGCCGATTTGCGCTAACTTGCCACCAACATCAGCATCAACATCGTATTTCAGGATCGTGCCATCGCCGTCCTCGACCAACGTGACGGTTGCGCCGCCCTTGGCGAAACCTGCCGCGCCGCCCTTGCCCTCACCCGAAATTCGGTAGCTTTCGGGCGGGTTGAGGTCGCTGAGCTCGACGGATCCTTTGAACTTGGCCTTAACAGGCCCCACTTTGGCGCGGACCACAGCTTCAAAACCCGTATCTGAGGTCTTTTCCAGGGAATCGCAGCCTGGAATCGATGCCTTGAGAATTTCTGGATCATTCAACCCTGCCCATACAGCATCGCGAGGGGCGGCGATCCGTTTTTCATCGCTAAGCTTCATAAATAAACCTTTCACAAGACAGGGTCTTGCAATACCTGTCTCTCAATCCAAAATCTCATTTAGTAATTATGAGCCACTGGCGCCAGTTTTTTATAAGCGGGTATGCGGCACAGATAATTAAGAGTGAGATCAATAGTGGCCAAATCCGGCCATGACCACAACGTCAAGATTTTGGGGGAATTATGCCTTCGATCACGGTACACGTGAACGGTAAAGAAATCAGTTCAGAAGTCGAAACACGCACGCTCCTTAGCACTTTTCTCCGCGATGGCCTTGGCCTGACGGGGACACATGTTGGCTGCGATACCACGCAATGTGGTGCCTGTGTTGTCTCGGTAAATGGCAAAACGCTGAAAAGTTGTTCAACTTTTGCATGGCAAGCCGATGGCGCGAAGATCGAAACCATCGAAGGGCTGGCCGACGGCGATACCCTGCACCCCATGCAAGCGGCATTTCGCGAACATCATGGCCTGCAATGTGGATTCTGCACCCCCGGCATGGTGATGACCGCCGTTGCCATGGTGAAGGATAATCCTGACCTGACCGAAGCTGATATTCGTCACGGTCTGGAAGGCAACATCTGCCGTTGCACAGGTTACCAAAACATCGTCGAGGCCATTCAGACCGGCGCAAAAGCGATGAAAGGATAACGGGCATGTATGAATTTGATATTAAAACACCGACGTCAACCGCTGCTGCGACAAATGCCTTTGCTGAATCAGGCGATGGGCAGTTCTTGGCAGGCGGGCAGACATTGATTCCCGTTCTGAAACAACGCTTGGCGATGCCAGAAGATTTGATCGCACTCGATAATGTTTCTGAGCTCAACGGCATCACCGTTACGGATGGCGTGATCTCCATCAAAGCGATGACGCGCCACGCTGAAGTCGCCGCCAACGCCGACGTCCAAAAAGCGATCCCCGCATTGGCTAAACTCGCAGGCGGCATAGGCGATCCACACGTGCGGAATCGTGGCACCATTGGCGGTTCTATTGCCAATAATGATCCTGCCGCTGATTATCCCGCAGCTGTTCTGGGGCTAGGTGCAACCATCGTCACCAACATCCGCGAAATTTCCGCCGATGACTTCTTTACCGGCATGTTCGACACGTCATTGGATGAAGGCGAATTGATCACCGAGATCAAATTCCCCATTCCCGAAGCCGCTGGATATTTGAAATTTCCAAACCCGGCCACGCGCTATGCATTGGTTGGCGTGATGGTGTCTAAATCCGCATCAGGCGTTCGCGTTGCCGTCACCGGGGCGGGGCCATGTGTATTTCGCATCGCGGCTATGGAAGACGCCTTGGGCGCATCTTTCACGCCAGACAGCATCGCCGACGGCACCGTCGCCGCAGATGATTTGAACAACGACATCCACGCCAGCCGTGAATATCGGGCAAGCTTAATCAGTGTGATCGCACGCCGCGCCGTCAGCGCCGCCATCGAACAGGCGGAGGGATAAGACAATGAATACAACACCTACAAGCAATGCCATCGGTGAGAGCGTTCTGCGCCAAGAAGATTTCCGTTTTCTGACCGGACAAGGCAATTACATCGACGATATGAATTTGGACGGGCAGGCCTATGCGGTCGTGCTCCGATCTCCAGAAGCGCACGCCGATATCGAAGCCATCAATACCGAAGACGCCATGGCTGTCGATGGCATCTTGGCCATCATCACGGGCGAAGATTGGAAAGCCGCCGGGTATGATCCAATCCCAACCAAATCCGCCGTGCGGAAATCCAAAGATGGCTCTGATCTGAAAGAACCACCGCATCATCCGATCGCCATCGACCTGGTGCGCTATGTTGGACAGCCGGTGGCGCTGATCGTTGGCGAAACCCGCGAAGCCTGTATCGATGCGCTGGAATTGGTTGAAGTTGATTACAACAGCCTGCCGTCCGTATCGCATCAGTCCGAAGCCATCAAGGATGGCGCGCCGCAGATTTGGGACATTGCACCCAATAACATCTGCCTTGATTTCGAACTGGGTGACGAAGTGGCCCAAAAGGCCGCCTTTGCCGCCGCCGATCACATCATATCGCTGGATCTTGTGAACAACCGGGTCACGGCTGTGCCGATTGAACCCCGCGGGGCGTTGGCAGATTTCGATCCGGCGACAGGCAAATATACGTTGTGGAACTCATCCCAGAACGTTCACGCCAACCGCGACACCATCGCCGATACGGTCTTGAAAATCGGCAAGGAAAACCTGCATCACATCGCCCCTGACGTTGGCGGCGGGTTTGGTGCCAAGAACGGTGTCTATCAGGAACCAATCCTGATCCTTCACGCAGCCAAAATATTGGAACGCCCCGTGAAGTGGATAAATGATCGATCCGAAAGTTTCGTATCCGATACCCATGGGCGCGATCAGGTGACGAACGTGCAATTAGCCCTCGATAAAGATGGCAAGTTCCGTGCCCTTCGGACCGAGACCGTCGGCAATCTGGGCGCATTCTGTGCGACCGTAGGCCCGTTCACACCCACAGGCGGTTCCAGCCGCACGCAAGGTGGCCCGTATCATTTCGATGCCATGTATTACACCGCCATCGCACCGTTCACGAATACTACACCCCTTGATCCATATCGCGGTGCGGGTCGCCCGGAAGGGTCCTATCAGATGGACCGGATCATCGACTACGCGGCTGCGCAGTTGGGTATGGACCCGATTGAGCTTCGTCGTAAAAACCTGATCCCACCCGAAGATTTACCGATGAAATCACCGATGGGTCTGGATATCGATTGCGGCGACTTCCCCGAAGTTTACGAGCAAACCATCCGCTTGTCGGACCGCGAAGGATTTGCCGCCCGCAAGGCTGCCAGTGAAGCCCGTGGCATGAAACGCGGTTTTGGCATCAGCATGTATCTGGAATGCACCGGTGGTGGCCCCAAAGAAGAAGCCAAGGTCACATTCCGCGAAGACGGCAAAGCCGAATTATCCGTCGGTAGCTCGTCAACGGGCATGGGCCATGAAACGGCCTTTGCACAGTTGCTTGCGGGTCACCTGGGCCTTGGTATTAATGAAATCGCGTTTCGACAAGCCGATACCGATGCCACAGCCATTGGCGGCGGGCATGGTGGATCACGCGGTATGGAGGTCGGCGGCAGCGCCGTCCTGCAGACATCCCGTGAAATTGTCGAGGTCGCCAAACAGATTGCTGCCCATCGCTTTGAAGTCGGGGCCGATACGGTCCAATTCGGCGAAGGGCATTTTCACGTGCCGGGTACCAACCACACCATGAGCATGCGCGAAGCCATCGAAGCACAGAATGACCCCGATCAACTACCGGATGGCCTTGAGCCGGGTTGTCTGAACATCTCAAGCGTGTTTGAGCGCGGCATCATCTCTGTCCCCAATGGTGGCCATGCTGCCGAGGTCGAGGTTGATCCGGAAACCGGGTCCGTCAAAGTCGATGGTTACTGGGTGGTCGATGATTTCGGCACCATCATCAATCCGTTGCTCGCCAGCGGACAGGTGATGGGTGGTGTCGCGCAAGGCATCGGTCAGGCGCTGATGGAAAACATCGTGTATGATGAAAACGGTCAATTGCTCTCTGGCTCGTTGATGGATTACGCGCTGCCACGTGCGGATGATATTCCGAACATGGCGATTGAGTACTATGAAGATGCCCCAACGGCGAAGAACTTGTTGGGTGTCAAAGGTGCTGGCGAGGCCGGTTGTGTGGGTGCGCCACCTGCCGTCGTGAATGCGTTGTGTGATGCGCTCAAGGACATCGGCGTGCATCATGTCGATATGCCGTTGACGCCTGAACGCGTTTGGCGTGCAATCCAATCAGCAAAGGCATAAATGAAGAGGACGTTGTCCCAGACATGAACGGCACATTTTCCGAGTACGTGATCCCGGACCTGCTGAAGTGGCGGTCCGAAGGGAAGCGCGCCGCCTTATTGACCTTGTTCAATATCGAGCCGACAGGTCCCCGCCCGACGGGCAGCCAAATGGCTGTGTCGGATGCTGGTGACTTCACGGGTTTTCTCTCCGGTGGTTGTGTCGAAGGTGCATTGGTCGAAGAAACCCGTGCTGCCATGGATGCCGGTGAAAACCGATCTATCCGATACGGCGTTAACTCGCCGTACTTCGACATAGAATTGCCATGCGGCAGTGCCATCGATGTTTATATCGATGTGGGCATTACGGACGAAATCGTCACCAAAATCGGGTCCGCAATGGATGCACGTAAGCCCATGACTCTATCTACAGATATGGACACGGGTGAAAGCAGCGTTGCACCGTTCGCCGACTCCGACGATCGATTACAATTGATGCTGAACGGCAACCAGTTTGACCGATTGTACCGTCCCCCGCTTCGCCTTGTCATTGCAGGCAAAGGACCCGTAGTGGCCGCATCGGCGCACGTTGCTACTGCATCGGGCATGGCCGTTCATGTCATCACCACAGAAGACGATATCGCCGCCCTATGCAGATCCACAGGTGCCACCACGTCCAAGACCGTGGGAGCCGTACAAATCGACTCCTGGACCGCCGTCGCAACGCTGTTCCACGAGCATGAATTAGAAATGTCCGTCCTCAACGCCGCCCTGAAATCGGATGCATTTTACATCGGCGCACTGGGTAGCCGGAACACGCATTCAGAGCGGGTTGGCCGTTTGATCACCGAAGGTCATTCGGACGAAAACATTGATCGGATACACGGGCCGTTGGGCATTTCCATTGGATCGCGCAATCCGCCCGAGATTGCCATTTCAATGATCGCCGAAGTTTTCAAAATTTACCGCGAGACCTTTCGCGTATGACCGCGTTGACGAACATCGCCGTGATTATCCTCGCCGCCGGGCAGTCGACCCGATTTGGTCCTGCAAACAAGCTCCTCCATCTCATCGATACTGAACCCGTTATTTTAAGCACCGCAAAAGTCGCGCTGAACGCAGATGCCAAAGAAGTCATCGTGGTCACAGGCCATGACGCAAAAGCCATTGAAGATGCGTTAAATGGCACCGCCGTTCGTGTGGTGCGCAATGCGACACCACAGGCCGGGATGGGGACGTCCCTGGCCGCTGGCGCCAATGCCGTTCGATCATTGCCCGATGCTGTGATGATCATGCTCGGCGACATGCCGATGATTAAGACCGAAACCCTGCAACTGATCGCGTCAAAGTTCGCCCCTGATAGCGGTCCTGACATCATCGTGCCTGTGCATGACGGGCGCCGCGGACACCCGGTTTTATTTGGCGCATCGTATTTACCAAAGCTATGTGCACTGACAGGTGACACCGGGGCGTGCGCCATTCTGCGGGATCATCCTGAACGCGTGCGTGCGGTCAATGTCGATGATCCGGGCACCTTGTATGACATTGATACCCAGAACGACTTAATCGCCCCCACCGCATCGTCTTAATGTCGCCCCAAACATACTGAATGTCCGAAATTGTGCGCTGATTTTTCGCAATTTGGGTGTAGCGTCTGGGATTGATCTCTTTTTGCGGGGGCAGGAATGGCGTCTTCAAATAATACCACTATCAAAGATCATGGTTTGGCCCATGGGCTCGGCAATGGGCACTATGTTGATCCAGATGTTCACGAGCTTGAAAACCAATCTGTCATCGCAAACACCTGGGCATCCATTGGGTTTGCCAAGGACGTGCCAAACCGGGGTGATGTCATGCCCACGACATTGGCGGGCCAGCCCCTATTGATCGTTCGCGGCAGTGACGGTGATGTGCAGGTGTTTGAAAACGTCTGTCGCCATCGCGGCATGATCCTGGTCGAGGAACCTCGCCATTTTAAAAGCGCCATCGCCTGTCGATACCACGCCTGGTGCTAAGGCTTTAAGGGTGACTTAAAGACAACCCCACACATCGGTGGGCCCGGAATCCATGATCTGCCCGAAGTGAAAAAAGAAAACCTGGGCCTGATCCCCGTCCGCACGACCGTCTGGATGGATGTCGTCTACGTCAATTTATCAGGCACCGCCAAAGAATTCGATACGGCCATTCGCCCGCTGACGGAACGTTGGTCTGAATTCATGGGCCAGCCGATTTTCCATGGGGGTCCAGATTCATCTTTTAAACTGGAACTCAATTGCAATTGGAAGCTGGCGGTTGAGAACTACTGCGAGAGTTATCACCTGCCATGGGTGCATCCAGCCCTGAACAGGTATTCACGGCTGCAAGACCACTACGAAATCTTGGACACCGATGGCAATTTTTCGGGCCAAGGCACAACCGTTTACGACCCAAAACTCGACGATAGTGGTCGCACGTTTTCCACGTTCGATGGATTGTCCGATCACTGGAATACGGGTGCTGAATACATATCGCTCTTCCCCAATACGCTGCTGGGCATTCACAAGGATCATTACTATGCGATCCGTATAGAACCCCTCGGCCCAAACCGCACCCGTGAACATGTCGAGATTTACTACACCGATGCCGACATGGTGACGGATGATTGGGCGGATCTGCGAGCGATCAATACGGAAATGTGGAAGACAGTATTCTTAGAAGACGTGTTCGCCGTCGAAGGCATGCAAAAGGGCCGCAGTGCCCCTGGGTTCGATGGGGGCGCGTTTTCCCCGATAATGGATCGCCCGACCCAGATGTTTCATGAATGGGTCGGCGGGCAGTATAGAGCGGCCTAAACTATTTTGCTTTGGCGTTCGACGCTGTCTGAGTGTTGGTAGCAGTCAGCACTTTTTTGCGTTTTTTCTTGGTGCCTTTGCCCTCGGCAATGCGGGCCTGTTCCTTGGCGGAGCGTTGCATTTCCTGGAACCCCGCCGCCATCACCTTCAGCACCACGGCGCTCATATCTTGCGCCGCGGCCTTCTCGGCAGCCTTGGCATTTTCCGGTAAACGTTTGGTCAGCCCATCCAATTTCGCTGAAATATCTGCAAGGGTTTTCGGATCAACCGCAATCGAAGACGGCCCTTCGCTGCTGACCAATCGTCCGTCAGCTGCGGCATTCAAGGTTTTATCGACCCAGGCACGAATGGCCATACCCTCAGCATCCGCCGCCGCTTTTACCTTTTCACGGGTTTCTGCAGATGCGCCTGTGGTCGTCCAACTGCGTTCGGAAATCGCTGTCCGCGTCGCTCTTGTGTCTGCCATCTGAACCTCCGTGTTTCATTTTGTAGCGGTGATACCACAATTTGCAGGCATCCCCCATCAAGAAATCGAGAAGGGTTAGACGCTAAGCCATTATTCTTTAAAGTGTCGACGGGCGTTGAATATAGAAAGAGACATTATGAAAAAATTGGCATGATTGGCGGTCTCAGTTGGGTTTCCACCGCCGCATATTATCAACGCTTGAACGAGATCGCCCAGGACATCGTCGGCGGTGTTACGTCTGCGCATATCATTTTGGAAAGCGTCAATCGCGAGTCCTACGTCGAATTTGTTATTCGCCAAAAAAATGAAGACGCCGCGTGTGAAATGATCCTGTCGGCCGCCCGCGCGGTTGAGGCTGGGGGCGCAGAATTCATCGTCATTTCCTGCAACGACGTACACCGCTTTGTGCCCAAGGTCGCACCACATTTATCGATCCCATTCCTGCACATCGCCGAGGTGACAGCCCAGGCCATTGAGCAACATAACCTGAAAACAGTTGGATTACTCGGTGTGATGAAAACAATGGAAGGCGACTTCTATCAGGGTATTTTAAGCGAACACGGGATAGACACCCTGGTTCCAAATGCTGATGAACGGGATTATGTCCACGGTAAAATCATGGACGAGATGGTTGCCAATATCTTCACCGACGAAACCAAGGCAGGCTACTTGGATGTGATCGCATCACTGCACCAGCGCGGGGCCGAGGGGGTTATTCTGGGATGCACGGAGATTCCGCTGTTGCTTGATGCTGACGAAATTCCGATCCCGAGTTTTTCAACCACCGAACTGCATTGTCAGGCGACGATTGCGCGGGCGATTAAGGACTAGCCCCCTCACCTAACCTCTCCCCCTGAGAGGGTGAGAGGGATTAGAAAGAGCATCTTAACGCCGAGAGTCCCTCTCCCCTACGGAGTGGGGGAGAGGACAGGTGAGGGGGTATACTGATAGAGTATTCAATCCACTCTTATGAACTGTGTTCAGGATTGGGTTTTTCAGCCTCAGCCTCGGCTGCGCGATTCCGCCTCTCCATCTCTTCGTCGCGTCGGTCCCGGTGGGCTCGGCGTTCTTTTTCGACCTCACGACGATCAAGACCGCTGCGTCGATCTATCCCGGAACGGCGTTCACCTTCTAATGGTATCGGCCCCTGTGCCAAACGGCGTTCCAACCCAGATCGTCGATCTTTTTTCTTCATGCGACGTTCTTTGCGACGGCGGTCACGTCGGATTTTGGCGACTTGATAGCCAATATAGCTGCCGACAATGATGGTCACACCGCTCATTGCGATCAGCGCCACTGCGATCAACATCCAAGACGGCCCTTTATCTATCTTGGGAGCAGATGGGAATGGTTTCGCAGGTGTTTCGCGGACTGGCTCAGCAACTTCTGGTGTTGGCTCTGCTTTGGGTTCAGCCACTGTTGGCTGCGATTTTACAACTGACTCTGCGGCTTGGCGCGCCGGTTTCGGGACCACTTTTTCCCACGGCAAATATTTGATCGGCTGACAATCACGGGTCCCGAATTTCGATGACATAATTTCTGTGCCAGCAGCACGACGCTTCGAGCCCGCGACCAAATAGAGATTTTTAAACACGCCAACACCGACAGCTTCTTCGATGTGTTTACCAAGCGAATCTTGTCGAGAGGCAAGGTCGGTTTCTTTGTTTTTTAAATCAACGGGCGCTTCTTCAAAGGCAATCAAAACAGCATCCACGACACGGGGCCAGCGACTGCAAAACCGCTCGATCACGTCTTTGTTTTGAACGACGAAGTACGGCGTCACCGTGGTGCGGCCGCGATAGCCTTTGTCAGTAATGCCTGGAAGACCGATAGATTTCAATTGAATGGCAACGCCGTCGTCAGTGGCCTGCGCGCTCAAAGGCCCGCTGCTGATGAGCGTCATCACAGTGCAAAGAACACCAAGACATAACCGCCAAGCCATCATCATGCCGTGTCCAAATTGATCCCCTGGCATCCATGAGTCGCCGCCGCGTTTTTTCATTTCTACTCCCATCTTCGCCAGTACTTTAGCACAACGCAAAGGTGTCAAGTATGACAAAGATCACGCCAAGGTCATGTCAGGCGGGCGGGTATTTTAATAAAGGCGGTCAGCACCAGAATTTGAGAGACCATACTGGGCAGAGGCATTTGCCATCCATTCGGCACGATTTGCGCGAACCTCGACGGCGTGATGACGGGCCGTCTTGTCGCTGGGTGCCAAGTTTTCCTTATAGAAAAACGCGGGCAATTCATCGTCTTCTTCACCGAAACCGGCGTCATTGTTGAACTGCTCTTCTAGGGCCAATGTCTCAACACCAAGTTCCATCAAAAACGTGTTCGGCAGTTCGGTTCCAATCGCATCATTGATCGCGCCCACGACCAAGTCGTGATTGATGTTGGTCACGGAACGACCGAATAGGCACAGCCCAACGGAATCTGCCGCCGCACATA